>Ga0210040_10000114_pt1 | contig 161201 bp, 154 predicted proteins | sample CryGeyCG12114_NA_FD_185462 | JGI IMG/M metagenome (GOLD analysis project Ga0210040, IMG submission 185462) | Groundwater microbial communities from aquifer - Crystal Geyser CG19_WC_8/21/14_NA (SPAdes) (version 2) | ecosystem: Environmental > Aquatic > Deep subsurface > Groundwater | place...
GGCAGATCGAGCAGATCCGGGACGCCGTGGAGCTGCCGTTCCTGCACGCCGACCTGTTCCGCGAGTACGAGCTGCGCCCGCCGAAGGGGATCCTGCTCTACGGCCCGCCCGGCTGCGGGAAGACGCTCATCGCCAAGGCGGTGGCCAACTCGCTGGCCAAGAAGGTCGCCGAGCTCAACGGCGACGCCGACCGGAGCCAGGGGAAGTCGTTCTTCCTCAACATCAAGGGCCCCGAGCTGCTGAACAAGTACGTGGGGGAGACCGAACGGCACATCCGGCTGGTGTTCCAGCGGGCCCGGGAGAAGGCCAGCGAAGGCACCCCGGTCATCGTCTTCTTCGACGAGATGGACTCGATCTTCCGCACCCGCGGGTCCGGCGTCTCCTCCGACGTCGAGTCCACGATCGTCCCGCAGCTGCTCAGCGAGATCGACGGCGTGGAGGGGCTGGAGAACGTCATCGTCATCGGCGCCTCCAACCGCGAGGACATGATCGACCCGGCGATCCTGCGCCCGGGCCGGCTCGACGTGAAGATCAAGATCGAGCGCCCCGACGCCGAGGCCGCCCGGGACATCTTCGGCAAGTACCTCACCCCCTCGCTGCCGATCCACGCCGACGACCTCGCCGAGCACGGCGGCAGCCGCGAGGCGACCATCGCCGGGATGATCCAGAGCACCGTCGAGCGGATGTACACCGAGACCGAGGAGAACCGCTTCCTCGAGGTCACCTACGCAGGAGGTGACAAGGAGGTCCTCTACTTCAAGGACTTCAACTCCGGGGCGATGCTGCAGAACATCGTCGACCGCGCGAAGAAGATGGCGATCAAGGACCGCCTGGAGACCGGCGTCGGCGGCCTGCGGGTCGGGCACCTGATGGCCGCCTGCGTGGACGAGTTCAAGGAGAACGAGGACCTCCCGAACACGACCAACCCCGACGACTGGGCGCGGATCTCGGGCAAGAAGGGCGAGCGGATCGTCTACATCCGCACGCTGATCAGCGGCAAGGGCGCCGAGAGCGGCCGCGCCATCGACACCGCGACCAACACCGGCCAGTACCTGTAACGCCCGTCGTCCCGGCCGGCCCCTGCTGCACCCGCGGCAGGGCCCGGTCGTCGTCCGTGCCTCTGCGGCGTGGATCAGGTGACCTGATCAAAGGGCGTCCTCCCGCACCTACGTTGCTGCGGGAGGACGGCGTTTGCTGCGGGAGAACGGCGGGTCGTCGTCCGTCCACCGGCCCGTCACCGGGCCCGCCTAACCTGAGGCGCATGAGCGTGCGACGGGTGATGGGCACCGAGCTCGAGTACGGGATCTCCGTGCCGGGCCAGCCGGGGGCGAACCCGACGACCTTGTCCAGCCAGGTGGTCAACGCCTGGGCGGTGGCCGGGGCGCCCACCCGGCACCGGCCGCGGTGGGACTTCGAGGAGGAGTCGCCGCTGCGCGACGCCCGCGGCTTCGACCTGTCACCGGCCACCGCGCTGGACCACAACGACCTCGAGGACGACGCCGGGATGGCCAACGTCGTCCTCACCAACGGCGCCCGGCTCTACGTCGACCACGCCCACCCGGAGTACGCCACGCCGGAGTGCACCAATCCGCGCGACATCGTGCTGTGGGACAAGGCCGGCGAGCTGGTGATGGCCGAGGCGGCCCGCCGGGCGGCGCAGGTGCCCGGCACCCGGCCCATCCAGCTGTACAAGAACAACACCGACGGCAAGGGTGCCTCCTACGGGTCGCACGAGAACTACCTGATGAGCCGGCGGACGCCGTTCATCGACATCATCCGCGGGCTCATCCCGTTCTTCGTGACCCGCCAGGTGTTCGCCGGCGCCGGCCGGGTCGGCATCGGCACCGAGGGCCGGGTCGAGGGGTTCCAGCTCTCCCAGCGCGCGGACTTCTTCGAGGTCGAGGTGGGCCTGGAGACCACGCTCAAGCGGCCGATCATCAACACCCGCGACGAGCCGCACGCCAACCCCGACGAGCACCGCCGGCTGCACGTGATCATCGGCGACGCCAACCTCGCCGAGCTCTCCACCTACCTCAAGGTCGGAACGGCGGCGCTGGTGCTGGCGATGATCGAGGCCCGCGCGCTCACCCAGGACCTCACGATCGAGGAGCCGGTCGAGGCGCTGCAGGCGATCAGCCACGACCCCACGCTCACCCACCGGGTGCGGCTGCGCGACGGCCGCCGGCTCACCGCGCTGGAGGTGCAGCAGGAGTACCTGGCCCAGGCCCGGGCGTTCGTGGCCTCCCGCGGGGACGACGACCCGATGACCGCCGACGTCCTGGCCCGCTGGGGCGAGGTGCTCGACGAGCTCGCCATCGACCCGATGCGGCTGGCCGACCGGCTGGACTGGCCGGCCAAGCTCCGGCTGCTGGAGGGTTACCGGCAGCGCGACGGGCTCTCCTGGGGCGACGCGCGGCTGAAACTGGTCGACCTGCAGTACTCCGACGTCCGGCCGGAGAAGGGGCTCTACCACCGGCTGGTGGCGCGCGGGTCGATGCAGCGGCTGCTCACCGACGAGGAGGTCACCGCGGCGATGACCACCCCGCCCACCGACACCCGGGCCTGGTTCCGCGGTGAGTGCCTGCGTCGCTACCCGGCCCAGGTCGCCGCGGCGTCCTGGGACTCGGTGGTGTTCGACGTGGGCCGGGAGAACCTGGTGCGCATCCCGACCATGGAGCCGCTGCGCGGCACCCGGGAGCACGTGGGCGCGCTGTTCGACGCGACCTCGACCGCGGCCGAGCTCGTGGACACGATCACCGGGCGCTGAGCCGGGGGAGGACGCGGCCGTCGGGGAGCGTCCGGCCGGCCAGCAGCGCGACCAGCGGGCCGCTGTCGGCGCTCAGGACGTCGCCGTCGCCGGTGCCCCAGCCGGTGCCGGTGGCCGCCAGCCGGACGCCGGTCAGGTCGAGCCGAAGACGGTGCCGTCGGCGAGCTAGTCCAGGACGGCGGCCAGCGCGGGGGCCGGGGCGGTCGGCGGGGCGCCGAGGGCGACGGTGACGTCCAGGGAGTGGACGACGGCGTGGGCGAGCGCCCCGGCCGCGTCACGGCCCGGCGGCTGCCAGCCGTGCAGCTGCGGGGAGCGCAGGGCGGCGCGGAGCTCGGCCGGGGGGGAGTGCGGCGTCCCGGTCGGCGACGGTGTCGGAGAGGACGCCGAAGTCGCCGCGGGCCGCGGCCAGCTCGGCACCGAACTGCTCGGGCGTGAGCCGCGCCGGCATGGTCACGTGCCCCACCACGTGCCGGACCTGCCAGCCGGCGCAGAGCGAGGGGGCGTTCCCGGTGTCGGCGGTCGGCAGGCCGGCGAGACCCTCGTAGGTCGCCGCCGCCCAGGACCGGACGTCGTGCTCGGTCATCTGCTGCCTCCCTCGTCGGGCCGGGCGTCGGCCGTCGAGGTGGAGACCGTTGCGGGGAGCAGTTCTCATCGTTTCGCCCGTCGACCGTTACCCCCAACAATACCGCCGAACCAGACCTGCTGGGAAAGCTCAGCCAGACCGGAAGGGGAACCGCCCGGGGAGCGTCCACCGACCACCCGGTCCGTCCTGCCCCAGCAGCTCCATCGCTGTCGGGGAGACCGGCCCGGACCGCGCGCTCGGCACCGCCAGTGCCGCGCGCGGGTACCCGGGGCCGATCGCGAGCGGGGGGACGACGTCGGCGGAGGCGCCGCCGACGGTCGGCGGGTGGGGGGCGACCACGGGCTCGGGGACGACCAGACCGCGGAGGCGGCGCTGCTCGACCAGGCGGCGACGGTGGCGGCGACGGTGGCGACGCCGGCGTCCGGAACCGGCGCCCCGAGCGGCAGCGGACTGTCACATCCCGCGGGTAGCTTCGCCTCCAGAGGGACCCACACCACGCATCGGAGGGCGAGATGGCCACGAGGGACACCGGCGGGCAGCAGCGGTCGACGCGTTCACGCGAGGAGACCGAGGAGGTGGAGGCCTCGGTCGACACCGAGGTCTCCGAGCGCACCAAGGAGGTGACCGACGACGTCGACTCGCTCCTCGATGAGATCGACGGGGTGCTGGAGGAGAACGCCGAGGAGTTCGTGAAATCGTACGTTCAAAAGGGCGGAGAGTGATCATACAATCACTCTGAGTCATACGCCCGATGAAGCGATGTCCTGACTGTGGGGAGGACAAGCCGACGGCCGCGTTCGGTCGCAACCGGACTCGACCCGATGGCCTCTCCTTCTACTGCCTCGAGTGCAACCGCCAGCGGAGCGGCGACTGGTACCGGAGGTCCCGAGCGGCTGCGGGCCAGTCGGTCCGCGACCACTCCTGGGTCCCCGAGGGGTTCCGCTGGTGTCCGGGTTGCCGACAGGCGATCGAGCACCGGGACTTCTCGCGCAACAGCAGGCAGACATCGGGCTTCGGCAGCCTCTGTCGCGCCTGCAACCGCCGGTCCACGAACGAGGCCTACTGGAAGCGTCGCTACGGGCTGACGCGCGCGGACGTGGCCGACCTGCGAGCGGAGCAGGGTGACTCGTGTGCCATCTGCGGCGCTCCCGAGCCCGAGCACCTCGACCACGACCACCTCACCGGTCGGATCAGGGCACTGCTGTGCCAACGCTGCAACCAGGGGCTCGGGCTCCTGCGCGACGACCCCAAGGTCCTGCGCGCGGCCGCGGACTACGTCGAGGAGCACCGCGAGGACCCGGCGGACGTCGCCCCAGGGGTGTGCGTCAGTCCTGGAGTGCCGGAAGCGCCGTCGTCCAGTCCGGGTATGAGGCGCTGGCGCGCCATGTACCCGGACTGGGTCGGCTGAGGCCGGGGGCTCTGGGTGGCGTCCGACCGCAGTCGGTGGACGTGCGGCTCCTCGACCCGCCGGTAGGGTCGAACCGACGCCCGGCGGTGGCCCGCCGGGCGAGCCTGTGCAGTCGAGGCCGTGCTCTCCTGGCGGCGAGAGAGGTGGATGGGTGACCGACGCGTCAACGGGCCGGAGCGGCTTCTCGCCCGCCTACCTGGACCGGGTGGGCTCCTCGTTCACCGACTTCCTGGGCGCCACCGCCCCCGACCTGCTGCCGGGTCGCCGCACGCTGCCCACGCTGCCGGTGGGAGAGCTGGCCCCGCACGGCACGACCATCGTCGCCGCCACCTACGCCGGCGGCGTCCTGATGGGCGGTGACCGCCGGGCGACCATGGGCAACCTGATCTCCAGCCGCGACATCGAGAAGGTCTACGCGGCCGACTCCTGGTCGGTCATCGGGATCGCCGGGGCCGCGGGGATCGCGATCGAGATGGTCCGGCTCTACCAGGTCGAGCTCGAGCACTACGAGAAGATCGAGGGGATGACCATGTCCCTCGACGGCAAGGCCAACCGCCTCGCCGCGATGATCCGGGGCAACCTGGGTGCGGCCATGCAGGGCCTGGCCGTCGTCCCGCTGTTCGCCGGCTACGACCTCGACGCCGCCGAGGGCACCAGCCCGGGCCGCATCTTCAGCTACGACGTCACCGGCGGGAACTACGAGGAGCGCGGCTACGCCTCGGTCGGCTCCGGCTCGCTGTTCGCCAGGAACTCGCTGAAGAAGACCTGGCGCCCCGGCCTGCCGGCCGACGCCGCCACCCGCACCGTGGTCGAGTCCCTCTACGACGCCGCCGACGACGACTCCGCCACCGGCGGTCCCGACCCGGTGCGCCGGCTCTACCCGATCGTCTACCGGGTCGACGCCGAGGGCGCCGTGCGCCTGACCGATGCCGAGGTGGCCGCGGTCGCCGGCACGATCACCGCCGAGCGGTCCGCCAGCCAGAGCCGGGAGGGCTGAGCCATGACCATGCCGTACTACGCCTCCGCCGAGCAGGTCATGCGGGACCGCTCCGAGTACGCCCGCAAGGGCATCTCCCGGGGCCGCAGCGTGGCCGTGCTCACCTACGCCGACGGCGTGCTGTTCATCGCCGAGAACCCCAGCTCCACGCTGCACAAGGTCAGCGAGCTCTACGACCGGATCGGCTTCGCCGCCGTGGGCCGGTACTCGGAGTTCGAGAGCCTGCGGGTGGCCGGCATCCGGTTGGCCGACGTCCGCGGCTACTCCTACAACCGGCGCGACGTCACCGGCCGGGTCATCGCCAACGCCTACGCCCAGACCCTCGGCGCGGTCTTCACCGAGCAGATGAAGCCCTACGAGGTCGAGCTCTGCGTCGCCGAGGTCGGCGACACCGCCGCGGCCGACCAGCTCTACCGGCTCACCTTCGACGGCTCGATCGTCGACGAGCCGGAGTTCGTGGTGATGGGCGGGCAGGCCGAGACCGTCACCGGCCACCTGCGCGAGCACTACGCGGCCGGCATGGGGCTGGCGCACGCGCTGCAGGTCGGCGTCCGGGCGCTGTCGGCGGTCAGCCCGGTCACCGCGGCCAACGGCGGTGGCCACGAGCAGCTGCCCGCCGAGCAGCTCGAGGTGGCCGTGCTCGACCGGCGCCGTCCCAAGCGCGCCTTCCGCCGGGTCGTCGGCGCGGCCCTCACCGCCCTGCTGACCGACCAGCCGGCGCCCGCGCCGGACACCACCCCGGCCGGGACCGGCGCCACCCACGCGCCCAGCGCGCCGGCGCCGGGCACCCCGCCCGGCCTCGGTGACCCGACGGCGGTCGACACCGCCGGTGGCAACCCGGGCCCCGACCAGCAGGGCACCGACCAGCAATGAGCGGCGCGGCGCGCCCGGCCCCGAGCCGAGCGCGCCGCGGACGCCTAGGCTCGGTGGGGTGGAACGACGGATCTTCGGCATCGAGACCGAGTACGGCGTCACGTGCACCTTCGGTGGCCAGCGCAGGCTCTCCCCGGACGAGGTGGCCCGCTACCTGTTCCGCCGCGTCGTCTCCTGGGGGCGCAGCTCCAACGTCTTCCTCCGCAACGGCTCCCGGCTCTACCTCGACGTCGGCAGCCACCCCGAGTACGCCACCGCCGAGTGCGACGACGTCACCGAGCTGGTGGTTCACGACAAGGCCGGGGAGCGGATCCTCGAGGGCCTGCTGATCGACGCCGAGCAGCGCCTGAACGAGGAGGGCGTGTCCGGCGACATCTACCTGTTCAAGAACAACACCGACTCCGCCGGCAACAGCTACGGCTGCCACGAGAACTACCTGGTGGGCCGGCAGGGCGAGTTCAGCCGCCTGTCCGACGTCCTCATCCCGTTCCTGGTCAGCCGGCAGATCGTGGTGGGCGCGGGCAAGGTCCTGCAGACCCCCCGCGGCGCCGTCTTCTGCGTCAGCCAGCGCGCCGAGCACATCTGGGAGGGCGTCTCCAGCGCCACCACCCGCTCCCGGCCGATCATCAACACCCGCGACGAGCCGCACGCCGACGCGGAGAAGTACCGCCGGCTGCACGTGATCGTCGGCGACTCGAACATGAGCGAGACGACCACCCTGCTCAAGGTCACCATCACCGACCTGGTGCTGCGGATGATCGAGCAGGGCGTGCCGATCCGGGACATGACGCTGGAGAACCCGATCCGGGCCATCCGGGAGATGAGCCACGACCTGACCGGACGGCGCCGGGTCCGGCTGGCCAACGGCCGCGAGATGTCGGCGCTGGAGATCCAGCAGGAGTACCACGACCGCGCCGCGGAGTTCGTCGACCGCGAGGGCTACGGCCCGGTGCACCGGCAGATGCTGGAGCTGTGGGGCCGCACCCTCAAGGCCGTCGACACCGGCGACCTCTCCCTCATCGACCGGGAGGTCGACTGGGCGATCAAGCACTCGCTGATCCACCGCTACATGGCCAAGCGCGACCTGTCCCTGACCAGCGCGCGGGTCGCCCAGCTCGACCTGGCCTACCACGACATCCGCCGCGACCGCGGCCTGTACTACCTGCTGCAGAACGCCGGCCAGGTCGAGCGGGTCGCCCACGACCCGGCGATCTTCGAGGCCAAGAACGTGCCGCCGCAGACCACCCGGGCCAAGCTGCGTGGCGACTTCATCCGCCAGGCGCAGGAGAAGCGCCGTGACTTCACCGTCGACTGGGTCCACCTCAAGCTCAACGACCAGGCCCAGCGCACCGTGCTGTGCAAGGACCCGTTCAAGTCCGTCGACGAGCGCGTGGAGAAGCTGATCTCCAGCATGTGACCGCTGCGGCAGACTGCCGCGGTGACCAGTCGCGCCGACGCCCTGCTCGTCGGCCCCCGCGGACGCCGGCTCTGCCTGGAGCTCGTCACGGCCGCGGCGGGTCCGTGGGGATGGCCACCGCTCACCTGGCGTCCGGGGCTCATGCGGTACCCCGTGGGCCGGTTCGAGGCGCCGGAGGTGCACGCGTCGCTCGCCGTCCAGGTCGCCGCCACCGACCTGGCCGCGATCGGCCCGGCGGACGTCCTCGATGCGCTGCTCATGTCGGTCGACCGGGCGATGTACTGGCAGCCGCCGGACGACGAGGACCAGCTGCTCGCCGACCCGGCCCTGGCCGCGGTGCTCGCGCCGGTGTCCGAGGCGGTCGCGGCGGCCCTGGACACCCGGTGGTGGGCCGAGCCGCTCGACCGCAGTGACCAGCACGCTGTCGCCTGGCCGTGCGGCGACCTCCCCGGGTACCCGGACCTCCGCACCCAGGGGATGCACGCCGCGCTGCAGGAGTGGCGCGCGGACACGGCGGACCATGAGCGCCAGGCTGCCCTCGAGCGGCCGGTCGACCCGGCCGCGTCCTACAGCGGCCACTGGTGGTCCACGCCGTCGATGGCAGGCCTGGTCGTGACCACTCGGCGCGTCCCCGGCCTCGCCGAGCACGGCGAGCAGGCGCTGCCGGCGCCGGCCGGGCTGGTCCTGGTCGAGGACGAGGGGGCTGGTCGAGGGCCCGCAGCTGGCCGGTCCCTGTCCCGTCGGACGCCCGGGTGCTCGAGCTCACCGGTCCGGACGACTGGGCGGAGCTGGTCGGCCGGCACCCGCTGCCGGTCACGGCGTCCCGGCGGCACGACTGGTACCGCACGACCGGGCAGGACGCCGCTTGGCTCATCCCGGACTGGTCGTCGGTGGCCGCCGAGTTCGACGCCGTCCACCTGACCGTCGACGGCTACCTGGCCACCGCCGGCCGGGCGGTGCCCGTGCCGGGGACCGCCGCCCGCACCGTGCTGGCCGGCGCGGCTCCCGACGCGACCTGGTGGCTGGCCGACGGCGTCCTCCGTCCGGGCGAGCCCGTCGACTGGCGGCGGCAGCAGGGTGACCTGCCGCGCTGGACGCCGGCCTGAGGAACCGCTGGCCTGCGGCGGGAGACTCCCGGCATGGCCACAGTCCTCGTCACCGGTGTCAGCCGCCGGGCCTCCATCGGCTACGCGATCGCCCAGCGGCTGCTCGCCCGCGGCGACCGGGTCGTCGTCTCCTCCTGGGCGCCGCACGACACCGCGCAGCCCTGGGGTGGGGACGACCTGGCCGCCGTGCTCGCCGAGCTCGGCGACCCGCCGCACGTCAGCTGCGACCTGGCCGATCCCGCCGCCCCGGCCGCGCTGGTCGCCGCTGCCCGGGACGCTGTCGGCCCGCTGACCGCCCTGGTCGCCGCACACGCCCGCAGCGCCCGGGGTGGGCTGGCCGACGTCGACGCCGCCGAGGTCGACCGCTGCTTCGCGGTCAACACCCGGGGCAGCCTGCTGCTCACCCAGGCGTTCGCCGCCCGGTACGAGCCGGCGGCCGGACCGGGCTCCGTCGTCCTGTTCACCTCCGGGCAGCACAAGGCGCCGATGGCCGACGAGCTGCCCTACGCGATCAGCAAGGGCGCGATCCAGCAGCTGACCCTGTCGCTGGCCGACGCCCTCATCGACGCCGACATCACCTGCAACTGCGTCAACCCCGGCCCGACCGACACCGGCTGGGCCGGCCCGGCGCAGGCCGACCTCGTCGCCCGGGCCATGCCGCGGGGCCGGTGGAACACCGCGGCCGAGGCGGCCGGCGTCGTGGCGTGGCTGACCGGCCCGGACGCCCGCTCGGTCACCGGCCAGACCATCGACGCCGAGGGCGGCTTCCGCCGCTGGGCCTGAGCCGCGGTGCACGCGTTCCACCGGCACCACCCAGGCGCAGCGCGGGCCGCGCACCGCGGACGGCGGATCAGGCCGGCGGTGGGCCGAACAGGGTGAGCTGCGCGGCGTAGCGGCCGGCGGCCGCGGCAGACAGGAAGTAGGCGCGGTCCTCGGCCGGCCCGCGGCCCATCGTGGACAGCTGCGCCGGGGAGGCGGCCAGCGCCTCGTCCAGCCCCTCGCTGTCCACCCACTCCACCGGGTTGCGCTCGGGCTGCCCGGCGAGGTCCTCCTCGACCTGGCTGCCCAGCTCCGAGCCCAGCCCGCGCGGCGCCACCAGGGTCACCCCGGCCAGGGCCACCCGGCCGAAGGCGGTCAGCGAGTGGTGGGAGACGCCGCGGTGCCGCGGCCGGGGGTCGGCGTCGGAGATGCGCAGCGCCCCGATGGTGCGCCCGCCCAGCACGGCGACGGCGTTGCACGCATCACCGGCCGCCACCCCGGAGAAGCCCCACGGCGTCCCGGTCCCGAGGTTGCCCGGGCCCTGGGTGACGACGGCGATGTCGGCGTGCAGCACGTGCCGGGCCGCCAGCAGCCCGGTGTGCACGGTGACCGCCTCGAGGTCGCCGCCGAAGGCCTGCCCGACGGTCACCACCCCGGCCAGCGAACCGGACAGCGCGTCCAGGGTCCGGCTGAACGCGGCCGGCAGGGCCCCGCCGTCGGTCATCACGTAGGCGATCCGCAGCGTCGGGTCGGTGACGTGCACCCCGGCCACGACCGCCGGCAGCGCGGAGTGCAGGTCGGCCACCACCACCGGCATCCCATCGAGGTCCTCGGCCTCGGCGATCGTCGCGTGGTGGGCGGTGCCCGGCTCGTCGACGCCGGCCACCGTCACCTGCAGCGGGGAGTACCGGCCCTTCACCAGGTGCCCGCGGCCGGCCGGGTCCAGCGGCAGGCGGTCGGGGACGGCGACGACGAGGGCGTACCCGCCGGTGCCCAGGTGCTGCGCCCACGCCGTGGTGTTCAGCAGCACCGTGTCGCCCACCTGGGGGGACCCGACCACCGACGGGTGCGCCAGCGCCGGCACCGCGCCGTCACCGGGCACGGCCACGGTCAGCTCGCGGGCGTCGTGCCACGTCCGGCCGAGCTCGGTCACCTCGCCGCGGCGCCAGCGGATCCGCGAGCCGGGGAGGGAGGAGGGGGCGTCGGTCACCGGAGCAGAGTAGGTGAGCTGGGCCCCGCCTCCGGGGGTGGCCGGCGGCCGCAGGGCACTAGCCTGTGCGCGTGGCAGCCAAGCGGGCGGAACGACTGGTGAACCTGGTCATCGCCCTGCTCGGCACCCGGCAGTACGTCTCGGCGGCCAAGATCCGCACCATCGTCCCCGGCTACGAACCCGACGACGGCACCGAGCGCGCCGACGAGGCCTTCAAGCGGATGTTCGAGCGCGACAAGGCCGAGCTGCGCGAGATCGGCGTCCCGCTGGAGACCGGCCGCACCAGCGCCTTCGACACCGAGGACGGCTACCGGATCGCCCGGGCCGACTACGAGCTGCCGGAGATCACCCTCACCGGCGAGGAGGCCGCGGCCGTCGGCCTGGCGCTGCGGCTGTGGCAGTCGGCCCAGCTGGCCGGGGCCGCGCAGAGCGCGCTGGTCAAGCTGCGCGCCGCCGGGGTCGAGGTCGACTCCGGCCGCGGGGTGCCCATCCAGCCCCGCCTGGACGCCGGCGAGCCCGCCTTCGAGCCCTGCTACGCCGCCGCCCGCGACCGCCGGGTGCTGACCTTCGACTACCGCCGCCCCGACGAGGCGGCCCCGCACGGCCGCCGGGTGCAGCCCTGGGGCGTCGTCGCCTGGCACGGGCACTGGTACCTGGTCGGGCACGACCTGGACCGCCAGGCCCCCCGGGTGTTCCGGCTCTCCCGGGTCACCGGCACACCGAAGGCCGGCGGCCCGGCCGGCGCCTTCTCCCCGCCGGCCGACCTCGACCTGGCCGCGGTCGTGGCCCGGCAGGAGTCCCGCGCCGAGCAGCTGGTCGTCGTCCGCGCCCGTCCCGGCACCGCGATCGGGCTGCGCCGCACCGCCGTGCCGCTCGGCCCGGCCGAGGACGGCGACGACCGGCTGCAGCTGCGCACCACCGAACCCGAGCAGCTGGCCGACACCCTCGCCGCCTACGGCGCCGACGTGCTGGTCGAGGCGCCGCGGACGGTGCGCGCAGCCGTCGTCGAGCGGCTCACCCGGCTGGCCGCGCTGGGGGAGCCGCGGTGAGCGGGCTCGCGAGCGCACCCATGAGCAGAACACCCCGCGGCACGCGGCCGCCGAGCGCCGGCGAGGAGGTCGCGTGACCGCCCCGAGCACCGCCGAGCGGATGACCCGCCTGCTCACCCTGGTCCCGTACCTGCAGGCCCGCCCGGACGGCGTCCGGCTCGCCGACGCGGCCGGCGACTTCGGCGTCACCGAGGCCCAGCTGCGCCGCGACCTGGACCTGCTGTGGGTCTGCGGGCTGCCCGGGCACGGCCCCGGTGACCTCATCGACCTGGCGTTCGAGGGCGACCGGGTGCGGGTCACCTTCACCGCGGGCATGGTCCGGCCGCTGCGGCTGAGCACCGACGAGGCGGTGGCGCTGATCGTCGCGCTGCGCACCCTGCTGGAGATGCCCGGCCTGGCCGAGGGGGAGGCGGTCAGCCGCGCCCTGGCCAAGGTCTCCGCCGCCGCCGGGCACCCCGGCGACGTGCACGCACCGGTGGCGGTCAGCGTGGGCGCGGCCGAGCAGTCCCTGGCCGTCGTCCGCGACGGGCTCGAGCGCGGCCGGGCGCTGCACCTGCACTACTACGTGCCCAGCCGCGACGAGCGCACCGAGCGCACCGTGGACCCGATGCGGCTGCTGCTGGTCGACGGCCGCTGGTACCTGGAGGCGTGGTGCCGCAACGTCGAGGGCACCCGGCTGTTCCGCCTCGACCGCATCGACGAGGTGAGCGTGCTGGAGTCCCCGGCCGCACCGCCGGCCGAGGCCACCGAGCGCGACCTCGACTCCGGGCTCTACCAGCCCGGCGCGGAGTCACCGCTGGTGCGCCTGCGGCTGGCCCGCACCGCGCGCTGGGTGGCCGACTACTACCCGGTCGAGGACGTCGCGGAGGTCGCCGACCCGGACGGGGGGCTGGCCGTGGCGGTCCGGACGTCGGACCTGTCCTGGGCCCGCCGGCTGGTCTCCTCCCTGGGCGGGGCGGCGCTGGTCGACTCGCCGGCCGAGCTGGCCGCGCAGGTCGCCGGCGAGGCCCGCGCCGCCCTGGCCCGCTACGCGGACTGACGCCGCGCCCGGCAGTGACCGCTAGGGTCGGCCCGTGTTGCTGATCGTGTGGATCGCCGTCGCCGTCCTCGTGCTGCTGGTGCTGGGCACCCTGGCCTACAACGTGCTGGGCGCGGCCGGGCGGCTGGGCCGGGAGCTGCGCGCCCTGGAGCGCGAGGCCGCCCCGCTGCTGGCCGAGGCGCAGGCCACCGCCGCGCGTGCGGCCGCCGCCCGGGCCGAGCGTCCGGCGCCCACGGACTGAACCGCCCGGCGGACCGGGTGCGAACGTCCCGGCGACGTCGTCCATGAACCGCAGGTGGACGCCGCGCGTACAGCTCCGGCGAGGCCTGGACCCCCCGGGGTCCGGGCGTACAGTCAGCCCTGCTCGCCCCAACGACTCGGAGGACCCGATGAACCTCGGCCCGATGGAGATCGGCCTCATCATCCTGGCCGTCCTGCTGCTCTTCGGCTACAAGAAGCTGCCCGACGCCTCCCGCTCGATGGGGCGCTCGATGCGCATCTTCAAGAGCGAGATGAAGGGCATGAAGGACGACGACGTCCGCGCCAAGGACGAGGCCCGCACCACCCCGGTGACCGGTCAGATCGTGGCCCCCTCGCCCGTCGCCGGCGCCACCCCGGTGACCCCGGCCGACCTCGAGGCCGAGGCCGCTGCCGCCGAGGCCCGTGCGGCCGCCGCCCGCGCCGCGGCAGAGCGCGCCCGCACGTCGGCGGCCTCCGCCGACAGCGCCCGCTGACCCGCAGCACCACCCGCCGCCCGTGACCTTGGCAGGGCGCACCCGCGATCGCCGCCCGCAGCGTCCCGAGAGGGACGCCGCGGCGACGATGAGCCTCATCGGCCACCTCCGCGAGCTGCGCAACCGCGTCGGCATCGCGCTGCTGTTCGTGCTGATCGGTACCGCGGTCGCGTTCTGGTGGTACGAGCACGGTCTGGGGGAGTTCATCCGGGCGCCCTACTGCGGGCTCGATCCCGACCTGCGCGGGCTCGGCACGAACGCCGACGGCGACTGCAACCTGCTGGTCACCAACGTCTTCGGCGGCGCGCTGATCCGGCTGAAGATCGCCTTCATCGTCGGCGTCGTGCTCTCCGCGCCGTTCTGGCTGTACCAGCTCTGGGCGTTCCTCACCCCGGGGCTGAAGAAGAACGAGAAGCGCTACGGCGTGGGCTTCGTCGTCGCCTCGTCCAGCCTGTTCGCCCTCGGTGCGGCGCTGGCCTACATCTCGCTGTCCGCGGGCCTGGCGCTGCTGCTCGGCCTGGCCGGTGACGGTGTCACGATCGCGCTCACCGCGCAGGAGTACATCGGCTTCGTCATCTCGCTGCTGCTCGCCTTCGGGGTGAGCTTCGAGCTGCCGCTGATCGCGGTCGGGCTGAACCTGATCGGCGTCCTGTCCTACGGGGTGCTGTCCAAGAGCCGCCGCTGGCTGTACTTCCTCACCATCGTCTTCGCCGCGTTCATCACGCCCACGCAGGACCCGTTCACGATGCTGCTGATGGCCGCGCCGATGTGCGTTCTCTTCGAGCTCGCCATCCAGATCGCCCGGGTCGTGGACAAGCGGCGGGCGAAGCGGGCGGACGCCGACGGTCTCGCCGGGCTCGACGACGACGAGTCCTCCCCGGCGATCGAGGCCGCGAGCCCGCTGGACACCACGCCCAGCCCGCTGGACACCACGCCGAGCACCATCGAGGAGCCCGGCCGCACCCAGGCCTGAGGGCCTCCGACCGACCCCGTGCACATCCAGCCGCGCCCGGCTCGGCCACCGACATGGCCATTGTGGTGGTCCGGGGGGCTGGGGGGTGCGGGTGCGGGAGAGCGCCTAACGTGGGGGCATGTCCAGCCCGGCTGAGCGGTACGCGGCTGCCCGCCGGCGTAACGCGCACCCCACCCTGTCGGACTTCACCGCCGAGCTGGGGTTCTCCCTGGACCCCTTCCAGGTCGAGGCCTGCGAGGCGCTGGAGGAGGGTTCCGGGGTCCTCGTCTGCGCGCCAACGGGTGCGGGGAAGACGGTGGTCGGGGAGTTCGCCGTGCACAAGGCGCTGCAGGAGGGCCGCAAGGCCTTCTACACGACGCCGATCAAGGCGCTGTCGAACCAGAAGTACAGCGACCTGTGCGACCGGTACGGGACGGCGAAGGTCGGCCTGCTGACCGGCGACAACGCCATCAACGGCGACGCCCCCGTGGTCGTGATGACCACCGAGGTGCTGCGCAACATGCTCTACGTCGACTCCCCGGCGCTGACCGACCTCGGCTACGTGGTCATGGACGAGGTGCACTACCTCGCCGACCGGTTCCGCGGCGCGGTCTGGGAGGAGGTGATCATCCACCTGCCCGAGCACGTCCGGCTGGTGTCGCTGTCGGCGACGGTGAGCAACGCCGAGGAGTTCGCCGACTGGCTGGTCACCGTGCGCGGCGACACCCGGGTGGTGGTCAGCGAGGTGCGCCCCATCCCGCTGTGGCAGCACATGCTCGTCGGCGGGCGGGTGTTCGACCTGTTCGCGCTGCGCCCGGCCGCGCACGCCGGGGAGTGGGAGCAGACCCCCCGGGGCCTGTCCACCCGCGAGCGCGGCCGCGCCGTCGTCGACCCGGAGCTGGTGCGCTACGTGCACGAGCAGGAGCGGCGCCACGACTCGATGACCCGGATGGGGCACGGCGGCGGGGGGAGCGGCCGCAACGGGTTCGGCTCCCGGCCGCGCTACTCCCCGCCGTCCCGGCCCGACGTCATCGAGCGGCTGGACCGGTCGGGGCTGCTGCCGGCCATCACCTTCGTGTTCAGCCGCAACGGCTGCGACGCCGCGGTGCACCAGTGCCTGGCCTCGGGCCTGCGGCTCACCGACGAGAACGAGCGGGCCGCCATCGCCGAGATCATCGACCGGCGCACCGGGGCGCTGCCCGACGAGGACCTGCACGTGCTGGGCTTCTGGGAGTGGCGCGAGGGGCTGCTGGCCGGGTTCGCCGCCCACCACGCCGGCCTGGTGCCCGCCTTCAAGGAGACCGTCGAGGAGTGCTTCGTCCGCGGCCTGGTCAAGGCGGTGTTCGCCACCGAGACCCTCGCCCTGGGCATCAACATGCCGGCGCGCACCGTCGTCCTCGAGCGGCTGGTGAAGTGGAACGGCGAGGCCCACGCCGACGTGACGCCGGGGGAGTACACCCAGCTCACCGGAAGGGCCGGCCGCCGCGGCATCGACGTCGAGGGCCACGCCGTCGTCCTGTGGGCGCCCGGCGTCGACCCGGCCGTCGTCGCGGGGCTCGCCAGCACCCGCACCTACCCGCTGCGCTCATCGTTCCGGCCCAGCTACAACATGGCCGTCAACCTGGTCGGTGCCTTCGGCCGGGAGCGGGCCCGGGAACTGCTGGCCGCCTCCTTCGCCCAGTTCCAGGCCGACCGCTCCGTCGTCGGGCTGGCCCGCTCCGCGGCCCGGCACGAGGAGGACGCCGCCCGGCTGGAGGCCCAGGTGCGCGGCGGGCTGACCGACGCGGTGTTCGACGTCGCCGGTTACGCGAAGCTGCGCAGCGAGATCTCCCAGCGGGAGAAGGCGCTGTCGCGGGACTCCCAGGCCAAACGCCGGGCCGATGCCGCCGACTCGCTGGCCGCGCTGCGGGCCGGGGACGTCATCCGCGTGCCCAGCGGACGCCGGCAGGGCCTGGCCGTGGTGCTGGACCCGGGCCTGACCGAGCTGGCCGACCCGCACCCCCTGGTGCTCACCGAGGACAAGTGGGCCGGCCGGCTGGGCTCGGTCGACTTCCCGACCCCGGTGTCCGCGCTGACCCGGGTGCGGGTGCCCAAGAACTTCAACCACCGCAGCCCGCACGCCCGCCGGGACCTCGCCTCCACCCTGCGCAACGCCCGCACCGAGCACGACCTGGGCGCCCGCCGGGTGCGGGGCCGCTCCGGCGCGGACGACGACCCGGTGCTGGCCGACCTGCGGCACGCGCTGCGCGCCTCCCCGGTGCACGCGCTGCCCGACCGGGAGGAGCGGGTGCGCGCCGCCGACCGCTGGCTGCGGGTGCTGCGCGAGGCCGAGCAGCTGCGCCGGCAGATCGCCGACCGCACCGGGTCGCTGACCGCGCAGTTCGACCGGACCTGCGACGTCCTCACCGAGCTGGGCTACCTCACCCCGGAGCTCGCGGTGCCGCCCGAGGACGGCGAGCGGCCCGAGCTCGTGACCGACGCCGGACGGCGGCTGGGCCGGATCTGGTCCGAGACCGACCTGCTCACCGCCGAGTGCCTGCGTGCCGGCGCCTTCCGCGGGCTCACCCCGGCCGAGCTGGCCGGCGTCGTCTCCGCCCTGGTGTTCGAGGCCCGCCGGGACACCGTCGCCCAGCCGTCGGTGCCGGCCGGCAAGGTCGCCACGGCGCTGGGGGAGATGCGCCGGGTGCACGAGCGGCTGGCCGACGTCGAGCGTGGGCACGGCGTGCCGGTCACCCGCGAGCCGGACCTGGGGTTCGTCTGGGCGGCCTACCGCTGGGCCGACGGGCAGACGCTGGACCGGGTGCTCGCCGGCGCCGAGCAGGCCGGCACCGAGCTGTCCGGCGGGGACTTCGTCCGCTGGGCGCGGCAGCTCATCGACCTGCTCGACCAGCTGGCCAAGATCGCCGACGAGCCGCTGGCCGGCGTCGCCCGCTCGGCGGTGGGCCGGGTGCGGCGCGGGGTCGTGTCGGCCTCGGTGACCGGGTAGGGCACGATCGCCGCGCGCGGCCCGCAGCGGGTCCGGGCCCAGGACGAGGAGCGACGATGAGCCAGCCGCCGCAGGACCGGGACCGAGACCGACCCGACTGGAGGCCCTGGGACCGGGAGCCGGACCAGCCGGAGCAGCGGGCCCCCGGGGAGCCGTCCGTCCCGGCCGGCCGGCCGGCGGCCCCGGGCTGGGGTCCGCCGTCGCCGCAGTACGGGCAGCAGCCGCCTTACGGCCAGCCGCCCCAGTTTGGGCAGCAGCCGCCCTACGGGCAGCCGGCTCAGTACCCGCCGTCCCAGTACGGGCAGTACGGCCATCCGCAGCAGTACCCGCCGCCGCAGTACGGCCAGCCCCAGTACGGACAGGCCCAGTACGGACAGGCCCAGTACGGGCAGGCCCCGGCCGGCTGGGGTCAGCCGGCGCAGCCCGCCCGGCGGCGGTCGCGCCGGCTGGGGCTGCTGCTCGGGATCGTCGTCCTCGGGGTGGCGGTGGTCGTCGCGGTCGCGCAGGGCTCCGGGCTCGGCGGCACCCGGCTGGACCCCGATGCCGTGCAGCGCGACGTCGCCGAGCAGTTCGAGGAGCTGGAGGGCGTGGCGCTGGAGCTGACCTGCGACGAGGAGATGACCGTCGAGCCGGACCGCAGCTACCGGTGCCAGGGCCGCACCGCCGACGACGAGCGGGTCACCGTGACGATCACGCTGACCGACGACGAGGGCGGCTACACCTGGGCCGACCGCTGACGGCACCCTCCGGTCAGTCCTGCGGCCAGCCCAGCGCCGCGCCCAGCCGGCGCACCGAGGACTCCAGGCCGTGCTCGGCCGCCAGCACCGCGAGCGCACCGGGGTCGGCGGGGTGCCGCGGCAGGGCGCCGTCCACCGGGGGCAGGTCGATGCCGGTGACGACGGCGACCACCTCCGGTGCGGCGTCCAGGTAGTTCCCGGCCGCCTGCAGCTTCGTCAGCAATGCGGCGGTGAGCGGCGCCCTCGGGACCACCGTGCGGGCGGCCGCGGCGCGGATGCCGGCCAGCGAGCCGAACTCGCCGATCAGCGCGGCCGCCGTCTTCGGGCCCACCCCGGGCACCCCGGGCAGCCCGTCACTGGGGTCGCCGCGCAGCACGGCGAAGTCGGCGTAGCTGCGGCCGGGGATGCCGTACTTCGCGGCCACCGCCGCCTCGTCGACGAACTCCAGGTCGTTGATCCCGCGGGCGGTGTAGAGCACGCGGACCCCGCGCTCGTCGTCCACCAGCTGGAAGAGGTCCCGGTCGCCGGTGACGACGTCGACCGGGCCGCGGGCGCGGGTGGCCAGCGTGCCGATGACGTCGTCGGCCTCGTAGCCGGGGGCGCCGACCCGGGCCAGCCCCGCAGCGGCCAGGACGTCGACCAGCACGGGCACCTGGGGGGCGAGCTCCGCCGGGGCCTCCTCACCGCCGGAGGGGGCGACCCGGTGCGCCTTGTAGGTGGGCAGCGCCGCCACCCGGAACGCCGGCCGCCAGTCGTCGTCCCAGCAGGCCACCAGGCGCTGCGGGTCGTGGGCGACGACCAGCCGGGCGGTCATGTCCAGGAAGCCGCGGACGGCGTTCACCGGGCGTCCGTGCGGGCCGGTGACGGTCGTGGGCACCCCGTGGAAGGCGCGGTAGTAGAGGCTCGCCGCGTCCAGCAGCATCGTGGTCACCCGGGGACGGTAACGGGACGAGCACGGGCTGCGGTGGTCGTTCCACCGGCTGGCTAGTCTGCCGACGTGTCCGCCACCCCTGCTCCCACGTCCCCCCTGGTGTCGGTCGACCGGGTGCACGCAGCCCGCGCCGTGGCCGACGAGCTCGGCATCGACGTCCTGGTCGTCACCCCGGGCGCCGACCTGCGCTACCTCTGCGGCTACGACGCCCACGCGATGGAGCGGCTGACCGCGCTGGTCGTGCCGCGCCGGGGCGAGCCGCTGCTGGTCGTGCCCCGGCTGGAGGCGCCGATGGTCGACGCCTCGCCCACCGGCGCGCTCGGCCTGGAGCTGCTGGCCTGGGACGAGACGGACGACGCCTTCGCCGTCCTGGCCGCCGCGGTCACCGCCCGGCTCGGCGCTGCCCCCACCCGGGTCGCCGTGGGCTCGCGCACCTGGGCCGAGCACGCCCTGGGCGTGCAGCAGGCGCTGCCCGGCTCGGTGCTGGAGCTGGCCGCCCCGGTCATCGACCGGTTGCGGATGGTCAAGACGCCGGCCGAGGTCGAGGAGCTGGCCGCCGCCGGCGCCGCGATCGACCGGGTGCACGCCCGGATGGGGGAGTGGCTGCGGCCCGGGCGCACCGAGGCCGAGGTCGGCGCGGACGTCGCCGCCGCGATCCTCGCCGAGGGCCACGTGGCCGTCGACTTCACGATCATCGCCTCCGGCCCGAACGGGGCCAGCCCGCACCACGAGCTCTCCGACCGGGTCGTCGAGGCCGGTGACCTGGTGGTGGTGGACATCGGCGGCCGCACGGCCACCGGCTACCGCTCCGACTGCACCCGCACCTACCTCGTCGGCGGGATGGCCGCCCGCGGGCTCAAGGAGTGGTACGCCGTCCTGGAGCGGGCCCAGGCGGCCGCGGTCGCCGCCGTGCGCCCGGGGGTCACCTGCGCGCAGGTCGACGCCGTGGCCCGTGAGGTGATCACCGAGGCCGGGTACGGCGAGCACTTCATCCACCGCACCGGGCACGGCATCGGCCTCGACACCCACGAGGCGCCCTACGTGGTGGCCGGCAACGACCTGCCGCTGGAGCCGGGGATGGCCTTCTCCGTCGAGCCGGGCATCTACCTGGCCGGGCGGTACGGCGCCCGGATCGAGGACATCGTGGTCTGCACCGACGACGGCGTCCGCGTCCTGAACAACGGTCCCCGTGGGCTCGTCGAGCTCCCCGGCTGAGCCCGGCATCTCCGACGTCGACCGGGCGCTGCTCGCCGCGCTCTCCCGGGACGGGCGGGCCAGCTACACCGAGCTCGCCGAGCTGGTCGGGCTGTCGGTGTCCGCGGTGCACCAGCGGGTGCGCCGGCTGGAGCAGCGCGGGCTGATCACCGGGTACGCGGCCCAGGTAGACGCCCGGGCACTGGGCCTGCCGCTGACCGCCTTCGTCTCGATCACCTCGATCGACGTGGGGCGCCCCGACGATGCACCGGCCCTGCTGGCGCACCTGACCGCCGTCGAGGCCTGCCACGCGGTCGCCGGTGTGGAGAGCTACATCCTCAAGGTGCGGGTGGCCGGGCCCGACGCGCTCGAGGCGCTGCTGCACGAGATCCGCGCGGTGGCCGACGTGAGCACCCGGACGACGGTGGTGCTCTCGACCGCCTACGAGAACCGCCCGCCGCTGTAGATGGAGGACCCCCTCGCCCCCCACCACTCGCGAGCTCGTGGCGGGACCCTGCGAGGGGGCCGAGCGCTCCCTGGTCGACAGCTGCTCGAACATGTGTTCGGATGAGCACATGCGCTGGGATGCCCAACGGCTCGACCTCGACGAGCCCACCACGCTGCCCGGGCTGCCCGACGTCCGTGGCCTGCTGCGCAGCGTGCAGGTGCCGGAGTTCCCTGGCCTGACGTTCCACGAGGTGCGGGCCAGGAGCGCGCTCAACGCCGTTCCCGAGAACTCGGCGATGCCGTTCGCACACACGATCAACCCCTACCGGGGCTGCTCTCATGCGTGCGTGTACTGCTTCGCGCGGGGCACGCACGAGTGGCTGGAGCTGGACAGCGGCGCCGACTTCGACCAGCAGATCGTGGTCAAGACCAACCTCGTCGACGTGCTCCGCCGTGAGCTGGCCCGCCCGTCGTGGAAGCGGGAGCACGTCGCACTGGGCACCAGCACCGACCCCTACCAGCGCGCCGAGGGCCGGTACCGGCTGATGCCCGGGGTCATCGACGCCCTGGCCCGCTCCGGCACGCCGTTCTCGGTCCTCACCAAGGGCACGCTGGCCCGCCGCGACGTCCCCCGGCTGGCCGCCGCCTCCCGGGACGTGCCCATCGGCACGGGGGTGTCGATGGCCATCTGGGACGACGAGCTGCACACCGCCCTGGAGCCCGGCGTGCCCACGCCCCGGGCCCGGCTGGACCTGGTGCGGGCGATCACCGACGCCGGGCTGCCCTGCGGGGTCTTCCTCGCACCCGTCCTGCCCGGGCTCACCGACTCGCGGGAGCACCTGGCGGCTGCGATCGGGGCCATCGCCGCCGCCGGCGCCACCGGGGTGACCGTCGTCCCGCTGCACCTGCGCCCCGGTGCCCGCGAGTGGTTCACCAGCTGGCTGTCCCGGGAGCACCCGGGCCTGGTCGGCCGGTACCGGCAGCTCTACGGCCGGGGTGCGTACGTGCCCGCCGAGTACCGCAGCTGGCTGGCCGCGCGGGTCGAGCCGCTGCTGGCCGCGCACGGCCTGGACCGGGCGAGCGGGGGAGCGGCGCGCGGCATCGGCGCCGACGGCACCCCGGGCCTGCCGGGGGACCCGGCGGCGTCGTTCCCGGCCGGCAGCCTGCCCGAGCGGACGCCGGTGACGCAGGTGGCCCGCGAGGAGCCGGAACAGCTGTCGCTGTGCTGAGCGCTCAATCGGCCTGCCGGGCCGCCCGCCGCACGGCGCGCTCGGCCCGGACGGCCCCCCGGGGCGCCACCGGCTCCACGCCGCTGCTGAGCACCAGCCGCCGGTAGGAGTCGTAGGACAGCCGCGCATAGTGGGTGGCCAGCGACTCCGCCGTCGCGGTCTGCGAGGGGGCGGCCGAGGCCTGCAGCTGGAGGGCGGTCCGGACGGCGTGCTTGGTGAACGTCACCTGCAGCGCCTGCGTGGACAGCCGGCCGCCCACGTGCGAGGTGGGGCCAGGCCCGCGTCGCAGCGCCGGCAGCACCCACGGGCTGGCCTCCAGCGCCGGGAAGCGGTTGCGCACCTCCTCCCAGGCGTGCCACGCGGTGAGCGCACCGGGGACCGCCCAGTCGCCGTCCTCGGTGGACACCAGCAGCCGGCGGGTGGTCGCCAGCACCTGGTCCCGGCGCAGCGACCGGAACTGCCCGACCGTGCCCGGCCAGCCCAGTGCGATGGCGCACCAGGCGACGGTGCGCAGGTGCTCGGGCGCCTCGCCCCGGACGCGGGTCAGCTCGCGCAGGTCCAGGGTCACCGGGTCCGGCTCCGGGGTGCGCGGCTGGGCCATCTGCAGACCGCCGTAGCGGGCGACCTTCGTGTACAGCGCGACGGTGGCCGGCTTCCAGTCGCGGGCCGCGGCCAGCGGGTCCAGACCGGTGTGGACCAGGTCGTCGGGCCCCAGGTCGAGCTCGAGCGCGGCCTCCATCAGCCGCCGCCACTGGTCCTGGTAACCCAGCGGCGCCCGCAGCCGGTTCCACCCCCGGACGGCCGGCGGTGACGGCATGTCCGGCAGGGCGGGGTGAAAGCTCGCGGTCATGAACGCACTCTACCGTTATCCCCAACCACCCGCTCGACATCGCCGCCCCGTGCGCGACGGGGTGGGGGAGTGCAGCGAGGCGTCGACGTCCGAGCAGCCGGCTCTGGCCACTCGCGGTGGAGCAGGGATCCCGTCGCGAGCTCGACACCGGACGGCGACGGGAACGGGCGTGCCCGGGCCGTCGTGTGGCAGGCCGATCGATGCAGCCGGGGGTGCTCTTCCCGGCCGGCGCCGGTCCCGGCCGGCGCCGGAACATGTGCCGTTATGCCCAACTAGCTCGTCGACATCGACGAAAGATGATCAGTGCCGACAAGAGACGCGGGCCGCTGGGAGGAAGAAGACCGGCAGGGGAGCGGGGCTGTGCCCCGCGGGGTCGTGTGCGGTTGACCGGTCGTCGGGCAGAGGACGTCACGCCGCCGGCATCCGCAGGTTCGGAACACCGGCACGGCGCACCGTCCTGACCTCGACAGGGAGGCGACCGCACGTGCATGCCGCAGCAGCGAGCCGGCCACCCGCGAGCGGCCGATCGCACCGGCGACCCACTCGACCATGAACCGTTATCCCCAACTATGCGCCCAAAGCACACACAGCTGGTCACGGCCAGCCGCGGCACCCTCCGGGCGCCGACGCACCAACCGCGGACGCTCGTCCTCGCGCACGACACGGAGAAGCGAAGCGACCGGCAGCAGCTCAGCAACGGAAGCGGACACCCGCCGAGGGCGCCGACCTCCGCCTCGAGCGTGGGGTGGCGTGCTCGCGACGCCCCCCTCGTGTGCGCCGGTGTCACGGGCGCTCGTACCGGCGCACACGAGGGGGAGGGGGCGGCAGCCCTTGTCGACTCCGCCGTCCCGCACCCGCCCGGCCACCGCTCGTGACGACTGGGCCGGCCGGCCCCGAACTGCCGACCCGTGTGCGGTGGTGCTGGTCCGGTCCTTCCCGGACCAGCACCACGACCTCGCCGTCTGCTCACAGGACGGCTTGCCGGGCCCACGTCAGAGGTGTCGGACCGACCTTCGGTCTGCCGATGTCCCGTTCGGTGAGAACGCCCGGTGGCGCAGCGGACACGGTCATCCACAGAAGCCGTTATGCCCAACAAAACACATCGATAACTTCAAGAAGAACAACGGCACCCTCCGAGCGCCGCCGCACCAACCACCAGAACGAAAGGGCAGCAGATGGCGGTGGGGGCCCCGAGTCGGCACGCACGGCGCACCCACCTGCGGCGTTGGCTAGGGTCCGCTGTCATGTACACGGCCAGCTGGGGTGACGTCGTCCGCCGCGACCTGTTCGGCACGAACCCGGATCCGCGCGACCGCCCGTACCGGTTCGTCATCCGGATCGCGCTGATCATCTTCCGGCTCTTCCGTTTCCGGTTCGACGTCCGCGGCCAGGAGCACGTGCCCGCCAGCGGCGGCGCGATCATCTGCAGCAACCACGTCAGCTTCCTGGACTTCACCTTCCTCGGGCTGGCCGCGCTGCCGCAGCACCGGCTGGTGCGCTTCATGGCCAAGGCCTCGGTGTTCGGTCACTGGTTCGCCGGCCCGTTCATGCGCGCCATGCAGCACATCCCGGTCGACCGCTCGGCCGGGACCGCCGCCTTCGAGGCGGCGGTGAAGGCGCTGAAGGACGGCCACGTCATCGGGGTCTTCCCGGAGGCGACGATCAGCAGCTCGTTCACCGTCAAGCAGCTGAAGGCCGGCGCGGCCCGGATGGCCGTCGACGCCGGGGTGCCGATCCTGCCCGCGGCAGTCTGGGGCGGTCAGCGGATCGCCACCAAGCGGCAGAAGTTCGTGTTCCGCCGCGACGTGCCGGTCACCGTGCTCATCGGTGAGCCGCTGGTGCCCGAGCCGGGGGAGAAGGTCCAGTCGCTGCTCCGCCGCACCAAGGCGGCGATCGAGGTCCTGGTCGAGGAGGCCCAGCGCAGCTACCCCGACCAGCCGGCCGGGGACGACGACCGCTGGTGGCTGCCGGCGCACCTGGGTGGCACCGCCCCGACCCCGGAGCTGGCCGCCGTGCTGGACGACGAGAACGCTGCCGGCCGCTCGGTCGTCGTGCCGAAGGTGGGGCGGCTGGCCAGGGTCCGGACGCGGCTGACCCGCCGCTGAGGGGCGCTCAGCGCACCCGCTGGGCCACGTCGTCCGGCGTGAGCGGGGCGACCAGCTCCCGCTCGTAGGTGCGGTGCCAGAAGGCGCCGGTCGCCCGCCGCTCGGCGCGGGTGGTGAACCGGTAGCGGTAGAGCAGCACCCGGACGGCGGCCGGACGCACAGCACCGAACGGCGCGGACCGGAGCAGCCGCAGGGTGGCCGGGTCGGCGTCCAGCAGCCTGCCCAGGAACGGCACCAGCCAGGCGCGGCCGTAGGCCGGTGACAGGGCGACGAACCACATCAGCCAGTCCAGCCGCAGGTGGTAGGGCGCCCACTGGGGCGGGCGGCGGTGCACGTCGCCGGGCTTGCCGCGGAACTCGTACTCCTGCCACTGGGCGTCCGGGCCGAGGGAGCCGGTGGCCTCGACGACCAGCTCGCGGCGCACCTTGCTGACCGAGCCGAACGCCCCGTAGCTGTTGACCAGCCGGAACGGGTCGAAGCTGGTGTTCATCTGCTGCCGGGGCGAGAGCAGGTTGCGCACCGGCCCGGTGCTCAGCACCGCCACCCCGGCGGCGACTCCGATGCCGAGGACGCTGAACCAGGTGGGCGAGCTCAGCTCCGCGGGCCGGTCGACCGGCAGCACGGCGGTCAGCCACCGCCCGTCGAGCAGCGCCAGGCCGAGCACCAGGGTGAGGGCGTTGAGCCAGGCGAAGTTGCCGCTGACCAGCAGGTAGCCCTGGGTGACCACCATGACCGCGGCGGCGACCCCGGCGACCGGCTGGGGCAGCAGCAACCCGAACACGACCAGCAGCTGGGTGACGTGGTTGGCCAGCGTCTCCACCCGGTGCAGCCGCGGGCTGAGCCGGTGGAACCACCAGCTCAGCGGGTTGGGCATCGGCTGGGTCTCGTGGTGGTGGGCGAGGCAGGTCAGGTCGCGCCAGCACCGGTCGCCGCGCATCTTGATCAGCCCGGCGCCGAACTCCAGCCGGAACAGCAGCCAGCGCAGCAGCCACAGGCCCAGCACCGGCGGCGCGACGTGCGCCGGGCCGAGGAAGACGGCCAGGAACCCGGCCTCGAGCAGCAGCGACTCCCAGCCGAAGCCGTACCAGATCTGCCCGACGTTGACGATCGACAGGTAGAGCGCCCAGAGGGCCGCCCAGAGCGTCATCCACCCGGCCAGCGGCAGCCGGTCGGCCAGCCCGACCAGGGCGGCGGCCGACAGCGCGACGCCGGTCCAGCAGACCGCGGTGAGCACCCGGTCGGAGAAGCGCAGCCGGAACAAGCTCGGGGCGGTCCGCCAGGACGTCGCGCGGAGGAACCGGGGCACGGGGGTGAGGCCGCGGGTGCCGATCAGCGCCGGCGCCTGCCGGAGCGCGGCGACGAAGGCCAGCAGGTACACCAGCGCCAGGCCGCGGGTGAACACCAGCCGGCCGGCCCAGGCGCCCGGGTCGGAGAACCAGTCCACAGCGCCCCCTTCAGACCGCCGGCGCCTCGAGCCGGAAGGACTCCAGCTCGGTGCCGTACCAGTGCGAGGTGCGCCCCAGCGGCTGCATCCCCAGCCGCCGGCACACCGCGAGCGAGGGCTCGTTGCCCGGCCGGACGACGGCGTAGACCTCCAGCAGCCCCTCGTCGAAGGCCCGGTCGACGACCGCCCGCGCGGCCTCGGTGGCGTAGCCGTGCCCCCAGCTGTCCGGGTGCAGGTGCCAGCCGACCTCCACCTCACCGACCCCGTTGGGCAACGGCTTGAGCAGCACGGTGCCCGCCGGCGGGCCGCCGTCCCGCCGGTCGATCGCCCAGCAGCCGTGCACCGGGTTCAGCTCGTGCACCAGCCGCCAGCGCTCGACCAGCTCGGCCGGGCCGATCGTGGGCGGGCCACCGAGCCACCTGGTCACCTCGTCGCGGCTGTAGACGTCGGCCAGCCGCGCGAGGTCGGCGGGCGCGGTGGTCCAGGCCCGCAGCCGCAGCCGGTCGGTGCACAGCAGCTCCACCCCGGAGGAGCTACCGCCGTCCGGCCGCAGGGAAACCCGCACGCGGGGACGACGGGCCCTCCGATGCGGGCCCGGGACGAGGGAGGGACGCCCTGTGCTCGACAGCGTGCTGCACCGCAGCCTGGGTGTGCACCGGGCGCTCGACCCGGTCGGGGTGCTCCCCGCGGCGGCCCGACGGGGGCACCGTGGTCTTCTTCTCCCGGCTCCCGCCAGTCAGGCGGCGGCCGGGGCAGCCGAGGGGATGGCGACGGACGTGACGATGCTGGTGGGCAACGGCTGCACGCCGGGGCACGCGGCCCTGGCCCTGGCCCTGGCCCTGTACCGGCGGACGCCGGGCGTGCGGGCGATCATCGACGCGCGGGCGGACCGGTGAGCGGGCTGCTCGTCACCGACGTCACGGTGGGTGACCGCCCCGGCCGGGCGGTGCACGTCGAGGCGGGCCGGATCAGCTGGCTGGGACCCGCGGCCGACGCCCCGCCCGCGGACCGGGTGCTGGACGGCGCAGGGGCGCTGCTCACCCCGGCGTTCGTCGACGCCCACGTGCACGCCACCGCCACCGGCCTGGCGCTCACCGGGCTGGACCTGCACGCCGCGGTGAGCCTGCGTGACGCCGTGGCCCGGCTCGCCGTCCAGACCGCGACCGCGCCCACCGGCACCGTGCTGGGCACCGGCTGGGACGAGACCGGCTGGCCCGAGGGGCGCGGGCTGACCCGCGCCGACCTCGACGCCGTGGTGGGTGACCGGCCGGCGTACCTGGCCCGGGTCGACGTCCACTCCGCCACGGTCTCGACCGCCCTGCTGGACCGGGTCCCCGGCATCACCGGGCTGACCGGGTACAGCCCCGACGGGCGGCTGCGGCTGGACGCCCACTCCGCCGCCCGCGCCGCCGCCTACGGCTCGGTGCCCGCCGACCAGCGCCGCACCGCGCAGCGGGCCACCCTGACCGCAGCGGCCGCGCTGGGCATCGGCACGGTGCACGAGATGGCCGGCCCCGAGGTCTCCAGCGCCACCGACCTGGCCCAGCTGCTGGAGCTCACCGCCGGTACGCCCGGCCCGCGGGTGGTCGGCTACTGGGGGGAGCTGTCCGAGCGGGGCGGGCTCGACGTCGTCCGCGAGCTCGGCCTGGCCGGCGCCGGGGGTGACCTGTTCTGCGACGGCGCCCTGGGTTCGCACACCGCGGCGCTGTCGCAGCCCTACGCCGACCGCCCGGACACCTCCGGGTCGCTGCGGTTCGAGCTCGGGTCGCTGGTCGAGCACGTGCGGGCCTGCACGGCGGCCGGGCTGCAGGCCGGCTTCCACTGCATCGGGGACGCCGCCGTCGACCAGGTGCTGGCCGCCGTGGCCACCGTGGTCGACGAGCTGGGGCGCGACGCCGTCCGGGTCTGCCGGCACCGGCTGGAGCACGTGGAGATGGTCAGCGACGCCGCCATCGACCAGCTGCGCCGGTTCGGCATGGTGGCCAGCGTGCAGCCCGCCTTCGACGCCACCTGGGGCGGGCCGTCCCGGATGTACGCCGAGCGGCTGGGGGCCGACCGGGCGGCCGGGGTCAACCCGCTGGCCGACCTCGTCGACGCCGACGTGACCGTCGCGATCGGCAGCGACGCCCCGGTGACCCCGCTGGACCCCTGGGGCGGGGTGCACGCCGCCGTCGACCACACCACGCGCAGCTCGGGCATGCGGCCCTTCGACGCCTTCGACGCAGCCACCCACGGCGGGTGGGTGGCCGCGCGGTCCGAGCACCCGGAGGGCCCGCTGGCCGTCGGTGCGCCCGCGGACCTGGCGCTGTGGTCCACCGGGCGGACGCTGTCCGGGGTCCTGGCCGAGCGGGCGGGGCCGGCCTGCCGGCAGCTCCTGGTGGCCGGGGAGCCGCTGCTGCCCTGACCGCCCGGCCCGCGCGACGCGGGCTGCCCGCACGGTGGACCGCCCGGGCAGTGGGATGCTGGACGGTGGCCGGTCCCCGTGGATCGGCCCCGACGAGCAGGAGGTGGGCGTGGCGTCAGCGGTCTCGACCGGCACGGTCGACGCGGGCACGCCCGGCGTCCCGGCGGAGCAGCGCTCCCGGTCCCGGTGGCCCTGGCGCACCGCCCTGGCTGCGGCCGGTGGCCTGGCGCTGTTCCTCGCCTTCCCCGGGCACGACCTCTCCCTGCTGGCCGTGCTCGGCCCGACGGCGCTGGCCCTGGCCGTCCGCGGCCAGCGGGTGCGCGGCGGCGCGTGGCTGGGGCTGGTCCTGGGTCTGGTGTTCATGCTGCCGCTGCTGTCCTGGACCGGCATCTACGTCGGCGCGTTCCCCTGGCTGGCGCTGGCGGTGTTCGAGGCGCTGTACTTCGCGCTGCTCGGCGGGGCCGCGGCTGCGGTGTCCCGGCTGCCGGGCTGGCCGCTGTGGGCCGCCGCGCTCTGGGTGGCCGACGAGGCGCTGCGCGGCCGGGCACCGCTGGGCGGGTTCCCCTGGGGCCGGCTGGGCTTCAGCCAGGCCGACGGGCCGTTCACCGCCCTCGCCGCGTACGGCGGCGTCCCGCTGGTCGGCTTCGCCGTCGCCCTCACCGGCACGCTGCTGGCCGCCGGCGTGCTCGCCCTGGTCCGCCGTCGACCGGGACGGCGGACGGCGGTGCTCGCCCTCGTCGGCGTCCTCGCCGTCCCGCTGGTCGGCACGCTCGCCGGGCTGCCGCTGGCCGGGTCCTCGCTCACCGAGGGCGGTCCGACCCGCACCGTCGCGGTGATCCAGGGCAACGTGCCCCGCGCCGGGCTGGACTTCAACGCCCAGCGCCGCGCCGTGCTGGACAACCACGCCGCCCAGACCGTGGCGCTGGCCGACGCCGTCGCCCGCGGGGAGGCGGCCCAGCCCGACCTGGTCGTCTGGCCGGAGAACAGCTCCGACATCGACCCGTACCGCAACGCCGACGCCGCCGGGGTGATCAGCGCGGCCGCCCGGGCCATCGGCGTGCCGATCCTGGTGGGCGCGGTGGTCGAGGGCCCCGGTGACGGGGTGTCCAACACCGGCATCGTGTGGGACCCGGTCACCGGGCCGGGCGACACCTACGTCAAACGGCACCCGGTGCCACTGGCCGAGTACGTGCCCTACCGCCCCTTCTTCCGCTTCTTCAGCGACAAGGTCGACCTGGTGCGGAGCGACTTCGTGCCGGGCACCGAGGTGGGCACGCTGGACGTCGGCGGGGCACGGGTCGGCGACGTCATCTGCTTCGAGGTCGCCTACGACGGGCTGGTCTCCGACGTGGTGGACGCCGGCGCCGGGATGATCGTGGTGCAGACCAACAACGCCACGTTCGGCCGCACCGACGAGAGCGCTCAGCAGCTGGCGATGAGCCGGCTGCGCGCGGTGGAGTTCGGCCGCACCGTGGTCGTGGCCGCCACCAGCGGCATCAGCGCGATCGTGGCCCCCGACGGCACCCTGGTGCACTCCTCGGAGCTGTTCACCGCCGACACCTTCGTCGAGCCGATCGCCCAGCGGGACCAGCGCACGCCCGCCGAGCGTCTGGGCGCCACGCCCGAGTGGCTGCTCACCGCCCTGGCCCTGGGCGCGGTGCTGGCCACGGTGCTCCGTCGCCGCCGGCGGACTGCGGCGGCCTGACCCGCCGATCGTGCTCCCGGCGAACACCGGGAGCACGATCGCCGTCCCGTTCGTTGTACCCGTGTCGACCCCGTACGGGTGGCAGATCCTCTGCCGCCCACCGGGCGAGAGGAGGAGCACGCATGGCCACCAGCCACACCCCGGTCCGGCGCCGGCCGTCCCGGCTGCGGACGCTGATCGGTCTCGGCGCGCTCGTCGAGGTCGTCGTCTACGTCCTGGTCGCCTCCTGGGTGGGCCTGGGCTGGACACTGCTCGCCACCCTGGCCACCAGCGCCCTGGGCGGCCTGCTGCTGGCCCGGCAGGGCCGGGCGGCGCTGGGGGAGCTGCGGCTGCGCGCCGAGGAGCACCGGGCACCTGGCCGGGCGCTGGGCGATGCCGGGCTGGTGGCGCTGGGTGGGCTGCTGATGGTCCTGCCCGGCTTCGTCGGCGACCTGCTCGGGCTGCTGTGCCTGTTGCCGTTCACCCGCGCGCTGCCCCGGGCGCTCATCGCCCGGGTCCTGCTGCGCAACCTGCCCGACCGGCTGCGCGGCCCGGTGCAGGTCCGCTCGGTGCGCACGGAGACGGTGGACGCCCCGGCCGAGCCGTTCCGCGCCGGCCCGGCCACCCGGGTGATCGAGGGCGAGGTCGCCCCCTGACGACGGGCCCCGCTGCTCCCGCCCAAGGCAGGACCCCGCAGTGAGGCCGGAACGTAGAACGGCCCCGGTGGGAGATCCCACCGGGGCCGTTCCGTCGGAGCTGTCAGCTGGCGCGGGTGCGGCGCCCGCGGAGCACCTCGAGGCGCTCGGCGAGGACTTCCTCGAGGTCGTCGACCGAGCGGCGCTCCAGGAGCATGTCCCAGTGCGTGCGCGGGGGCTTCACCTTCTTGGGAGCCGGCTCGGCGCCACCGACGAGCTTGGCGGCCGAACCGTCGTACTTGCACTCCCAGGTGTCGGGGAGCTCGGCGTCATCGGCAAAGGGCACCGTGACGAGGTGCCCCTGGGCGCACCGGTACTCGGCGTACTGCCGCTCGATGGGCGCGGTGTTGCGCTCGGTCTCGTAGCTCACGCTGCCCAGTCGGCTTCCACGCAGGGATCGCTCGCCCATGGCACACCGTCCTCTCGTGCTGATGTAGGTCGGAACAGAACTGCCCGGACCACCGCACGCTCACGCGTGCGGTGCGGGTGTCAGAGGGATGAACGACAGGAAGCTGGAATGGATTCCGTGTCGACAGCGGTCAATCATCGCATGGGGTGGTGTCCGGCGGCCCGACCACCCCGGGAGGGGGAGGTCAGCGCAACGACAGCTGCCCGGGACCGGTCGGCGTGGGCTCCAGCTGGCCACGGGTGTAGTGGCCCCGGCAGAGCACCTGGTAGCGCACGGCGGTCTCCTCGGCCGCGGTCTCGTCGTCGGCCAGCGGCGCGGGTGCGGTGTCGGCGACCACCACGGTGGCGCCCTCCCGGACCATCGCGCCGTCCACGACCCGGGCGTTGAGCAGCCCGGGCAGGCCGCACCAGCACAGCACCTCGACCTGCACCCGCTGGACGTCGTCGGCCAGCTCGAACAGCCGCTGCGTGCCGGGGAAGAGCCGGGTGCGGAAGTCGGTGGTGAGCCCGAAGGCGTAGACGTCGACGTGCGAGGTGTCCACCAGCTCGGCGAGCTGCTCGACCTGGGCGCCGGTGAGGAACTGCGCCTCGTCGACGATCAGGTAGTCGACCCGGTGCCCGGCCGCCCAGCGGTCGCGCACCAGCAGCCGCAGGTCGGTGTCGCCGTCCAGCTCGACGGCGTCGCGGCGCAGCCCCACCCGCGAGCTGATCTGCGGGGTGCCGGACCGGTCGCCCTGGGTCAGCAGCAGCCCGTGCCGGCCCTGCCGGGTGTGGTTGTGGTCGACCTGCAGGGCCAGGGTGGACTTCCCGCAGTCCATCGGGCCGTGGAAGAAGACCAGGTGCGCCGGCGCCGGGTGCCGCCGGCGGTCACCGGAGGCCGGGACGACGGAGGGGCCGGCAGGGTCGACGTCGGGGGGTACGGGTGTCACAGACGCTCCGGGGGTGTGTTGCCGGCCTCGACGATGGCGCGGCGCATGTCCAGCCGGGCGAGCAGGACCCCACCCACGACGAAGAACACGACGAGGCTGATGATCGCGTACCGGTAGGAGTCGGTCAGCTGGTAGGTGAGGGCGAACAGGAAGGTGCCCAGCCAGCTCGTCCCGCGGTCGGAGATGGTGTAGAAGCCGAAGTACTCCGCCTCCTTGCCCGGCGGGATCAGCTGGCTGAACAGCGACCGGGACAGCGCCTGCGTGCCGCCCAGCACGAAGCCGATGACCACCGCCAGCAGGTAGAACTGCACCGCCGCGCCCGGGGTGAGGAAGCAGGCGGCCACCAGCACGCCGATCCAGACCAGCAGCGACCCCAGCACGGTGCGGCGGGCGCCGGCGGACTCCGCGATCCGGCCCATGCCGCGGGCGCCCAGGAAGGCGACGACCTGCACCAGCAGGATCGCCGACACCAGCGTGGTCTGGGACAGCTCCAGCTGCTCGGAGCCGAACTGCGCCGAGACGGTGATGACGGTCTGCACGCCGTCGTTGAACAGCAGGTAGGCGGCCAGGAACCACAGCGTGAGCCGGTACTGCCGCATGTCGCGCAGGGTGCTGCGCAGCTGCCCGAGGCTGGCCCGGAACGCCGCCCCCGTCGAGGGCGCCACGTCCCCGGACGGCGTGCGGTTGCGCAGCAGCGTGATGCTGACGACGGCGAACCCGGCCCACCACGCCCCGGCCGAGGACAGGCAGATCCGCACCGCCTCGGCCTCGGTGAGGCCCAGCGACCCGTACTGGGTGTAGAGCGCCAGGTTGGCGGCCAGCAGCAGCGCCCCGCCCAGGTAGCCCAGCGCCCAGCCCCGGCTGGAGACGGCGTCCCGCTCGTCGGGTCCGGCCAGGTCGGGCAGCCACGAGTAGTAGACGACCGTGGCGGCACCGAAGGCGATGTTGGCCAGGATGAACAGCCCCGAGCCCAGCAGGTAGCCGTCGCCGGAGAGGAAGAACAGCGCCATCGTGCACACCGAACCGACTCCGGTGAACGCGGCCAGCAGCTGGCGCTTGCGCCCGGACCGGTCGGCCACGGCGCCGGTCAGCGGCAGCACGACCACCTGCAGCACCACCGACAGCGACACCACGTACCCGAAGAGGCTGCCCGGCGGGATGCTGATGCCCAGCGGGTGGATCCGACCTTGGTCGTCGGCGGCCGCCTCGGCCACCGAGGTCAGGTACGGCGCCAGGAAGACGCTGATGACCGTGGTGTTGAAGGCCGACATGGCCCAGTCGTAGGAGTACCAGCCGGCCCGCTCGCGGCGCAGCGCGCGGTCGGGCGGGGCAGCGGACACAGCCTGCGGGACGGCGCTCACCGGCGCAGCGTGCCAGAAGGCGGGGTCGTGGCGGCGCAGCGCGCGGACGGGCTCACGGGATGTCCGGCGGCACGACCCCACCGGGGAACGCCGCGGTCGCCCTCGTGGGCCGGGTGGGGTCGTGGAAGGCGATCCGGTCGGGAGGCTCACCGGCGCGCAGCGGGGCCAGGCCGCGGGTCAGCGCGGCATCGATCCGGGTCCGCGCCCGGTTGGCGTCACCGAGCCGGCCGGGCCGCAGGTCGGAGAAGTCGACCGGCGGGCCGATGTGCACCCGCAGCGCCGGCTGGCGCCACAGCGCGGTGAGCAGGGTGCGCACCTTGCCCCGGCCCAGGCCGTACTGCACGACCTCGTGGGCACCCCACTGGCTGACCGGCACGACCGGGACGCCGGCGGCCAGCGCCATCCGCGCCATCCCGGTGCGGCCGCGCTCGGGCCACCCGTCACCGGTGAGCCCGATCCGCCCCTCGGGGTAGGCGACCACGTGCCCGCCGGCCGCCAGCGCCACCTCGGTCACCCGGACCGCGTGCCCGGCGAGGTCGGTGCCCCGTTCCACCCGGATGCTGCCGCTGCGCTCCAGGACGGGCCCGACGACCGGGAAGTCCAGCAGACCGCTCTTGACCAGGAACCGGGGTCGCACCCCCACCCGGTGCAGCGCGACGCCGATCAGGAACGGGTCGAAGTCGCCGACGTGGTTGACCGCCAGCAGCAGCGGGCCGTCCAGCAGCTCCGCCGGGACGCCGCCGGTGAGCTGCAGCCGGCCGAACGCCAGCGGGACCCACGGCAGCCGGCCCAGTGCGAAGCGCCAGAACCACCACGTCGGCGCGGCGGCGACCGCGAGCTCCCGGGCGAACCACTCCGGGTCCGCAGGCCCCAGCCGGTCGGCCAGCTCGGCCGGGAGCGGAGGAGGGGGCGGGTGCCAGCTGCCCAGCCGGCCGGCCATCCCCGTCGTCCAGGACCTGGTCACCCGCCGGTCCACTGGCCCCGGGCCACCAGGAGGTCGCGCAGCATCGCCGGCCGGTCGGTCATCAGCCCGTCGACGCCCAGGTCGAGCATGTCGGTGGCCTCGGCCGCGCTGTCGACGGTCCAGACGTGCACCTGCAGGCTGCGGGCGTGGGCGGCGGCGATGAACCGCTCGTCGACCAGCGGCCGTCCGCCCAGCACCAGCGGCACCTGGGCGCAGCCGGCCTGGATGCGCACCAGCCCGGCGGCACGGGGGGAGTAGGACGACAGCCGCAGCGCAGCCACGCCCTTGGGGCCCAGCGAGGTGCAGACGTCGGGGCCGAAAGCCCGGCGGGCCGCGGCGATCCGGGCGTCGGAGAAGGAGCCCAGGCAGATCCGGTCCTCGATCCGCAGTCGCCGCACGGTGCGCACCAGCGGCGCCAGCACCCCGGCGGCCTTGATGTCGAGGTTGAACCGGACGTCCGGCCAGGCGCCGAACAGGTCCTCCAGCCGCACGATCGGCTCGCGGCCCCCGACGAGCGTCGTCTGCAGCTCCCGCCACGGCATCGACTCGACCCGGCCGGTGCGGTCGGTGACCCGGTCCAGCGTGGCGTCGTGGAAGACGACGAGCTCACCGTCGGAGGTCACCCGGACGTCGGTCTCCAGGTACCGGTAGCCCAGGGCGACGCACTCCGCGAAGGCCGGGAACGTGTTCTCCAGGTGCTCGATGGCGCCGCCGCGGTGCGCCATCGCCACCGGGGTCGGGCCGTCGAGGAAGGCGTAACGCGGGCCCGGCACACCACCACGCTAGTGCGGTGCGCTCGTGCCGGGGGAACGGGTGCTCGGTGGTGGGGCACGCTCGCGTGCACCGTCGTCCTGGCGTGTCCGTTCCCGGGTGTCGTACCGGGCGTCTACCGTCGCTGCCGTGGCTGCAGAGCACGAGGCCGACGCCCGTCCGGCCCCACGGACCCGACCCGCCAAGGGTGCGGAACGTCGCTGCGGCTGGTGCCGCAGCGTGCTGCCCGCGCAGGAGTCGGTCGGCCGCCCGCGGCTGTACTGCGGTCAGGCGTGCCGGCAGCGGGCCTACGAGCAGCGCTCGGCGACGGCGAAGGCCGGGCTGTCCGACGACGTGGTGCTGGTGACGCGGACCGAGCTCGACGGGCTGCAGGACCGGCTGTACCAGCTGCGCTGCGCCATCGAGGACGTGCAGACCGTACTGTCGGAGAAGCCGACCAAGGCGGAGCTGGAGAAGTCGCTCACCGAACTCGTCCGGTCGACCGGGCGGCTGGACCGGCTCTGGCTGAACGGCAGGTCCGCCGGCTGAGCCACCTCATGCGTCACGTGACGCATCTGATGGGGGGCTGGACCGGCGCGCAGGGGAGGGGCGCCCGGGGCGCCCCTCCGCCGTCAGCCGTCGGAGTCGTTGTCCGAACCGCTGTTGCCCTCGTCGTCGCCGGTCTCGCTGTCGTTGTCGTTGTCGTTGTTGTCGGGCAGGTTGCCCTGCGAGGTGCCGCCGGGGTCGCTGCCACCGGTGTTCGCGGTCTCGTTGTCGCTGCTGTCGCCGTCGTTGCGCTCGAGACCGCCGCCGGCCGCGCCGCAGGCGGTCATCGTGGCCGGTCCACCGACCAGGGCCAGCGCGACGAACAGGGCTGCCACCGGGCGTCGGATGTTCATGGCTCGACCCTACGAAGGGTTCGCCGTCGGCGCTCCCTGAGATGACCGAATCCCGGACCATTACGTCAGAGTGACGCAATTAGGTCGGTCGGGGCAGACCGGCCGAGAAGTGGTCAGTGACGACCCGAGGGGGCCGGACGGCGACCTCGGACCGGATCGCCGGGTGTGCGCCAGAATGATCAACTTCTCGACGAGGCGATCCGGGCGCGCAACCCCGGAAGACCGTTGCGGCGTGGTTCGTCCACGTCGACAGGATGAGACAGGACGACGTACGGGCAGGACGACGTACGGGCAGGACGACGTGCCGTGGACGGAGGTCGGGAGCTGGCCGGCCATGGCGCGACGTCGACAGGTGGCCGGTCATGGCGTCGGAGTGGGGCATGACGCACCGGCTGGTCGAGGTCGCCAGAGGTCGCGTCGGCACCCCGCTCGACGTCCCTGTGACCCCTCATCTTATGCGCCGATAATCGACATTATGTCAAGTAGTGCAGAGCAGGGCCGCCGACCGGGCCCTCCCCGGCTCGCCGGGTGAACACGACGTCCTCGGTCTGGACGACCGCTGCCGTGCGTCCGGGTGCTGCCTGGAAGCGCCAGTACAGGTTGGTGTGCGTGATGACCTGCTCGACCGGCGGAGCTCCCCAGGCGGACTTGTCACCGGCGGTGTGCGCGTCGCCGACCAGCGTCACGTCGTAGCCCCAGGTGAAGCCGCCGTGGATCGTCGACCGGATGCACGCGTCGGACTCGGCGCCGGCGACCACCAGGTGCCCGACGCCTGCCGCGGCCAGCACGCTCTCCAGGTCGGTGCCCTCGAACGAGTCGCCGTAGGACTTGTGCACCAGCGGCTCGGTCTCCTGGCGCACGAGCTCGGGCACGTACCGCCAGGCGTCGCTGCCCTGCGGCAGCTCCTCGTCGGAGTGCGCCACCCACACGACCGGGACACCTGCGCGCCGGGCCCGGTCGACCAGCGCACCGATGTTCGCCACGACGGTGTCGCGCTGGTGCGCCCCGGTCACCACACCTCGCTGGACGTCGATGACGACGAGGGCGGTGTCCGGACGGTCATTCAGCGTGGTCATGGCGGTTCCCCTGGCGATCGGTGGTCCGTACGACACCGCTCATGGTGGACCACACCACCGACGCGATCGCAGCTCCCGACCGCGGGCATCCCCCGGCGGCGGAGCGACCGCAGCCGGGCAGTGGAAGGGTGGGCCCGTCGCGGTCGCCGCCCGACGTCAGCTGCCCGGAGTCCGGGCCGGCCCTCGAGGAGAGCCACGTGCGCGCACTGACCGTCATCCCGGGACGGCGCGGCTCGGTCGCCGTGACCGACGTCCCCGAGCCGGAACCGCAGCCCGGCGAGCTGCTGGTCGAGGGTCTGGCCGTCGGCATCTGCGGCACCGACCACGAGATCGCCGCCGCCGAGTACGGCTGGGCACCGCCCGGCCGCGAACGGCTGGTGCTGGGGCACGAGTCGCTGGGCCGGGTGCGCACCGCTCCCCCGGGCTCGGCGTTCACCGCCGGTGACCTGGTGGTCGGCGTGGTGCGCCGGCCCGACCCGGTGCCGTGCGGGGCCTGCGCCCACGGGGCCTTCGACATGTGCCGCAACGGGCGGTACACCGAGCGCGGCATCAAGGCACTGGACGGCTACGCCAGCGAGCGCTGGACGGTGGCCGCTGACTACGCGGTGGCGCTGGACCCCGGGCTCGCCGACGCCGGCGTCCTGCTGGAGCCCACCAGCGTGGTCGCCAATGCCTGGGACGAGATCGAGCGGATCGGCAACCGGTCCTGGTTCGCCCCGGAGCGGGTGCTGATCACCGGCGCCGGTCCGATCGGGCTGCTGGCCGCACTGCTGGGGCGGCAGCGCGGGCTGGAGGTGCACGTGCTCGACCAGGTGACCAGCGGCCCCAAGCCCGCGCTGGTGGAGGCGCTCGGGGCGACCTACCACTCCCGCGGGTTCGAGGCCGCCGTCGCCGCCGGGCAGCCCGACGTGATCATCGAGGCGACCGGCGTCGCCTCGTTGGTGCTGCAGGCGATGGCCTGCACCCGGCCCTACGGCATCGTCTGCCTGACCGGCGTCTTCACGGCCGGGCGCGCCACCGGGGTCGACGCCGGCGGGCTGAACCGGTCGATGGTGCTGGAGAACGACGTCGTCTTCGGGTCGGTGAACGCCAACCTGCGCCACTACGAGCTCGCCGGCACCGCGCTCGCCGCCGCCGACCCCGGCTGGCTGGCCGCGCTGGTGTCGCGCCGGGTCCCGCTGGCGGACTTCCGCGCCGCCCTCGAGCGGCGGGACGACGACGTCAAGGTCGTGCTGACCCTGGACTGACGCCGCCCGCACCGACCACCAGCACCTGAAGGGGAGGACGTGCACCATGCCGAGCCGGATCGAGGGCTACGGGCTGATCGGGGACCTGCACACCGCGGCACTGGTCGGGAAGGACGGCTCGATCGACTGGCTGTGCCTGCCCGACCTGGACTCCCCCGCCTGCTTCGCGGCGCTGCTGGGCGATGAGCGGAACGGGCGCTGGCTGCTGGCGCCGGCCACCGGCGGGGTGTGCACGCGTCGGCGGTACCGCGGCGACTCGCTGGTGCTGGAGACCGAGTGGGAGACCGCCGAGGGCACCGTCCGGGTGATCGACCTGATGCCGCCCCGCGGCGAGGCCGCCGACGTCGTGCGGATCGTCGAGGGGGTGCGCGGCCGGGTGCCGATGCGCACCGAGCTGGTGCTGCGCCTCGACTACGGCCACCTGGTCCCGTGGGTGCGCACGATCGACGGCGTGCTGGTCGCCGTCGCCGGTCCGGACGCCGTCGCGGTGACCACGCCGGTACCGCTGGCCGGCGTGGACCACCGCACCCGCGGGGAGTTCACCGTCGCCGCCGGGACCGGGTGCCCTTCGTGCTCACCCACTCCCGATCGCACCTGCCGCGGCCCGACCCGGTCGACGCCGAGACGGCGCTGGCCGGCACCGAGGAGTTCTGGGCGGAGTGGATCGGGCGCACCGACTACGCAGGTGAGTGGCCCGCCGCCGTCCGCCGGTCCCTGATCACCCTCAAGGCGCTCACCTACGCCCCCACCGGCGGCATCGCCGCCGCGGCGACCACGTCGCTGCCGGAGCAGCTGGGCGGCAGCCGCAACTGGGACTACCGCTTCTGCTGGCTGCGGGACGCCACCTTCACCCTCTAGGCGCTGGTGGGCACCGGGCACCTGGAGGAGGCCAGGGCCTGGCGCGAGTGGCTGCTGCGCGCGGTCGCCGGCGACCCGGCGGACCTGCGGATCATGTACAGCCTGGACGGCGCCCGGCGGATCCCCGAGTACGAGCTGCCCTGGCTGCCCGGCTACGAGGGCTCGGGCCCGGTGCGGGTGGGCAACGCGGCGGCCGGCCAGTTCCAGCTGGACGTGTGGGGCGAGGTGCTCGACGGGCTGCACCTGGCCCGGGAGGCCGGCCTGGCCCCCACCGAGGACGCCTGGGCGCTGCAGCGGGCGCTGCTGGACCACCTCGAGGGCATCTGGCGGCGACCGGACGCCGGCTTGTGGGAGGTGCGCGGCGACGACCAGCACTTCGTGCACTCCAAGGTGATGGCCTGGGCGGGGTTCAACAGCGCCGTCCTGGCGGTCGAGCGGCACGGCCTGGACGGCCCCGTCGACCGGTGGCGGGAGATCTCCGCAGAGATCCACGCCGACGTCCTGGCCCGGGGCTACGACGCCGAGCGCAACACCTTCACCCAGTTCTACGGCTCCGAGGGGCTGGACGCGGCACTGCTGCTCATCCCCCGGGTCGGCTTCCTGCCCTGGGACGACCCCCGGGTGGTCGGCACCGTGGACGCCGTGCAGCGCGAGCTCACCCACGACGGCTTCCTGCTCCGGTACCACACCCACGCCGACGGCCGCGTCGACGGACTGCCCGGCGACGAGGCGCCGTTCGTGCTCTGCAGCTTCTGGCTGGCCGACGCGCTCAACGGCACCGGCCGGACGGCGGAGGCGCGGGAGCTGTTCCAGCGGCTGCTCGGGCTGCGCAACGACCTCGGGCTGCTCGCCGAGGAGTACGACCCGCGCACCCGGCGGCAGCTGGGCAACACCCCGCAGGCGTTCAGCCACCTGGGGCTGATCAACACCGCCCGGCACCTCACCGGCAGCCCGCAGGTGCCCGACGAGCGGGCCTGACCCAGGCGCCGGGCCCCCTGCGGGTCCGGCGCCGTCAGGTCCGGTACGGCGACGCTGCACCTCCCCGGCGCCGTCCGTCGCACGGGCCGGCCAGAACCGTTCCTACCGGGCGGGGGTGTCGTCCGGGTGCGGGACGGCGCGGACGTCCAGTTCATCGATGTCGAGGAAGTCGCCCGGGTTGCAGGTGTATAGCGGGATCGCCTCGGCGATGGCCGCTGCAGCGATCAACGCGTCGTAGGCGCGCGCCGCCGGCTTCCGGCCCGCGGATCGCAGTGCCGCTGCCACCCGCCCGAACGCCCGGGCGGCAGCGGCGTCGAAGACGATCGGCTCGAAGTCCGACTCGGCCTGCTGGAGGTGCGCCTGGCGGGCCGCCCGTTCCTGGGTGGTTCGCGCGACGTGCGGGCCGACCGACAGCTCAGCCAGCGTCACCGTGCTGATGACCGCCTCATCCGGGAGGTCACCGGCGTCGGCGAGGCGGCCCAGCAGGATGACCGTGGACGTGTCGAGCATCCCCCGGGCGGGCGTGGAGCTCACAGGCCGGCGTCCAGCGTCTCGTCGATGTCGCGACGCAACGCATCCGGGTCGACGGCCGGCAGCTGCCGTCGTCGGGCGATGAGCTCGGCCGACGACGGGCTGCGCCGGGCGAGGGGGCGCAGCTCGGCGACCTCTGCTCCGTCGCGGGTGACGACGACGGCGAGACCGCGGGCGACCCGGTCGAGCACCTCGCCTCCGTGGTTGCGCAGCTCCCGCACGGACACCGACTCCATGCCCCTACCGTATCACCGGTGATACGGCAGGAGTGGTCGCCGACGTACTGCCGGTCGGCAGCTCACCCGAGGAGGCGACGGCCGCGGACGGGCGCCGGCGCTCAGCCCTCCGGGCCCGCTCCGGGAGAGCCGGCTCGACGCGCCGGCCGATCGGGACGACGGTCCGCTCGTCTCGCGGACACCTCCGACCGGCTGCTCGTGGCGGTGGCGGCCGGGGTGGGCGCCCCGCTGATCGTCGACATTGGTGGCGCTCGGGGCCATTGCGGTCATTTTCTGTCCTCTGCGTCCGGCATGCTGGGGCGGTGGCCAACACCAGCTCGCGCACGCTCCGGCTGCTGTCCCTGCTGCAGAGCCAGCGGTACTGGCCCGGCGCCGAGCTGTCCGCCCGGCTGGGTGTCTCGGGGCGCACGCTGCGGCGCGACATCGAGCGGCTGCGCGAGCTCGGCTACCCGGTGTCGGCCAGCCGCGGGGTCGCGGGCGGTTACCAGCTGACCCACGGCGTCTCGCTGCCACCGCTGGTGCTGGACGACGACGAGGCGGTCGCGCTGGCCGTGGGGCTCCGGTCGGCGACGCACTCGTCGGTCAGCGGCATGGCGGAGGCGTCCGTGCGGGCGCTGACCAAGGTCGTCCAGGTCATGCCCCAGCGGCTGCGCCGGCGGGTGGAGGCTCTGCAGGCGGTCACCGTCCCGGCCGCCTGGGGCGAGTCCGGCACCGCGCCGGTCGACCCGCTGGCGCTCACCACCGTCGCCCAGTGCTGCCGGGACGCCGAACGACTCACCTTCGACTACGTCGCCTCGGACGGCGCGCACAGCGACCGGCACGTCGAACCGCACCGGCTCGTGCCCGTCGGGCAGCGGTGGTACCTGGTCGCCTACGACCTGAGCCGCGGGGACTGGCGCACCTTCCGGCTCGACCGCCTGGCGGCGGCGGCGAACACCGGGCGGCACTTCGCACCACGTCGGCTGCCTGCGACCGACGCCGCCACCTTCGTGCTGGCCGGCCTGGACGGCCGACGCGACCCCTACCGGGTCGAGGTGCTCGTGGCCGCCCCAGTCGCCGAGGTGGTCGCACACGTGGGCCGCTGGGGCAGCGTCACCGCGGTCTCCCCCACGAGCTGCCGGGTCGAGATGACCGCCGAGGACCTCAGCTGGCCGGCCATGGCACTGGGGTCGCTGGGCCACGAGTTCACCGTGCAGTCACCCCCCGAGCTGCTCGAGCTGCTGTCCCGCTGGGCGGCGCTCTACGGCCGGGCCGTGCAGCACGAGGGGTGAGCCGAGGCACCCTCCGCTGCCTCGGCTCGGGCTTGCCTGGTTGATGGGGGTTGTTTTCCATCGAGTGATGTGAATTTGTTTGTTGGGAATAACGGTGCAGATAGGAGTGGTGGTCCACCTGCGTCATCGGCACCGCGGCCGGTGGCGATGACCCCGGTGACATCCTGCGGACGACCGGCACTCGAGTCACCGACGTGCACGTGCATCACGACCCGCAAGATGTCCGGATCCGGGAGCAACCTCCGACGAGCCCGGCTCTGCTCGCCGACGGCGTCGCGGAACGGCTCGAAGCGGCAGGAGGTCGGCCTGGCGGTCAGGTGGCCTCTTGCCGCTCTCCCCCGACCGCGACGACGGCACCGGCACCGGCACCGGGCGACGCGACTTCCTGCCCTGTGACGCAACGCGGGCGAGGTCGCGGCGAGTAGACCGAGCCCTCACCGTGCAGGCGAGTCGCCGAAACCACCCCGATCAGAGCACCCCTCCCCCGGTTGGTGCATGTGTTCCTGTTGTAGGTGAGTGGGTGACTTGTTGGGGATAACGGGCTCACTCACAGGGCGACGTCCAGGGCGACGTCGATGAGAAGTGCCGGCACCGGCCGGCGCACCCCTCCTTCGGGCAGATGACTGCCCGGAGATCGCGGCCCGCTGGGCGCGGAGCCAGCCCGGCGCCACGGCCACGCCCACCCACGGCGTGGTCGCGGCGGCCAGCCCTGCGCGTCCCATTGCACGTCGAACACCGGGGCGGTCGGCGTCGTCAGGCCCAACCAGTCGTCACGTCCAACCAGTCGGCCATCCCGTCGTACTGCCGACCGTGCCGACCGTGCCGACCGTGCCGACCAGGGCCGTGCGCACCGTCGGCAGCACGACGGCAGCACGATCGCCGGCGGCGAGCTGAGCAGCATGCCGCCCGCTACGCCCGAGAGCACCTGGACCAGCTGCCGCGGCCCGCCCTGGCCCCCTGAGCGACCAGTCCATCGCGCCGTCGGTCACCAGCGGCGCCAGGAGGACGACGGCAACCACCGCGGTCACCGTGGTCGTGCCGACGCCGAGCAGCGCCGATGCGGTCCCAGCCCGATGCGGTCCAGCAGACCGAGGCCACTCCCCTGTCGTCGGCCGGTCTTCCCTGCCTGGTTCGTGGCGCGCTTGTTGGGGATAACGGTGAAACGACGAGTAGCTGGCTCCGTGGTGGGCCGCGCCGGGTTCGCGGCCCACCACGGGTGTCAGGCGGCCCGGCGGTCCCGCCAGCGGCGGCCCTGCAGCCACCAGCCGAGCCGGCGGGTCATCCAGGGCAGCAGCAGGTAGGTCATCAGCGGGGTGAGGGTGAGGGTCATCGCCGCCACCCGCAGCACGACGGGCAGGTCGGCCAGCAGCGCGCCCAGGGTGACCGTGGCGAGCAGGTTGAGCGGGAAGAAGACCAGCCAGATGGTGACGGCCTGCTTCCACCGCGGCGGGGCAGCCGGCGACGGCGGTGCGGCGGGCAGCTCGGTCGCGGTGCCGACCGGGGCGTCGAACCAGCCCTCGATACCCGTGCGCCGCTCGGTGCGGGTGACCTCCGCCAGGCCCTGGGCCGAGCCGAGCCACCAGCGGCGCTCGGAGCTCGCCTCCCAGGCGGCGAGCATGGCCGGCGAGGAGAACCGGCACAGCATGTGCCACTCGTCCGCGCCGTGCCGGGGACGGACCCAGCCGCCCCCCAGGAAGCCGGGGAATCCCTCGGCCATCGTCAGCCCCGCCCGGATCCAGGCGGTCATCTCCACCGCGTGCGCCGGGTCGGCGCGCCGCGTGAACGAGACGGTCACCGGCAGTTCCGGGGTCTCCGGTACTGCGGGTGCCGGTGCAGCACTCTCCATGGGGCACAGCATCGCCGTCCCCGGTGTCGGATGGGGAACCGCAGGCCCCCGCGCGCCGCTGGGCCGGCGCACAGCCGCGCTGGTCATGATCGGGGCATGGCGGCCGTCGAGGACTTCTGGAACCGGGTCAGCGCCACCTCTCCCCCGCTGCCAGCCTGGGCCCTGGCGGTCAGCGCCGCGCTGGCCGCCGTCCTGGTCCTCTCCCCGGCGCTGTGGCGGTCCTCCCGGCACGCGGTGACCATCGCCCACGAGGGCGCGCACGGACTCGCCGCGCTGGTGACCGGGCGGCGGCTGTCGGGCATCCGGCTGCACTCGGACACCTCGGGGGTCACCGTGTCGGCCGGGCGGCCCACCGGGCCGGGCATGGTGCTCACCGCGGCGGCGGGCTACACCGGCCCGGGCCTGTTCGGTCTGGGGGCGGCCGCGCTGCTGGCCGCCGGGTACGCCGTCGGGCTGCTGTGGGCCCTGCTGGTGCTGCTCGCGCTGCTGCTGGTGCAGATCCGCAACTGGTACGGGCTGTGGTCGGTGCTGGTCACCGGCGCCCTGGTGTTCGCCGCCACCTGGTGGGCGCCGGCCCAGGCGCAGGCCGCCTTCGCGCACGGCGTCACCTGGTTCCTGCTGCTGGCCGCCCCACGCACCGTGCTGGAGCTGCAGCACTCCCGGCGGCGGGGCACGGCGCGGGAGTCCGACGCCGACCAGCTGGCCCGGCTCACCCGGCTACCGGGCCTGCTGTGGGTGGGGCTCTTCCTGCTGGTGGACGGCGGCGCGCTGGTGCTCGGGACGGCCTGGCTGGTCGCCCCGCTGACCAGCTGAGCGGGCTCAGCGCAGCGGCAGCGCGACGAACGCCTCGCGCCGCGGGGCGCTGTCGTGACCGCTGGCGGGCGCGGCCAGCCCGAACATCGCCCCCACCATCGGCGCCACGTCCACCGTGCGGGCCGGCGCGCCGCTGGTCGTGCCCCGGCCCCGCAGGGCCGGGTGCCCGCCGGAGAGGAGGAACGGGATCGGCTCGGTCGCCGGGTGCCCGTGGTTGCCCGGGATCGGGTTGGCGGTCGGCTCGGGTGCGGTGAGCCGCCAGCCGGGCCGGGCGTGGGCCACCAGGTCCCCGGCCTCCCGGCCCGGCCGCAGCGACCCGGGGACGTGCCCCGACAGCACGCCGGGATGGGCCTGCACCAGCCGGCGGACGACGCTCAGGCCGGCATCGCGGTGGGCGGCGGAGCCGGTCCAGTACGGCAGGTCGGCGCCGCTGCTCTGGGTTATCACGATCGAGGCCTGCCGGTCCGGCCGCGGGGCCAGCAGCCGGTTCACCGGGATCGTCGCGGTCGGCAGGGAGAAGTCCATCGAGTGGTCGGCCAGGACCAGCAGCACGCTGCGCTCCCAGCGGCCGGTGCCCCGCAGGTGGTCCACGAAGCGGCCCCCTGCAGGTCGGTGGGGACCAGCGCCAGCCGGCGGGCTGCCTGCACGGTGACGTCGGAGTGGCCGAACCGGTCGACGTCGCCGAGGTCGGTGACGGCGAAGTCCGGGTCCGGGCCGTCGACCATCTCGATCAGCGCGTCCGTGGTGGCCACGTCGGGCGCGTGGCCGGTGACCGGCAGCGAGCGTGCCTGCGGGAACGCCGTCCCGGCGATGCGCAGCGCCGCCGGCCGCGGGGTGAGCACCGGGCTGATCTTGTCGGGCCGGCAGCCGTCGACCACGAGCACGTGCACCCGGGAACCCGGGCCGGCGGCGCGCCCGGCCGGCGCGCCCGGCCGGCGCCGGCCACGAGATCTGCGATCTCGTGGCCTCCTGGCTGCTGAGGCCACGAGATCGCAGATCTGACTGCCCCACCCCGGAGGGCGGGGGTCGGGGCCCCTGGCAGGGGCCGCCGCGAGGTGCGAGCGGTGGGGGGCGAGGGAGCTCCTCAGTCGCTGGTGGGGCGGTTCCGGCGACGGGGTGCGGCGTTGGGCGGCTGGTGGACCGGGGCCACCTCGAGGGCCGGCGGGATGACCAGGTCGACGCCGTCCTGGTCGAGCACCACCTCCTGGCCGTGGTGGTGGATGGTCAGCGGCTGGTCGCCGTAGACCAGCCGGTAGGTGGCCTTCTCCGGGGTGACCGTGACCGACAGGCAGCGGCCCTGGAACACCACCCGGAACCGCAGCCGGTTGATCCGCGGGGGCAGCCGCGGGGCGAAGGTCAACCGGCCGCCATGGTCGCGCATCCCGCCGAAGCCGCCGACGGCGACCATCCAGCCCCCGGCCAGGGAGGCGATGTGCAGGCCGTGGCCGCTGTTGCCGTGCAGGTTCTGCAGGTCGGTCAGCGCCGCCTCGCCCCAGTAGTCGTGGGCCAGCTGCAGGTGCCCGGTCTCCGCGGCCACCACCGCCTGCACCGCCGCCGACAGCGAGGAGTCGCGCACGGTGCGCGCCTCGTAGTAGGCGAAGTCGGCGATCTTCTCCTCGAGGGTGAACGCGTCACCGCGCAGGTGCAGCGCCATCACCAGGTCGGCCTGCTTGATGACCTGCTTCCGGTAGATGTCGAAGTAGGGGAAGTTGAGCAGCAGCGGGTACTGCTCGGGCCGGGTGCCGGCGAAGTCCCACTCCTCGTGGTGGGTGAACCCCTCGGACTGCTCGTGCACCCCGAGCGCCTCGTTGAAGGGCACCCGCATCGCCTCGGCCGCCCGGGTCCACCGCTCGACCTCGTCCTCCCCCACCTGCAGCCGCACGGCCGTGCCGGGGTTGCGGCCCACCGCGGCGACGGCCTCGCGCAGGTTCCGCTGCGCCATCAGGTTCGTGTAGACGTTGTTGTCCACCACGGCCGTGTACTCGTCGGGGCCGGTGACCCCGTCGATCCGGAACTCCTGCTCCCCGTCGAAGTGCCCCAGGGAGCTCCACAGCCGCGCGGTCTCCACCAGCAGCTCGGTGCCGTAGTCGCGGTCGAACTCCTCGTCGCGGGTGGCGGCGGTGTAGCGGGCCACGGCGTCGGCGATGTCGGCGTTGATGTGGAACGCCGCCGTCCCGGCCGGCCAGTACCCCGAGGTCTCCTCCCCGCGGATGGTGCGCCACGGGAAGGCCGCGCCGTCGAAGCCGAGCACGCGGGCCCGCTCGCGGGCCTGGTCCAGGATGGAGTGCCGCCACAGCAGCGCGTCGCGGACGGCCTGCGGCGCGGTGTAGGTGAGCACCGGGAGCACGTAGGTCTCGGTGTCCCAGAAGGTGTGGCCGTCGTAGCCGTCGCCGGTGAGCCCCTTGGCCGGGATCGGCTGGCGTTCGGCGCGCAGCCCGGCCTGCAGGACGTGGAACATGCCCACCCGCACGGCCTGCTGCAGCTCGTCGTCGCCGGAGATCTCGACGTCGGCCTCGTCCCAGTGCTGGTCCAGCAGCTCGCGCTGCTCGCGCAGCAGCCGGTCCCAGCCGGCCAGCTTGGCGATGGCCAGCGAGCCCTCCACCTGGTCCCGCATCGCGGCCGAGGACCGCCGGCTGGACCAGCCGTAGGCCAGGTACTTGACCAGCCGCAGCTTCGACCCGGCCGGCAACCGGGCGGCCAGGGTGTAGCGCGCCAGGTCCGGGGTGAGCTCCAGCTCCTCTGACACCGAGTCCGGGATCTCCACCTCGTGGTCCATCCCGGCGGCCATCCGCAGCTTGCTGCGCTTGGTCTGGTGCACCAGGACGGCGTGCCGCCCGTGGCCCTCGTGCAGCTCGGACTGCAGCGGCTGGTCCATCGCCGACGCTGCGCGCGGGTCGTCGGACTGCACGGTGGAGACCGCCTCGTTGGCCAGCAGGTCCGACTGCACGGCGACGTAGAGGTCGCCGGAGTCGTCGGTGCACTCCACGGTGTACTCGATGGCCGCGATCGAGCGGCGGGTGAGGGAGACCAACCGGGTGCTCGTGACCCGCACCTGCCGGCCGCTGGGCGAACGCCACTCGGTGGTGCGGCGCAGCACGCCGTCACGCAGGTCGAGGGTGCGTCGGTGGTCGATCAGGTCGCCGTACTGCAGGTCCAGCGGCGAGTCCCCCACCAGCAGCCGGATGATCTTGCCGTCGGTCACGTTGACGACCGTCTGCCCCTGCTCGGGGAAGCCGTAGCCGGCCTCGGCGTAGGGCAGCGGCCGCTCCTCGAAGAAGCCGTTGAGGTAGGTGCCCGGGACGACGGCGGGCTCCCCCTCCTCGAAGGTGCCGCGCATGCCGATGTGCCCGTTGGCCAGGGCGAACACCGACTCGTTGACGCCGAGGGAGGCCAGGTCCAGCCCGATGGCGGTGACCGACCAGGGCTCGACGACGAAGTGCGCCCGCCCCTCGGTCACTTGTCGCCCTCCAGCAGCTCGTCGAGGTCGGCCACGACGACGTCGGCGCCGTGCTCGCGCAGCGCCTCGGCCTGCCCGACCCGGTCGACCCCGACGACGAAGCCGAAGCTCCCGGCCCGGCCGGCCTCGACCCCGCTCAGCGCGTCCTCGAACACCACGCACTGCGCCGGCGTCATGCCCAGCGCCTCCGCACCGGCCAGGAACGGGTCCGGCGCCGGTTTGCCGCGCAGCCCCTGGGCGGCGGCGACCAGCCCGTCGACCCGGGCGTCGATGAGGTCGGCGAACCCGGCGACGGCGATCACCGACTCGCCGTTGGCCGAGGCCGTCACCACGGCGGTGGCCAGGCCGGCGGCGCGCGCGGCGCGCAGGTAGCGCATCGAGCCCTCGTAGACCTGCACACCGTGCTCGTCGAGCTCGGCCAGGACCAGGGCGTTCTTCCGGGTCGACACCCCCGCCACGGTGGCGGCGTCGGCGGGGTCGTCGTCGGTGCCCTCGGGCAGGGTGATGCCCCGGCTGGCCAGGAAGTCGCGGACGCCGTCCTTGCGCGGCTTGCCGTCGACGTAGCGGTTGTAGTCGTCGCCGCTGAACTCGGCCGCCGACGGGTCCCGACCCTGGAGGAACCCGTCGAAGGTGCGTTTCCAGGCAGCCTGGTGCACCTTCGCGGTCTGGGTCAGGACCCCGTCGAGGTCGAACAGGCAGGCCCGGATGTCTTCGGGGAGTCCCAGCACGGGCGCCACGGTACGGCGCGCTCCCGACCGGCGGCTGCCCAGCCCGCCCGGGGCCGTGCTGCGCCGTCCGCCCCGTCCCGGGCCGCCGTCCGGGCCGACTGCTGCGTGGTCGGTGTCGGCTGTGCGGGCTGGGCGTCTCCCCCGGTCGGGGACCGCGGGTCGGGTGTTCGGCCGCTTGTTGGGGATAACGGTCGACGGGTGAGCCCGGTGACGGGCACGCTCCAGCGGCGGACCATCGACCGGTCCCCGGCACGGGCACCGGGCACGCCGGTCGGGCGCGGACCACGGGCAGGCCGGCGGCCGACGGGGCGGGGCAACCGGGCAGGGGCGACCGGGCGGGGCACCGCCGACCTGCCTAGGGTCGGCAGCAGCCGCTCCCGGCGCGATCGTCGCCCGGGGGCCACCCGACCCGAGGAGGACCCGGCATGGCCGGTCGACCGATCCCGCCCAACCCCTACGACTTCCTCCCCCAGCTGCCCTCCTTCGGCCTCACCAGCACCGACATCAGCGACGGTGCGGTGCTCCCGGCGCCGCACACCAGCGGTGCGATGGGCGTCCCCGGTGGCGAGGACCGCTCCCCGCAGCTGTCCTGGTCCGGCTTCCCGGAGGGGACGCGCGGTTTCGCCGTCACCGTCTACGACCCCGATGCCCCCACCACCAGCGGCTTCTGGCACTGGGCGGTGACCGGCATCCCGGTCTCGGTCACCGAGCTGCCCAGCGGCGCGTCCGAGAGCGGGCTGCCCGGGGGCGCCGTCCAGCTGCGCAACGACGCCGGGTTCCCCGGCTTCGTGGGCGCGGCCCCGCCGGCCGGGCACGGTCCGCACCGGTACTACGTGGTCGTGCACGCCCTGGACACCGACGACCTGGGCGTGCCGGCCGAGGCGACCCCGGCCCACCTCGGCTTCAACCTGTTCGGCCACACCCTGGCCCGGGCGACGATCGTGCCGACCTTCTCGGTCGACTGACACCGCGCCGGCGGGGGCGGGCGCTCCCCTCCCGCCGGACCGCTCAGGGCGACCGCTCAGCCGGACGGGCGCTCGGCGACGCAGCTGGTGGCGACCCGGGCGAAGCCGACGCGCTCGTACACCCGGGCGACGTCGTCGTCCCCGGCGGAGAGGAAGACCAGGTCCGCGGTCTGCCGGGCGTGCTCGACCAGCGCCGAGGTGAGCCCGGCGCCCAGACCACGACCCCGGAAGCGCGGCAGGGTGGCCACCCCGACGACCTCGCTGATCTCGGTGCCGTCGACGTGGACCGGCTGGTGGGAGCCGATCGCGACCTGCTGGCCGTCCTCGACGGCGACCATCATCACCGTGCGGCCCGACGCCACCCGCTCGCGCAGCATTTCGGTGGGCGGCACGTGCCCCGGGCCGAGGTCGTGCAGGGCCACGTCGGGCACCCCGGCGGGCGACCGCGCACCGTCCGGGACGGCGAGCGGCCGGGGCTGGGCGAAGGCGAGGGCGGCCAGCCGCTGGTACAGCGCCAGCTGCGGATCATCGGCGCCGACCAGGTAGAGCCGCACGCCGGCGGGCAGCAGCACGGTCAGCGGGTCGTCGGCCACCAGCAGCGGCAGCTCGTCGACGACCAGCCCGGCCGAGCGGGCGACGGTGGTCAGCCCGCGGCAGCGGTCCCCCAGCCACTCCAGGGACGCCGGCAGCCCGGCCGCCTCCTGCACCGCGACCGCGGCCTGCACGTCGGCCAGGGTCACGTCGGCCTCGCGGCCGGGCAGCGGGCGGGCGGGGAACGGCCACTCCACCGGGCCGACCGGGACCTCGAGGGCGCCGACGCGGTGCACCCGGGCCTCCGCCAGCGGTGCGAGAGCGGAGTAACGCTCGATCCGGTCGAGCAGCCCGGGCGACGACACGCCCAGGACCCTAGACGCCCCGACCCGCGGGGTGGGCCGCCAGCCGTCCCGGGACCACCCGGTCGGGGGTCCCCACGCGGGCAGACGGCACCATGAACACCGTGCCGGCCGGAACGCGAGCGCAGGTCTCGCCCTTCACCGCGTTCGACCGGGAGTCCTGGCGGGCGCTGGCAGCCGGGGGAGATCTGCCGCTGAGCAACGCCGACGTCCGGGCGATGGCCAGCTTCGGTGACCGCATCGACCTCGACGAGGTGGCCACGGTCTACCTGCCGCTGGCCCGGCTGCTGCACCTGCACGTCACCGCCAGCCGGCGGCTGTGGGCCGAGCAGACCCGGTTCCTGGGCGCCCGCACCGAGAAGGTGCCCTTCGTGATCGGCGTGGCCGGCAGCGTCGCGGTCGGCAAGAGCACCACGTCCCGGCTGCTGCAGGCCCTGCTGGCCGCCGCCCCCGACACCCCGCGGGTCGACCTGGTCACCACCGACGGGTTCCTGCTGCCCAACGCCGAGCTGGAGTCCCGCGGGCTGCTGGACCGCAAGGGCTTCCCGGAGAGCTACGACCGGCGGGCGCTGCTGCGGTTCCTCGCCGACGTGAAGTCCGGCAAGCCCGAGGTCAGCGCCCCGCTGTACTCCCACCAGTCCTACGACGTCCTGCCCGGGGAACGTCAGGTGGTCGACTCCCCCGACGTCCTGGTGCTGGAGGGGCTCAACGTCCTGCAGGCCGGCGGGAGCGCCGACGGGCGGGTGCCGGAGGTCTTCCTGTCGGACTTCTTCGACTTCTCCGTCTACGTCGACGCCACCGAGGCCGACATCTCCCGCTGGTACGTCGAGCGCTTCCTGGCGCTGCGGCGCACCGCCTTCCAGGACACCAGCGCCTACTTCCACCGCTTCGCCGACCTCACCGATGAGGAGGCGACGACGACCGCCCGGGGCATCTGGGCAGGCGTCAACGAGCCCAACCTGCGCCGCAACATCGCCCCGACCCGCTCGCGGGCCAAACTGGTGCTGCAGAAGTCGGCCGACCACTCCGTGCGGCGGGTCTTGCTCCGCAAGCTCTGAGAAAGGACCCCCTCGCCCCCCACCGCTCGTACGTCGCGGCGGGCCCCTACGAGGGGGCCCGACCCTCGCCCCCCACCGCCGGCATGCTCGCGGCGGGCCCCTACGAAGGGCCGCGCAGCCCGGCGGGTCGGCGGGCCGCAACCGGGTAGTCCACCAACAACGGGCAGAGGGCCCGGTACCTGGAGGAGCACCCGATGAGCGCTGTCAGCGACCGTTTCATGGCCGCCCTGCACCACCTCGACGAGCACGCCGACACCGGCCCCATGGTGGAGCTCACCGCGCCCGACGCGGTGCTCACCAAGCTGGACCGGCACCGGGAGGCCACCGGCCCCGAGGGCGCCCGCGCGTTCTGGAACGAGTACCGCTCGGTGTTCGACACGATCAGCACCGAGTTCACCTCCACCCTCGACGGCGAGGGCGGCGCGTCGCTGGAGTGGACCTCCCGCAGCACGCTGACGGACGGCGCCGAGCTGACCTACAGCGGCGTCACCGTCATCGACGTGGCCGGCGACCAGGTCACCGGCGTGCGCACGTACTACGACTCGGCGGCGTTCGTGGGCCCGGCCGGCGGCTGAGCCGGTGGGTCCCTCCGTCCCGGCGGAGGGGCCCACCCAGACTCCGGGGCAGCTCCTGTGCCCGGCACAGGAGGGGCACAGCCACCGCGGCGAGGGTGCTGGGCATGGTCCGCTCCCCCGCTCCGCGCCGGTTCCACCGCACGCTGGCGGCGCTGGCAACCCTCGGGGTGCTCGCCGCCTGCTCGTCCCCCGCAGCAGGCGCCCCCGCCGCCGCCGGGATCGGCAGCGGCGTCGAGGCCGGCACCGTGGCCCCGGCGGCGGCCCGCAGCTCGGCGGCGCCGGCCGTGCCCGCCGTGGACACCGCCGCGCTGCTGGCCGAGGTCGCCGCGGCCGCCGAGCTGGGCAGCATCGAGGTCGTCGTGCTCGACTCGGCCGGCACCACGCTGGTGGCCGGAGCCGACGCGACCACCCCGGTGGCCACCGCCTCGCTGGCCAAGCTGTTCGTCGTCCAGCAGCTGCTGGCCGACGACGAGGCCGGGACGACCAGCCTGGACGACGACGACCTGGCACTGATGCGGCGCGCGGTCACCGCCTCCGACGACGAGGCGATGAACACGTTGTGGACCCGCTTCGACGGCGCCGCCCTCGTCGAGGCCGCAGCCGCCGAGTTCGGGCTCACCGGCACCGCCCCGCCGGTGGAGGCCGGGCAGTGGGGCGAGACGACCACCACCGCGGCGGACTACGCGACCTTCCTGGCCGGGCTGGGCGACGCGCTGGCCGCCGACGACCTGGCCACCCTGACCAGCTGGATGCAGTCGACCACCGCCACCGCCGCCGACGGGTTCGACCAGACCTTCGGGCTGCTGTCGGCCGACGCGGGCACGGTCGGTGCGGTCGCGGCCAAGCAGGGCTGGATGTGCTGCGTGGACTCCCGCCGGCAGCTGCACTCCGCCGGGGTGCTGGCCGACGGCCGGGTCGTGGTGCTGCTCGGCGACTTCCCGACCGGCACCAGCTGGGCCGGGGCCCAGGCCGCCCTCGACGCGGCGGCCCGGGCCGTGGTCACCGCCACCGCCTGACCGAGCAGCGGGGCCGGTCGTGGCCCCGCTGCTTCGGACCCCGGCCGAGCCTGCGGAGCTCGGGAAGGCGCCCCTCAGGCCTGGGCGCCCACCACGTCGGCCGTCGTCCCCAGGTCGTCGGGGGCGCCCTGGGCCCGGGTGGGCTCGGTGGCGACCGGCTCGTGCGGCACGGACGGCTCCTCGAAGGCCTCCGGCGACGGGCAGGAGCAGACCAGGTTGCGGTCGCCGTAGGCGCCGTCGATCCGCCGCACCGGGGCGAGGTAGCCCCGCCCGGCCAGGCCCCGGACCGGGTAGACCGCGGTCTCGCGCGAGTAGGGCCGGTCCCACGCCCCGCTGAGCATCTTCAGCGTGTGCGGGGCGTTGCGCAGCGGGTTGTCGGTGGCGTCGTACCCACCGCCGGCGACCTTCTCGATCTCCCCGCGGATGGCGATCATCGCCTCGACGAACCGGTCCAGCTCCGCCTTGTCCTCGCTCTCGGTCGGCTCGACCATCAGCGTCCCGGCGACCGGGAAGCTCATGGTCGGGGCGTGGAACCCGAAGTCGATGAGCCGCTTGGCGATGTCGTCGTTGGTGACGCCGGTGGCCTTGGTCAGCGGCCGGATGTCCAGGATGCACTCGTGCGCCACCAGCCCGCCGGCGCCGGCGTAGAGCACCGGGTAGTACGGGCGCAGCCGCTCGGCGACGTAGTTGGCCGCCAGGATCGCGTGCTGGGTGGCCCGCAGCAGGCCGTCGGGGCCCATCAGCCGCAGGTAGGCCCAGGAGATCGGCAGGATCCCGGCCGAGCCGAACGGCGCCCCGGAGATGACCGCGCCCTCGCCGCCGGTCTCCACCAGCGGGTGGCCGGGCAGGAAGGGCACCAGGTGCTCGCGGACGCCGATCGGGCCGACACCCGGGCCACCGCCACCGTGCGGGATGCAGAACGTCTTGTGCAGGTTCAGGTGGCTGACGTCGGAGCCGAACCGGCCGGGCCGGGCCAGCCCGACGAGGGCGTTGAGGTTGGCGCCGTCGACGTAGACCTGGCCACCGGCGTCGTGGACGGCGGCGCAGATCTCCTGCACCTCGACCTCGAACACCCCGTGGGTCGAGGGGTAGGTGATCATGATCGCCGCGAGCCGCTCGGCGTGGGCGGCGACCTTGGCCCGCAGGTCGGCCAGGTCGACGTTGCCGGCCTCGTCGCAGGCCACGACGACCACGCGCATGCCGGCCATGACCGCGCTGGCGGCGTTGGTGCCGTGCGCGGAGCTCGGGATGAGGCAGACGTCGCGGCCGGCGTCGTCCCGGCTGGCGTGGTAGGCCCGGATGGCCATCAGCCCGGCGAACTCGCCCTGCGAGCCGGCGTTGGGCTGCACGCTGACCGCGGCGTAGCCGGTGATCTCGGCCAGCCCGTCGCAGAGCTCGGTGATCAGCTGCCGGTAGCCGCGGGCCTGCCCGGCCGGAGCGAAAGGGTGCAGACCGGCGAACTCCGGCCAGGTGATCGCGGCCATCTCGGTGGCGGCGTTGAGCTTCATCGTGCAGGAGCCCAGCGGGATCATCGTGCGGTCCAGCGCGAGGTCCTTGTCGCTGAGCATGCGCAGGTAGCGCAGCATCGCGGTCTCCGAGCGGTGCTGCGCGAAGACCGGGTGGGTCAGGAACGGCGTGGCCCGCCGCAGCTGCGCGGGCAGGGCGTCGGCGCCGCCGCCGTCCAGGGCTGCGAGGTCGGCGTCGACGCCGAATGCCTCGGCCACCAGCGCCAGGACGGCGGTGGTCGTCGTCTCGTCGCAGGCCACCGCCACGGTGTCTGCGTCGACCAGCCGGAGGTTCACCCGGCGGGCGGCGGCCGCGGCGACCACCTCGGCGGCCCGGCCGGGCACCGACACGGCGAGGGTGTCGAAGTACTGCTCGTGCACCAGCTCGACCCCGCCGGCGTGCAGCCAGCCGGCCAGCGCCTGGGCGCTGCGGTGCACCCGGGCCGCGATCGCGGTGAGGCCCTCGGGGCCGTGGTAGACGGCGTAGGCGCCGGCGATCACGGCCAGCAGCACCTGCGCGGTGCAGATGTTGCTGGTGGCCTTCTCCCGGCGGATGTGCTGCTCGCGGGTCTGCAGCGCCAGCCGGTAGGCCACGTCGCCGTCGGCGTCGACCGAGACCCCGACCAGCCGGCCGGGGAGCTGGCGGGCCAGCCCCTGCCGGACGGCGAGGTAGCCGGCGTGCGGACCGCCGTAGCCCATCGGGACGCCGAAGCGCTGGGTGGTGCCGCAGGCGACGTCGGCGCCCCACGCCCCCGGTGCCTCCAGCAGGGTCAGCGCGAGCAGGTCGGCGGCCACCACGACGGAGGCGCCGGCGGCGTGCGCGGCCTCGGCGAGGGCCCGGTGGTCGCGGACGGCGCCGCTGGCGCCGGGGAAGGCCAGCAGGACGCCGAAAGCGCCGGCGGCGGGCAGGTCGGGAGGCCAGCCGGCGGACAGGTCGGCGACGTGCAGGCCGATGCCCAGCGGCTCGGCCCGGGTGCGCAGCACGGCGAGGGTCTGCGGCAGGGTGTCGGCGTCGACCACGAACACCGCGTCGGTCTTCGCCCGGCCGGCCCGGCGCACCAGGGTCATCGCCTCGGCCGCGGCGGTGGCCTCGTCGAGCATGGAGGCGCCGGCGACGTCGAGCCCGGTGAGGTCGGCGACCATCGTCTGGAAGTTGATCAGCGCCTCGAGCCGGCCCTGGCTGATCTCGGGCTGGTAGGGCGTGTAGGCGGTGTACCAGGCCGGGTTCTCCAGGATGGTGCGCTGGATGACCGTCGGCGTCAGCGTGCCGGAGTAGCCAAGCCCGATCATCGAGGTGAAGACCTCGTTGGCCTCGGCGCGCTCGCGCAGCTGCGCCAGGACGGTGGCCTCGTCGGCGGCGGCGGGGAGGTCGAGGGGCCTGCGGTCGCGCACGCCCTCGGGGACGCTGGCGTCGGCCAGGGATGCGAGCGAGGCGTGACCGACCACCTCCAGCATCGCGGCGGTGTCGGCGGGCCGCGGGCCGATGTGCCGGGCCGCGAACTCCCCCTGCGGGGACAGCGCCGACAGCGACGGGAGCGCTCCGGTCAGCGGCGGGGTGGTGCGGGGCGGGATTCCGTCCAGTTCGGACGAACGGTCGACCATTGCACCGACGCTACGCCAACGCGATCACTCCCCAGGAGCAGCCCACCGGCCCCGCGGCGAGCTCGCGAGCGGAGGGGGCCTCCGTCAGGCGGAGGCGGCGCGGCGGCGGCGGCGGGCGGAGAGCTCGTCGTCGGTGTTGACCGGGCCGCTGCCGTCGAGCCGCTCGGCCGGCAGCTCGGCCAGCTCACCGGACAGCTCCCGCAGCGCGCCGGAGACGGCGATGCCGAAGACACCCTGGCCGCCGGCGAGCAGGTCGACGACCTCCTCGGCGGAGGTGCACTCGTACACCGTGGCGCCGTCGGACAGGAGCGTGATCTGGGACAGCTCCTTGACCCCGCGGGTGCGCAGGTGGTCGACGGCCCGGCGGATGTTCTGCAGCGAGACGCCGGTGTCCAGCAGCCGCTTGACGACCTTGAGCACGAGGATGTCGCGGAAGGAGTAGAGCCGCTGGGTGCCCGAGCCGGTGGCGGTGCGCACCGAGGGGGCGACCAGGCCGGTGCGGGCCCAGTAGTCCAGCTGCCGGTAGGTGATGCCGGCGGCCGAGCAGGCGGTCGGGCCGCGGTAGCCGACGACGTCGCTGTCGATCTCGTCGTAGGAGGGAGCACCCACCGCTGCGTCGCTGAACAGCTGACCCTGCGAACCGTCGTGGTGGTCGCTCACGGGCACTCCTCGCTGGCGCTCGTCGGCCGCGTGCGCGGCCCTGCTGTGCTCTCGTCCTCGCGCGCGCACCGGCCCGGGTGACCGGGACGGGGGCCCGGCACCCGGCACTGCCGCCTGGACCGTTCCCCGCTCTCGCCGGGATGCCGCACGCGACGGTGCTCGTCGAGTTCCACGCACGTGGTTCGCTGACCGTAGGCCCGGGGCCGGGGACCGGTCAACCGCGAGTGGCGGCGTGTCGGCCCACCCACCCCGTCCGGGGGACCTCCCGGGGGCCCGTGGGGGGTGTCCGGGACGGGACCGGTCCCCACCGGGCTCCCTCTCGGACCCTCCCGGTGCAGTTCACCTGCTCCACCGACCCTGCGCCTGCGTGCCGGCGGGCCCCGCTGCGGGGACCCGCCGCGCACCGTGGGCCGGTGGTCAGACCCCGTCCCGAGGCTCGCCCCGAGCTCGCGAGGGGCGGGGCCCTTCCTCAGGTGGGGCCGGAGCCCGCCTCGAAGTCCTCGGGGCTGATGTTGTCGAGGAACTCGCGGAACTTCTCCACCTCGTCCTCCTGCTCGTCGGGGATCTCGATCCCCACCTCGTCGAGCAGCGACTCGGCGCCGTAGATCGGGGCACCGGTGCGGACGGCGAGGGCGACGGCGTCCGACGGGCGGGCGCTCACGGTGCGCTCGTCGCCGAACAGCAGCTCGGCGAGGTAGATCCCGTCGCGCATCTCGGTGATGTGGACCGCCTCCAGGCTCGCGCCCAGCGCGGTCACCACCTCGCGGAGGAGGTCGTGGGTCATCGGCCGGGCCGGCCGGACGCCCTGCTGCTCGTAGGCGATGGCGGCGGCCTCGACCGCGCCGATCCAGATCGGGAGGTAGCGCTCCCCCTGGGTCTCCTTCAGCAGCAGGATGGGCTGGTTCCCGGGCAGCTCCACCCGGACGCCGACGACTCTGAGCTCCTGCACGTCTGGCTCCCCTCCGCTGACTTCCCCCGCCGGTCGCCGCCCGTGCGGGTCCGATCCGACGGGGCCGCCGGGCCACGTGTCCGCGGCTGCCCCTGCCGGCGCCACGGTACGCCAGCGCTCAGCCGCCGAGGACCTCGCGCAGGCGCGCGTCCAGCAGTGCCGAGTGCAGCTGCGCCGACAGCCGGGCCAGCTCGGCCAGCTGCTCGGCGGCGCGGCTCCTGCCCTCCTCGGAGCGGGCCCGCAGCGCGGGGGTGACCACCTGCTCCAGCAGCGCGGCCTCCCGCTCCACGGCGGTGCGGTGGACCCGCAGGTGCCGCGGTTCGATGCCGTGCCGGGCCAGCCCGGCCACGGCCCGCGCCACGGGCAGCTCGGCACCGCGGTGGCGGCCCTCGGCGTCGGTGGTGACGAACCCGAACTCGACGCAGTCGGCCAGCTGGCCGGCCGACAACCCGGCGGCCCGGGCGAACTCCTCGGCCGGCAGCAGCGTGGCGGTGGGGACGTCGTCCCCGGCGGTGCCCGCGGCGGCCGCGCCGGCGCCGCGGTCCAGGGCGTCGAGCTGCTCCTTGATCACCCGCAGCGGCAGGTACTGGTCGCGCTGGGCGGCCAGCACGTACCGCAGCCGGGCGACGTCGGCCAGGGAGAACTTCCGGTAACCCGACGGCGTCCGCTGCGGGTGGACCAGCTGCTCGGACTCCAGGTACCGGATCTTGCTGATCGTCACGTCGGGGAAGTCCCCCCGCAGCGCGGTGAGGACCTCCCCGATGGTGAAGCGGGGCGTCGTGTCGGTGTCCCGGTCCGCGCTCGCTCCGGGCTGGGGCACCGCCGTCACGGCCTGCTTCCCATCTCGTGCTGCTCCTCGGTGGGCGGGGCCACGGCGCCCACGGCCCCGGCCGTCGCCCACCCGGTCACGAGCCGGCCGGCTCGCCCGTCCGCGGCCCGGTCAGGTACACCAGGCGGAACTTGCCGATCTGGACCTCGTCGCCACCGGCCAGGGAGGCCACGTCGACGGGCTCGCGGTTGACGTAGGTCCCGTTGAGGCTGCCCACGTCGTGCACGGTGAAGCCGCCGCCCTCGCGGTGGAACTCCACGTGCCGGCGGCTGACGGTCACGTCGTCGAGGAAGATGTCGCTGTCGGGGTGCCGACCGGCCGTGGTGACCTCCTGGTCGAGGAGGAACCGGCTGCCGGCGTTCGGGCCGCGCTTCACGACCAGCAGGGCCGAGCCCGGGGGCAGCGACTCGACGGCCCCGGCGTGCGCGTCGGCGGTCGACTCGGAGACCTCCGACTGCTCGCCGGAGTCCTCACCGCCGACCTTGGGGATGATGCTGGTCGACTCGCCGACCCGCTCCGGGCTCAGAGCCGCCCCGCACTGCGCGCAGAAGCGGCTGCCCTCGGGGTTCTGGTGGCCACATCGAGTGCAGAGCACGTGGGTCTCCTCCGGTGCAGACGGCACCGCCGCGGGCCTGGTGGTACGGCCGCGGTCGGCCGGCGGACGACGGGCCGGGTGGCCCGCCGCGGGTCGGCCGCCGCGAGGTCGCGGTCGGGCCGGGGATCATGGGAACACTGACTGGTCGACCTGGGGGTCGACCACACGTACAGGGTGAGGGTCGGCGGGTTCCGCTGCGCTCACGGGCCGGCCCTCGTGGTGATGATAGTGATCGTCCGGGGCCGCACCGGGACGGTGGGTGCCCGACTGGCCGTCGGATCGCCGGGACGGAAGCCCGGCGCCCCGCGCCGCCGCCCCCGGGGAGCGGCGGCGGACGCAGGTCAGGTGGCGTCGACGAGGGCCTGGTAGGCGGCGGCGTCCAGCAGCTCGGCGGTCGGGTCACCGGTCGCGCCGGACACCTCGACCTCGACCAGCCAGCCGGCGCCGTAGGGGTCGCTGTTGACCGTCTCGGGGGCGTCGGCGAGCGCGTCGTTCACCGCGGTGACCACCCCGGCCACCGGCGAGTAGACGTCGGAGACGGACTTCGTCGACTCGACCTCGCCGATCGGGTTGCCCGGCGCCACGTCGGCACCGACCTCGGGCAGCTGCACGAAGACGATGTCACCGAGGGCGTCCTGGGCGTGGTCGGTGATCCCGACCCGGACCACCGTCGCAGCACCCTCGGCGCCCTGGACCAGCGCCCACTCGTGCTGGTCGGTGTAACGGCGGTCGTCGGGCGTGGCCATGCGGCATCTCCAGTGGTGGTGGGGTGTTCGGCCCCGGTGCGGGGTCCCGCCCGGCGCGGAGCGTCGGGTGGGGGGCACCGGGGTCCTTCAATCGGCGGGCTCAGCGTATTGAGGCTCGTCCAGCGGCCGCAACGCGTCCACCACGACGTCGGTGGACTGGACGACGTCCAGGCTGCCCTCGGCCGTGTTGACCCGGGTGGCGACCCCGCCGGGGATGTTCAGCGCGGTGGCCATGTCCTGCGGGGAACCGATGACCCGCAGCGTGTACGGGGCCTCCAGCGCCCGGCCGTCGACGGCCAGCTGGCCGGCGGTGCCGGTCACGGCGCTGCTCACCCCGATCCGGACGTCGTCGATCTGCATGGTCTCCGCGCCGGCGCCGCGCAGCTCCTGGATCGCGTTGAGCAGCACGTCGACGTCTATCTGGTCCATCGGGTCACGGATGGTGAGCTCCAGGCCCGGGCCGCGGGCGGCGACGGTGCCGTTGAGGATGCCGAGGCTCTCCGCGCGCTGCTGGGCCTCCTGCAGGGCGGCCGCGGCGACGGTGTCGGAGTCGCCGAGGGAGTCCAGGGCCACGCGCTGGTCGGCGATCTCCTGGCGCAGCCGGTCCTCCTGGGCGGTGACGTCGTCGAGGATGCGGACCAGGTCCTCCTCGCGCGCCCCGGCCAGCTGGGCGTCGGTGTCGGTGCTGCGCACCTGGACGGCGAAGGCGAACCCGAGCAGCAGCGTGAGCACGCCGATCAGGGAGGCGGCCAGCGGGTCCCGCCGCCGGCGGGGCCGCGGTGGGACCGCTCCCCCACCCGGCGTCCCTGCCGGTACCGGGTCGCCCGCCCGGCCCGCCGGTGGCGGTGGGGCGTCCACCGGTGGGGCGTCGGCCGGTGGGGCGTCGGCCGGTGGGGCGTCGGCCGGTGGGGCGTCGGCGGGGACGGCGCCGGACGTGGGCCCCGGTGCCGCCGGCCGGCCCGTCCCGGGCTGCTCGGCCGGCTGATCGCCGGGCAGCGGCGGCCCGCTCATGCCCGGAACAGGTGCCGGCGGATGGCTGCGGCGTTGCCGAAGATGCGGATGCCCAGCACCACGACGACCGCGGTCGACAGCTGGGCGCCGACGCCGAGCTGGTCACCGAGGAAGACGATCAGGGCGGCCACCACCACGTTGGACACGAAGGACACGACGAACACCTTGGCGTCGAAGATGCGGTCGAACCGGGCGCGCACCCCACCGAAGACGGCGTCCAGGGCGGCGACGACCGCGATCGGCAGGTACGGCTGCAGCCACAACGGCACGTCGGGGTCCAGCAGCAGGCCGAGGACCACGCCGACCGCGAGTCCGAGGATCGGGATCACGGGTCAGCCTCCGTCGGTGGTCGGGTCGGTGCCCGCGGCACCGCCGGATGCGGCGGCGGGCTCCAGCGGGCGGGCGTGCCGCAGCTCGGCGCCGGACCCGGCGGGCAGGTCCAGGTCCCCGACCCGGGCGAAGTCGAACACGACACCGTAGTCGAGGGTCAGCCGGGCCAGGGTGTCGGCCTCGTAGCTGGCGAGGAAGGCCCGGGGCAGGCCCTCGGAGTCCCCGATCGCCTCGATGTCGTAGGGCGGGGCGATCGGCCGGAAGTTGACCAGGATGGCGCCCCCGGCCTGCCGGATGGCCGTGGTGGCGCCCACCCGCTGGCCGTTGATGCTGATCGCCTCGGCGCCGGCGGCCCACAGGCCGTTGACCGCCAGCTGCACGTCGGCGTCCTGGACCAGGCCGGCTGCGTTCTGCTCGGGAGCGCCGCCGACGGGGTCGCTGTCGGCCGGCGGCGGGGCGTCGTCCAGGGTGACCCGCAGGCCCGGACCGGAGACGGCGAGGACCGCGGCCCCCTGCTCGGCAGCGGCCAGCCGGGTCAGCGCCCCCTGCCCGGTCACGGTGGTGGCCAGGGCCTGGTCGCGGGTGCGGCCGACCTGGGCGGTGAGGTCCTCGAGCTGGGCGACCAGCGCGTCGGTCGCCTCGGACTCCTCGCGGATGTCGTCCCGCAGCGCCTGCCGGGTCTGCTCGCGTCCCTGCGCACCCAGGGCGGCCTCCTGGTAGGTGACCGAGGCGAGCAGGCCGGCCAGCAGGAGGGTGAGGGCGACCAGCAGCTGACCGCGGTGCCGCGGCAGCCACGACGGCCGGCCCGCGCCCGCGACCGGCTCGGCGGCCCGCTCGGCGCGGGCGGCGGCCGCCTGGGCGTAGGCGGGGTCCAGCGTCTCGGCCAGCACCTGGTCCAGCAGCGAGGCCCCCAGCGACCGCTGCCGCCCCGGTGCCGGAGCGCTCACGCGGGGGCCCGGCGACCGGCGGCCAGCAACCCGGCCGCCTGGACGACGTAGAGCATCCCGGCCAGCACGTACAGGGCCGCGCCCCACGCGGTGAGGGCGTAGGCGACCGGCCGGGCCACCGCGGCGGCCGTGCCGGTGCCGTCGGCCAGCAGCAGCAGCGGGAAGGCGTAGAGCAGCAGGAAGGTGGCGGCCTTGCCCAGGTAGTGCACCTGCAGCGGCGGCCAGCCGTCGCGGCGCAGCACCAGCAGCGTGAGGCCGAGCACGAGCTCGCGGCCCAGCAGCACGACCACCACCCACAGCGGGACGACGTCGCGGATGACGAAGGCGACGAGCGTGGCGACGATGTAGAGCCGGTCGGCCGCCGGGTCCAGCAGCGCACCGAGCCGGCTGGACTGGCCCAGCGCGCGGGCGAGCTTGCCGTCGGCCCAGTCCGTCACCCCGGACAGGGCCAGGACGACGACGGCCCACCCGTCGGCGTGCGGGCCCAGCAGCAGCCACAGGAACAGCGGCACCCCCAGCAGCCGCAGGACCGAGAGCAGGTTGGGCAGGGTCAGGACGCGGTCGCCGAGGTCGTCCCGGCTCACCGCCGCCGGACGCCCGGCCGGGTCACCGGCCCGCTCCGGGAGGTCGGCAGGCCGACCGTCCGCCCTCGTCATCGGATCCCCACCCCCGCCGTCGCCACCGCCGGTCAGGTTAGTGCCCGGGTGTCCACCGGCGGGCCACCCGGCCCGGCGGCGCGCGGCGGGCCACCCGGCCGGCGGCCCGTCCGGCCGGCGTTCCGCTTGCCGGGAGGGAGGTCCGGCCCTAGCGTCGAAGTTGGTTGAGCGGTTGACCAACCGCCCGGCGACACCCCTGGAACACCTCTCCCGAGGAGACGCGCGTGCCCACCAAGATCGCAGTCATCTACTACTCGTCCACCGGAAACGTGCACCAGCTCGCCGCCGCCGTCGCCGAGGGCGCCGCCCAGGCCGGGGCCGAGGTCCGGCTGCGCCGCGTGCCGGAGACCGCCCCCGCCGGGGCCATCGCGTCCAACCCGCTGTGGCAGGCGCACGTCGACGCCACCGCCGGCGAGGTCGAGGAGGCCACCCCGGCCGACATGGAGTGGGCCGACGGCTACGCGCTGGGCTCGCCCACCCGCTTCGGCACGCCGGCCGCCCAGATGAAGCAGTTCATCGACACCCTGGGCGGGCTGTGGTTCACCGGGAAGCTGGCGAACAAGGGGGCCACGGCCTTCACCAGCGCGCAGAACACCCACGGCGGCAACGAGTCGACGCTGCTGACGTTCTTCAACATCTTCACCCACTTCGGCGCCGTCATCGTGCCGCCGGGGTACACCGACCCGCTGCTGTTCGCCGCCGGCGGCAACCCCTACGGCTCCTCCACCGCCTCCGGTGGCCAGTCGGCCACCGCGTCCGAGGCGGAGCTGGAGGCCGCCCGCTACCAGGGCCGCCGGCTGGCCGAGATGACCACCAAGATCGTCGCCTGACCCCGCTGCGGTGGTCCCCGGCGCCGTCGGGGACCACCGCGGCACCACCGATGCAGGAGCCGTGGAGTTCCCGGGCTTGCACGTGACCGCCCCGCTGCCCGCGTCGTCCGGCCGGGCGGTCCTCGGCCCCCGCGAGCACATCCGGACGGCGCCGCTCACCACCGCCTGCGCGGCCCGGCGGGCGCCGGCTGCTTCAGGGCTGCGCCGGGCGCCGCTCCGTCAGGTCGTTGAGCGAGCGGCACGACCCGCACCGCATCACCGGCGCCGGCGCGGTCATCGGGGCGCGGTCGGCGGCCACCACGCCGTCGCAGCTGCCGCAGCGGAGCTGGTGCCCGCGCTCCCTCCCCCGGGGCAGGCTGGTCACGACCTGGCGGCCGCCGGAGGAGGGGACCACCACGAGCCGGTGCTCGAACGCGCCGAGGGCAGCCATCCGCCCATCCTGGTCGTGCCGCGTCCCGCCCGCCGCGTGGGGCGCTCACCAGCGGCGTGTCCCCTCCCCCGGCCGCGTGGCCGAGGTCGCTCGGTCGTCGGTCGCTCAGTCGTCCTCGGTCGTCGCGTCGGCGGTGCGGTCGCCGTGGCCACCGCGCCCGCGGCCGGAGCTGTCGCTCTCGACCTGGTCGGTCACCCGCGTCTCCAGGTCGGCGAGCCGCTCGTCGGCCTGCTCCTGGGTCAGCTCCCCGGCCTGCACCTGCTCGGCGACGTCGGCCTGCACGGCAGCCACCAGCGCGTCGACCACCGTGTCGACGGACACGCCCTGCTCCCCGGCCACGTCGGCCAGGCTGGTGCCCTCGGTGTCCAGCGCGGTGCGCAGCTCGTCCTCGGTCATGCCCAGGGCGGTGGCCGCCGCTCCCAGGTCCAGCCGCCCCCCACCGTGGCCACCGGCACCGCCGTGGCCGCCGGCACCGCCGATGCCCGCCCCGCTCAGCGTGGTGGCGACCTCGTCGGCCTGCTCCTGGGTCAGCGACCCGTCGGAGACCAGGCCCGACAGCGCCTCGGTGATCCGCCCGACGGCCGACCGGCCGCTGCTCCCGGTGTCGGCCAGCGCCGGGACGGCGACGGCCAGCCCACCCAGGGCCAGCACTCCTGCGGTGGTCGTGACGATCAGCTTCCTGCGCATGCGCACCCCTCCTCCGGGGCCGACCTGTCGCGGCCCGTGGGACGACCGTGCGACGCGGACCTGTGCGGGAGCTGTCGACCACCCAGCGCGTCGCTGTCGACCACCCACCGCCGCCGGCTCCGCGGGCCGTCCCCGCCGTTCACCGGGAGCACGCCCGGCACCGAGGGCGTCCGGGCGGAGACCTCAGCCGGCGGAGGGGACCTGCATGGTCGGGACGTCGTCGGGCACCAGCAGCCGGGCCCCGGTGGCGGCCACGACCTCCTCGGCGGTCACGCCGGGGGCGACCTCGCGGAGCACCAGCCCGTCGGGGGTGACGTCGATGACGGCCAGGTCGGTGACGATGCGGTCGACGCAGCCCCGGCCGGTGAGCGGCAGGGAGCACTCCTCGACGATCTTGGGCGACCCGTCGCGGGCGGTGTGCTCCATCATCACGACCACCTCGCGGGCACCGTGGACGAGGTCCATCGCCCCGCCCATGCCGTTGACCATCTTGCCGGGGATGAGCCAGTTGGCCAGGTCGCCGCGGACGCTGACCTGCATGGCACCCAGGACGGCGACGTCGATGGCGTGGCCGCGGATCATCCCGAACGAGGCCGCGGAGTCGAAGTAGCTGGCGCCGGGCAGGACGGTGATCGTCTCCTTGCCGGCGTTGATCAGGTCGGCGTCCTCCTCGCCCTCGAACGGGTACGGGCCCACCCCCAGCACGCCGTTCTCGCTGTGCAGCACCACGTGCACCCCGTCGGGGACGTGCCCGGGCACCAGCGTGGGCATGCCGATGCCGAGGTTGACGTACTGGCCGTCGCGCAGGTCGGCGGCGACCCGGGCGGCGAGCTGGTCACGCGACAGTGCCATCTCAGGCCTCCGTGGTCTCGTCGCCGGCCGCCGCCGGTGCGCCCGGCGCCCGGCGGGGCCGGGTGGTGTGCTTCTCGATCGGTCGCGCGGCGTCGGGGACGGCCACGACGCGCTGGACGTGCACGCCGGGCAGGTGCACCTGGCCGGGCGGGATCTCCCCCGGCTCCACCAGCCGCTCGACCTCGGCGATCGTCACCCGGCCGGCCATCGCGGCCAGCGGGTTGAAGTTGCGGGCGGACGCGGCGAAGACCAGGTTGCCGTGCCGGTCCCCGACCGCGGCGCGGACCAGCCCGAAGTCGGCGGTCAGCGCGGTCTCCAGCACGTAGTCGGTGTCGCCGAACCGGCGCACCTCCTTCGGCGGGCTGGTGGCCACCACGTTGCCGTCGGCGTCGTAGCGCACCGGGATGCCACCCTCGGCGACCAGCGTGCCCACCCCGGTCGGGGTGTAGAAGGCCGGGATGCCGGTGCCGCCGGCGCGCAGCCGCTCGGCCAGCGAGCCCTGCGGCGTCAGCTCGACCTCCAGCCGGCCGGACAGGTAGAGCCGGGCCAGCTCCTTGTTGCCCCCGACGAAGGAGCTGATCGTCTTGCTGATCCGGCCGGCGTAGAGCAGCACGCCCAGCGCCTGGTCGTCGACCCCGCAGTTGTTGGAGATCGTGGTCAGCCCCGACGCCCCCTGGGTCAGCAACGCCTCGATCAGGCCGAAGGGCACGCCGCACAACCCGAAGCCACCCACGGCCAGGGTGGCCCCGTCGGCGACGTCGGCCACCGCCTCGGCGGCGCTGGGGACGACCTTGTCCATTCCATCTCCCGATCGACTGCTGTCCCTCCCCGCCGGACGGCGGGGAGGTGCCCACCTGTGGTGCGGTCAGGTCACCCGCTCGAAGACGGCGGCCAGGCCCTGCCCGCCGCCGATGCACATGGTCTCCAGCGCGTACCGGCCCTCGCGGCGGCGCAGCTCGTGGGCCAGGGTGGCCAGGATGCGGGCGCCGGTGGCCCCCACCGGGTGGCCCAGGGAGATGCCCGAGCCGTTGACGTTGACCCGCTCCCGGTCGCCGGCGCTCAGGCCCCACCGGTCCAGGCAGGCGAGCACCTGGCTGGCGAAGGCCTCGTTGAGCTCGACGAGGTCCAGGTCGGCGAAGGAGAGCCCGGTGCGGGCCAGCACCGCGGCCGTGGCCGGCACCGGCCCGATGCCCATCGTCTCCGGCGGCACGCCGGCCACCGCCCAGCCGGTGACCCGCAGGAACGGGTCCCAGCCGCGGCGGTCGGCCTCGGCCCGGGTGGTGACCAGGCAGACCGCGGCCCCGTCGTTCTGCCCGGAGGCGTTGCCGGCGGTGACGGTGGCCGCCGGGTCGACCGCGCCCATGACCGGCCGCAGCTTCGCGAGGTCGGCCATCGTGGTGCCCGGGCGGGGGTGCTCGTCGGTGGTGACCACCCGGGCGGGGGCCGTGCGGGTGCCCGGCACCTCGACGCCGACGATCTCCTCGGCGAACCGGCCCGCGGCGATGGCCGCACCGGCGGCCTGCTGGGAGCGCAGCGCCCACGCATCCTGCGCCAGCCGGTCGATGTCGTGCTCGCGGCGCACGTTCTCCGCGGTCTCCAGCATCCCGCCGGGCACCGGGTGGTCCACCCCGCCGGCGGTCTCCCGGGCCCGGGCCAGCCGGTCGTGCAGCATCACGCCGTCACCGCGCACGCCGGTGCGCAGGCCCAGGGCGTAGTGCTCCACCGAGCTCATCGACTCCACCCCACCGGCCACGACGGTGGTCGCCGCGCCCGAGGCGACGGTCATCGCCGCGTAGAGCACCGCCTGCAGCCCCGAGCCGCACCGCCGGTCGACCTGCAGACCGGGCACCTGCACGCCCAGCCCGGCGTCCAGGGCCGCGATCCGGCCGATCGCCGGGTTCTCCCCGCTGGGGTTGCAGTGCCCCAGCACGACGTCGTCGACCTCGCCCTCGCCCAGCCCGGTGCGCTCGGCCAGGGCGCGGATCGCGGTGGCGGCGAGCTGGTTGGCCGACAGGCCGGCGAAGACCCCGCCCATCCGGCCGACGGGGGTGCGCAGCGGTGCACAGATGACGACGTCGTCCACGGCGCCACTGTGCCAGCGCGGCCCCCCACGGGCCGAAAGAGCATCCCGCTGGGTGGAAGCGGCTCGTCCGGCCGCGGTGTGCAGCCAACCGGCCGCCCGCCCTCGCGCCGGTGATGGCGGCGGGCTCCGGTCGGCCGGCCCGACGGGGAGCGGCTCGCGGTGGGCGATCGGAGGAGGTCCGCCGGGCCCGGCGACGGCTCGGGCCGGTCAGGCAGCGGTGACGGGCGGTGCAGCACCGGGGACCCCGGGCCCGGGCACCCCGCCCCGGAGCGGCCGGGTCGCAGCGGGGACCCCCGGTCGCAGCGGGGCCCGTCGGCGGCGGCCACTGAGGCCGTCGGCGTCGGCACGGCCTCAGGCAGAATGCCGACCGATGGCAGAGGACCACGGGCTGCGCCGCGCTGCCGGCCACCGGGTGCGCTACCCGTGACCGAGGCACCCGACGCCGTCCCGCAGGTCCGTGGCCGCCGCCCGACCCGGGGTGAACCGGTCGTCGACCGGGCGCTGTCGCTGCTCGCCGCCTTCGACGCCGCACACCCGTACCTGACGCTCAGCGCGCTCAGCCGGCGCAGCGGCATCCCGGCCAGCTCGGCGCTCCGGCTGGCCGGCCGGCTGCTCGAGTGGGGGGCCCTCGAGCGCGAGCCCGACGGCCGGTTCTCCATCGGGCTCCGGCTCTGGGAGGTGGCCTCGCTGACCCCGCGCGGGCACGGGCTGCGCCAGGTCGCCCTGCCGTTCATGGGCGACCTGGAGGAGGTCACCCGCCAGCACGTGCTGCTCGCCGTCCGCGAGGGCGAGCAGGCGCTGCTGGTCGAGCGGTTGTCCTCGCACGGGGCCGTGGCGGCGCTCTACCGGCCCGGTGGCCGGATGCCGCTGCACTCGACCGGGGTGGGCCTGGTGCTGCTCGCCTTCGCCGAGGCCGGCGTCCAGGAGCGGGTGCTGGCGCAGCCGCTGATCCACCAGCCGGAGCAGGTGCCGGTCTCCGCCGCCACGCTCCGCCGCACGCTCGCCGGGATCCGCCGTGACGGTCTCGCCACCTTCCACCGGGGCGCGCCCGGGCCGATCGTCTCGGTCGCCGCTCCCGTGCACGACGCGCAGGGCACCGTGGTCGCCGCCCTGTCGGTGGTCGTGCCCGCCGAGGACGCCGAGCCCCGGCTGCTCGGTCCGGCCGTCCGCACCGCCGCCCGGGGCATCTCCCGCGGTCTGGGCGCCCGCCGCCCGCCCGGCACGTCCTGAGCGGACCCTGTCACCGGGCACGGGGCCGCTCGTGGCGAGCGGCGTCCTGCGTGCTCGGCGCCCCGACGGTGGTCGACCGGTCCCCCGGCGGCGCCGGCACCCAGCGGCGGCGTCCGCCGGTGGGTGCACCGGAGCCTGCCGGACGACGTCGGGCGGCTGCCGGGACCTGCTCCACCCCGGGCCTGGGGCGTCGACCCGCCCGACCCGCCCGACCCGGCCGGGCGCGGCGGGGCCGCCCGGCGCACCGGCCTCGGTCCATCGGCTTGCCGCTCAATGGCAGCCCCCTGGGTGGCGGCGGCCCCGGTCGCAGAAGCTCTGCGGAGTCGCCGCCGACCCCGACCCGGGAGCACCCATGAGCTTCGAGTACCTCATCGACCCCGCGAAGGGCCCGCAGTGGCAGGGCGTGCTGCCCGGCAGGCCGCAGCCCTACGTCCTGCGCAGGGGCGAGGGCGAGCACGCCAAGCTCTTCGGCGACGTCTTCACCGTGCTGCTGTCCGGCGACGAGACCGGCAACCAGTTCGGCATCATCGTCAGCGACTCCCCGGCCGGCGACGTCATCCCGACCCACTCGCACAACGCCACGCACGAGACCTTCTACGTGCTCGAGGGCTCGGTGCGGCTGTTCTTCGAGGACGGCGAGGGCGCCAAGCAGTCCCAGCTGCTGAGCCCCGGGGACTTCGGCTACGTGCCGGCCGGGTTCGCGCACGCCTACCAGGTCGTCAGCGACGCCCGGATGTTGGGCACGCTGTCCGGGGGCTTCGAGCGGTTCTTCCAGCACATGGGCACCCCGGCGGACTCCACGGCGGCCGGCCAGCCGCCGTTCATCCCGGACTTCCCGCGCATGCAGGCGGCCGCGCAGCGGCACGACATGCAGTTCCTGCGCGACGTCGAGTGGCCCGAGCCCACCGCCTGACCTGCGCCCCCCACCGTCGATCCCCGGGTCCGGCGGCGGGCCCGTCCCCGGCCCGCCGCCGGACCCGTTCCCCGAGGAGGACCGTGCCCGCGCCCGCACTCCCCCTGCCGCCGCCCGCCCACTCGGCGCCGCTGCCGCCGGCCCGCACCGGCGCCGGCGGCGTCCGGGTGCTCGCCGGCGTGCCGTACGCGGCGCTGCCCGGCGCCCGCCCGCTGGAACTGGACGTGTACCTGCCACCGGACCCGGCCCCCGCGCCGGTCGTGGTGTTCCTGCACGGCGGCGGCTGGCGGCTGGGCAGCCGGCACACCGCCGGCCCGGCCTACCGGGGCGCCGACCCGACCCCGTTCGAGCGGGTCGCGCAGGCCGGCGTCGCGGTGGCCAGCGTCGACTACCGGCTCTCCGGCGAGGCGGTCTGGCCCGCCCAGCTGCACGACGCCAAGGCCGCCGTCCGCTGGCTGCGGGAGCGCGCCGGTGAGCTGGGCGTCGACCCGGACCGGGTCGCCGCCTGGGGCGAGTCGGCCGGCGGGCACCTGGCCGAGCTGCTCGGCCTGACGCCGGACGACCCGGAGCTGGAGGGCGAGGTCGGGGTGACCGGCCCGTCGAGCCGGGTCGCCGCCGTCGCCGCCTGGTACGCCCCCAGCGACCTCGTCGGCTTCACGACCGACCTCGGCACCGACCCCGCCGACCCGGCGACCCGGGAGGCGCAGCTGCTCGGCGCCCCCGCGGCACAGGTGCCCGACCGCGCCGCGCAGGCCAGCCCGGTCACCCACGCCTCCCCCGCCGCACCACCGTTCCTGCTGCTGCACGGCCGGGCCGACCGGTTCGTCCCGTGCGCGCAGAGCGAGCGGCTCGCCGAGCGGCTGCCCGATGCCGAGCTGCACACCTACGACGGCGCCGACCACATGTGGCTCGGCGCCCCCGACGCCGCCGCGGACGCGCTGATGCGCACGGTCGCCTTCCTGCGGCGGCACCTGGACGAGGGAGACCGGACGTGAGGATCGTCGGCATCCGCCGGGACGGCGGCGACGTGGAGGTGGGCGCGCTGTCCGACGACGGCGGAACGGTGACCGTGCTCGCCGGGCTCGAGGACTTCTGGACGGATGCCGCCGGGCACCTGTCGGGGACGCCGGACGGCGCGACCGTCGTCGCCGCCGACGTCGAGTTCGTGCCGCCGGTGCTGCCCGGCGCCCGGGTGCTGTGCATCGGGCTGAACTACCTGGCGCACGTGGCCGAGGGGTCCTACGCCGCCGAGGGGGTGCCGCCGCACCCGACGCTGTTCGCCCGCTGGACCGCCTCGCTCACCGTCGACGGCGCCCGGGTGCCGGTGCCGGCGGACGAGGACGGCCTGGACTGGGAGGGCGAGGTGGTGGCCTGGGTCGGGCAGACCCTCGTCGACGCCACCGCCGAGGAGGCGCTGGCCGCGGTCGTGGGCTACTCCACCTTCAACGACCTCACGTCGCGGCGGGCGCAGAAGCTCACCAGCCAGTGGATCCTGGGCAAGAACGGCGACAGCTCCGGGCCGCTGGGCCCGCTCGTCCCGGCCGCGGAGGTCGGGGACCTGCGCGACGGCCTGCGGGTGCGGACCCGGGTCAACGGCGCGACCGTGCAGGACGGCACCACCGACCAGATGGTCTACACCGTCGGCGACACCCTGTCGCTGGTGTCCCGGACCCTCACCCTGCGCCCCGGTGACCTGCTGGCCACCGGCACACCGTCCGGGGTGGGCTACTCCCGCACCCCACCGTGGCTGCTGCACCCCGGCGACGTCGTCGAGGTCGAGGTCGACCGGCTCGGCGTCCTGCGGAACACCGTCGTCGGGAACGAGGTGCGCCGTGAGCGGTGAGTTCCGGCGGTACCTCTTCCCGCACGACCACCCGCGGCTGGCCGGCGTCCGCGGGCTGGACGCCCACGCCTACCGGGAGCACGCCCGCAACCCGGGCACCTTCACCGGCGGGCTGGTCGAGGGCTGGACGCCGCTGTACCTGGCCGAGTTCCGCGGCGTCACCTCCGACGGCACGCTGCGCGAGGGGCTGTACCCGCTCACCCCCGTCGAGCCCGGCGAGGAGGCGCCCGTCGCGGAGATGGTGGCCGCCGCCACCGACCTGCTCGCCGCCCTCTCCCCCGCCGACCGCGACCGGCTCACCCACCCCGTCGACGCCGTCGAGTGGCAGACCTGGGCCAACCCGGAGTTCATGCAGTTCGACACCGGCCTGCGCCTGGAGTTCCAGCCGGACGACGTCCGGGAGAAGGCGATGGCCCTGGTGCGGGCCTCGCTGTCACCGGAGGGCCACGAGCTGGTCCGCGCGATGATGCGGATCAACGGCTTCCTCGGGGAGGTCGTGGGCCTGGAGACCGTGCTCAACGAGTTCTCCTACAACATCGCCCTCTACGGCGCACCCGACCTGCACGCCCCCTGGGGCTGGCAGCTGTTCGGCCACCACGCCGCGGTCAACTGCCTGGTCGTCGAGGGCCGGATGCAGCTGTCCCCGGTCTTCCTCGGCGCCGAGCCCGACGAGATCGACGCCGGCCCCCGGGCGGGCCTGCGCGACGTCTTCGCCGACCGGATCGGCCTCGGCACCGCGCTGATGGCCGCGCTGACCGACGAGCAGCGGTCCGGGGCCACCGTCTACGCGCAGCTGGTCGACCCGGCCATGCCCCCGGGCCGGGTGCACCCCGGCGACGAGCGCCACCTCGCCGGGGCCTTCCAGGACAACCGGGTCATCCCGGTCGAGGGCGTGCCGGTGCGGGACCTGGCCGACGAGGCCCGGCGACTGGTGCTGGCCATCGCCGGTGCCTTCCTCCAGCTGCTCCCCGACGGGCCCCGCCGCGCCCGGCTGCGCGAGGTCGAGGCCCACCTCGACGACACCTGGTTCAGCTGGATCGGCGGCCACGAGGTCGGTGACGTCTTCTACTACCGCCTGCAGTCGCCGGTTCTGATCGCCGAGCTCGACCACCACTGCGGCGTCTTCCTCGACCACGACACCCCGCAGCCGTTCCACGTGCACACCGTGCTGCGCACCCCGCACGGCAACGACTACGGCCGGGCCTGGGTCAGCCAGTGGCAGGCCGAGCACCGGCAGTGAGCACGGGGCGTCTCCCGCCGCCGCCCGAGGACAACGGGCCACGAGAACGAGACGTCCACCGCCGGAACTGGACCTGCGCTCCCCCGGCCGCAGACCCTTCCCGCCTGCACCGCTCGCCCGCCGGGCACCGCCGCACCACGACAGGAGTTCCGATGACCGACCTGCCCTCCCGGGTGCCCGTGCTCGTCGTCGGCGGTGGCCCCAGCGGGCTGTCGGCCGCCATCGAGCTGGGCCGCCGGGGCATCGAGGTGCTCGTCGTCGAGCCGCGGGCCGAGCTCGACCCGCTGCGCCCCCGGGCCAAGACCACCAGCGCGCGCACCATGGAGCACCTGCGCCGCTGGGGCATCGCCGACCGGCTCCGGGCCGCCGCTCCCCTGCCGGTCTCCCACGCGCAGGACGTCGTGTTCGTGACCGGCCTGTTCGGCCACGAGATCACCCGGTTCACCAACGCCTTCGCCATGCACGCCGGCCGCCGGGACGAGCTGGCCGAGTCGGGCCAGCAGGCGCCGCAGTCGGTGGTCGAGGAGGTGCTGCGGGAGACCGCGGCCGGCCTGCCCACCGTCACCCTGCTGACCGGCTGGCGCGCCGCGTCGGTGACCGACGGGGACGACGCCGCCGCCGCCGTGCTCGTCGACCCGGACGGCGGCCGGCACGAGGTGGCCGCGGACTGGCTGCTGGGCTGCGACGGCAGCGGCGGGATCAGCCGTGCGGCGATCGGCGCCCGCTACCAGGGGTCCTCCGGCGCGCTGAAGAACTCCTCGATCACCTTCCGCAGCCGGTCGCTGGAGGAGCGCCCGCTGTGCAGCCTCGGCGTGCACTACTGGGTCATCGGTGCCCGGTACGGCGGGCTGATGGGTCGGCTGGACCTCGACGGCACCTGGTGGGCGATCGTGCAGGGCGTCGACGTGGAGACCGACGGCGTCGACCCGGGCGAGCTGGTGCAGGCGCTGGCCGGCGAGGCGATCGACGTCGAGGTGCTGGCCACCGACCCGTGGGCGGCGCGGATGCTGCTGACCGACCGGTACCGCGGGAACCGGGTGTTCCTGGTCGGTGACGCCGCGCACCTGAACCCGCCGTGGGGCGGCCACGGGTTCAACACCTGCGTCGGCGACGCGGTCAACCTGGCCTGGAAGCTGGCCGCGGTTCTGCAGGGCTGGGCACCGGAGCGGCTGCTGGACAGCTACGAGGCCGAGCGCCGCCCCGTCGCGCTGCGGACGATCGAGGCGGCCGGCAGCCAGGAGGCGTTCCTCGCGCCGTCCTTCGCCACCGCCGACCTGGACGACGACGGGCCGGTGGGTGCGCGGCTGCGGGCCGAGGTCGCCCGCGCGCTGCAGGTCAAGGACCCCGAGTTCCACAGCACCGGCCTGGTGCTGGGGTACGACTACCCCGGCTCCCCCGCCGTCGTCCCCGACGACCGGCCGGTGCCACCTCCCGGGCTGGCGACCTTCACCCCCTCGGCGCACCCCGGCGCGCGGCTGCCGCACGCCTGGCTGCCCGACGGCCGGTCGCTGTACGACCTGCTGGGCGCCGGCTTCACGCTGCTGCGGCTGGCCCCGGCCGCGGCCACCGGGACCGCCGAGGCCGTCGCCGCCGACCGCGGCATCCCGCTGCGGGTGGTCGACCTGGCCGACCAGGCCGGCGTGCGGGCGCTGCTGGCCGCCGACCTGGTGCTCGTGCGTCCCGACCAGCACGTCGCCTGGCGCGGTGACCGGCTCCCCGCCGCCGCCGACCTGCTGGACCGGGTGACCGGCGCCGCGGCGGCGGTGACCGTGGGAGCCCGGTCGGCTGAGCGGCCGGCCGGTCAGCCGACCGGCAGGCCGGTGTAGTTCTCGGCCAGCTCGCGGGCGGCGGCCTCGGAGCTGCACACCCGGCGCAGCTGGGACAGCTGGAGCTCGGCGTCGAAGTCGTCGCCGGAGCGGTGCAGCATCGAGGTCATCCACCAGGAGAAGTGGGTGCAGCGCCAGACCCGGGCCAGCGCCCGGTCGGAGTAGCTGTCGACCAGGTCGGTGCGCCCCTCGGCCAGCAGCCGGGTCAGCGCGGTGGCCAGCAGGGTGACGTCGGCGACGGCGAGGTTGAGGCCCTTGGCCCCGGTCGGGGGGACGATGTGCGCCGCGTCCCCGGCGAGGAAGAGCCGGCCCCGGCGCATCGGCGCGGAGACGAACGAGCGCATCGGCAGCACCGACTTCTCGGTGATGGGACCGGTCTGCAGCTCCCAGCCCTCCAGCGCCGACCGGGTGGCGAGTGCGGTCCAGATCCGGTCGTCGGACCAGTCCTCGATCCGCTCGCCCGGGTCGACCTGGAGGTAGAGCCGGGACACCGACGGCGAGCGCATCGACAGCAGGGCGAACCCGTCGGGGTGCCAGGCGTAGACCAGCTCGTCGGTCGAGGGGGCGACGTCGGCCAGCACGCCCAGCCAGGCGTAGGGGTAGGTGCGCTCCCAGACCCGCCCGCCGGCACCCGCGGTGACGACGGGGCGGGAGACCCCGTAGAAGCCGTCGGTGCCGGCGACGACGTCGCACTCCAGCACCTGCGGAACGCCGTCGGCGTCGGTGAACCGGATGCGCGGGGAGTCGCCGTCGACGTCCTCCGGGACCACGTCGCGCACCCCGAACAGCAGCGGCGGCCCGTCGTCGAGCTGGGCGGCGATCAGGTCCTTGGTGACCTCGGTCTGCCCGTAGGCCCACACCCGCCGGCCGCACAGCGACGGGAAGTCCAGGTGGTGCCGGGTGCCGGGGTGCTGCAGGAAGATGCCGTCGTGCGGCAGCCCCTCCCGCTGCAGGCGCTCCCCGACGCCGGCGTCGACGAGGGTCTGCACGGTGTGCTCCTCGAGGATGCCGGCGCGGATGCGGGCCTCGACGTAGTCCCGGGACCGGTTCTCCAGCACCACCGTGTCGATCCCCTGCAGCTGCAGGAGCCGGGACAGCAGGAGGCCGGCCGGGCCGGCGCCGATGATCCCCACCTGGGTGCGCATCCCCGGAGTGTGCCGTCGCGGTCGCGGCAGCACCCAGCCCGGCCTCCCGGTGGGTGGAAGCACTCAGCGGAACTGCCCGGCGCCGCCCACCGCCCGGCCGATACCGCGGGCGGCCACCTGGAGCACCGGTGCCAGCCGACCGAGGTCGCGGCGGTGGGCGGCCACGACGATGCCGAGCGCGGCCACCACCACCGGCCCGGACGCCCGCTCCACGGTGACCGGGACGGCGACCGAGGCCGCCCCCAGCGACATCTCCTCGGACGTGCGCGCCCACCCGTCCCGGCGGACCTCGGACAGGTCCCGGGCGAGCCGCCGGGGGTCGACCACGGTGTGCCGGGTCTCCCGGCTGGGCGCCCGCAGCACCTGCTCGACGACGTCGTCCGGCGCCGAGGCCAGCAGCACCTTCCCCACGGCGGTGGCGTGCAGCGGCAGCCGGCTGCCCACCTGGCTGACGATGGGCACCGACTCCCGGCCGGAGATCCGCTCCACGTAGAGGGCGTTGGTGCCCTCCCGGACCGCCAGGTGCACGGTGTCCCGGGTGGCCGTGTGCACGTCCAGCAGGAACGGGGCGGCGACCTGGCGCAGCTCCAGCTGCACCGGCGCAAGCAGCCCGAGGTCCCAGAGCTTGCGGCCGATCTCGTAGCGGCCGTCGTCCCGGCGGGCGAGCGCACCCCAGGCGACCAGCTCGGCGAGCAACCGGTGCGCGGTGGTCAGCGGGGTGCCCGAGCGCGCCGCGACCTCCGACAGGGTCAGCCGGTGGTGGCCGGCGTCGAACGCGTCGAGCACGCCCAGCGCGCGGGAGGTCACCGACCGCCCCGCTGCTGCCGCACCACCGGACACGTCGTCCCGCCCTTCCTCCCAGTGAAAGTCGCTGCTTGGGCACCGTAGTGCCAGGCCGTACGGTCCCCGAACATGACCGGCACCACATCTCGCGACCCCCGCCAGCCGCAGGAGAGCGCGCTGGTGCTCCCGCGGTACGGCCGGGAACCGGAGGGCAGCCGCACGCCGGTGGCCTTCCCGGGCTACCGCAGCACCGCGCTCCGCGCCCCGCTGCGCACCCCCGTCGACCTCCCCCACCGGCTGACCGAGGTCACCGGCCCGGTGCTGGGCGAGGACCGGGTCACCGCCGCCGACGCCGACCTCACCCTGCGGATGGGCGGGGAGGCGCAGGGCCAGCGGATCATCGTGTTCGGGCGGGTGCTCGACAGCGACGGCCGCCCGGTCCCGCACGCGCTGGTCGAGGTGTGGCAGGCCAACGCGGCCGGCCGCTACCGACACGTGGTGGACAACTGGCCCGCGCCGCTGGACCCGCACTTCGACGGGCTGGGCCGGGTGGTCACCGACGGCCTGGGCCGCTACGAGTTCACCACGATCAGGCCCGGCGCCTACCCGTGGGGCAACCACCACAACGCCTGGCGGCCGGCGCACATCCACTTCAGCCTCTTCGGGACGGCGTTCACCCAGCGGCTGGTCACCCAGATGTACTTCCCCGGCGACCCGCTGTTCGGGCAGGACCCGATCTACAACGCGATCCCGCCGACCGCCCGGCACCGGGCGGTGAGCCGGTTCGACCTGGAGCGCACCCAGGACAACTGGGCGCTGGCGTTCCAGTGGAACATCGTCCTGCGGGGAACCGACCAGACCCCGTTCGAGACCGACGACGACGGAGATGTCGCATGAGCAGCCCCCACCTCTCCCCCCTCGTGCGCGGTGCGCGGGAGGACAACGACCGGGTTCCGGGCACCCCCCGCCGGGGCAGCGGGTTCCTCGACGGGCCGGTGCGGCTGGGCACCACGCCGAGCGCGACCGTCGGGCCCTACCTGGCGATCGGGCTGACCTGGCCCGACGGGCCGCACGCGGTCGCCGAGGGCACCGCCGGCGCGATCTGGTTGCGCGGCCGGGTGTTCGACGGCAACGGCGACGTGGTGCCCGACGCGATGGTCGAGACCTGGCAGGCCGACCCCGACGGGCGCTTCGCCCACCCCGACGACCCGCGCGGCCCGGTGACCGTGCCCGGCTTCCGCGGCTTCGCGCGCTCGGACACCGTCGACGGCGGGCAGTACGCCGTGCGCACCCTCAAGCCCGGCCCGGTGCCCGACGGCGCGGGCGGGTGGCAGGCGCCGCACGTCGACGTCTCGGTGTTCGCCCGGGGGCTGCTGGACCGGGTGGTCACCCGCATCTACTTCGCCGACGAGGCCGAGGCCAACGCCGCGGACCCGGTGCTGGCCGCCCTGCCCGACGACGAGTCCCGCCGCACCCTGATCGCCCAGCGCACCGACGACGGCTACGTCCTCGACGTCCACCTGCAGGACTGCGCGGACAAGGGCATGGCCGAGACCGTCTTCTTCGCGGTGTGAGCGCCGCCCGGGGCAGGATGCCCGCGTGAGCCTCCTCGACGCGACCTTCGCCCGCGGTCCGGTCTCCGCCGGCCCGAGCGACCCCTGGCTGGTCGCGCTGCTGGAGGTGGAGGGCGCGCTCGCCCGCGCCGCCGCCCGGGTAGGCCTGGTCGCCGCGACGGCGGCCGAGGAGGTCAGCCGGGTGTGCGCCGACCCCGCCCGGCTGGACCTCGCCGCGGTGCACGCGCACGCCGGGGACGCCGGGAACCCGGTGCCCCCGCTGGTCCGGGTGCTGCGCGACGCCGTCGGCCCGTACGCGGCCGGCGCGGTCCACGTGGGCGCCACCAGCCAGGACGTCGTCGACACCGCGGCCGTGCTGCTGGCCCGGCGCGGGCTCCAGCTGGTCGCCGCCGACCTCGGCACCGCCGCGGACGTGTGCGCCCGGCTCGCCGCCGACCACCGGGACGACGTGCTGATGGGCCGCACCCTGCTCCAGCAGGCGCTGCCGCTCACCGCCGGGTTCAAGGCCGCGACCTGGCTGGCCGGCCTGGACGGCGCCCGGGCGCGGATCGCCGCGGTGGTCGCCGGGCTGCCGGTCCAGTACGGCGGTGCGGTGGGCACGCTGGCCGCCAGCTCCGGCTCCGGCGTCGACCTGCGCCGCGAGCTCGCCGCCGAGCTGGGCCTGGCCACCACCGCGGTGCCGTGGTCCACCGTGCGGCTGCCGATCGCCGACGTCGCCGGGGTGCTCGGCGCCGTGGCCGGGGTGGTCGCCACGGTCGCGGTCGACGTCGTCCTGCTCGCGCAGACCGAGGTCGCCGAGGTGGCCGAGGTCGCCGAGGGGCGCGGCGGCTCGTCGGCGATGCCGCACAAGAGCAACCCGGTGGCCGCGATCTCGGCGCGCGCCTGCGCCCGCCGCGCGCCCGGGCTGGTCGCGACCCTGTACGCGGCGATGGAGCAGGAGCACGAGCGGGGCGCGGGCACCTGGCACGCCGAGTGGCCCACGCTGACCGACCTGCTGGGCACCGTGGGGTCGGCGGCGTCCTGGCTGGCCGAGTGCCTGTCCTCGCTGCGGCTGGACACCGCGCGGATGGCGCGGACCGTCGCCGCGGCCGGCGGCCCGCAGCTGGCCGGGGCCCTGGCCGAGGCGCTCACCCCGGCGCTGGGCGCCGGTGCCGCGCACGACGCCGCGTCCGCCGCGGTGCGCGAGGCGGCCGCGACCGGTCGCCCGCTGGCCGACCTCGTGCTCGCCCGCACCGACGTCGACGGCGCCGCCCTGGTCGCCGACGGCACCCCCGACGTCGGGGAGGCCGGCGCCCAGGTGGACGCTGCACTCGCCGACCACGTCATCGCTGCGCAGGGAGGAGCCCCGTGACCGCCGTCGAGGTGCACGCCGAGGTGGAGGGCCCGGACGACGCGCCGGTGCTGCTGCTGTCGAACTCGCTGGGTGCGGACCTGTCCATGTGGAACCCGCAGGTGCCGGCGCTGGCCGAGCGGTTCCGGGTGGTCCGGTACGACACCCGCGGGCACGGCCGGTCGCCGTCGGTGCCCGGCGACGCCACGATCGACGACCTCACCGATGACGTCGTCGCGCTGCTGGACCGGCTGGGGGTGCAGCAGGCGCACGTCGCCGGGGTCTCCATCGGCGGGATGACCGGCCTGCGGCTGGCAGTGCGCGAGCCGCAGCGGGTGCTGACCCTGGCGGCGCTGTGCAGCTCGGCGCACACCGGCAACGCGGCCTCCTGGGCGGACCGGGCGCGCACCGTCCGCGCCGAGGGCACGGCCGCCATCGCCGAGCCGGTGGTCGCCCGCTGGCTCACCCCGGCCCACGCCGCCGCCCACCCCGGGCTGGTGGCCCGGCTGCAGGCGATGGTCGCCGCCGCGGACGACGAGGGCTACGCCGGCTGCTGCGCGGCCATCGCCGCGATGGACCAGCGCGGTGACCTGCACCGGATCAGCGCACCGACGCTGGTGGTGTCCGGCGCCGAGGACCAGGCGGTCCCCCCGGAGCACCAGCAGCTGATCACCGACCTCGTCCCGGGCGCGCGGCTGCTCAGCCTCAGCCCGGCCGCGCACCTGGCCAACCTGGAGCAGCCCGACGCGGTCACCGCCGCGCTCATCGCCCACGCCACCGGAGGCACCTCGTGACCGAACCGCTGCAGACCGACGAGCAGCGCCGCGAGGCCGGCATGCGGGTGCGCCGCGAGGTGCTCGGCGACGCCCACGTCGACCGGTCCGTCGCCGCCGTCACCCCGCTGACCGCCGACTTCCAGGACTTCATCACCCGGGTCGCCTGGGGCGACCTGTGGCAGCGGCCCGGGCTCGGCCGGCGCGAGCGCAGCATGCTCACCCTGGCGATCACCGCCTCCCTGCGGCACTGGGACGAGTTCGCCCTGCACGTCAAGGCCGCGGTGAACAACGGGCTGACCGACGAGGAGATCGCCGAGGTGTGCCTGCACACCGCCGTCTACGCCGGCGTGCCCGCCGCCAACCACGCGCTCGCGGTGGCCCGGCCGATCCTGGCCGAGCTGCGCGCCGAGAGCTGACTCCGCACGACCCTGATCGACGACGAACCAGGAGGAGCTGAGATGGCACTGCTCGAGGACGGCGCATGGCAGGGCAAGGTCTGGACCGGCGCGTGGACCGACGGCGGCGGTGGCACCTACCCCGCGGTCGAGCCGGCGACCGGCGAGTCGCTGGGCGAGGTCGGCCTGGCCACGCCCGCCGACGTGGCAGAGGCGGGCGCCCGGGCGGCGAGGGCGCAGCGCGGGTGGGCGGCGCTGCCCTTCGAGCAGCGGGCGGCGGTGCTGCGGCGGGCCGGTGACCTGCTGAGCGCGAACGCCGAGGAGATCAAGGGCTGGCTGGCGCGGGAGTCGGGGTCGATCCTGCCCTTCGGTGACTTCCAGGTGCACACCTCCGCGCAGGAGTGCTACGAGGCCTCAGCCCTGCCCAGCCACCCCTACGGCGAGCTGCTGCGCACCGGGTCCCCGCGGCTGTCCTTCGCCCGCCGCGTGCCGGCCGGCGTCGTCGCCGTCATCGCCCCGTTCAACGTGCCGACCATCCTGGCCATCCGGGCCATCGCCCCAGCGCTCGCGCTGGGCAACGCGGTGGTGCTCAAGCCCGACCCGCGGACGGCGATCTGCGGCGGTGCCGTGTTCGCGCGGGTGTTCGCCGAGGCCGGCGTCCCGGAGGGGGTCTTCCAGGTGCTGCCCGGCGGCGCCGACGTCGGCGAGGCCCTCGTCGTCGACCCGGCCGTGCGGGTCATCGCCTTCACCGGCTCCACGAAGGCCGGCCGCGCGGTCGGCGCGCTGGCCGGGCAGCACCTCAAGCGGGCGCACCTGGAGCTCGGCGGGAACTCCGCGCTCATCGTGCTGGACGACGTCGACGTCACCGCCGCCGCCTCGGTCGGGGCGTGGGGCACCTTCGCCCACTCCGGGCAGATCTGCATGGCCACGTCCCGGCACCTGGTGCACGCCTCGATCGCCGAGGAGTACACCCAGGTGCTCACCGACAAGGTCAAGGACCTCCCCGTCGGCGACCCCTTCCGCGACCAGGTGGCCCTGGGCCCGGTCATCGACACCGGCCAGCGCGACCGGGTGCACGGCCTGGTCACCGCCAGCGTCGAGGCCGGGGCCACGGTGCGCACCGGCGGCACCTACGAGGGGCTGTTCTACCGGCCCACCGTGCTCGGGAACGTGCCGGTGGACGCTCCGGCCTACCAGGAGGAGATCTTCGGCCCGGTCGCCCCGGTGACGCCGTTCTCCTCGGTCGAGGAGGTGGCCGGGCTCGCCGCCGGCACCGAGTACGGGCTCTCGCTGGGCATCCTCACGCGCGACGTCTACGCCGGCCTCCAGCTGGCCGAGCGCATCCCCGCCGGCCTGGTGCACATCAACGACCAGACCGTCAACGACGAGGCCGTCGCCCCGTTCGGCGGGGTCGGGGCGTCGGGCACCGGCTCCCGCCACGGCGGCCCCCAGGCCAACATCGAGGCCTTCACCGAGACCCAGTGGGTCACCCTGCGCGGAGACCTGCCGACCTACCCGTTCTGACCGGCGGGACGTCCGGGACCCCCGGTCCCCGCTTCGGCGGGGACCGGTGACCACCTGCCCGTGGCCTGCTCCCCGCGACGTGGACGCCGGTCGCGGCCGGCGTGACCAGGGCATGGCCCTGCGCGCAGCCGAGCACGGCCAGCCCGCGCAGCAACCTGGCCAACCGGCCGCTGCGGCGGCCGGGCAGCTGCCCGGTCACCAGGCAGACGGCGAACTCCGCGCGCATCGGGCCGACGACGTCCTGGAACGTCGTGGTCGTCTCGGGCACGGGCACCTCCGGTGAGCCGCACAGGTCGACGGTGACTGCAGCACGTGCGCAGTGTGCAAGACGCGGGCTCGACGGGCACGGCCTGCTCGGCACTCTCGTGGACGGGGTGGTCCAGCGAGAGCCACCCCGGCCGGTGGCACCGGCCGGGGCGGCGGGCTCACAGGGTGATGACGTCCAGGTCCACCGGGGCGACGATCTCGCCCCGGTACCCGACCTGCCGGGCGGCCCGTCGTGCCTTGCGCAACCATTCGCTGGGCCGCTGCGGGGTCGGGGTGTAGTGGTTCATGACCAGCTTCTGCGCCTTGGCCGCTGTGGCGACGGCGGGGAGGTCGTACACGCTGGTGTGCCCGCCGGTGATCCGCCCGCGGAGCACGCTCCGGCCCGGCTCGGGGAGGGGGGCGACGATCTCCTCGACGCGGTCGGGGTCCAGCACCTCGTGCACGAGCACGTCGCACCCCCGGGCCAGGGCGATGAGGTTCGGTTCGCCGGCCACCACGTCGCCGGAGAAGACGACGACCTTGCCGGTGCGCTTGAGGGTGAACCGGTAGGCATAGGCGTGGTCGATGGTGTGCTGGACCCAGACCGCGTCGACCTTCACGTTGTCGTCCTGCATCACCGTGACGCTGCCGGCGTTGGGCTGGGCGGCGACCTCGTGCGGACGGAAGTCGGGGAAGGGGCCGAACGGACTGCCCTGCGAGAAGAGCTCGCTGCCCTCTTCGAAGGTGGCCGGGATCCCCTCGGTCAGCGAGGCGACCGAAGGAGGGCCCCACACGTCGACGGTGCCGATCCGCGACCGGTCGGCCCAGCCGTGGACGGCGAGGGCCGGCAGGCCCGAGGTGTGGTCGAGGTGGTGGTGGGTCAGGAAGACGTTCGCCACCCCGGCGAACCCGAGACCCGACACGACCAGCTGCCGGAAGGTCTCCGCGCCGCAGTCGACCAGGTAGACGCTGCCGTTGACCACCAGTGCGGTCGCCGGCCGGGCCAGCTCCGCGTCGACGACCGGGCCGCCGCCGGTGCCCAGCATCACGAGACGGTCGCCAGCGGCCTCCCCCCTCCCGTTCCCGGCGAGAGCGGCCGAGGGGAAGGCGCCCATGACGCCGGTCGCCACGGCGGCGCCACCCACGGCGAGGGCGGACTGCAGGAGGGCCCGCCGCGAGGCCGTCAACCCGCCCGGGTGCGGGGCGTGCTGCTGGTCGTCGGCCTGGGCGCTGTCGTTGCCGTGTGCGTCACACATGACTTCCTCGTCGTGGTGGGGGGCAGGGGGGACCGTGGGCCGGGCGGCTGGCTGCTCGTCGCCGAGGCGGCGGGCGGTGTGCCGAGTGATCCGGTGGCCGGGATGTCCGACGGACGGCTGTCCGCGGCCTGGGTCGATCCTGTGTGAGCCGGGTCACTGTCACCAGCGTCGTTCCATTGGCCGGACGCCTTTCCCTGGAAGCGCCGAGGGCCCTGGTGCTGGTGCTGGTGGCGCCGGGCTCAGCCGCGGAGCACGGGCTGCGGAACGCCTACCCCGTCGCCGGCGCCGACCGGGGCCGCAGCACCACCCGGTCCCAGCCAGGGGCGCGCGTCCGGCAGATGGCCCGTGCGGCGCTGGAGGACGGCCGGTCGGATCGTCGACGCACCGTCCAGCAGCGTCCCCGCCTCGAGCAGGCCACGTGGTGGCCGGCCCACCGGAACAGCGGCACGGACCACTCCTCCCGCCGCCGCTGGCCCCTCGCACCGGTTGCGGCACGCCTCCCGAGCTCCGGGACAGCAGCCGTTCCGACCCGGACGGACGGTACCGGCGGGGACCCCAGGGGTCGGGAAGCCGCCGCGCCGGCTGCCCCCGAGGTCCCCGCCGGCGTCAGCTCCCCGTCGGTCCGGCGAGCTCCCCGGCGATGGCGAGGAGGACGTCGGCGGGCAGGATCGCAGCCCGGGCCAGCGCCAGCAGCCCCATGGTCGGCGGGATGGTCAGCAGCTCCGTCTGGGTCAGCTCGGGGGCGTGCCGCTCCACCGCCGCCCGCGCCCGGTCGTCCTGCAGCAGCCGGAGCAGCGGCTCGGTGAGCAGGTCCAGCGCCGGCAGCTCCGCCGCCGGTGGCAGCGGCTCGGCGGTGGCCTCGGCCCGCGCGGCCTGAGCTCGCACCAGCAGGTGCTCGGTGCCGATCTCGCCGTCGAACGGGATGCCCAGCCGGTGGAACTGGCTGGCCGGGGCGTCGTTGTCGTGCATCAGCCGGGCCAGCAGCCGCAGCATCGCGAGCTCGACGTCGTCGTCGGCCAGCGGGTGCTCCTGGCCGGGGTCGGTCTCCAGGTCGAACAGCAGCGTGCCGTGCAGCCAGGGGTTGTTGCGGACCCCCGCGGCCGGCATCCGCATGGTGCGCAGGCCCTTGGTGAACGAGAACGGCTCGGCCGGCTCCCAGGAGGCGAGCTCGCCGACCCCGAACCGGCTGCGCATGTGGGTGGGCATCAGCGTGTGCTCGTCCAGCGGGGTGTTGGCGCGCTCGGCCGGTGCCCGCATGTAGACGTACCGCCCGTCGGTGGCGTTCACGTGCCCGCCGTGGGCGCCGAACAGCGCGCCCTCGCGCAGCGGCCCGTTCCCGGCCAGCGCCTCGGCGAGGTCCCGGCCCTGCATGTCCGGGGTCGGCTGCAGGCCGAAGAAGCCCAGCAGCGTCGGCGCCAGGTCGATCGTCTGCGCCAGCGCCGCGCAGCGGGTGCCCTGCTGACCGGAGCGGGGGTCGTGCAGGAAGAACGGCAGCCGGACCAGCTCGTTGAACCAGGGCATCGTCGACTTGGCCCACCAGCCGCGCTCGCCGAGCAGGAAGCCGTGGTCGGTGTTGACGATCAGCATGGTGTCGGCCCACATGTCGTGGCCGTCCACGAAGTCCAGCAACCGGCCCAGCGAGGCGTCGCACATCGACACCAGCGCGGCGTACTCGTACCGGGCGTGCTCGACCTGGTCTCCCGGCTCGGTCACCTTCTGGTAGCCGGGCCAGTCGAACTCCGGGCCGTCGTAGTCGTGCGGGTAGCGCTTCTTGTAGTCCTCGGAGGCGAAGAACGGCTCGTGCGGGTCGAACAGCTCCAGCTGCAGCAGCCAGTTGTCCGCGCCGACGTTGGTCTCCAGGAAGTGGATCCCGGCGTCGACCGTGCGGGTCTGGTTGTGGTCTGCCTCGGTCGGCATGTAGCTGCGGTTGATCGCGTCCTGCCGGCGCAGCGCCTTGAACACCGGCGGCCCGGGGTGGTCGACCACCGGGTCGCCCGGCCGGGGGACGACGCCCTTCCACGGGTCGCCCTCCTGGCCCCGGAAGAACTCCCAGGTGGAGTAGCGGGTGTGGTAGTCCCCGCCGCCGTCCTCGAAGTAGTGCTGGTGGTCGGTCGCCAGGTGGGTGTGCACCCCGGCCTGGCGCAGCATCTCCGGCATCGAGTCGTCGAAGGGCTCCAGCGGCCCCCAGCTGCGGTGCAGGAAGTTGTACCGGCCGGTGTGCATCTCCCGGCGGGCCGGCAGGCACGGCATGGACCCGGCGTAGAAGTCGTCGAAGGTGACCGTCTTCTCCGCCAGCCGGGCGAAGTTGGGGGCGTCGATGAACGTGTCCCCGTAGGGCGGCAGCATGTGCCGGTTGAGGCTGTCGAACATCAGGACGATGGCGCGCACGGGGGCTCCTCGGGGAGTGGCGGCTGGGGGCGTTCGCGTCGGGGGACGCGCGGGTGGGGGTGCTGCGGCGCTGACGGGCCGCTCTCCGGCGGCCGGGCCGGTGCCGGTCCCGTCGCGGCCGTCACCCCGGCGCGGGGCCGTGGGCGCCGGCACCGGAACTGGGGCGGACACGGCTGATGGCCTGCTGCAGGCGACGCTCCACCTCGTACAGCGGGCCGGCGCCGCTGTCCTGGTCGAACAGCATGCCGGCCCGGTGGTCGGCCCACCGGGCCCAGCCCGGGTCACCGTCCCGGACGAACCGGACCCAGGCGCCGTGCATCGCGTCGGCCAGCGGCTGCGGCGGGGCCTCCCCCAGGGCCGCCGGCACGCCCTCGGCGTCCAGCAGGTCCCAGGCGAAGGGCAGGTCGACGCAGTGGACCGCCAGACCGGAGGCGGTCCCGCGCCAGCGGAAGTCGTACAGCCAGGTGCGGTCCGCCCCGCCGCCCCGCTGCGCGCGGGTCTCCGCCCACCGCAGCAGCGGCAGCCGGAACACCGCCTCGGTGCGGAGCTGCGCGAGCTGGAGCGCCGGCTCGGCCAGCTCCGGGTGGTCGCGCAGGAACTCCTCGGCCGCCCCGGCCGGCAGTCCGGCCTGCGTGAGGACGGCACGGGCATCGAGGTCCGCGAGGGAGTTCTCGACCCGCAGCAGGGACATCGTGAACTCGTGGGCGGTGGTGCCGGCCAGCAGCGGCTTGTCCGCACCCACCCCCTGCGCCAGCGCGGCGTCGACCCGCTGCGGGACCAGGTCCCCGTCGGCGACCGGCCCGAAGGCCAGCCCGTCGTCGTCCGGGAAGAGGCTCCGCTGCGCGAGGGCCACCGGGTCCACCGGTCCGGTCAGCGGCCGGAACCCGTGGGGCGCCTGGACGTCGAGCACGTCGTCCTCGGACAGCCGGGACCACCCCGCCCGGGTGGGCGGCACCCCGGCGGCCTCGGCCATCTGCCGTCCGAGCCGCTCCGCCGCGGCCGCGTCCTGGCTGCGCACGGCGGCCGAGTGGCTGATGACCGACCGGAACAGGTGCTGCGCCGCGGGGGCGGCCAGCAGCGTCAGGACCGAGGTCCCCCCGGCCGACTGGCCCGCGATCGTCACGGAGCCGGGGTCGCCACCGAAGGCGGCGATGTTCTCCTGCACCCAGCCGAGGGCCGCGATCTGGTCCCGGACACCCCGGTTCGACGGCGCGTCCTCGATCCACCCGAAGCCGTCGAAGCCCAGCCGGTAGGACAGCGAGACGACCACGATGCCGTCCCGGTTGAACGCCGCACCGTCGTACCAGGGGCTCGCCGGCACCCCGGCGGTGAAGCCTCCCCCGTGGACCCAGACCAGGACGGGCAACCGGCGCCCGGGCTGCCCGGGCACCGGCGTGAAGACGTCGACGGTGAGCGTCTCCTCCCCCGGGACCGTCCGCTCCGGGATCATCGCCACCGCGGGGAACGGGCGGCGCTGCGGCGTCGGCCCGATCTCCGTCGCCGCGCGCACCCCGTCCCACGGCAGCACCGGCGCCGGCGCCGCGAACCGCAGTGCGCCGACCGGCGCCCGGGCGTACGGGATGCCCCGGAAGACGGCGCCGGTGTCCCGCCAGCGGCCGCGCACCTCCCCCGAGGCCGTCTGCACGATCGGCCCAGCCGCCCGGTTCACGACAGGTCGAGCGCTGCCCGCACGTCACCCAGGCCGCGGGCGACGAGCAGCTGCCCGGCCGGCGGGAGCAGCTGCCAGCTGCCCGACGCGGTGTCCCAGCGGCGCCACATCCGCGGGTCGGTGGGCACCTCGACCGACCGGCTCGCATCGGGCTCCAGGGTGACCGCCCGCCAGCCGGCCAGCCGGGTCGGCTGCTCCGGGTCGGCCGGCTGCAGGTAGACCTGCACGACCTCCCGGCTGCGCCGGTCCCCGGTGTTGGTCACCGTGACCGTGACGCCGGGGCGCTCTGCGCCCGGGAGCAGCTGGGCGGCGGAGTACTCCCACGTGGAGTACCCCAGGCCGGAGCCGAACCAGAAGGCGGGCTCCGGTGCCCGGCCGGCCGCGTGCCCGCGGTGGCCGAGGAAGGCCCCCTCGGCGTAGACCAGCGCACCGTCCACCGGGGTCACCGACCAGGCCGGGGTCGCGCCGTCGGACACCGGCCAGGTGGTCACCAGCCGGCCGCTCGGCTCCTGGTCCCCCAGCAGCACCGCGGCGACCGCGTGTCCGGCCTCCTGGCCGGGCAGGCCGGCGACGACCACGGCGTCCACGTCCGCGAGCCAGGGCATCAGCACCGGGGTGGCCGAGTTGACGACCACGACGGTGCGCCGGGCGGCCGCGGCCACCGCGGCCACGAGCGCGTCCTGGTCGCCGGGCAGCGCGAGGGTCGACTTGTCGACCGACTCGGTCTCCTGCTCCTCGGTCAGCCCGACGACCACGACGGCGACGTCGGCGTCCCGCGCCGCGGCAGCGGCCTCGGCGAGCACCACGTCCCGGTCGCGCGGCGCCGGGCCGGCGACCAGACCGAACAGGCCGGCCCCGGCCATCCGCCCCGGCCGGGCCAGGCCGCTGGCGGAGCGGAGGTCCACGGTGGCCTCGACGAGCGCGCCGTCGGGGACGTCGGCCAGCACGGTGCCCACCGGGGGCCGGAGGACGGCCTCACCGGCGTCGTCGGTCGACAGCCGGAGCACGAACTCCCCGACCGGCGTGCCCGCCACGGTGACCTGCCAGCTGCCCACCCCGAGCGCGCCGAGCTGCAGCGGTCCGCCCCGGGGCACGACGGCCCGGAAGTGGGCGGTCGCCACCGTCGCGGGGAGGTCGTCGTCGATCCCGATCATGCTCGTGGCGGTCGCGGCGTGCCGCTCCTCGATCACCTGGCCGTCCTCACCCACCAGGACCACCTGGACGCCGCTCTCGCCGGTCGCGGGGTTGCCGACGGTGCCCATCCGGGCGGCGACGGCGCGGGTGCGCACCTCGACGCCGTCCACCACCTGGACGGCGGAGCCCAGCAGGGACTCCAGCCCGGTCGCGATGCTGACCTGGTGCGGCGGCTTGACCTGGGCGGAACCGCCGCCCATGCAGATGGTGTCGACCGCGTGGCGGCCGATCAGGGCCACCGTCGTCCCGCGCTCCAGGGGCAGGGTGGCGTGGTCGTTGCGGACCACCGTCATGCCCTGCGCCGCGAGCCGGGTGAGCTGCTCCCGGCGCACCTCGCTGTCCGGCCGGGGCAGGTCGGCGGGCCGGGTCCGGGGGGTGCCCAGGGCGCCGACCCGGTCGGCCAGCAGGAGCAGCCGGTACAGGTGCTCGTCGACCACCTCCTCGGCGACCTCGCCGTCGGACACCGCCGCGACGAGCGCATCACCCCAGGGCCCGACCGGGCCGGGCATGACCAGGTCCAGCCCGCCGTTGGCCGAGGCCGCGGTGCTCTTGGTGGCGAACCAGTCGGAGACGACCAGGCCCTGGTAGTCCCACTCGCCCCGGAGGACGCCGTTGAGCAGCGCGTCGTGCTCGGTGGCGGCCACCCCGTTGACCCGGTTGTAGGCGGCCATCACCGACCACGGGTCGGCGTCGGTGATCGCCATCTCGAAGGGCAGCAGGTACACCTCGCGCAGCGTGGCCTCGTCGACCACGCTGTCCACCGAGTGCCGCTCGGTCTCGGACTCGTTGGCGACCACGTGCTTCAGGCACGCCCCGACCCCCTGCTCCTGCAGACCGCGCACGTAGGCGGTGGCCAGCCGGCCGGAGAGGTAGGGGTCCTCGGAGAACGCCTCGAACACCCGGCCGCCGAGCAGGCTGCGGTGCAGGTTGATCGTCGGGCCGAGGACGACGTGGATGTCCTGGCCGTACGCCTCCTCGGCCAGCAGCCGCCCCGTCTCGTGCAGCGCCTCCTCGCTCCAGGCCGAGGCCAGCAGCGAGGCGTTCGGGAACAGCGTCACCGGCGGGCCGCTGGTGAAGGTGAGGCCGCGGACACCGGTGGGGCCGTCGGACAGGTGCACCTCCGCCAGGCCGATCTCCTCCTCGGCGTGCAGGCCGTACATGGTGCCGCCGGTGAGCAGCCGCACCTTGGCCTTCAGGTCCAGCTGGGCGATCAGGGCGTGCAGGTCGGGCCGGCTGTTCATCGGGGTGCTTCTCCCTGGGGTGGGGGCGAGGGTCACGGGTGCGGCCGGCCGGTCAGTCGAGCTCGTCGTCGCGCTGGCTGAACAGCCGGGCCAGCTTCACCCGGCGCTCCGGCGTCCAGGACTGCTCCGAGGCGTGCCAGGAGACCGGGGTGGCGCCCACGGCGGTGGCGAGCTGCTGCTCGAGGTCCTCGGCCAGGTGGGCGCGCCCGGTGGCGCGCAGGTGCTCGGCGTACATGACCGGGTCGTTGTAGTAGGTCGGCCCGACCTGCAGCGTGGTCTGCATGGGGTCGGGCAGCGCACCGGGACGGCCGGCGTAGGTGTGCCACCACTCGGCCAGGTGGGTGCGCATCGTCCCCGCCAGCTCCGGCTGCTCCTGGACCAGGTTGCGGGTCAGGTGCGGGTCGGCGGTCACGTCGTAGAGCTGCTCCCAGTCCACCTTCATGCAGCCCGGGTGGTAGGTGCGGATGTACATGTGGTCGCGGGTGCGCACCGCCCGCTGGTAGGTGTGCGCCCCCTGGCCCATGACCAGGTACTCGCGCGAGCCGATCTCGGCACCACGGACGGCGTCGGCGAACGAGGCGCCCTGCCACCCGGACGGGATCGGGACGTCGAGCAGGTCGCAGAGGGTGGGTGCGAGGTCGATGTTGTACAGCAGGCTGTCGCAGTGCCGGGCGGACTCAGGCAGGTCGTCGGTGACGCCGGGCCAGTACACGACCAGCGGCAGGTGCAGCACCGCCTCGTTGGCGTGCCCGTGCTCCCCGTAGGACCCGTTCTCCCCGAAGGACTCCCCGTGGTCGGCGCTGACGATGATCGCCGTCTCCTCGGCGATGCCCAGCTCGTCCAGGGTCGCCAGCAGCTCCCCGAAGAGGTGGTCCCAGTACATGATCGTGCCGTCGAAGCCGTTGATCAGGTGCTCGAAGTCCGCCCGGGTGGCGATCTGGTCCGGCGCGTTGTGCGGGGTCGGCGACTTCTGCGGCACCACGCTGTAGTGCAGGTCCCGTGCGCTGCGCGGGCCGTACACCTCCTGGTGCTCGTCGATCGCGGCCTGGTCGGGCCAGGCCGGCGGCGGACCGGACGCCGCCGCCTTCTCCGTCCAGCCGGGCTCGGTGAGGTAGGGGGTGTGCGGCTCCCAGTAGGTCAGGTGCAGGTACCAGTCGTCGTCGGCGGCGTGCCGGCGGATCCAGTCCAGCCCCACCCGGTTGATCGCGCTGCCGTCCTCGTCGTTGATCTCGTTGGTCGCCCGGATCGATTCCCGGAAGTTGCCCAGGAAGTGGTAGGCCCGGTGCCGCTCGGCGAACATCGAGACCGCGGCGGTGTAGTAGCCGTGGTCACCCAGCCGCTGCCCCAGCAGGGGCCGGTCCGGGTGCGGCCGGTGGCCGGAGTCCAGCCGGTACCGGGCGGCCTCCCCGAAGTGCCCGATCACCCCGTTGCTGATCCCGAACGCGCCGCTGGTCAGCGCGGTGCGCGAGGGCAGGCACGGGGAGTCCGAGCAGTAGTAGCGGTCGAAGGTGACCCCCCGGTCGGCCAGCGCCTGCAGGTTCGGGGTGGTGGGCCGGGCGTAGCCGTACGGGGTGGTGTGGTCCGCGCGCAGGGTGTCGACGTCGATGTAGATGATGCGCATGGCGCTCTCCTGGATCGGTGGTGTGGAGCGGGGGGCTGGCGACGGTGCGTCACGTCACCGGCCCCAGCGGTCGGGCGGAGGGGATCAGCCGGCGTCCCGGGCGCAGCGGAACCCGGTGTTCCCGCCGGCGCTGCCGAGCTCGTTGCGGGTGCGGGCCGCCACCCGGTAGCGGTTGCAGTAGCTGTCGTGGCACAGGTAGGAGCCGCCGCGCATCACCTTGCCGGGGCCGATCGCCGGCCCGGAGGGGTTGCGGACCGGCCCGATCGGGTGGTCGGTCCCCCACCAGTCGGCGCACCACTCCCAGACGTTGCCGGCGGTGTTGTGCAGCCCGAAGTCGTTGGCCGGGAAGGCGTCGACCGGTGCCGTTCCGGCGTAGCCGTCCTCGGTGGTGTTCTTCACCGGGAAGCGGCCCTGCCAGATGTTGGCCCGGTGCTCCCCGCCGGGGGTGAGCTCGTCGCCCCAGGGGTAGCGCCGCTGGTCGTGCCCGCCGCGGGCCGCGTACTCCCACTCGGCCTCGGTGGGCAGCCGCTTGCCGGCCCACCTCGCGTAGGCCACCGCGTCGTCCCAGGAGACGTGCACGACCGGGTGGTCCCCGCGATCGGCGACCGAGCTACCGGGCCCCTCCGGCCGGCGCCAGTCGGCGCCGGTGACCGCGGCCCACCACGGGGTGACGTCCGGGCGCGGGGAGACGCGGCGGAGCTCCCCGGGCAGGAAGCCGGCGAACACGTAGGACCAGCCGAACCGCTCGGCCTCGGTGACGTAGCCGCTGGCCGCGACGAAGGCGGCAAAGTCCGCGTTGCTGACCGCGTGCCGGTCGATCAGGAAGGGCGAGACCTCCACCGCGCGCACCGGCCCCTCACCGTCGGAGGGGAAACCGTCGGCATCGGCGGTCCCCATCCGGAAGGTGCCCCCCGGCAGGCGGACCATCGACTCCCGGCCCACCACCGTGCCGGCGACCTCCACCGCCGGTGGCGGGGCGAGGGCCGGGCGGCCCGGGGGTGCGGAGTCCGCCCCCCGGGCCGGGGCGCAGCAGGAACCGCTCACGCCGGCGCCCCCGCGCGGGACAGCTCGCCGGCGAAGTGGCACGCGGCCAGCTGGCCGGTCCCGGTGGGCACCAGCGGCGGGGGCTGCTCGATGCAGATCGTCCGGTCGGCGTGCACCAGCGGGCCGATCGGGCACCGGGTGCGGAAGCGGCAGCCCGAGGGCGGGTTCTTCGGGCTGGGCAGGTCCCCGCCCAGCACGATCCGTTCCCGGTTCCGCTCCGCGGTGTCCGGGATCGGCGAGGAGGCCAGCAGCGCAGCGGTGTAGGGGTGCTGCGGTGAGTTGTAGACCGCCTCGGCGTCACCCATCTCCACGAAGGCCCCGAGGTACATCACCACCACCCGGTCGGACAGGTGGCGCACCACCGACAGGTCGTGGGCGATGAACAGGTAGCCCAGGTCCAGCTCGTCGCGCAGCGACTCCAGCAGGTTGATGATCTGCGCCTGGATCGAGACGTCCAGCGCCGACACCGGCTCGTCGAGCACCAGCAGCTTCGGGTCGGCGGCCAGCGCCCGGGCGATGCCCACGCGCTGCCGCTGCCCACCGGAGAACGCCTGCGGGTAGCGGTCCAGGTGCCGGTCGGCCAGCCCGACGCGCGCCAGCAGGGCGCGGGCCTCGGCATCGCGCTCGCGGGTGGGCACGCCGCGCACGGCCAGCGCCTCGTCCAGCGACTGGCGGATCGTCCGGCGCGGGTTGAGCGAGGCGTAGGGGTCCTGGAAGACGTACTGCACCGTCCGGCGGACCGCGTCCCCGCCGCTCTTGCCACCGACCACCTGGTCGCCCACCTGGATGGTCCCCGACGCCGGCTGGTTGATGCCCACGATGGTGCGGGCCAGCGTCGACTTGCCGCAGCCGGACTCCCCCACCAGCCCGAGGGTCTCCCCGCTGCTGACGGTCAGGCTGACCCCGTCGACCGCATAGACCGGATCGGGCCGGCGGAACAGGCCCCCGCTGTCGTTGTTGACGTCCACCCGCAGGTCGGTGATCTGCAGCAGCGGGCGCGCCTCGCCCGACCGCACCCGGGCGCTGGCGGCCTCGGTGACCAGCGGGGGGATCCGCTCCCCGTGCTGGGTGACGTGGCACGCCGCCGAGTGGCCGGGCTCGGCCCGGGGCAGCAGGTCGGGCACCTGCTGGGCGCAGATGTCCACGGCCATCCGGCACCGCGGCTGGAACGGGCAGCCCGGGGGCAGGTTGGCCGGGTCCGGTGGCGAGCCGGGGATGGCCGGGAGGGAGCGCCCCTCCGCGATGTCGTCCAGCCGGGGCATGGCGGCCAGCAGGTCGGCGGTGTAGGGCAGCTGCGGGCTGTTGAAGATGACGTCGACCGGGCCGCGCTCCATCACCCGGCCGCCGTACATGACGACCACCTCGTCGCACATCTCGGCGACCACGCCCATGTCGTGGGTGATCATGACCACCGCGATGCCCAGCTCGTCCCGCAGCTGCCCGAGCAGCCGCAGGATCTGCGCCTGGATGGTGACGTCCAGGGCGGTGGTCGGCTCGTCGGCCAGCAGCAGCGAGGGCTTGCTGGCCAGCGCGACGGCGATCACCACCCGCTGGCGCATGCCGCCGGAGAACTGGTGCGGGTAGTCGTCCAGCCGGCGCTCGACGTCGGGGATGCCGACCTGGCCCAGCAGCTCGCGCGCCCGCTCCCGCGCGGCCTTCTTGTCGGTGCCGTGCACGACGAGCGCCTCGGCGATCTGGTCGCCGACCGTCATCACCGGGTTGAGCGCGGACTGCGGGTCCTGGAAGACCATGGCGATCTCCCGGCCGCGCAGGTCCCGCATCTCCTTCTCACCGAGGGTGAGCAGATCAGTACCGCGGTACCGCACCTCCCCCGCCGCGATCTCACCCGGCGGGCGCACCATCCGCAGGATGGAACGGGCGGTGACCGACTTGCCCGACCCCGACTCCCCGACGATGCCGAGGATCTGCCCGGGGCGCACCGAGAAGCTCACGTCGTTCACCGCCCGGACCACCCCCTCGTGGGTGCGGAACTGGGTGCGCAGACCGCGCACGTCCAGCAGCAGGTCGGGGTCCGCGCCGGCGGTGCCGGTCGCGACCGCGGCGGCCGTGGCCCCCGTGCGCGCCGTCGTGGTCGTCTGGTTCTGCGAGGAGTTCATCGCCGGGTGGCCGCCTGGTTCAGAGCGTCGGACAGGAGGGTGAAGGCCAGCGCCAGCAGCAGCAGGACGGCGCCGGGGCCGATGACGTAGCTGGGGAGCGACTGCACGTACCGGGCGCCCACGTTGAGCATCGCGCCGAGCGAGGGGTTGGGCGGGTTGATCCCCAGCCCGACGATGCTCAGCCCGGCCTCGATGAAGATCGCCACGACCATGAACACCGAGGCCTGGACCAGCAGCGGGTCGACCACGTTGGGCAGGATGTGCCGGACCATGATCGTGGACCGCTTGACGCCCAGGACCCGGGCGGCCAGCACGTACTCCCGCTGCTGCTCCGACAGCAGGCCACCGCGGGCCATCCGGCCGAACCCGGGCAGCCCGGCGATCACGATCGCCATGAACAGCGCGAGCCAGCCGGTGCCGATGACCAGCACGATCATGATGCCCAGGATCAGGCCGGGGAAGCCCAGGATGATGTCCAGGATCCGCTGGGTCACCGCCCCCAACGGCTTGGACAGGTAGCCCGACAGCCCCAGGAGGGTGCCGATCACCAGGCTGACCGGCACCGCGGTGAGGATGAGGCTCAGGTCGGTCCGCAGGCCGTAGACGGTCCGGACGAGGATGTCCCGGCCGAACTCGTCGGTACCCAGCCAGTGACCGCCCGAGGGCCCCTGCAGCGCACCGCGCGCCTGCTGGTCGTAGCCGCCGGGGAAGATCACCGGCGCCAGCACGGCGACGGCCACCAGCAGCACCAGCAGCACCGCGGCGGCCATGCCCTTCGGGGTGCGCAGCGCCGAGGCGTACCGCGACCACGCCCCGCCACCGCGTGGCCGGCGGGACCGGCCGGCTGGGGGGACCTGCTGCGCGGTGTCCTCCACCGCGGGCACCGGGGCACCGTCGGACGGGGAGCCGGGAACGGGAAGTGCCTTGGTCATGACGGATCAGCCCAATCGGACGCGGGGATCGAGGGCGGCCAGCACGATCTCGGTGAGCAGCTGGCCGACCACGGCGATGAAGACGGCGCCGACGATCAGCACCTGCACGACGGTGTAGTCCGAGCTCTGGGCGCCGGAGACCGCCAGCTGGCCGAGGCCGTTGCGGGCGAAGATCGCCTCGATGACGACCGCACCGGCGAGCAGGTCACCGAACCGGATGCCGATCGCGACCACGGCCGGGCCGAGGCTGTTGCGCAGCACGTGCCGCACGTCGATCCGGCGCGGGGAGACGCCCTTGGACACGGCCAGGTCGATGAAGTCCTCCTGCCGCACCGCCAGCATGCGGGTCTGCACCAGCCGGGCGACTCCGGCCGACATCGGCAGGGCCAGCGCCAGCGCCGGCAGCAGCAGGTACTGGATGCCGATGGAGGGGTTCTCCAGCACCGAGATCTCGCCGCTGATCGGCAGCACCCGGAAGGCGACCCCGAAGAGCAGGATGAACAGCAGGCCGACCAGGAACGGCGGCGCCGCGAGGAGACCGGTGTTGGTGCCCTCGACCAGCACCCGCGCCCACCGGGACCGCGCCGAGCCGGCCAGGATGCCCAGCCCGATGCCGAACACCACCAGGAAGATCCCGGCCAGCACCGCCAGCTCGACGGTGCTGGCCAGCCGGTCCCCGATCAGCTCCGACACCGGCCGGTTGTACTGCAGCGACTGGCCGAGGTCACCGGTGAACAGGCCGCGGACCCAGTCGAGGTACTGGGTGACCAGCGGCCGGTCCAGCCCGAGCTCGGTGCGGATCGCCGCGATGGTCTCCGGCGTGGCGTCCGGGCCGGCCACCACCGCGGCGGGGTCACCCGGCACCAGCCGGGGCAGGAGGAACGCGATCACGCTGGTGGCGACCAGCACCAGCGCGACCGAGGGGATCCTCCGGACGAGGAAGCGGATCACTGCGCCAGGCAGGTCTCGGTCGGGACCAGCCCGCCCAGCGCGAAGGTCGCGTTGACCAGGTCGGCGGTCGCCAGGCCCTTGCCGGTCGAGGTGACCATCGGCAGGACGAACGACTGGTCGATCATGTACTCGGTCAGCGCGTGCACCGCGTCCGCCGACTCGTCCGCGCCGGCCTGGACGACGCCGGTCACCAGGTCGGTGTACTCGGGACTCGCGAAGGTGCGGTGCGGGTTCGCCAGTCGCAGATCGGCGTTGGTCTGGACCGCGAAGGAGGCTCCGCCGTTGATGCCCCGCAGCGACAGGTAGGTGCCGCCCTGCCCGGCGGCCAGCCGCTGCTGGTAGTCCGCCGACGCGAGCGCGTTCACGCTGGGGACGAGGCCGATGGCGGTGAGGTTGTTGGCGATGATCTCGTACTCGGCCTGCAGGACCGGCGTGGCGAGGATGGTGATCGGCACCGCGGCACCGGTCGCCCCTGCCTCCTCGATCATCTGGCGAGCGGCGTCCGGGTCGTAGGGGACGGCGTTCTCCAGGTCCGCCGGGTAGTCCTCGGCCGTCGGCGACCAGTACAGGCCGGTGGTGGTGCCCTGGCCGCTGAACACCTGCTCGTTGATCCGCGCGCGGTCGATCGCCATGTCGATCGCCTTCCGCACGGCGACGTCGGCGAGCGGACCACTGGGGTCCAGCACCAGGGGGTAGGCACCGAACACGGTGTCCACGAGCTGGTACTGCGGGTCGGTGGAGACGGTCGTCGCATCCTGGATGGTCAGCCCGAGGGACAGCTGGGTCCGCCCGCTCCGGATCGCGGAGACCTGCGCGGTGGAGTCGGTGATCAGGGTCACCACGATCTCGTCCAGCGGGGCCGCCTCACCCCAGTAGGCGTCGTTGCGGACGAGCACCATGTCGCCCCCCGGGGTGTAGCTCTGCACCGTGAACGGGCCGGTGCCGACGATCTGGGCGCCGCTGGCCAGCTCGTCGTAGGTCTCGGAGTCGAGGATGGGGGTCAGCGACAGGGTGCTGGCCAGGACCGGGGAGAGCGGGGACTCGGAGGTGATCGTGACCTCCATGTCGCCGGTGGCCTCCACGGTCCAGCCGGCGAGGATGGCCTTGACGTCGGAGGTCGTCGCCGGCTCGAGGGCCTTCTGGAACGTCCAGACCACGTCGGCTGCGGTGAGGGCCCGACCGGAGTGGAAGGTGACGCCGTCGCGCAGCGTCAGCACCACCGACCGGTCGTCGTCCGCGTACGCCCACTCGGTCGCGAGCGCCGGCTGCGGGTCGGCGTAGTCCCCGTTGACCACGTTGACCAGCGGCTCGAACACGGCGCGCACCCAGCCGAGGTTGGCCTGCGACTGGGCCAGCACGTTGTTCAGCAGGGCGGGCTGGGACGAAGCGATGGTGAGGGTGCCGCCGGCCTGGCAGCTCGCCGCCGCACTGGGGGCGGCAGCCTGGTCCTCGGCCTGCTGGACCGCCGACTGGCAACCGGTCACGAGCACGGAGGCCAGGGCCATGGCAACGATGCCGGCCTTGCGCGGACTGACGTTCATGGTGGTGTTCATGGAGGACTCCTCGGTGAGTTCTCGGGCGGGGCAGGTGCTCCCGCTCCCTGTACAGCCGTCCACGCGCCGCCGGGTGAACCGGTGATCGCGATCACGTGACGTGGCTAACTTACCGAGTACTCGGTAAGGGGCAAGAGGTTGGCACGAATTTGCCGTCTCGTGACCAATCCGTTACCAACATGGTCGCCCAGAGTCCGACGGTCCGGGTCGGGGCCGGGCGACGCCCCGGCCCCGACCGTCCGCCGACGCACCGGCTCAGACGAGCGAGATCTGCACGTCGTCACTCGGCGCGTGGCCCAGCCGCCAGGCCCGGACCCAGACCTGACCGGCCGCCGGTGCGTCCACGGGCTCGCTGTAGAGATGCCAGTACCGGCCGTCCTGCACCGGCATCCCGATCAGGCCGGCCACCGGCGGCTGGGGCGCCGGCTCGGCCGGGGCGTCCGTGGTCCACCCGATGGACGCGCCCGGGGTGGCGCACGCCGCCTCCAGCCGGCCGTCCTGCACCGTCACCTGCGGAGCGGCCGTCGGCTGCTGCCGGCCACCGGGGCGCCACCGCTCCAGCAGCTCCGCCTCCGGCAGCTGGCCCAGGTCGCCGTACTCCGCGATCCAGCCGTCCAGGGCCCCGCGCAGCCGGTCGAGCACCTCTGCGTGCTCGGCCGAGCCGGCCAGGTTCACCGTCTCGTGCGGGTCCTGCTGCAGGTCGTAGAGCTCCTCCGCGGGCTTGCTGGGCGCCACCACCGACCGCTGCAGCGGGGTGAGCACGTCCGGCACCACCCCGCTGGCCAGCTGGTTGCCCTCCATCGAGTGCAGTCGCCGGAACTCCGCCCAGGTGCCGAGGTGGTCGGGGTACTGGCAGTACTGCATGCCCGAGCGGTCGGGGTGCAGGTTCCGGATGTAGCGGTACCGCTCGTCCCGGACGGTGCGGCAGGTGTCCTCCTGGACGTCCATCCGGTCGCGCCCACCGAAGGCGTGCTCGTTCTGCACCAGGAACTCACCGTCCCGGTCCAGGAACGGCTTGGCGTGCATGTGCTCGGGCACCGGGATGCCGCAGACCTCGAGCATCGTCGGGGCCAGGTCCATCAGCTGGATCAGCTCCGTGCGCCGCTGCCCGGGAGCGAGGACGCCGGGCCAGCGCACGATCAGCGGCTCCCGCAGCCCGCTCTCGTAGGACCAGCGCTTGCCCCGCGGCATGCCCAGGCCGTGCTCGCTCCAGAACACCACCACCGTGTCCTCCGCGAGCCCGTCGGCCTCCAGCTGGTCGAGGAACTCCCCCGCCCAGTGGTCCATCTCGGTGATCAGGTCCGCATAGCGGGCCCAGGACCTCCGAAACACCTCGGTGTCCGGGTGGTAGGGCGGCAGCGGCGCCTCGGCGGGGTCGTGCCGCTGCTCGGGCAGGACGTGCGGCGTGCGCGCCGCGAACGCCTCGTCGTCCAGGTAGATCTGCGACTCGTGGGTGATCATGCCCTGGAACGTGGCGAAGAACGGGGTGTCGTCGCTGGGCCGGTTCCGCCAGTGCGCCGTCGTGCTGCAGTCGTCGAACGCGGTGCCGGGCGTCTGCACCTGGAAGTCGGTGAACCAGTTGTTCGTCGTGTAGTAGCCGGCCGCCCGGAAGTACTCGGTGAACAGCCGCACCTCCGGCGGGGGGACCGCCTTGGACCGCATGTGCATCGTGCCGATCGCGGTCGGGTGGCAGCCGGTGTAGATGGCCGACCGGGACGGCGCGCACACCGGCGCGCTGGCGAAGGCGTTGTCGTAGACGACCCCCTCCGCGGCCAGCTGGTCCAGCCGCGGGGTGACCGCGTACCCGGCGCCCGGGTAGACGCCCTCGTAGCAGCCGAGGTGCGGGTTGATGTCGTGCGTGCTGATCCACAGCACGTTGGGTCGCTTCATCGAAAGGGTGCCTTCTCCAATCGGCGGCTGCCCCGTGCGGACGGGCAACCGGGATGTGCGGGACGGTGCGGAGCGTGCCGGGCCGGGAGCGAGGGCGTCGGGCGACCGAGGCCGCCGGCTCCCGGCCCGGGGGTCACTCGACGAAGCAGGTCTGGTTGGGGATCCAGCCCATCAGGTCCATCGGGGCGTTCTGCACCTGCGAGCTGCGCACCGAGACACCCTCGGTGGTCACCAGCCCCAGGACGACGGCCTGGTCGTTCATGTACCGGGTCAGCTCGCTGACCGCCTCGGCGGTCTGGTCGGCCTCGGCGTCGACGACCTGCTGCACCAGCTGCTCGTACTCCGGGGTGGTGGTCTGCCGGTGCGCCCCGGCGAGCCGCAGGTCGGTGTTGGTCTGCACCATGAAGGCGGGCGTGCCGTTCAGGCCGCGCAGTGCCAGGTAGTTGCCGCCGGTCCCGGCGGCCAGCCGTTGCTGGTAGTCCGGCGGGGCGAGCGCGGTGAGCGAGGGGACGAGCCCGATCTCGCTGAGGTTGTTGGCGATGATCTCGTACTCCGCGGCGATGACCGGGAGGTTGATGATCGTGATCGGGACCTCGGTGCCCGCCGCACCGGCCTCCTCGACCAGCTGCCTGGCCCGGTCCGGGTCGTAGGGGTAGGGGCCGGCGAGGTCCTGGGGGTAGTCCGAGCTGCCCGGGGTCCAGTACAGGCCCTCGGTGGTGCCGAGCCCGCCGTACACCTGCTCGTTGATCCGGTCCTTGTCGATGGCGTAGGCGATCGCCTGCCGCACCCGCTGGTCGGGCACCTGGTCCAGCACCATCGGGTAGACGCCGTTGATCGTCCGGTCCAGCTCGAACTGGTCGCTGCCCTCGGTGACGCTGAGCGCGTCCTGCACGGTCAGGCCGTTGGACAGCTGGGTGCGACCCGAGCGCAGCGCCGACACCTGGGCGGTCGAGTCGGGGACGACGTTGAGCTCGACGCGGTCCAGGTAGCTGCCCTCCTCCTGCCAGTAGCCCTCGTAGCGCACCAGGGCCATCGAGGCACCCGCCGAGTAGCTCTCCACCTGGTAGGGCCCGGTGCCGATCAGCTGGGAACCGTCGGTCACCCCGGCCCAGGTCTCGGAGTCGACCATCGGGGCCATGTCCAGCGTGCTGCCCAGCACCGGTGACAGCGGCGTCGAGGACCGGATGGTCACCTCCAGGTCACCGGTGGCCTGGACGTCCCACTGGGCGATGATCGGGGCGACGTTGGCGCCGTTCACCGGGTCGAGGGTCTGCTGCAGCGAGAAGACGACGTCCGCGGCGGTGAAGGCCCGACCGGAGTGGAAGGTCACCCCGTCCTGCAGCTGCAGGACGACCTCGCGGTCGTCGTCGGAGAACTCCCAGGACGAGGCCAGCAGCGGCTGCGGGTCGTCGACGCTGTCCGTGGTGACGGTCATCAGCGGCTCGAAGACGGCGCGCGCCCACATCAGGTTGGTCGCGCTCTGCGCCAGCACGCGGTTGGTCTGCGGCGCGCCGGAGGTGGCCACCACCAGGGTTCCGCCCTGCTGGCAGCTGGCGGCCCCGCCGGGAGTGGCCGCGGCGTCGTCCGCCTGCTGGACCGCCGACTGGCAGCCGGTGGCGAGCACCGTGGTCGCGGTCAGGGCCAGTGCGCCGCGGACGAGCCGCGGACGGCGGTCCTGGAGGACGTGTCGCATGGGAGCAACTCCTTTGTCACCCGGGGTGGAGCAGGTCGGTCACCGCACGGGTCGCCGACCGGCCGGCCCTGCGGACCACGCCTGTGACAGCGACCACTGCTGTGATGCCGGTAACTTACCTAACGGTCGGTAAGGCGCAAGACCCCTGCCGGTCCTGCGGGCGGTCGTGGCCCGATGGTGACCTGGCGCCGCCGGCCCGGCTCAGCCGCCGGTGACGTCCTCGCCGGTCATGTCGTCGCCGGTCGCCTCGCCGCCGGTCGCCTCGTCGCCGGCGAGGGTCGCCAACCGCGCACTGAGGTCCTCGAGCAGCGGCACCGGGAGGAGGCCCACCGCGAAGGCGGCGACCTCGACCAGGCTCAGCGGGCCGGCGACCGTCCGCAGCGGCTCGCGCAGCAGCCGGGGGGCCGCGGCTGCCAGCAGCGCGGTCGCCGCGTCGTCGGCGAGCAGGTCCCGCAGCGGCGCGTGCACGCTGAGCGGGCCGGCCGGGTAGTCCTCGCGGCGCACCGGCGTCCGGGCCGCCTCGACCTGGGCCCACTGCCGCCGGACCAGCAGGTGCCCCGCGTCCGCGTCGCCCTCGACCGGCAGGCCGAGCCGCTCGTACTGCTCCGGCGGGGCGTCGTTGGCCCGCATCAGCTCCAGCATCAGCCCGATCATCGAGGCCTCGAGCTCGTCGTCGACCAGCGGCGACTGCTGCCCCGGATCGGACTCCAGGTCGAACAGCAGGGTGCCGAACGCGAACGGGCTGGCCAGGGTGGTCCCCGGGGTGCGCAGGGTCGGCACGCCCTTGGTGAACCGGAAGGGCTCGGCGAGGGTGGCCGAGCGCAGCTCGGCCGGGGTGAAGCGGGCCATCATGTGCATCGGCATCAGCGTGTACTCCGCCAGCGGCTCGTTGGCCGCGGTGAGCGGGGCACGCATGTACACGTACCGGCCGTCGGTGACGTTGACGTGCCCACCGAACCCGCCGTAGAGCCCGGCCCGGCGGACCGGCTCGTCGCGGGCGACCACGTCCCGCAGCGGCCGCCCCGCCATGTCCGGCGTGCGGTCGACCCCGAAGAACTCCAGCAGGGTGGGGCCGATGTCGATGGTCTGCACCAGGCTGCGCCGCCGCTCCCCCGCGACCCGGCTCCGCGGGTCCCAGACGAACAGCGGCGTGTGGATCGTCTCCTCGTACCACGGCGGGATGTTCTTGCCCCACCACCCGTGCTCGCCGAGCAGGAAGCCGTGGTCGGTGACGACCATGAGCAGCGTGTCGTCCCAGAGGTCGAGCTCGTCCATCCGGTCGAGCACCCGCCCCAGCGAGCGGTCGCACATGGACAGCAGCGCGGCGTACTGCCGGCGCAGGTGCGCGGCCTGGTCGCGGGACTCCAGCACCTGGGCGTAGTCGGGCCAGTCGAAGTGCGGCCCGCCGTACGCCTCCGGGTACAGGTCGGCGTACCGGTCGTAGCTGAAGAACGGCTCGTGCGGGTCGAAGGTCTCGATCTGCACCAGCCAGCCGTCGGAGCCGGCGTTGGTGTCGATGAACTCCAGGCCCGCGTCGAAGGTCAGCGTCTGCGGGTGGGCGGCCTCGTCGGTCAGGTGCTGCCGGTTCACCCAGTCCTGCCGGTAGGCCGGCCGGCGCAGCCGCTTGAGGTCCGCCGGCATCGGCGGGTCGGCGACCTGCCCCTTCCAGAAGTCACCTTCCTGGCCGCGGAAGAACTCGTAGGTGGAGAAGCGGTTGTGGTAGGTCGCCCCGCCGTCCTCCCAGTAGTGCTGGTGGTCGGTCGCCAGGTGGGTGTGCACGCCGGCCGCCTTCAGCATCTCCGGTACCGAGTCGTCGAAGGGCTCCAGCGGGCCCCACCCGCGGTGCAGGAAGTTGTACCGGCCGGTGTGCATCTCCCGCCGCGCCGGGATGCAGGGCATGCTGCCGGCGTAGCAGGTGTCGAAGGTCGCCGTCCGTCCGGCCAGCCGGGTGAACTGGGGCGCGTGCACCCCCTGGGCACCGTAGGGCGGCAGGTACTGCCGGTTCAGGCTGTCGAACATCACCACGATGGCCTTCACGCCCGTCCTCCGTCCACCACGACTGCACGGCTGCCGGGTGGGCCCGACCATCGCTCCACCCGGGTGTCGAGCCCCGGGCGGTCCGCCGGCGCGCCACCCCGAGGGCGGCCCGCAGCCGGTGGACGAGCCGCCCGGTGTGACCCAGCTAACCTACCGATCACTCGTTAGGTCGCCAACCCCCGGGCCGCTCCGCTCAGCGACCGAGGACGAACACCAGCGCCAGGACCCCGACCAGCAGGCCGGAACAGGTGAGAGCCGCGATCGGCACCCCGGCCTGGCGGACGCCGGTCAGGTCGCCGCGGGTGGTGAGGGACTCGTGCACGAGGGCGTAGCGCCGGTTCGACGCCGCAGCGACCAGGACCGACTGGACCAGCCCGGCGCCGGCGATCAGCAGCGCGACCAGACCGAGCACCGGCACGGCGAGCCGGCCGGCTCCGATGGCACCGACCGCCATGGCCAGGGCCGTCCGCCGCCAGGCCAGGGCCGTGCGCTCGGCCTGGAGGCCGGCGTCGAACACCCGGCCCGGGGAACGGCTCACCGCAGGACCAGCCCGATCAGCACGAGCGCACCGGCGACGACGATCCCGAGGGCGGTCAGCGGTGCGAGCCGGGGGGAGGGCAGCGGCCGGGACTGCCGCAGCGCCCGCTCGGTCGCCATCCAGCCCAGCCACGCCTGCACCGGCGCCAGCAGCCCGAGCACGATGAACACCAGGGCGCTCGCCAGCCGCACCCCCTCGGCGATCGGGAGGTCCAGCGCCTCCAGCGCCACGCCGGCGGCCAGCAGGGCCAACGAGGTGCGGATCCAGGCCAGGAAGGTGCGCTCGTTGGCCAGGCTGAACCGGGGGTCCGGCTCCGCCCCGACCCGGTAGACCCGGGCGGGGAACCGGCCGGGCTCCACCTCAGGCATCCTCCCGCACCTCGTTCCCGCTGGTCGTCGAGCCGGCGGGCACCAGCCGCTGCAGGGACTGCTCGAGCAGCGCGCACATGTCGACCGGCGGTCGCATGAGCCACTGCAGCTGGAGCCCGTCCATCAGCGCCACCAGCTCCGCGGCGAGGCCGCCGGGGTCCAGGGCCGGGTCCAGCCGCCCCTTCTGCTGGTCCAGTTCGATGCGCTGCGCGAGCACCGTCCGGATGCGCTGGTACCTGGTCTGGAAGAACTCGTGCGCCGGATGGGCCGGGTCGAGGCTCTCGGCGGCGGTCACGGTGTACAGCTGGACCAGCTCCGGCCGGTGCGCGTTGCGCCGGCACAGCGCGGTCAGCCAGTCCACGACGCTGGGGTCGGACTCCCGGAACGTCGACTCCAGGTACCGGGAGTCCTCGTCGTCGCGCTCCCCCAGCACGGCCAGGATCAGCGCCTGCTTGTTGGGGTAGTGGTGCAGCAGCCCGGGCTGGGAGACCCCGACCCGGGTGGCGACGTCGGCCAGGCTCGTGCCGTGGAAGCCGGTCTCGGAGAACGCCTGGGCGGCCGCGGCCAGGATCTGCTGCCGGCGTTCGGTGCGGGGCAGCCGCAGGCCCTCGATGCGCTCGGTCACCCGCACAGACCCCCCGTGGCCGATGGACAGGGGCGGCGAGCCCCGTGATGCAGATCATGCCACGCCGCGCGCCGGCTACCGACCGATCGGTAGGTCCGCACCCTCGAAGGGGGCAGCGCGCCCGTCCGGGGGGACCGCGCTGAATAGCATGCGGGCGTGGCGACCCGCGAGAGCTCTCCGCCCCAGCTCGTGGAGGCGGCCGACAAGGCGCTGCAGCTGGTCCTGCTGCTCCAGCAACGGGAGTCCGTCGGGGTGACCGAGGCGGCCGCCCACCTGAACGTGGCACGGTCCACCGCGCACGGTCTGCTCGGCACGCTCCGGTACCGCGACTTCGCCGTGCAGTCGCCCGACCGGCGCTACCGCGCCGGGCCGGCGCTGCGCCGCGCCGGTGCGGGCGGTCGCCGTTCCTCCGCGGTGCTGGCCGAACTGGCCGGCCCCCTGGTGGCCCGGCTGCGCGACGACCTCGACGAGACCGTGCACCTGATCGTGCTGGAGGACCGGGAGGCGGTGTTCCTGCTCAGCGAGGAGGGCCGCCAGCCGCTCCGGATCGGCTCACGCGCCGGCGCCCGCCTCCCGGCCCGGCACGTCTCCGGGGGCAAGGTCCTGCTGGCAGCACTCCCGCCCGAGGAGCTGGCCCGCCGGTTCCCCGCGGACGAGGTGGCCGACCTCGAGGCCTCGCTGGCCCGCATCCGCCGGACCTGGGTCGGGGTCAACCGGGGCGAGACCGAACCGGGCATCGGCGCTCTCGCGGTGCCGGTGCGGGACGACGCCGGCGTCCCGGTCGCGGCGCTCGCCGCGTCCCTGCCGCTGATGCGGCTGACCCGGCAGCGGCTGCCCGAGCTCACCGCCGCCCTGGGGCGCGCCGCTGCCGCGATCAGCTCGCTGGCCGGCTGAGGACGCCGCGGGGTGCCGCCCGGTCACCGGTCGGCACCCCGCAGCTGGCAGCCGGGCAGGAGCTCACAGCCAGGCGGGCAGCTCCGGCAGTGCCCCGGCGGTGGACAGCCCGGCACCGGCGGAACGCCCGGTGACCCAGCCGGTGACGTCCGCGAGCCGACCGTCGACCAGGACGGCGCCGCTCCCCCAGCGCCGGCCCGCCGCCGACACCGCGACGTCGACCTGCTGGCCCCACCGGTCCCAGGTCGCGAAGACGTCCTCGACCAGGGCGACGAGCACCTCGTCGGGGACGTCGGCGAAGGAGGTGCTCCCGGCCAGGTCGACGGCGTGCACCCACACCTCCCGGCAGCGCATCCAGGGCACCTCGGCGGCCGGGACGACCCGCCCCTGGGCGGTGCGGACCTGGACCGCCCAGGCGTCCACCGGCAGGGTGCCGACCGCGGCAGCGAGCCGGCCGGACGCCGCGAGCACCTCGGCCCGCAACCGCGCCGGGGGCAGCGCGGCCGTTCCGGCGATCTGCGCGTCCCGGATCTCCGCCGACGGGTACATCGGCGTCTCCACCCCGGTCCGCGCCCAGGTCAGCAGGTTGACCAGGGCGTCGGCGTTGCCCGCGACGTGGGCCAGCAGCCGGGCGCGGTCCCAGCCCGGCAGCAGCGTGGGGCCGGACAGCGCCCCGTCGGGCAGCTGTCCCACCGTGCCGGCCAGCAGCTGCTCACCGCGCCGCCAGCGCCCCAGCAGCTCGGCCGGGGCGCCGGCGGGGGCGGTCACGGCCGCTGCTCCGGCACGCAGGTGTTCCGGCACTCCCCCAGCCCGGCGATGGTGGTGGTGAGCACCGAGCCCGGCGCCAGGTACCGCGGTGGCTTGCGGGCGTGGCCGACACCGCCGGGGGTGCCCAGCGCGATCACGTCCCCGGGCTCCAGGGTGAGGATCGTGGAGACGTAGGCGATCGTGGCGGCCGCGCCGAACACCAGGTCGCCGGTGTTCGCCGTCTGCACGACCTCCCCGTCGACCGAGCAGCTCAGGTCCAGCCCGGACCCGGCCTCGTCGGGGGTGACCAGCTCCGGACCGAAGGGCGTGGTTGCCTCGAAGGTCTTCCCCTGCAGCCACTGCAGGGTGCGGTACTGCCAGTCCCGGGCGGTGACGTCGTTGAGCACCGCGTAGCCGGCGATCGCCGCCTCCGCCGTGGCCTCGTCGGCGTGCCGCACCCGGGTCCCGATCACCACCGCGAGCTCGGCCTCCCAGTCGACCGCGTCCGAGGCCGCCGGCAGCACGACGTCGTCGAAGGCGCCCACCAGCGCCTCGGGGTACTTGGCGAACAGCGTCGGGTGCGCCGGGGTGTCCCGGCCCATCTCGGCGATGTGCGCGGCGTAGTTGATCCCGGCGCAGATGATCTTGCCCGGGCGCGGGACGACCGGGGCGTGGTCCAGCGCGGCCAGGTCGTGGGCCGGGCCGTCGGCCGCCTCGGCGAGCGCCCGCCAGCCGGGCTCGGCGAGGAGCGCACCGACGTCGGCGTGACCGGTCTCGACGGCGCGGTCGGCGTCGACCCGCACCGCGCGGGTGCCGGCCGGGGTGCGGATGGTCGCGAGCCTCATGCCGACACCTCCGTGCGCAGCAGCGCCAGCTTCTCGAAGATCGGGGCGTCGGAGAAGGTGAACACGTCCAGCCCGGCGTCGGCCTGCAGGCTGAACTCGCACCACGCCGGCACCGCGATCACGTCGCCGTGCTCCAGGGTCCGGGCCTGCCCGTCCAGGGTCACCGTGCCGCCGCCGGAGAAGACCTGCCAGACCGAGGACGCCGTGGTGCGGGTGCGCCGGGTCTGCGTGCCCGCGGCCAGCCGGTGCACCTCGGTGCGCATCGTGGTCAGCGCGTCCCCACCGGTGGTCGGGTTGGTGAACCGGACCGCGGCGTGCCCCGGCTCGACGAGCGTGCCGGGCACCCCCTCGGCGGCCAGCTCCAGCTGGGCGGTGAGCGCGGCGTCGGTGTGCACCCAGCGGTAGGCCATCAGCGGCGACTGGGGCCGGGCGCCGAGGGCGGCCACCGGGGTCAGGCCCGGCCCGCCCCACAGCCGCTCGGAGTTCGAGCGCTCCGGGGTGCGCTTGGTGCGCACCTCGTCCGGCCCGAACTCGAAGAACCCCTGGTCGGTCTCGGAGACGAAGGGGATGTCCAGGCCGTCCAGCCACGCCATCGGGGTGTCCGAGACGTTCTGGTGCCCGTGGAAGTGCCAGCCGGGGGTGAGCAGCAGGTCGCCGCGGCGCATCGCCACCGGGTCGCCGTCCACGACGGTCCACACGCCCTCGCCCTCCAGCACGAAGCGGAAGGCGGACTGGGAGTGCCGGTGCTCGGGGGCGTTCTCCCGGGGGGCGAGGTACTGGATGGCCGCCCACAGGGTCGGGGTGGTGTAGGGGTCACCGGGCAGGCCGGGGTTGCCCAGGCTGATCGCCCGGCGCTCCCCGCCGCGGCCGACCGGCACGAGCTCGGCGCTGCGGGCGGCCAGCGGGTAGAGCTCCGCCCACCGCCACAGGTGCGGCACGGCCTTCGGCTGCGGGACGGCGGGCATGAGCCCCTCCCGCGTCGTCCACAGCGGGGTCATGCCGACGGCGTCGAAGTCGCGGTAGAGCTCGGCGAGCCGGGCCTGGTGGTCCGGGCTGTCGAAGTCCGGTTGCGCGTCGGTCGGGTGGTCCAGAGCGGTCACGACGGTCGTCCTCCCGGTGGGGTCGGGTGCGGCAGCGTGGGCGGGGTGCACCCAGGCGGCCGGCAGCCGGGTGCACGGGCCGGGCGGTGGGCCCGCCGACGCCGGGGGCTGGCCAGGACGCTAGGCGCGCATTCGGTGCTGCTCAACGCCTCGGGGAGGAGATTCGGTCAGGCCGAACACCACTCGTCGGCCGGACGGCGTCGGGCGTGCGGACGGGTACCCGGGTCCGCTCGGACCGCTCCCTTACCGAACATTCGGTAAGGTGTGCGCCAGGTCACCGACCTCCGCATCCCCGTCGCTCGCGCCGACGCCCGCGCGTCCGGCCCGACCGAACGGATCCCATGACGAGCACCCCGGCAGGCGCCGGCAACGACCTCACCGACGCCCTCGCAGCGCTCACCCTCGAGGAGAAGGTGCAGCTGCTCACCGGCCGCGACTTCTGGAACACCTGGCCGGTGGAGAAGATCGGGCTGCGCCGCATCCTGGTCTCCGACGGCCCCTCCGGCGTCCGCGGTGAGGTCTGGGACGAGCGCGACCCCTCGCTCAACCTGCCCTCGGCCACCGCGCTGGCCTCGGCCTGGGACCCCGACGTCGCCCGCCGCTACGGCGCGGCCGCAGCGGTGGAGGCCCGGCGCAAGGCCGTCGACGTCGTCCTCGGGCCGACGATCAACCTGCACCGCTCGCCCCTGGGCGGCCGGCACTTCGAGGCGTTCAGCGAGGACCCGGTGCTCACCGGCGAGCTCGCCGCCGCCTACGTCCGCGGCGTGCAGGACAACGGCGTCGCCGCGACCCCGAAGCACTACGTGGCCAACGACTTCGAGACCGAGCGCTTCACCGCCGACGTCCGGGCCGACGAGCGCACGCTGCGCGAGCTGTACCTGCTGGCCTTCGAGAAGGCGGTCACCGAGGCGCACGCCTGGGCGGTGATGAGCGCCTACAACTCGGTCAACGGCGTCACGGCCACCGAGAACGACCTGCTGGAGACCCCGCTGAACAGCGAGTGGGGCTTCGACGGCGTGGTGATCAGCGACTGGACGGCGGTCCGCGGCCTCGCGTCCGCGACGGCGTCCCAGGACCTGGTCATGCCCGGGCCGGACGGCCCCTGGGGCGATGCCCTGGTCACCGCGGTGCGCGCCGGCGAGATCGCCGAGGCCGTCGTCGACCGCAAGGTGCTGCGCATCCTCACCCTGGCCCAGCGGGTCGGCGCGCTGGCCGGGTCGCCGGTGACCGATCCGGTCTGGGTGGAGGACGGCGTCGCGTTCGCCCGCGAGGCGGCCGCGGCGGGCACCGTGCTGCTGGCGAACCGCAGCGCCGGCGGGACCCCGGAGCTGCCCTGGGACGCCACCGCACTGCGCAGCGTCGCGGTCATCGGCAACAACGCCGCCGCCGCCCGCACCCAGGGTGGGGGCAGCGCCACCGTCGTCCCCGAGTCCACCGTGTCGCCCCTGGACGGCCTCCGGGCCGCACTGCCCGGCATCGACGTCAGCTACTCCGTGGGCGCGGTGGTGCAGAGCGGGGTCGTGGAGCTGCCGCTGGCCCAGCTGACCAACCCGGTCACCGGGACACCGGGCCTGCGCGCCCGGTTCCTGGCCGAGGACGGCGCCGAGCTGTTCGCCGAGGACCGCCGGGCGAGCAACCTCGTCTACTTCGGCGGTGACGCCCCGATCGGGCCGGCCGCCAGCTACGAGCTGACCACCCGCTGGACCCCCGCCGAGTCCGGGGAGGTGCGGCTGGGCTTCGCCCTGGTGGGCCGGGCCCAGCTGCACGTCGACGGCGCGCTGCTCCTGGACACCACCCTCGCCCCCGTCGGCACCGACCTCGGTGCGGCGTTCCTGAGCCCCCCGACCGCCTCCGCGCAGGTGCAGCTGACCGCCGGCACACCCCTGGACGTCCGGCTGGTGTTCGACCTCGGCGACCGCACCGGCTTCAACGCCCGCGCCATGTCCCTGCGGCTGGGCACCGAGCCCGCCGACACCGACGCCGACGCCCTGATCGCCGAGGCGGCGCAGGCCGCGGCCGCGGCCGACGTGGCCCTGGTCGTCGTGGGCACCAACTCGGTCGTGGAGTCCGAGGGCTACGACCGGAGCTCGCTGGCCCTGCCCGGGCGGCAGGACGACCTCGTCCGCGCCGTCGCCGCCGCCAACCCCCGCACCGTCGTCCTGGTCAACGCCGGGGCACCGGTGCTGCTGCCCTGGCGCGACCAGGTCGCCGGCCTGCTGATCGGGTACTTCGGGGGCCAGGAGTTCGGCAACGCCGTCGCCGACGTCCTGCTCGGCGCCACCGAGCCGGGCGGCCGGCTGCCCACCACCTGGCCGGACTCCGACACCGACGCACCGGTGCTCTCCTGCACGCCCGTCGACGGGGTCCTGGAGTACACCGAGGGCATCCACATCGGCTACCGCGGCTGGCTGCGCAGCGGTGCCACGCCCGCCTACTGGTTCGGCAGCGGTCAGGGCTACACGACCGTGGAGCTGACCGGCGTCGACGCCCCCGGGCGGGCCCGGCCCGGGGAGGTCGTCCCGGTCACCGTCGAGGTCGCCAACCGCGGCGAGCGGGAGGGCAAGCAGGTCGTGCAGGTGTACGCGGAGAGGCCGGGTTCGACGGTCGACCGGCCGGTGCGCTGGCTGGTCGGTTCGGCGCCGGTGCAGGTCCCCGCCGGGCAGACCGCCCGCGTCGAGGTGGCCGTGCCGACCCGGTACCTGGCCCACTGGGCCGACGGCTGGCGGTACGAGCCCGGGGCCTTCCGGCTGCGGATCGGCACCTCGGCCGTGGACCTGCCGCTGGAGACCGTGCTGCACCTGAGCAGCTGAGCACCTGAGCCGGGTCCCGGCTGCGCCCGTCCCAGTGAGGTGCACGTCGAGCGAGCCGTCACCGGTGGTCGGCGTGGCCCGGCCACCGGTGGACCGGGTCCGTCCTCCCTCGCCCGATCGGCCGGCCGGTCAGGCGAGGGACAGCCGGACCGGGAGGCTCTTCCAGGCGCGCAGGGTGTTGTTGTGGTGCCGGCGGGCCGGTCCGGTGAGCTCGATCGAGCGCACCCGTCGGGCCAGCGCGGTCAGCACCGCCTCGGCCTCCAGCCGGGCCACGTGCTGGCCGACGCACTGGTGCAGACCCATGCCGAAGCCGACGTGACCGGAGGGGTCCCGGCCCAGGTCGAAGCGGTCGGGATCGGTCCACCGCCGCGGGTCGCGGTTCGCGGCGGCGAAGAAGACCAGCACCTTGCGACCGGCGGGGACGACCGTGCCGCCGATGCCGACGTCCCTCGTCGTCGTCCGGAAGAACGCCTGCACCGGGGACTCCCAGCGGACCGCCTCGTCGAAGGCGACCCGGACCAGGGACGGGTCGGCGACCAGCCGGCTCCACTGCTCCGGGTGCATCGCGAAGGCGTAGAGGATCGCCGACAGCCCGTGCACGGTGGTGTCCACGCCCGCGGTGAGCAGGGAGCGGACCACCAACGGCGCCTGCTGCGGGGTGATCTCACCTCGGTCGGCAGCGGCCCAGATGGCGGCACCGAAGCCGTCGTCGTCGAGTGCTTCCCGGACGCACTGCTCCGCCACCCAGGCGGACAGCTCCGCCACATGGGCCGCGCCCTTCTCCACCAGGTCGTTCGCCGGCCCGAAGGCGTTGAACGCGGTGTCGCCGTAGGGCAGCAGGTTCTCCCTGCCGTCGGGCCCCAGGCCGACCGCGTCAGGGAAGACCCGCAGCGGGAAAGCCTCGGCCAGCGCCGGGACGGCGTCGAACTCGGTGCCGGCGGCCAGCACCTGGTCGACCAGCTGCTCGGCGTCGGCGGTCCAGCGTTCGCGCAACCGCCGCAGCGCCCGCGGACCGAGCACCGTGCTCAGCACGCGCCGGGGGGCGTCGTGCCGCGGCGGGTCGGCGTCCAGCAGCAGGCTGGGCGGGCGCCACGGCTGCTCGGTGCGGAAGTTGGTGAGGCCGACGCCGGCCCCGGACTCGAACTGCTGCCAGTCGACGAGCGCGGCGTGCACCTCGGCGTACCGGGCGACCGCCAGGACGTCGTACCGGCGCAGGTGCACGACCGGGCCAGCCTCGCGCAGGTGCTCGTGCAGCGGGAGCGGGTCCTCCAGCACCTCGTGGCTGAACGGGTCGGCGTCGCTGACCGGCAGGTCGGTGATCGGGCTCGGGGCGAGCGTCACGGGAACTCCAGCGGATCGGGGGGTCACAGGTCGAGGACGAGGCGGTCGCTGCAGGACCGGGAGACGCAGGGGTACATGCAATCGCCGGCGGCCCGCTCCTCGTCGTCCAGCAGCGAGTCGCGGTGGTCGGGCTGCCCGGCCAGGACGGTGGTCTCGCAGGTGCCGCAGGTGCCCTGCCGGCAGGAGGACAGCAGCTCGACGCCGGCCTCGCCGATCGCCTCGAGCACCGACACCCCGGGGGCGACGGTGACCGTGCGCGCGGACCGGCGCAGCTCCACCTCGAAGGGCGTCGTGCGCACCGGGTCTCCGCGCTCGGCCGCGGCGAAGCGCTCGGTGTGCAACGCACGGGCCGGCCAGTCCTGGCAGGCGCGCTCCAGCGCGGCCAGCAGCGGCGCCGGCCCGCAGCCGTACACCGGCGTGCCGCTGCGCGGTGCGCCGAGGAACCCGGGCAGGTCCAGCAGCCCGAACTCCTCCTGCGGCCGGACCAGCACCCGGTCGCCGTGCACCGACAGCTCGTCGAGGAAGGCCATCGAGCTGCGCTGCCGGCCCCCGTAGAGCAGCTGCCAGTCCGCACCGAGCAGCTCGGCCTGCGCGATCATCGCCAGCAGCGGGGTGATGCCGATGCCCCCGGCCACGAACAGGTAGGACTCCGCGGGCACCAGCGGGAAGTTGTTGCGCGGCCCGCCCAGGCCGACCACGTGCCCCGGTGAGAGCTGCTCGTGCACGTAGCGGGACCCGCCGCGGCTGGTCGGTTCCAGCAGCACGCCCACCCGGTAGGCGTGCGGGTCCCAGCGGTCGCCGCACAGCGAGTACTGGCGGGTCAGGCCGTTGTCCAGGGTGAGGTCCACGTGCGCGCCGGGCGACCAGTCCGGGAGCCGGCCGCCGTCCGGCGCGGCGAGGGTCAGGGTGACGACCCCGTCGGCGACCGGGCTCTTCTGCACCACCTGCACGGTGCTGCGGTCCACCCCGCTGCGGCGGGCCCTGCCCGGTTGGTCCACGGTGAGCACTGCGACCTCCTCGTCGTCGTGCCAGCAGCGTGCGGCCCGGACCACCCGGATCAGAAGCGGCTTCTCAATGGGTGAGAGACCGGTGTCACACTCCTCCCGTGCCCCGCACCCCGACCGGTGAGTCGGTGATCGCCCGCGCGGTGCGGGTGCTCGCCACCTTCACCGCCGACGAGCCCAGCCTCCCGGTCGGTGAGGTCGCCCGGCGCAGCGGCCTGCACGTGGCCACGGCATCCCGGTTGGTCACCGAGCTGGTCGCGCACGGGCTGCTGGAGCGGGCGCCCGGGCGCCGGGTGCGGGTCGGCGTCCGGCTGTGGGAGCTGGGCGCGCGGGCCTCACCCACGGTGTCGCTGCGCGAGGCCGCCATGCCCTTCCTCGAGGACGTGCACGCGGTCGTGCGGCACCACGTGCAGCTCGGCGTCCTGGACGGCGACGACGTCCTCTTCCTGGAACGGCTCAGCGCCCGCGACGCGGTCGTCAACTACTCCCGCATCGCCGGCCGGCTGACCCTGCCCACGTCGTCCTCCGGGGTGGTCCTGCTCGCGCACGCCGGGCCCGACCTGCAGGAGCGCGTGCTCGCCCGGCCGCTGTGCCCGGTCACCCCGGCCGGGTTCTCCGCGCCGACCCAGCTGCGGACGGCCCTGGCGCAGGTGCGCCGCACCCAGGCCGCCGTGCTGGACGGCCACCAGCACCCCGACGCCACCGGCGTGGCGGTGCCCGTGCGCGACGAACGGGGGGCGGTGGTCGCCGCGTTGTCGGTGATCGTGCCCAACGACGGTCGCGGCGGGTCGCTGGTCCCGCTGCTGCGGGCCGCCGCACTGGGCATCTCGCGCACCCTGGCCGCACCGCCGGGACGGCCTCCGCCGACCCCGGCGGGACCGGTCGTGGCACCCGCCCGCACCTGACCAGGACGCGCGGCCCGGGCCAGGACCGGGGACGGCGGCTGGACGGGTGCGGCACGGGCCGAGCCGCTACGTTCCCCTCGTGCACCGCACACGACCCGTCGACGGGTTCTCCCTCGCCTACGACCGCTCCGGCGACGGGCCGGCGGTGGTCCTGCTGCACGGCTGGCCGGGTGACCGGGGTGACTTCCGCCTGGTGGCTCCGCTGCTGGCCGGGGTGGCCGACGTCGTCGTGCCGGACCTGCGGGGGTTCGGCGAGTCCGACAAGCACGCCGTGCACCCGGACGAGGGGTACTCGGGGGCGGCTCAGGCCCGCAGCGTCACCGGGCTCCTCGACGAGCTGGCTCTCGGGCCGGTGGTCCTGGCCGGGTACGACATCGGCAGCCGGATCGCCCAAGCGGTGGCGCAGGCCTCGCCGGACCGCGTCCGGGCACTGGTCATCGCCCCTCCGGCGCCCGGTGCGGGGCGCCGCGTCCTCGACCCCGCCGTCCAGACCGAGTTCTGGTACCAGCACTTCCACCGGCTGCCGGTCGCCCGGCAGCTCCTCGACGGCCACCCGGACGCGGTCCGCGACCACCTCCGCCACTTCTGGACCCACTGGTCGGGACCGTCCTACGCGCCGCCCGAGGACGACCTCGAGCGGCTGGTCGCCCGCTACGCGCAGCCCGGCGCGTTCACCAGCTCGATCGGCTGGTACCGCGCCGGACCGGGCATCCTGGCGCGGAGCCTGGCCGAACGGGCCCCCGGGCCCGCGGACCGCCTCCGCGTCCCGGTCCACGTGCTCTGGCCGGGCCACGACCCGCTGTTCCCGCTGGAGTGGGCCGACCGCCTGGACGAGTTCTTCGCCGACGTCACCCTCACCCCGCTCCCCGACGCCGGGCACTTCGTGCCGTTGGAGGCGCCGGAGGCCTTCGCCTCAGCGGTCCGCGCCGCGCTCGGTCGGCCCCTGACCTGAGTGCGGTCACCGCGACGTCGTGCTCCCCACCGGGTCCCCGCCGGCACTCCCGCACCGCTGACCGGTGGACCCGCTGACCGATCCGCTGCGGTGGGCGACCGCCGCGGGCACCCGATCCCGCTCGCACCAGGCGGGCCGGCCGGCCGCCGTCAGCGCGCCGGGCGGGTGACCGAACGGCCGATGATCTCCTTCATGATCTCCGTCGTGCCGGCGTAGAGCGTCGCCTGCCGCCCGTCGAGCAGGTCGCGCGCCGCGGGGTTGTCCCGCAGGTAGCCGTGCCCCCCGTACAGCTGGAGGCACCGGTTGGCCACCTCCTGCTGCAGCTCGGTGACCCACCACTTGACCATCGCCGCGTCCACCTCGGTGAGCGCACCGGCGGCCACCTCGCCGAGCGCCTTGTCGACGAAGACCTGCGCGACCTCGATCTGGGTGGCCAGCTCGGCCAGGGTGAACTTCGTGGCCTGCAACGAGGCCAGCGCCACCCCGAACACCTCGCGCCCGAGGACGTGCTCCCGGGTGTGGGCGAAGGTGCGCTGCATCCCGGCCGCTGCCATGACCGCCACGCTGAGCCGCTCCTGCGGCAGGTTCCGCGTGAGGTAGCCCAGGCCGGCGTCCTCCTCCCCCAGCAGGTTGGCCCGCGGGACGCGGACCCCGGAGAAGAAGAGCTCGGCGGTGTCCTGGGCGCCGAGGCCGATCTTGTCCAGCTGCTGGCGCTCGAACCCCGGCATGCCCGCCTCGACCACGAACAGCGTCAGCGCGTCGCGCCGCTCCGGTGACCCCAGCTTGGCCGCCACGATGACCAGGTCGGCGTTCATCCCGTTCCCGATGAAGATCTTGGACCCGGTCAGCACGTAGTCGTCCCCGTCCCGGAGGGCCGTCGTGCGGATGCCCCGGAGGTCGCTGCCCGCTGCGCGCTCGGTCATCGCGATGGCGCTGACGAGCTCCCCGCGGCACAGGCCGGGCAGCCACCGCCGCTGCTGCTCCTGGGTGCACAGGGAGTCCAGGTAGGGGGCGATGAGGTCGTTGAGCGCGCCCAGGTTGATGACCAGCGACGGCGCGCCGGCCCGGCAGAGCTCCTCGATGAGGACGGCGTTGTAGCGGAAGTCCCGGAGTCCGCGACCGCCGTGCCGCTCGTCCAGCCCGAACCCGAGCAGCCCGGCCTCCCCGGCCCGCCGGTACCAGGCGCGGTCGACCACCCGGTCGGCCTCCCACCGCGCCAGGTGCGGGACGACGTCCTCCCGCACGAAGTCGGCGACGTGGCGGCGGAACGCCTCGTGCTCGGCTGCGAAGACGTCCCGCTTCATCCGTTCCTCCGGTCACGTTCGTCGATGGGCACCGCGTCGACCACGACCGGCGCTCCGCCGGCCCGGGAGGCGATGGTGCGGTCGGCCTCCGCCGGCGCCCCGGTCCCGCGGCGCCGGTCGCCCGCGGGGCCGCGGACCACTCCCGGTGACGTGGTCGTCCTCCCGGGGTAGCGGCGGGGCGCTCCAGCCTGACGGCAGGTCGTGCACCCGGTGACACGAAAGGTAGAGAGAGCATCGACGAGCGTCAACCGTCTGTCTAATGTCCTACCGGTCCACGACCGTCCGACCAGGGGCACGACGGAGGGAACCATGAGCGCGTCGGCGACGACAGGGCCCGACGGGCGGGAGCCCGGGTCCGGCGGTGCGGAGGACGCACCGCCCCCGCACCGCCCGCAGTCCCTGCTGCTGAGCTTCCTCGGCGCGGTGGTCCTCGACGAGGAGCTCCCCCCGCTCCCCTCCGCCGTGCTGCTGGACCTGCTGGCCGACCTCGGGGTCACCGAGGCAGCTGCCCGGGCGACGGTGCAGCGGATGACCCAGCGGGGCCTGCTGGACCGCGGCCAGGTGGGCCGGAGCGCCGAGTACACGCTGACCCCGGTGGCCGAGCGGGTGCTCCGCCGGGCCGGTGCGCGGGTCGGCTCCACCACCCCGTTCACCCACCCCCCGGGCGAGTGGACGCTGCTCAGCTACTCGATCCCCGAGACCCGGCGCGACCTGCGGCACCGGGTCCGCTCACGGTTGACCTGGGCCGGGTTCGGCGGGTTGCGCGACGGGCTCTGGATCGCCCCCGGCACCGTCGACGTCACCGCGGTGCTGGCACCCGACGACCTCCCCGACGTCGTCGGGCTGGCGGACGCCTTCGCCGCCCGGCCGCTGCCGGGCACCGACGTCGACCGGCTGGTGCGCCGCGCGTGGGACGTGCCGGCCGTGCGCCGCGCCCACCACCGCTTCGTGGCCGACTGGAGCGCCCCACCCCGGGTCCCGGGCTCGCTGGCGCAACGCACCCTGCTCGGCGCGGACTGGCTCGCCCTCCTGCGGGCCGACCCCGGGTTGCCGGCCGACCAGCTCGGCGCTGACCACCCCGCTGTGGCCAGCACCGCCGTCTACACCCGGGTGGCCGCAGCGCTGCAGCCCGCCGCAGCGGCCGCCCTGCGGCGCCGCCTGCGCGCCACCGGCAGCTGACCGGCCCGCTCGACCCCGCACCGGTCGCGGCCCCCTCGCGGGAACGGGCCGGGGTCGCCGGGCACGGGGACTGCGGTCAGCCGGCGGCGGTCCAGATCCGGGTGAGCATGTCCCGCAGGCGGTCCCGTTCGGTACCGCCCAGCAGCCCCAGGCAGCCATCGAGGGCGGTGTCGGCCGCCGACCCGGCAGCTCCGCGGCGCTGCCGGCCCGCCGGCGTGACCACCACCAGCCGGGTGCGCCGGTCGGTGGGCGAGGGCCGCCGCTCGACCAGCCCCGCACCGACGAGCTCGTCGACCAGCAGGACCACCTGGGAGGGGTCCAGGCCCAGCACCGCGGCGAGCTCGCGCTGGGAGCAACCCCCCGGGGTCTCGGCCGCGAGGGCGAGCACGGAGTACTGCCGCACCCGCAGCCCGTGCTCGGCCAGTGCTGCGTTGGTCGCACGGACGAGCACGCCGCTGGCCCTCGACATCAGGAAGCCGAGGTCATCGGCAAGGGGTTCTGGCACCACGACCTCCATCGTTGACAACCTCCACGATATCGACCTACGGTCGCCAGACCATCACCCGGCTCGACGAGGAGAATCCGTGGATCTGACCGGCAAGGTCGCCATCATCACCGGGAGCGGCCGGGGCCTGGGCCTCGCCTACGCCACCGAGCTCGCCCGCAACGGCGCCTCCGTCGTCGTCAACGACGTCGACCCCGCTGTCGCCGAGTCCGCCGTCGCGGCCATCACCGGCGCCGGTGGCACCGCGGTCGCCGAGGTCGTCGCCGTGGGCTCCAGCGAGGCCGCGCAGGCCCTGGTCGACCGGGCCGTGTCCGAGTTCGGCCGGCTGGACGTGCTGGTCAACAACGCCGGCATCCTGCGCGACAGCACGCTGTGGAAGATGACCGACGAGCAGTTCGACGCCGTGGTCACCACCCACCTGCGCGGCACCTTCACCTGCACCCGCGCCGCCGCCGTCCGCATGCGCGAGCAGGGCGAGGGTGGCCGGATCATCTGCGTGGGCTCCCCCACCGGCCAGGTCGGCAACTTCGGCCAGACCAACTACGCCGCGGCCAAGGCCGGCATCGTCGGCATGGTGCGCACCTGGGCGATGGAGCTGGCCCGGGCGCAGATCACGGTGAACGCGGTCGTGCCGGTGGCCGCGACGGCGATGACCGAGACGGTGCCCTTCCTCAAGCCCTACGTCGACGCCCTGCAGGCCGGGGAGCCGCTGCCCGCGTTCGCCCGCCAGGAGCTCGGCTTCGGCTCCCCGGAGGACGCCGCCGGCCTGGTGGCCTTCCTCGCCTCCGACGCAGCCAGCGGGATCACCGGCCAGGCCGTGGGCATCGGCGGTGACCGGCTCGCGCTGTGGAGCCACCCGACCGAGGTCGTCGTCGAGTTCGCCGACGGCACCGGCTGGTCGCCCGACGCGATCGCGGGCAGCTGGCCGGAGCGGTTCGCCCCCGCGCAGCAGACGGTGGGCCAGCAGCTGCCGGAACCCCCCAAGTGACGGCCCCGACCGGGCTGGACCTGGAGTCGCTGGTCGCGATCGACGTGCACACCCACGTGCACGCCGACACGCACGGCCACCTGGCGCTGGACGACGAGCTCAACGCCGCCGCCAGCCGGTACTTCAAGGGCGACCCCTACGACCCGACGGTGCCCGACATCGCCGCCGACTACCGGGCCCGGAACATGGCGGCGGTGGTCTTCACCGTCGACGCCGAGGCGGCCACCGGGCAGCTGACCCTGTCGAACGAGGAGATCGCCGACCTCGCCGCCCAGCACCCCGACGTGCTGATCCCGTTCGGGTCGATCGACCCGGCGCGCGGGGTGGCCGGCATCCGGGCCGCCCGCCGGCTGGTGGAGTCCCACGGGGTGCGGGGGTTCAAGTTCCACCCCAGCCTGCAGGACTTCCTGCCCAACGACCGGCGGGTGTACCCCCTCTACGCCGAGCTGGAGTCCCTCGGCGTGCCGGCGCTGTTCCACACCGGCCAGACCGGCATCGGCGCCGGGCTCCCCGGCGGGCGCGGGATCAAGCTGCGCTACTCCGACCCGATGCTGCTCGACGACGTCGCCGCCGACTTCCCCGGCCTGACGGTCATCATGGCCCACCCCTCGGTGCCCTGGCAGGACGCCGCGATCTCGGTGGCCACCCACAAGGCCAACGTCTACATCGACCTGTCCGGCTGGTCCCCCAAGTACTTCCCGCCCCAGCTGGTCAAGGCCGCCAACGGGCTGCTCAAGCACAAGGTGCTGTTCGGTTCGGACTACCCGCTGCTGCGACCCGAGCGCTGGATCCGCGACTTCGAGCAGCTGGACATCTCCGACGAGGTCCGGCCGCTGATCATGAAGCAGAACGCGATCCGCGCCCTCGGGCTGGGCTGAGCCGTGCGCAACGCAGGGATCGGCTCGTGGCCGGAGCGCCGGCTGCGCATCTCCCCGGACCGGGACGCGATCTGGTTCGAGGGCACGACGACGACGCACGGTGAGTTCGCGCTGCGGGTCCGGCGCACCGCCTCGGCACTCGCCGGCCTGGGGGTGCGGCGCGGCGACCGGGTGGCCTGGATCAGCGGCAACCACCCCTCCGCGCTGGAGACCCTCTTCGCCTGCGGGCAGCTCGGCGCGATCTGGGTGCCGGTCAACGGCCGGCTCACCCCGGTCGAGGCGGCGTACGTGCTGCAGCACTCCGGCGCCTCGGTCGTCGTCCACGGCCGCGACCACGGTCACCTCGCCGACGCCCTCCGCGACCAGCTGGGCGGCGTCCGGGCGTGGATCGCCGTCGAACCACCGCTCACCGGCGGGGCTGCGTCACTGGGCTATGAAGAGCTGCTGGCGGCGGCTCCGGAGGAGGCCCGCGACGAGCCGGTGTCGCTGGAGGACCCGTGCCTGGTCATGTACACCTCCGGCACCACCGGCCGGCCGAAGGGCGCGGTGCTGACCCACGGCAACATGACCTGGAACGCGGTCAACCAGGGCCTGGGGATGGACTTCACCACCGACGAGCGGACCCTCGCCCTGGCCCCGATGTTCCACATCGGCGGGCTCAACGGCACCGTCACCCCGACGCTGCTGCGCGGGGGGTGCGCCGTCGTCGTCCGTGGTTTCGACGCAGCGGCGACGCTGGAGGTGATCGAGCAGCAGCGGGTGACCTCCTTCTTCGCCGTCCCGACGATGCTGGACGCGATGTCCCGGGAACCGGGGTTCCGCACCCGGGACCTCACGGCACTGCGCACGGTCGGCGCCGCGGGGGCGCCGCTGCCGCTGCCGACCCTGCGCACCTGGCTGGACCGGGGCGTGACCATGCAGCAGGCCTACGGGATGACCGAGGCGGCACCGGGCTGCACCGTGCTGGACTCCGCCGACGCCGAGCGCAAGGTCGGGTCCGCGGGCAAGCCGCTGTTCTTCACCGACGTGCGGGTGGTCGGTCCCGACGGGACGCAGGTGGCTCCCGGCGTGATCGGGGAGGTCGTCGTGCAGGGGCCCAACGTCATGGCCGGCTACTGGGACGACCCCGAGCAGACCGCAGCCGTCCTGCAGGACGGCTGGTACCGCACCGGCGACGCCGGCTCGCTGGACGACGAGGGGTTCCTCTACATCCGCGACCGGTACAAGGACATGATCATCTCCGGTGGGGAGAACGTGTACCCCGCCGAGGTCGAGTCCGCCCTGCTGGAGCTCCCCGAGGTCGTGGAGGCCGCGGTGATCGGCGTCCCGGACCCGCGGTGGGGCGAGGTCGGGCTGGCCGTGCTCGTGGTGACCGCCGGGTCGCCGCGCGACCCCGACCTCGTCCGCACCGCCCTGCGCGAGCGGCTGGCCGGGTTCAAGGTGCCCCGGCACGTCGAGTTCGTCGACGCGCTGCCCAAGACGGCCACCGGCAAGATCCGCAAACCAGACCTCCGCCAGAACTACCCGACCACCGAGGAGACCACCGCATGACCACCACCACGACGACCATCGCCGAGCTGCCCTCGCTCACGGGCACCGAGCTCGGCACCAGCGACTGGTTCGAGGTGACCCAGGAGCGGGTCAACACCTTCGCCGACGCCACCGACGACCACCAGTGGATCCACGTCGACGTCGAGCGGGCCACGGCCGAGAGCCCGTTCGGCGGCCCGATCGCGCACGGCTACCTGACGCTGTCGCTGCTGATCCCCATGTGGTCGCAGGTGCTCACGGTCACCGACACCACGATGGCGGTGAACTACGGCCTGAACAAGGTCCGTTTCCCCGCGCCGGTGCCGGTGGGGTCGAGGGTCCGGCTGACCGCGACGCTGACCGGCGTGGAGGAGGTCAAGGGCGGCCTGCAGGTGACCGTGGCCGCCGTCATCGAGCGGGAGGGCGCGGACAAGCCGGTCTGCATCGCCGAGCCCGTCTTCCGCTTCTTCGGCTGACCTGGTGGTCCTTCCGGCCGGCGGCGGGATCCAGCCGCCGCAGCTCACCCACGTGCTGCACCTGGAGGTCGAGGTCGGCGCGCCCCTCGAGGTCGGCGTCCTCACCTCCGGGCTGCGGCGGGTGGTGCCCATCACCGGCGGCACCGTCTCCGGGTTGTTCACCGGCCGGGTGCTGCCCGGTGGCGCCGACGTCCAGCTGATCCGCACCGGCACCGAGACCGAGGTGGAGGCGCGGTACGTGCTGGAGAGCGACCAGGGCGAGCTGGTCACCGTGCACAACAGCGGGCTGCGCACCGGCTCGGCGGAGGACATCGCCCGGCTCCGTCGCGACGAACCGGTCGACCCGGCGCGGATCTACTTCCGCGGCACCCCGCGGTTCGAGACGGCCGCACCCCGGCTGGCCCGGCTGATGACCCACCTGTTCCTCGGGGTGGGCACCCGGCAGCCCCGCGCGGTCCTCTTCGACGTCTTCGAGGTGGGGTAGCTCCGTCGCGGTCGAGCAGCACCAGACGTCGTCCTGCCCTGGGACGACGTCCGTTGCTGCTCGACCGCGCAGCGGGCGCCCGCCCTCGGCCGGGTCCCCCGGCGCCGGGCGAGGACCGGGACCGCCGGGCAGCCCCGGGTGGGCACCGACCGCGACCTGGCCATCCGCCCGACCGTTCCCGTCGCTCCAGGCGCGCGACCTCCCGGCTGCGGACTCGCCGGGCCCGGACCGCTCGCCCGCGCCCCTGGGCCAGGTCCGCCTGTCAGCGGCTCGACGGCGTTCCGCCCGTCCTCGCATCGCCCGTCCTCGCATCGCCCGTCCTCGCATCGCCCGTCTCGCGACGAGCCTGCTCCCGTCCGTCGAGCGTGCGGGCCGAGCCGTCCGTGCGCGGCGTCCCGGCGGGTCGGCCGATGGCGGAGGGCCGATGGTGCTCGACCTCCGAGCACCCGCATCCGGCCCCGTCCGCGTCGGGAACCGCGCCGCTGCGGAGGCGCCACGCCACACCCCCGGAGGTGCGGAGCGACTGACGGCTGACCGCACGTGAGGACATGGTCCTCGCCTGTGACGAGGACCTCTGCCGGGCAGCACGACTGCCGGCCGATCAGTCGTGTTACCGTTACTAAATCGATTTAGTAGCGCGGTTCCAGTGCCTCACCCGTCCCCACCGTCGGGCAGCCCGCCGCTCCAGCACCACACCTAGCCCCCCGCAGCGCCGCGGGCACGGCCGCACGCCTGCCTACTGCACCAGCGTTCGAAGGAAATCCCCATGCTCACCGCACCGGTCCACGAATCGACGGACCGCCGCTCCACCACCGTGACGATCGCCCTCGCCGTGCTCGGCGTCTTCGTCACCTACGTCCCCATCACCGGGGTCAGCGTCTCGCTCACCACGATCGGCCAGGCGACCGGAGCCAGCACCGCCGACCTGCAGTGGATCTCCGACAGCTACGTGATCCCGATGGCGGCGGCGGTGCTGTCCGCGGGGGTCTTCGGCGATCTGCACGGCCGTCGCCGGGTCTACCTGATCGGCATGGCGCTGACCGTCCTCGGTGCCGTGGTCGCCGGGCTGGCCGCCCTCGCCCAGGGCTTCACCGCGGTGCACGTCCTCTGGGCCGGCCAGGCGGTCTCCGGCCTCGGCGCCGGCCTGCTGCTGCCCACCACGCTCGCGCTCATCGCGCACGCCGTCCCCGACTTCCGCGCCCGCGGGCGCTACGTGGGCATGTGGGCGACCGGCATGGTCGCCGGGCTGGCGGTCGGTCCGCTGATCTCCGGCGGCATCCTGGAGTTCACCGGCTGGGGCTGGGTGTTCGCCCCGATCGTGGTGCTGGCGCTCGCCGCGGGCGTGGTCGCGCTGCGCCGGCTCCCCGAGTCCGAGGCGCCCGCCGGCCGGCACCTGGACTGGGCCGGCCAGATCACCGCGACCATCGCCATCGCGGCGTCCATCTACGGCGTGATCGAGGGCGGTGAGAACGGCTGGAGCAGCGCCCAGTCGGTTCTCGGCCTCACCGTCGGCGCGCTCGCCCTTCTCGCCTTCATCGTCGCCGAGCTGCGCTCCAGCTCCCCGCTGATGGACCTGGGCCTGTTCCGGTCCCCCGCCTTCAGCGCGGCGGGCTTCGCCGCGGTGGTCGCGCTGTTCTCCGTCGTCGGCACGATGTTCCTGCTGAGCCTGTTCCTGGGTTACGTCCAGCAGCTCTCCCCGCTGGGGATCGGGGTCCGGCTGCTGTTCGTCACCGGCGTCACGGTCGTGGTCAACCAGGTCCTCGGCCGGGTCGCCGGCTCCGTCCGGCCGATCCTGCTGCTCTCCGCCGGGCTGCTGCTGTCCGCCGTCGGCGTCCTGCTGCTGACCGGGGTCGACGAGGGCACCGGCTTCGCCGACCTCGTCTGGCGGCTGGCGGTCTTCGGCGTCTCGATGTCGCTGATGCTCGCCCCGCTGTCGGTGGTCGCGATCAACTCGGTGCCGTGGCAGCTCGCCGGTATGGCCGCGGCCGGCAACACCGCCCTCCGGCAGTACGGCGGTGCGCTCGGCCCGGCGGTCCTCGGCGTGGTCTTCGCCGGCCGGCTCGACGCAGGCGCCTCCCAGTCCGCGGCGCTGCACACCGCCCTGCTGGTCAACGTCGCGCTGCTCCTGCTCGCCGCGATGGGCTGCCTGCTGGCCGCCCGCTCCCGCCCCGCCGCCCCGACCTCCGCCTGACCCGGCGGGCACCGTCCGGGCAGGACGGCCACCGCTCACGGGCGCACGGACCGAGGCGCACCCCGGTCCGTGCGCCCACGCGGCGTCTGCGCGGGCCCGTCGCCGACGGGGACGGCGGTGCGCGGCGTCCAGCTCACCCCCGGTCCCGCAGGCCCGGCTGGCCCCCGGTGCGTCTCCCCCGGCTCCCCGGTGACGTGCCGCCTCAGTCGCCGGGGTTCTCCTGCACGGTGCCCGCCGTGCCGTCGGCCCGCACCCACCGGACGAGCAGCTCGTCCCGGGCGCCGAACCGGACCAGGTGCCGGCCCACCACCCCCTCGAGGACGGCGAGGTGCTCCGGCTCGGTTGCGGTGAGGTGCAGGTCCAGCGTGCCGTCCCCCGCGGTCAGCGCGGCCCGGCCACCGGTGAACTGGATCCACCCCGCTCCGGTGGCCTCGTCCCACTCGGTGGTGCTGCGCCGGGCCAGGTGTGCGGCCAGCTGCTTGCCGTAGCGGCCCGGGCGGTCGGTGGCCACCGACGCAGAGCTGGTGGCGGGCGGGGTGACGGGCTGATCAGGTGTGGGCGACATGCGCGCTCCCGGTTCTCGGTTCTCGGTGGACAGGTCAGCAGCCGGCACGGCCGGCGCCGCCGGCGCCGACGAAGCGGGCGGCGAGGAACTCCGACCCGCGGGCGAGCACCGCGACGTCGGCGCCGACGAGGACGAAGGAGGCCCCTGCCGCAAGGTAGCCATCGGCCACAGCCGGGTCGAAGGCGTTGACGCCGACCGGCTTGCCGGCGGCGCGGACGTCGGTGAACGCCCGCCGCACCGCCGCGACGACGTCGGGGTGGCTCTGCTGGCCGATCAGGCCCATCGACGCCGCCAGGTCCGACGGGCCGACGAACACCCCGTCCACGCCCTCGACGCCGGCGATCTGCGCGGCGTCGGCCACCGCCTCGGCGGTCTCGATCTGCACGAGGACCGACACGTGCGCCGCCGCGTCGGCCAGGTAGCCGTCGATCCGGTTCCAGCGGGCCGACCGGGCCAGCGCCGATCCGACCCCCCGACGGCCGCACGGGGGGTAGTGCGCGGCCGCGACCACGGCTTCGGCCTCGGCCGCCGAGTTGACCATGGGTACCAGCAGTGTCGTGGCCCCCAGGTCGAGCACCTGCTTGACCACCACCGGGTCGGCGGTCGGCACGCGGACGACGGGGGTGATCGGGTAGCCGCCCACGGCCTGCAGCTGCGCCAGCACCGACTCCAGCCCGTTGGGGGCGTGCTCCATGTCGATGAGCAGCCAGTCCAGCCCGGAGCCGGCGCAGATCTCGGCGACCAGCGGGCTGCCGCTGCAGACCCACATGCCCGCCAGCGGCCGGGTCGCGGTCGCCAGGGCGTCCCGCAGGTGCGGCGTCACAGGAACCGGCACGCGATCGTCCCCATCGGTCCGTAGTCGCACAGCACGCTGTCCCCGCGCGAGATCGTCACCGGCCGGGTGAAGGACCCGGCGAGGACCACCTCACCGGCCTCGATGCGGGTGCCGTGCTGGTGCAGCTTGTTCGCCAGCCACGCCACGCCCGTGGCCGGGTGGTTGAGCACGCCCGCGGCGACGCCGGTCTCCTCGACGGTGCCGTTGCGGTAGAGCAGCGCGGCGATCCAGCGCAGGTCGACCGCGTCGGGCCTGGTCGGGTTGCCCCCGAGCACCAGGCCGCCGTAGGCGGCGTTGTCCGCGATCGTGTCGACGATGGTGCGACCGGCCATCTCGATGTGCGAGTTCAGGATCTCCAGCGCCGGGACGACGTACTCGGTGGCGCGCAGCACGTCGAACACCGAGCAGTGCGGGCCCTCCAGCGGTGCCGAGAGGACGAAGGCGAGCTCGACCTCGATCCGCACGTTGGAGAAGTCGTCGAAGGGCACGGTGGCACCGTTCTCCCAGACGGTGTCGTCGAACATGACGCCGTAGTCCGGCTCCGTGATGCCGGTGGCCGCCTGCATCGCCTTGGAGGTCAGCCCGATCTTCCGCCCGACGATCCGGCGGCCGGCGGCCAGCTCCCGGTCCCGCCACACGCCCTGGATGGCGTAGGAGTCCTCCACGGTCGCCTCGGGGTGGCGCGCCGTGATGCGCGGGACCACAGCCTGCGTCCGGTCGGCCTCGGCGAGCTCGGCCGCGAGTGCGGCGAGCGTCTCGGGGGGCAGCATTCAGGCTCCTTCGGTGGTGGTGGTGGTCAGGAAGGCGGACAACGTGCCGTTGCGGTGCCGCCGCACGGCCTGCTCGATCTCCTCCGGGGACGCCCGCGCCGCGATCAGGTCGAGGAGGGCGTCGTGCTCGCAGACCGAGTCGGGGGCGCGCCCCGGCACGAAGGAGAAGATCGAGTCCCGCAGGTGACCCAGCCTGGCCCACTCGACCTCGACGAGCTCCAGCAGGCGCGGGTTGGGGCACCGGGCGTACAGCGTGCGGTGGAACTCCTGGTTCAGAGCGCTGAAGGCCCCCGAGTCCAGGTCGATGAGCCCGCTGCGCATGACGCCGTTCAGCTCCCGCGCACGGGTCAGGTCGGCGGCGGTGAGGTGGCGCGCGGCCAGCGCCGTCGCCGCGCTCTCCACCACGCTGATCACCTGCATGGCGGCGCGGTACTGCCCGGCGTCGACCATGGCGACGCGGGCTCCCACGTTCCGCTCGAACGTCACCAGACCCTCGGCGCTCAGCTCGCGGATCGCCTCCCGGACCGGCACCACGCTTATCGCCAGCTCCGCGGCGAGCGAGGTGAGCACCAGCCGGTAGCCGGGACCGTAGCTCCCGGAGGTGATCCGCTCGCGGATCCACTCGTAGGCGCGGCGGGACTTGCTGACCTCCACGAGCTGGGTCACGGCTGCTGACGCTCCGCCTGGAACCGGGCGCGCCACTGCGCGTTCATCGGGAACAGCCCGTCCAGCGGGTGGCCCGCCGCCGCCTGCACCGCCACGTACGCGTCCTCCTCCTCCTGGGCGAGGGCGGCGTCGACGACCTCCTCGACCAGCGCCGGCGGGATGACGAGGACCCCGTCGGCGTCACCCACGACCACGTCGCCGGGCTGGACCGTGGTGCCGCCGCAGGCGATGGTCAGGTCGGCGTCCCACGGGACGTGCCTGCGGCCCAGCACGGCCGGGTGCGCCCCGACGGTGTAGACCGGGATGCCCACCGCGGCGACGGCCTCGGCGTCCCGGACCCCGCCGTCGGTGACGATCCCGGCGGCCCCGCGGGTGCGGGCCCGGATGGCCAGGACGTCACCCAGGGTGGCCGCGCCGGTCTCACCGCGGGCCTCGATCACCAGGACCTCGCCGTCCTGCACGGCGTCGAAGGTGCGCTTCTGCGCGTTGTACCCGCCACCGTGCGAGGCGAAGAGGTCCTCGCGGTTGGGCACGAACCGCAGCGTGCGGGCGGTGCCGACGACCTTCCGACCGGGGGTCAGCGGCCGCACGCCCTCGATCGTCACGTTGTCCAGGCCCCGCTTGCGCAGCTGCGCCGACAGGGCGGCGACGGGTGCGCGTCCCAGCTTCTCGCGCAGCTCGGGTGTCAGCGCCGGCGCCGTCCCCACCGGTGCGGGGACGGCCCCGAGCGCGGGGTCGAACCCGGCGGCGCCGGCCACCACCGCGGTCACGAGCCGACCGGACGTCGGGGCCCCCGCGGCCGTGGGCGCGTCGACCTCGACCTCGACCGAGTCACCGGGCACGAGGGAGGCTCCTCCCGCCGGGGTACCGGTGAGGACCACGTCCCCCGGCTCGAGGGTGAGCAGCTGGGACAGGTCGGCGATGATCTGGTCCAGGCCGAACAGCAGGCCCGCCGTCGTGTCCTCCTGGACGAGCCGGCCGTTGACCCAGGTGCGCACGCGCAGACCGGCGGCGTCCACCCGGCGCGCGTCGACCAGCTCGGGACCGAGCGGGGTGAACCCGTCCCCGCCCTTGGACCGCAGGTTGGAGCCCCGGTCGGCGGCCCGGAGCTCGGGCAGGCCCAGGTCGTTGGCCGCCGTGACCCAGCCGACGTGCGCCCAGGCGTCCTCCCGGGCGACGCGCCGGGCGGTCGTGCCGATGACGAGCGCGACCTCCCCCTCGCAGGTCAGCTGGTCGGTGCCCGCGGGACGCTCGACCACCCCGCCGGAGGACGCCACCGAGCTCGAGGGCTTGAGGAAGTACGACGGTTGCGCCGGGCGCTCGCCGCGCTCTGCGGCTCGTGACGCGTAGCTCGCGTGCACGGCGATGACCTTCCCCGGCCTGGGGATGGGGACCTCGGCGGTCATGGCGTCCTCCTCGGTCACGGCGTCCTCCTCGGTCACGGTGTCCTCCTCGGTCACGGTGTCCTCCTGTGGTTCGGCTGCGGCACCAGGTGCGATCACGTGGCAGGTCCCGTGGTGCCGGTGACGTACGCTCCTGGGCCGCTGAGGGTCCGCTGTGCCCGCGGCCGGACCGTGAGGAGGTGACGCCCGTGGTCAGCAAGTCCGAGCAGGCCTTCCAGATCCTCAAGGAGCGGATCATGGACGGCAGTTACGGCCCGGGGCACCGGCTGGTCATCGACCAGCTCGTCCGCGAGCACGGGATCAGCTCGGTGCCCTGGCGGGAGTCGCTGCGCCGGCTGGAGGCCGAGGGCTGGGTCGACATGGTGCCCAACGTCGGGGCCCTGGTGCGCACCTTCGACACCGACGCCTGGCAGCGGGGTCTCAGCCTGGTGGCCAGGCTCGGCGGGTACGCGACCGCGCTGTCGGCCCCGCACCTGACCTCCGACGACCTGGCGCAGGCCGCCGCTCTCAACCGCGAGATGGCGGAGGCGCTGGCCGCCTTCGACCCGGCCCGCTTCGGTCAGCTCAACCGGCGGTTCCACGAGCTGCTGGCCGGCCGGGCCGACGACGACCGGCTGCTGGACATGGTGCGCAACGAGTGGACCCGGCTCGAGCTGATCCGGAAGTCGGCGTTCTGGTACGCGCCGGGTCGCGCCCAGGCGGCGCTGGCCGAGCACGAGGGGATCCTCGAGCTGATCGAGGCCGGGGCCTCCCCCGAGGCCATCGAGGCCGCGGCCAAGCAGCACGAGATCAACACCGTCGACGCGGTGACCCACCACGGCGCCGAACGTCTCTCCGGCCACCACTGATCACTCCCCGCGCTCGCGCCACTGGGCGATCAGGGCGCGCCCGTAGTCGTTGCCGTTGGGCTGCCGCAGCGTCGTGTGCACGTGGAAGCGGGCCGGGAGCCGGTTGCTCAGCCAGACCCCCGCGTGGTGGTCGAGCTCGGTGATGAGCACCGGTGACTGCACGCGGACGTAGAACGGCTGGGACCCGTCCGTCGCGCCGTACCAGGAGAACCAGGTGTCCTCCAGGTGAGCGTCGTACTCGGCCAGGGTCAGCTCGCGCTGCGGCTGCAGCAGCAGCAGCAGGGAGTCCTCGACCAGCGCCCGGAGCAGACCGCGTTGGTGGTCGTCGAGCTCACCGGCCGGGATCCCCTCGTACGGGATGACCCGGTTGTCCCGGAAGGCCCCGGCGACGTGCCGCTCGTCGGCCGGGTGCAGCCGCCCCTCGGGCATGGCCGGGTCCAGCACCGACGCGTAGACGACCGCCTTCCTCCGCTGCTGCTCGTCGAGGGAACCGGCGAGGGCCAGCGCGGTCTCCTCGCGGGCCTCGAACAGCGGCGGGCGGGCGCCGTCGGAGAGCGCCGGCTCGCCGCCGAGGAACACCGGTGCGATCACGTGCCGCCCACCGACGGAGACGACGTTGACCGCGACGTGGTGGCCGAACAGCTGCCAGCCCCACGGCTCGAGCGGGTCGGGGGTGCCGAAGAGGGAGAACCAGTAGCTGCGGTCGTTCAGCACGGTGGGCAGGTCGACCAGCTCACCCAGGTAGCCGTTGAGCGCCATCGCCTCGGTGACCCGGGCGTACCCCGCCGGGCTCAGCGAGGCGCGGACCAGCTCGAGCACCGCCTCGACCTTCGCCGGGTCGATGTCCTCCAGCCGGAGCCCGACCTGGTGGACGACGAACTCCGGGTTGCTCCAGGCCCGCCACTCCGGCGCCTCGACCGGGTGGCTGACCGCCGCCTGCTCCGCCGGGGTCAGCAGCCCCAGCAGCCGCTCGGCCGCCTGCTGCTGCGCGGGGTCGGCGACCGGGTGCTCCGGGAGCGCGTACAGCCCCTCGCGCCGCACGCCGTCGGAGGTGATGCCGACGAACGGCTCGTCGTACAGCGACCGCCAGTACGCCAGCAGCTCCTGCAGGAAGGGCGCCTGGTACCGGTCCTCGGCGAACTCCAGCCAGCCCATCCCGCGGACCCCGGCCAGCTTCGGGTCGTCGAGGTCGTAGCGGTGGTCGAGGTAGCTGTCGGTGGGCAGCTCGACCACCCCCTCCCGGCCCGCCACGCGCGCGGTGGAGAAGAAGCCGTCGATGTCCTCGTCGGGGGTCTGGCTCACGGGCACTCCCTTCGCGGTGGCGGGCACACCAGGTCAGATCGGGAGGTTGAACATGTGCTTGGCGTTGCCCGAGAGCACGGCCTCGCGGTCGGCGTCGCTGATCTCGACGGTGTTCTTCATGAACTCCACGCCCTGGCTCATCCAGCCGTAGAAGACCGGGAAGGAGGAACCGAACATGTAGTGGTCGGCACCGTTGACCTTGAGCGCGCACTCGACCTGGTCCTTGCCCCACGAGTGCGGGTGGGTGAGGTCGAAGAAGATGTTGTTCTCCAGGTAGCTCGTGATCTTCTCGCCACCGGTGGGGTCCAGCCGGCTGATGGCCTCCTTCTTGTTCGAGGCGTGCGGCGTCATCAGCGCGGTGTTGGCGAACCAGTTGCCGCCGAGCATCGTGTGCACGAACCGCAGGCCCGGCATCCGGTCGAACATGCCGCTGAACAGCTCACGGCCGACCGCGGTGCCCTGGTCGACGATCCGCCCGTACTCGCGGCGCAGGTTCGTGTAGTCGATCACCGAGCGCCACTCCACCGGCAGCGGCGTGTGGTGCACGATCACCGGGATGTCCAGCTTCTCGATCACCTTGAGGTAGGGCTCGAAGACCGGGTCGTCGAGGTAGAGCTGGCCGTAGTGGCAGGCCATCTGGACGCCGACGGCGCCCAGGTCGCCGACGCAGCGCTCGAGCTCGTAGACGTTCTCCTTACCGCCCCACGGCGGCACGCAGGCGGTGGCGAACAGCCGGCCGTTGGACCGCTTGACGATCTCGGCGGCGTTGTCGTTGACCGCGGTGCAGGTCTCCAGCGGCAGCCACTCCTGCCACACCGGCACGCGCATGACGCCGTAGTCGACGCCGGCCTCGTCCATCGCGGCGAGCTTGGCCTCGGCGCTGTAGTCGCCGTCGACGTAGTTGAGGTTCTGGTGCCCGGCGGGCTTCTCCAGGATCAGCTGCTTGCGGCCGTCGTCCAGCTCGGCGACCCGGGCGATCTCCCCGAAGCCGCGCGGGGCGCTGTCGAGGAAGCCGTTGAGGATCTTCGGGTTGCTGAACAGGTCCTCGGGCAGGTGGTGGATGTTGATGTCGACGACGGTCATCGGACGGGCTCCTTCTGTTGGTGGTCGGGTGCAGCTGCCGGACCGGTGGCGGCGCGCTGCCGCAACCGGGACCGGGAGCCGTTGGTGTAGATGGCGGCGACGATCCGCTCCGGGGTCAGGTCGCCGGTCAGCTCCTCGCGGACGGCGCCGTCGCTGCAGACCAGCACGCGGTCGCAGAGCAGCGCCAGCTCGTTCTCGTCCGATCCGGCCACGAGGACGGCGCGGCCGTCGCGCGCCGCGGTGCGGACGGCTTGCACGATGGTGTGCCGGGCCCCGACGTCGACCGCCTGGGTGGGCTCGTGCAGCAGCAGCAGCTGCGGGTCGGTCGCCAGCCACTTGGCCAGCAGGACCTTCTGCTGGTTGCCGCCGCTCATGGTGCCGACCACCATGTCCGGCCGCGGTGGGCGGACGTCCAGGTCCCGGATCCACGACTCGGCGAGGGTCTTCTCCGCGGCGCCCTTCAGCGGGACGAGCTGACGTCTGGCCGTGGTCGTCTGCGGGAACGCCAGGTTTTCGGTGAGCGTCATCCCCAGGGCCAGACCGGCGATCTCCCGGCCCTCGGGGACCAGCGCGATCCCCGCGGCGACCGCCCGGGCCGGGGTCAGCGTGGCGACGTCGACGGTGCCGTCGGCCAGCTCCACCGAACCCGAGCGGGCCGGGGTGACCCCGCTGACCAGGTACGGGACGTCGTCGTACCCGGAGCCACCGAGCCCGGTGATCCCGACGACCTCGCCGGGGGCGACGTCGAGGGCCAGGTCGCGGACCCGCAGGCCGGTGAGCTGCCGGACCCGCACCGGGGGCCGGCCGGAGACCACGGCCGGCGCACCCCGGTGCTCGAGGTCGTCGGCGTTGCGCCCCAGCATCAACGACGCCAGCCCGGTCTTGTCCAGCCCGGCGACCGGGCGACCGGCCTCGACGACGCGGCCGTCGCGCAGCACGGTGACCCGGTCGGCCGCCTCGACGACCTCCTCGAGACGGTGCGTGATGAGCAGCGCGGCGGTACCGGTGGCCACGATCCCGTCCAGGATCTGGAAGAAGTGCTCCAGCGCCTCGCGGCCCAGCGCCCGGGTCGACTCGTCGAAGATGATCAGCCCGGTCCCCGGCTGCAGGTCCTGCAGGGCGCGGGCGATCGCGACCGTGGCCCGCTGGTCCTCGCGCAGCCTGCCCACCGGGACGTCCAGCGGGATCGAGGTACCGAGGCGGTCGAAGACCGCCTCGGTCGCCGCTCGCTCCTTCTGCCAGTCGACCCGGCGCAGGAACCGCGATCCGGTCAGCCGGCCCAGCCGGCTGTTCTCCAGCACCGTGGCGTCGTGCACCAGGCCGAGGCTCTGGTGCACGACGGCCACCCCGCGGGCCCGTGCCTCGCCCGGCTGCACCGGCAGGCTCACCGCCTCGCCGTCCACCTGCACGCGGCTGCCCGCATCGGGCGTGTACAGCCCGGTCAGGATCTTGGCGACGGTGGACTTGCCGGACCCGTTCTGCCCGACGAGGGCGTGGATCTCCCCCGGCCGCACGTCGAAGGAGACGCCGTGGAGCACCCGCGTGCTGCCGAAGGTGATCGCCAGCCCGTCGACCGTCAGCCGGGGAACGGCCGGGAGGTGGACGTCCGCCTGCTGACCGGGGGACGGGGTCACCCGATGCCCCACAGCGTCTGGAACTCCTCGGGGAAGGTGGTCGGGCCGAACCAGGCGCCCGAGTCGTTGGCCTCCTGCGTCACCTCGACGTCGTCCATCGTGTCCTGGGTGAACAGGCGCACCGGGATGGTGTACTCGGGCACGTCGGTGCCGAGCATGAGCCGCAGTGCCGCGTCCATGTCGACCCAGCCCTGGAACGCCGAGGCCTGGCCGGCCGCGGCGGCCAGCGTGCCGCCCTGCACCGCCTTGACGCTGTTGAGCGTCGCGGCACCGGTGACGACCTTGATCCCGGTGCGCGAGGTCTGCTGGACCCCGGACTGGACGGCCTGCAGGTACTGCTCGAACTGCGACTCGACGTAGCCGACGTCGGGGTGCTGCAGCAGGGCGGAGCTCATGGAGGACGGGATGAGCGAGGCGCTGGACGCCGAGAGCTCGTTGATGGTCACCTCGCAGTCGGGGCAGCTGTCGTCGTAGACCGCCTGGCCGGCGGCGACGTACTCGGCGGGCGAACGGCCGTCGGTGCTCATGTTGATGATCACCTGGGCGTCGCCGCCGGAGTCCGCGGTGATCCAGGTCGCCAGCGCCTCGTCCATCCGCGAGCCACCCGGCAGGACGTAGGTCAGGGTGTCCGAGGCCGGGTGCGCCTCGTCGGGCAGCTGGTTGCTGATGATCACCGGGATGCCGGCGGCCTGCGCCGCGTCGAAGGCGTTGCCGGCCAGGCCGTACTCGATGGCGTCGGCGATGATCACCCCGGCCTGGGAGCTGGTCGCCCGGTTGATGCAGGCGCTGATGTCGGTCGGCGTCCCCTTGCCGTCGCAGACCTGCACGTCCACGCCGACCGTCCCGGCCGCCGCGGTCAGCGCCTTGGCGGCCACCTGGAAGGCCGGCGCCTGCTGGCTGATCGGGATGTAGAAGATCGTCCTGCCCGCTACCGGGCTGACGTCGCCGACGGGCTCGGTCGGCACCGGATAGGCGTCCAGCGGCTGGGTGAACTCCTCGATGGCGGCCGACACCGAGGCGTTGCCGGCCGTCGTGCCGGTGCCCGACGACGCAGCTTCCCCGGAGCTGCCGCAGGCAGCCAGGGACGCGGTGACGACGGCGATGCCGCCGACGGCAGCCCAGGTGTTCGCCCGCCGGGTTCGGCGGACCAGAGCGACGTTGCTCATGGGTTGACTCCTTGCGTGGGAGTGGTGCAGGGGAGGGAGGTGTTCAGCGGGACCGGTTGCGCAGGACGGTGGAGAGCGTGACGGCGAGCACCAGCACGCCGCCGTAGAAGACCGACGAGACCCAGGAGCTGGCACCCAGCAGTTGCAGACCGAGGACGCCGGTGGCCAGGAAGTAGACGGCGAGCAGGGTGCCGAGGGGGTTGAAGCGGCCCGGCTGCAGGATCGCCGTCCCCAGGAAGGTGGCCGCGAAGATGGGCAGCAGGTAGACCTGCGAGACGTTGGGGTCGAACCCGCCGGTGGCAGCTGCGGCGAGGACACCGCCGACGCCGGCGATCAGCCCGGCGACGATGAACGCGCCCATCCGGATGCGGGTGACGCGGACCCCCGCCAGCCGGCTCACCTCGCGGTTCTCCCCGACGAAACGCATGCTGCGGCCGAGCGGGGTGACGTGCAGGACGTAGCCGAAGCCGAGCATCAGCAGCAGCCCGTAGAAGAAGCTGATCGGCAGGCCCAGCACCGGCTGGGACGCGATGTGCTGGAAGTCGCTGGGCAGCCCGCTCACCGGGCTCAGGTCCGCCAGCCAGAGCGCGATCCCGAGCAGGAAGGTGGCCATCCCCAGGGTCACCACGATCGTGTTGACCCCGACGCGGACGACCAGCACGGCGTTGACCAGGCCGACCAGGACCGACGCCACGACGGCCGCGACCGCGGCCGGCCAGACGCCCCACCCGTGGTTGATGTTGAGGACGCTGACGGTGATCGCCGCCAGGCCGAAGTTCGAGGCGACCGACATGTCGACGAACTCGCCGACGATGATGGTGCACAGCAGCCCGGCGGTCAGGAAGACCAGCGCCTGCTGGCTCCCGAAGATGGTCTTGAAGGAGCCGGGGGTCAGGAACGTGTCCGGCCGCAGCACCCCGTAGAGGACGGCGAGCAGGACCCAGACGCCGATGACGGCGAACCGGGCCGCCAACCAACCGGTTCCGCCCATCGCCCGCGGTGCCGGCTCCGCAGCGGCCGGCGAGGAGGCCCTCGCCGGGGGGGCCGGTGTGGTCGACAGGGTGTCGGCTGACGGGGCAGCCGCCGAGGCAGACGTTGACTCGGGCATGAGGTGGGGTGTCCTCTCCGGCCCTCGGTGAGGCCCGTCACGGTCGATCGTGTACGAAACCATATACACATCTAGGTGTGACACAAGCCCCAAAGTCGCCTTGAAATCCTACATGATCCTGCGTACGGTCCCCAGGACCTGCACCGCCGTCGGAAGGTCCCCATGAGCTCGGTCGACTCCCGCGACATCGGGTACCGCCAGGACGGCACCCGGCTGCTCGGCCTCCTCTGCGCGCCCTCGACCCCTGCGCCCGACCGCGCCGGCGCGCTGCTGGTGCACGACGCCTTCGGCGTCAGCGACGAGATGGTCGCGATCGCCTCCCGGCTGGCCGCGCAGGGCCATCCCGTGCTGGCCGCCGACGTCTGGGGCGAGCGCCGGCTCCCCGGATCGGAGGCGGAGATCGGCCCGCTGATCGGTGGCATGGTGGGCGACCGCGGCCGGTGGATGGCGCGGATCCGGGCAGCCCACGCGGCCGCGGCGGAGCAGCCGGAGTTCGCCGGCCGCCCCCTCGTGCTGCTCGGCTACTGCTTCGGCGGCTCCTCGGCGCTGGAGTACCTCCGCACCGGCGCCGACATCGCCGGGGTCATCAGCGTGCACGGCGGTCTGGACCTGCTCGCCCCCGACTGGTCGCAGGCACGGCCCGCGAGCGTGCTGCTGTGCACCGGGGCCGACGACCCGATGGCCACCGCGCAGCTGCGCACCGACCTCACCGGCTCCCTGGACGCCGCCGGCATGGACTGGCAGCTGCACCTCTACAGCGACACCAGGCACGCCTTCACCAGCCTGACGGCAGCGCACTCCCCCGTGCCCGACGTCGTCGCCTACAACCCCCGCAGCGCCGCCCGCGCGTGGGCGGCGACCGTGCAGTTCGTGCACGAGATCGCCGACCCCGAGCCCGTCAACGACGACAAGACGAGGACCCCTCATGCCTGATCTGGACATCGCCGTCATCGGCGCCGGCCCGGCCGGCCTGGCCGCCGCGCTCCGCCTGCACCAGCAGGGCTTCCGCCCGCGCATCTACGAGTCGGTGCCCGAGCTGAAGCCGCTCGGCGTCGGCATCGACGTCAAGGTCTACGGCACCAAGGAGTTCGACGACCTCGGCCTGCTGGAGGAGCTCCGCGCGATCTCGGTCGACGCCAAGGACTCGATCTTCTACAACAAGTACGGCCAGGAGATCTACGCCGAGCTGTGCGGCGTGCACATGGGCTACCTCTACGAGCAGCGCTTCGTGCACCGCGGCATCCTGCAGATGCTGCTGCACCGCACGGTGCTCGAGCGGCTGGGTGCCGACTCCGTCGTCGCGGGCACGCGGTGCACCGGGTACACGAACGACGCCGGCGGCGGCACGGTGACCCTGGACCTGCAGACCGCCGACGGCGAGGCCTCGCAGGTCACCGTCGACCTGGCCGTCGCCGCCGACGGCATCAACTCGACCATCCGCCGGCAGATGCACCCCGAGCAGTCCGAGCCGGTCTACTCCGGCATCACCATGTGGCGCGGCACGACGCTGATGGAGCCCTTCGGCAGCGGCGGCACGATCCTGCACATCGGCGCACCGCAGAGCTCGAGCATGATCGTCTACCCGATCGCCGACGACTTCGAGGGCTCGGGCAAGACCCTGGTGAACTGGGTCGTGGAGGCCATGCGGGACGAGACCGTCGAGGACTGGAACCAGCTCGGCACGGTCGACGAGATCATGCACTACTACGACGAGTGCGACATCGTGCATCTGGACGTCCAGGAGATGATGCGCAACGCCCGCGAGACCTACCTGTTCCCGCTGATCCGGCACGACCCGCTGGACACCTGGATAGACGGCCGGGTGGTGCTCATCGGCGACGCCGCGCACGCCATGTACCCCCGCGGCGGCAACGGCGCCTGCCAGGCGATCGTCGACGGCGGTGTGCTGGCCCGCGAGCTGGCCACCAAGGACGACGTGGCCGCCGCGCTGGAGGCATTCCAGGCCGAGCGGCTGCCGGTGGTCAACGGGATCGTGATGGCCCACCGTGGTGAGGGCTACGAGGTCATCCGCCGGATGGTGGAGGACCGCACCGACGGCGAGCGCTTCGCCGACATCGAGGAGGTCCTCCCGCTGGCCGAGGCGGACGCGATCTTCAGCGCCTACCACGCCCGGGTGGGCCAGCCCCGGGTCGGCGCCGAGGCCGGCGAGCCGACCGGCTTCCGCACCGAGCACATCGCCCGGGGGGCGGCTGCCCGATGAACGGCCTTCCGATGAGCAGCGTGGCCCCCGTCGTGGTCGCCGACGAGGCGACCCGGGCGGAGATCCTCGCCGTCGAGGAGCGCCGCCAGCAGGCGCTGCTCGCCGTGGACGTCCCGGCGCTGGCCGAGCTGTACGACGACTCCCTCGTGCACACCCACGCACCGGGGCTCACCCACGACAAGACCCAGCTGCTGGAGCACGTCGCGACGCGGCAGGCCTACCGCGGCATGAGCCGTGGTGAGCTCACCATCCGGCTGGTCGGCGACGTGGCGATCATGACCGGCCGGCTGGTCAACCGGCTGGGCAGCCCGGACGGTTCGGAGCGGGTGGTCGGCGGCCAGGTGATCCAGGTGCTGCGCCGCTGCGAGGACGGCCGCTGGCGGTTCCTCAGCTTCCAGATGACCCCCGACGGCGAGCACGTCTGGGCCCCCACCGACGCCGAGGCCGCCAGCCTGGCCGCGCGTGAGCAGGAGACGCGCGCATGAAGATCGCCCGCTTCCACGTCGGCGACGGACCGACCCGGCTGGGCCGGGTCGACGGCGACCGGGTCACCGACATCTCCGGGCAGGTGGGCACGTCGCTGCGCACCATCCTGCCGCTGCTGTCCTCGCTCGAGGAACTGATCCTGTCGGCCGCCGGCGAGACGTTCGACCTCGACGCCGTCACGCTCGAGGCACCGATCGACGACCCGCAGAAGTACCTGGGCATCGGGATGAACTACAAGGAGCACGCCGAGGAGGCGCGGGCGGCGGGCATCCCGATCCCGACCAGCCAGCTGTGGTTCAACAAGCAGGTCTCCTGCATCACCGGCCCGCACGACGCGATCGTGAAGCCGGGCATCTCCGACCAGCTCGACTACGAGATCGAGCTGGCCGTCGTGATCGGGCAGCGCTGCAAGAACGTCGCGGTCGCCGACGCCCGGTCGGTGATCGCCGGGTACCTCGTGGCCAACGACGTCTCGGTGCGGGACTGGCTGCAGAAGCGCTCCCCCACGTTCACCCTGGGGAAGTCTTTCGACACCCACGGCCCGCTCGGCCCGTGGCTGACCACCGACGACGAGATCGCCGACCCGCTCGCGCTGGACATGCGCCTGACGGTCAACGGCGAGGTGCGGCAGAGCTGGTCCACCGGCGACATGATCTACGACATCTACGAGCAGATCGCCTACCTGACCCAGGTCTTCACGCTGATGCCCGGAGACGTCCTGGCCACTGGCACGCCGTCCGGCATCGGGGCGCCGACCGGGAACTTCCTGAAGGTGGGCGACGTCGTCCGCGCCGAGATCGACGGGTTGGGCGCGCTGGAGAACCGCGTCGTCGCGGAGGCCTGACCGTGACCGAGCGGGTGAGCATCGACGTCCCCGGCTTCCGGCACGCCAACCCGATCCCGGCCGGCAGCCGGATCGGGCCGTTCCTGGCCTCCGGTGCCCTCACCGGCCGGGACCCGGGGACCGGTGAGATGCCGACCGACCTCGACCGGCAGTGCGCGAACGTCTTCGGCCACGTCCGCGCACTGCTGGCCGCGGCCGGCGGCTCTCCCGACGACGTCCTCAAGCTCACATTCCACCTCGCCGACCCCGGCGACCGGGAGGCGCTCAACCGCGAGTGGGTGGCGATGTTCCCCGATCCCGCGCACCGCCCGGCGCGCCAGGCCCTGGCCGCACAGCTCTCCGGTGGTGCGCTCGTGCACTGCGACCTGCTCGCGGTGCTCCCCGATGCCGATGGAGGACGTCGATGACCGAGTCCGAGCTGCTGGCCTCGGTCCCCGACGGCCTGCTCGTCGACGGGCAGTGGCGCCCGGCCTCCGACGGTGCCCGGGTCGACGTGCTCGACCCGGCGACCGGGCAGGTGCTGACGTCCGTGGCCAGCGCCTCGGTCGCCGACGGCCTCGACGCCCTGGACGCCGCATCACGAGCCTTCCCCGGCTGGGCCGCGACGCCGGCCCGGGAGCGCGCGGAGCTGCTGCGCCGGGCGTTCGACCTGCTCCAGGAGCGGCGCGAGGAGTTCGCCCTGCTGATGACCCTGGAGATGGGGAAGCCGCTGGCCGAGGCGCGCGCCGAGGTCGGCTACGGGGCGGAGTTCCTGCGCTGGTTCTCCGAGAGCGCCGCGCACGTGCAGGGGCGGTACGGCGCGAACCCCGAGGGCACCGGGCGGATGCTCGTCACCCACCACCCGGTGGGGCCGTGCTACCTGATCACCCCGTGGAACTTCCCGCTGGCCATGGCCACCCGCAAGGTCGCCCCGGCGCTGGCCGCCGGGTGCACGGTGGTGATCAAGCCGGCGGCGCTGACGCCGCTGACCACGTCGCTGTTCGCCCAGCTGCTCATCGACGCCGGTCTCCCGCCCGGCGTCGTCAACGTCGTGACCACCGCCGCGCCCGGGCCCATGTCGGAGGCGATCATCGCCGACCCGCGGCTGCGCAAGCTCTCCTTCACCGGCTCCACCCCGGTCGGCCGGATGCTGCTGGCCCAGGCAGCCACCGGCGTGCTGCGCACCTCCATGGAGCTGGGCGGCAACGCGCCGTTCGTGGTGTTCGAGGACGCCGACCTGGACCAGGCCGTCGACGCGGCCATGATCGCCAAGTTCCGCAACACCGGGCAGGCCTGCACCGCGGCCAACCGCTTCCTGGTGCACTCCTCCGTCGTGGCCGAGTTCACCGCCCGGATCACCGAACGCGTCCGGTCGCTGACGATGGGCCGGGGCACCGAGCCGGGGGTCACCATCGGTCCGCTCATCGACGCCAAGGCCGTCGCCACGACCGGGCAGCTCGTCGCGGACGCGGTGGAGCGCGGAGCCACCGTGCACGTCGGCGGGAGCGCGCCCGACGGGCCGGGCACCTTCTTCCCCGCGACGGTCCTCGGGAACGTACCGGCCGGCAGCGCGCTGCTGCGCGAGGAGATCTTCGGGCCCGTGCTGGCGATCGTCGGGTTCGACGACGAGGACCAGGCCGTCGCGATGGCCAACGACACCGAGTACGGCCTGGTCTCCTACGTCTTCACCCGGTCGCTGGCCCGCGGTCAGCGCATGGTCGAACGGCTGCACACCGGGATGATGGGGCTCAACGTCGGCGCGGTGTCCAACCCCGCGGCGCCCTTCGGCGGCTGGCAGTCCTCGGGGCTGGGCCGCGAGGGCGGCGACGAGGGCATCCACGAGTACCTCCAGACCAAGTACACGCTCACGCCCGATCCCTTCGCGTGAGCCCGACGACGGCGTCGACCACCCGCACAGCTCCGGAGGAGCCATGACCGACCAGCCCGCGATGACCCACCCCGCGATGACCTACGAGGCCCCCACCACGATCAAGCGGATGCTCTTCACGACCTGGGCGCTGCTGGACTCGCTGACCCCGGACCTGCGCACCCAGGCACACCTGCCCGACATGGGCGACCCGCGGCGGCTCGACTGGGACTTCATCCCCAAGCCGGACCGGACCGGCGTCCCGCTCACCAAGCTGGACGCGCACCAGCGCATCCTGGCGCACACCCTGCTCAGGTCGGGCCTGAGCATCCGGGGCTACAGCCAGGTGCTGGCGGTGATGGCCACGGAGAACGTCCTGCGGGAGCTGGAGGCGATCGACCGCGGTTTCGGGGCGATCGCCGGCGATTTCCGCAACCCCGACGCGTACTGGTTCACCATCTTCGGGCGGCCCGGGTTCGAGGACACCTGGGGGTGGCGGGTCATCGGTCACCACCTGTCGATCAGCTGCACGATCGTCGCCCAGCGGTACCTGACGATCACCCCGATGGCGATGGGTGCCATGCCGATGCCCGCCGGGGTGCTCGACCCGCTCGGCGAGCACGAGCGCCGGGCGCTGGAGATCCTGCACTCGCTCTCCCCCGACCTCCGCGAGCAGGCCGTCGTCCACGACGTCGCCCCGGCCGACTTCGTCACCCGCCAGGTGCCCCGGGTCGGCGCCGAGGAGTGGCCCGACCACGTCGACCTGGGCATCGTCGGCTACACCACCACCGACGCCGACCGGGAGAAGCTGCGCTTCGTCCAGGCGGCCCCCTCGGGGGTCAGCGGCGCGGACCTCGACGGCCGGCAGCTCGACGCGGTGCGCGAGCTGCTGCTCCGGTTCGTCGAGACCGGCCCGGAGGAGATCACCCGGCAGTACCGCGACCAGGTGCTGATCGAGGACCCCGCGAAGCTGACCTTCGCCTGGGCCGGGGGCACCCGGGCCGACACGGCGCACTACTACCGGATCTCCACCTCGGGTCTGCTGGTCGAGGCCGACAACGCGGTGGCCGCGGGTCAGCACCTGCACACCGTCTGGCGGGATCTGCACAACGACCTGGGCCACGATCTGCTGCTCGACCACTACGCCCAGCACGGCCCCGACGGCCGCCACCTCGACCGCCGGCTGGTGTCCCACCGGCAGACCCAGGACGACCCGCTGACCACCGAGGCCTGGTACGTCCCCGAGGTCTACGTCAAGCACTGACCTGTGGGGCACCCGGCGCGCGGGCGCCACCAGCTCGCAGGTCAGGCCGAGTCGCGGACCACGACCCGGCCGGGCTGGGGGCGCAGGTCGGCGGCGTCCCGGCCGAGGGCGGCCCGCGCGGCCACCCGCCCGTGCGTCTGGGCGTCGATGCGCAAGGTGGTCAGCGCCGGCGTGACGAGGGCCCCGTACTCGGTGTCGTCGAAGCCGATCACCGCCAGGTCACCCGGTACGTCGAGCCCGAGGTCGTGGGCGGCGGCCATCGTGCGGAGGGCGACGTTGTCGTCGAACCCGGCGACCGCGGAGATGTCGCCGTGATCGGCCAGGAACCCCCGGACCGCCTCCACGGCAGCAGGTCGCCCCGCCGGCACGGAGACCACCGGGAACGGCGGGAGACCCGCTCGCTGCGCAGCCTCCTGGGCGAACCGCAGCCGGGTGGACGCGAGCGCGGCTCCTTCCTGCGGGAGGGCCATGCCCAGCCGCACGTGCCCACGGTCGACCAGGTGACCGACCTGGAGCGCCACGTTCGCCGCCATGCCGCTCTCCCAGCCACCGTCGTCGAGCTCGTGCCCGGTCAGGTAGCGCTCGGCGAGCCGCAGGACCGCCCGCGGGGCGATCGCGTCGAGGACCTGCTGGGAGTTCTCGGGCGTGGGGCGGCCGTGCCGGACGAGGAGCACGTGCCCCAACCGGGCGAGCTCGTCGTCGAGACCGTCGATGTAGGTGCGGGCGTAGTTGCCGTCCATCCCCGAGTCCACGTGCAGGACGACCAGCCGGGACGCGCCCTCGCGCAGGGCCCGGGCGATGCCGTGCGGCACGTACCCCAGCTCCTGGGCGACCCGGCGCACCCGCGCCTGGGTCTCCGGGGAGATCGTCTGGTTGGGAGCGTCGTTGAGCACGAAGCTCACGGTGGAGCGGGACACCCCGCTCGCCGCAGCAACGTCGTTCAAGGTCACCCGCACCGGACCACCTCCCCCTCCCGTTCCCCGCCGGGAGGGTACCGGCGCCATCGGGCCGCACGGTCCGCCGGTGCACCTGGCCGCCCGCGGGTGACCGGACCCGGGGAAATTCCAGGTGCTCGGGACTGTGCCCCGGGCCACAGGCGTGTTATGGTTCACTAAATCGGTTTTGCGGTGGTCGTCACCCGACGCCGGTCCGCACCGAGGCACCTCCAACTCACCGGCGAGAGGAACTGCACCCATGGCCGCACCCACCCTCCAGGACGGCATCGACGAGGCCGGCTCCCCGGTCGGGCTGCTCTGGAAGCCCAGCAGCGCGCCGTTCATGCCCCCGGTGGTGCAGCCCGAGTACGCGGGCTGGCGCCAGGAGCAGACCGCCTGGCACGAGGCCGTGTCGATCTCGGACCTGTCCTTCCACATGTTCGACACCTTCTTCCAGGGCCCCGACGTGACCCGGCTGCTGCAGGCGGTGAGCGCGAACAACTACGAGAAGTTCGCGGTCGGCCAGGCCAAGCAGTTCGTCCCGGTCACCAGCCGCGGGCTGATCGTCACCGACGGCATCCTCATGCGGAACGGCGAGGAGAGCTACACCCTCACCGGTGCGCCGTCGGCGCAGAACTGGGTGAAGTTCCACGCCGAGAAGGATGGCTACGACGTCGAGTTCTCGACCGACCCGGACTCCCGGCACCGCAAGGAGGGCGACCCCCGGCTGTTCCGCTTCCAGATCCAGGGGCCGCTGGCCCAGGAGCTGGTCGAGCGGGCCTTCGGCGGCCCGCTGCCGGAGACCAAGTTCTTCCACTCCTCCCCGGTCACCCTGGCCGGCGCCTCGTTCCGCGCACTGCGGCACGGGATGGCCGGTCAGGCCGGCTACGAGTTCATCGGCTCCTTCGCCGACTACACCCCGGTGAAGGAGGCGCTGATGGCCGCCGGCGAGCCGCTGGGCCTGGCCCACGTCGGCGCGATGGCCTACACCACCGCGAACGTCGAGAGCGGCTGGATCCCCTCCCCCATCCCGGCCATCTACACCGATCCCGACCTGGCCGGCTACCGGCGCTGGCTGCCGCTGTTCGGCATCGAGGGCCAGCGCCCGCTGCACGGCAGCTTCTTCTCCCCCGACATCGAGGACTACTACCTCTCGCCTTTCGAGCTGGGCTACGGCCGGTCGATCTCCTTTAACCACGACTTCATCGGTCGCGACGCCCTGCTGGCGGCCAAGGACCAGGTCACCCGGCGCAAGGTGACCGTCGTGCTGGACCCCGAGGACGCCCGCCGGGTGCTCGGCGACGGCTTCGTGCTCAACCACGCCCGCTACCGCGTCGAGGCCGGCGGCGAGCTCGCGGGCATGACCTACCAGGCGGCGTCCCTCTCGCCCGCGGGAACGGTGCTCGCGCTGGGGATGGTCGAGGAGCGGTTCGCCGAGCCGGGCACCGCCGTGGAGGTCGTCTGGGGCGAGCACCCCGGTCCGGGCACCGCCCCCGACGCGGAGCTGGGCCTGCCCCGGATCCGCGCCACCGTCCAGCCGGCGCCCTACAACGAGCACGCCCGGACGACCTACCGCCGCGACAGCTGAGTCCGCCCGCCCCCTCCGGCGCCGCCGGACCGCGCACCCGCGTGCGGTCCGGCAGCGCCCCACCCCCTCCCCGTCAGCGAGGAACACCATGAGCAGCGCACCTGCAGCCTCGAGCGCGGCGATCGCCGCCCTGCTCGAGGACTACTCCATGGAGATGACCGGCAAGGACGTCGACAAGCTGGCCGAGGCCCGCACGTCGATCCCCGCCGGCACCCGGATCAACGTCACCTTCCTGGGCAACGAGGACCTGCAGATGCGGCTGGACGCCGCGACCGCGGTCGTCCAGTCCGGCTTCGTCCCCGTCCCGCACATCTCCGCCCGGCGGCTGGGCTCCCAGGCCCAGCTCGAGGAGTACCTCGCCGCGCTGCAGGCCGTGGGCGCCAGCGAGAACGTCTTCGTCGTCGGCGGTGACCCGGCCACCCCCGAGGGCCCCTACGAGGACTCCCTGGCGGTGATCCACTCCGGTGTGCTGCAGCAGCACGGAGTCCGGTCGGTCGGCGTGAGCGGCTACCCCGAGGGCCATCCCGACATCGGCGACCCGGTGCTCTGGAAGGCCATCGACGGCAAGTTCGCCGTGCTGCGGGAGCAGCAGCTCCCCGGCATGATCATCACCCAGTTCGGCTTCGACGTGGCCCCGGTGCTCGCGTTCGCCGCAGCCTGCCGCGAGCGGGGCATCGACCTGCCGATCCGCGTCGGGGTGCCCGGCCCGGCCGGCGTGAAGCGGCTGCTGGGCTACGCCAAGCGCTTCGGCGTGGGCACCAGCACGTCGATCGCCAAGAAGTACGGCCTGTCGATCACCAACCTGATGGGCACCGCCGGGCCCGACTCGTTCATCCGCGAGCTCGCCGAGGGCTACGACCCGGCGCGCCACGGTGAGCTGAAGCTGCACTTCTACACCTTCGGCGGGCTCGAGGCGACCGCCGACTGGGTCACCGAGTTCCGGAAGAAGGGCTGACCATGACCCTCGTCCAGACCGGCCCCGGGGCGCCGAGTGCAGACCCGCGCCGGCGCAACTGCGCCTCCCTCATCGTGCACGGGCAGGACCAGGACGGCATCGTGGCCGCCGTCGCCGCGGTCCTGGCCGGCCACCGCGCCAACATCGTGGCGCTCGACCAGTACTCCGACGACCCGGTCGGCGGCGCCTTCTTCCAGCGGACCGTCTTCAGCGCCGCGGACCTCACCGCCGCCCTGCCGGCCATCCACGACGACCTGGCCACCGCACTGACCGAGAAGTTCGGGCTGGAGTTCGAGCTGCGGGACATGTCGGTGCCCCAGCGGGTGGCGATCTTCGCCTCCAAGTCCGACCACTGCCTGCTGGACCTGCTCTGGCGTCACCGACGGGGCGAACTGCCGGTGACCATCAGCATGGTCGTCTCCAACCACCCCGACCTCGCCGCCGAGGTGCGCGCCTTCGGCATCCCGTACTTCCACGTCCCGTCGACGGGCCCGGACAAGTCCGCCGCCGAGGCCGAGCACCTGCGCCTGCTGCAGGGCAACGTCGACCTCGTCGTCCTGGCCCGGTACATGCAGATCATCTCCGGTGACTTCATCCGCGAGGTCGGCGTCCCGATCATCAACATCCACCACTCGTTCCTGCCCGCCTTCATCGGCGCCGGTCCCTACGCCAAGGCCAAGGAGCGGGGGGTGAAGCTGATCGGGGCCACCGCGCACTACGTCACCGAGGACCTCGACGAGGGCCCGATCATCGAGCAGGACGTCGTCCGGGTGACCCACGCGCAGACCGCCGCCGACCTGCAGCGCCGGGGGGCCGACGTCGAACGGGCAGTGCTCTCCCGGGCCGTGCTGTGGCATGCCGAGGACCGGGTCATCCGTTCGGGCAACCACACGATCGTCTTCGCCTGACCGGTGGCCCACTCCTCCCTGCCCGTGGGTCGGGTGCGCCCGGCACCGGGCCGGTGCCTGGTGATGGGCGTGCTGAACGTGACGCCGGACTCGTTCTCCGACGGTGGCACGTTCGCCGATCCGGCCGCCGCGGTCGCGCACGGGCTGGCGATGCACGCCGCCGGCGCCGCCTACGTCGACGTCGGTGGTGAGTCGACCCGGCCCGGCGCCGACCGCGTGGACGCGGCGGCCGAGTGCCGCCGCGTCGTCCCGGTGGTGCGGGAGCTGGCCGCCGCAGGCGTCCCGGTCAGCGTCGACACCACCCGCGCCGAGGTCGCCGAGGCGGCGCTGGGCGCCGGCGCGGTGCTGGTCAACGACGTGAGCGGTGGGCTGGCCGACGCCGGGATGGCCCGGCTGGTCGCCGACGCCGGGGTGCCGTGGGTGCTCATGCACTGGCGGGGCCACAGCCGCCAGATGCAGGCCGCGGCCCGCTACGGCGACGTGGTCACCGAGGTCGCCGCCGAGCTCACCGCCCGGGTGGAGGACGTCGTGGCCGCCGGGGTCGACCCCGCGCAGCTCGTGCTGGACCCGGGGCTGGGCTTCGCCAAGAACGCCGAGCACAACTGGGCGCTGCTGGCCGGGCTCGACCGGTTGGTCGCAGTCGGGTTGCCGGTGCTGGTCGGCGCCTCCCGCAAGTCCTTCCTCGGGCGGCTGCTGGCCGAGCCCGACGGCGAGCCGCGCCCGGTCGCGGGTCGGGAGACGGCCACCGCCGCGCTCTCCCTGCTGTCGGCGCAGGCCGGGGCCTGGGGCGTGCGCGTGCACGACCCGGTGCCCTCGCTCGATGCCATCGCGACGTTCGAGGCGGTCCGGACCGCCGCCCACCCGGCCTGAGATCCCGTTCGAGGAGGAGCCGTCCCCGTGAGTGCGCAGATCATCGACGGCCGGGCCGCCGCCCGGCAGCTGAAGACCGACCTGACCGGCGCGGTGAAACAGCTGCGGGAGGACGGGCTGGGCATCGGCCTGGCGACGGTCATGGTCGGCGAGGAGTTCAGCTCGGTGGCCTACGAGCGGCGGCTGCGCCGGCTCGCCGCGGAGCTCGACGTCCCGCACCTGTCCCGGCGGTTGCCGGCCACTGCCGGCCAGGCCGAGCTCATCGCGGTCGTGCGGGAGCTCAACGCCGACCCGGAGGTGTCCGGGATCCTGCTGTTCCGGCCGCTGCCCGCCGACGTCGACGAGGCAGCGGTGTTCCGGGCGATCGCACCGGAGAAGGACATCGAGGCGGTCCACCCGGAGAACGCCGGGCTGCTGGCTCTCGGGGTGCCCCGCTTCGTCCCCTCGACCGCGGCCTCGGTCTTCCACCTGCTCGACACCTGGCTGGACTCCGTGGGCGAGGACCGGGCCGACTTCTACCACCGCTCGCTGGTGGTCGTCGTCGGCCGGTCGAACAACGTCGGCAAGCCCTGCGTCTCCCTCGGCTACGCCCGGCAGGCCGCCGTCGAGTCGGTCGACGAGTGGGCCCGCCACTCCGGTGGGTTGGCCCGGCACACCCGGCAGGCCGACGTGCTCGTGGTGGCCGCCGGGCGGGCCGGGCTGGTCAACGCCGACCACGTGCGCGACGGCGCGGTCGTCATCGACGTCGGCATCAACGCGCTGACCGGCGCGGACGGGGAGGTGCACATGGTCGGCGACGTCGACTTCGCAGCGGTCGCGCCGCGGGCCCGGGCGATCACCCCGGTTCCCGGCGGCGTCGGACCGGTGACCGACGTGTGGCTGCTGAAGAACACCGTCCTCGCCGCCCAGCTCCTGGGCGAGGTGCCGGCATGAGCGCAGCAGCCGGGACGGACCTCGCACGCCAGCCGATCGGCCAGTTCCTGGACCAGCTCGCCGCCCGGGTGCCAGCCCCCGGCGGGGGCGCCACCGCGGCACTGCACGCCGCCCAGGCCGCCGCGCTGCTGGGCATGGTCGCCCGCTACAGCACCGGCGCGCGGTACGCCGAGCACGCCGGCGTCATCGCCGCCGTGCTGGCCGAGGCCGACGAGCAGCGGTCGCAGTGCCTGCAGCTCGCCGCCGCGGACGCCGCGGCGTTCACCGCGGTCGGCGCTGCGTACCGGCTGCCGAGGAGCACCCCGGCGGAGGAGACGGAGCGCGCTGCTGCCATCGCCGCGGCGCTGACCGGCGCCGCCGGGCCACCGCGGGACGTCATCGGTGCAGCGACCGCGCTGGTGTCCCTCGCCGAGACCCTGGTGCCGGTGGCCAACCGCACCGTCCTCACCGACGTGGCCGCGGCGGCCGACGCCGCGCGGGCAGCGGCCACCACGGCACGCCTCAACGTCGAGATCAACCTCGCGGGCATCCGGGACGACGGTGCCCGGGCCGAGCTGCTGGCGGTGAGCGCCTCCGTGGACGACGTCGCGACGCGGTGCGACCAGGTGCACGGCGCCGTCCGGGAGGTCGTCCACGGATGACCGCCGCAGCTGCGCCGTCCTCGCCGGCCGCGGTCGAGCAGGCGCTGCCGACCTGAGCTCCCGGCACGTCCTCCGGGCCGGCCGCCGTCCTCGGCAGCGGTCCCGCCGACCACGCGCCGGGTGGGAACGCACCTCCTCGCCGAACAGCACGCCGGGGGCCCTCTTCCGCCGCGGAGCGCCCGGACCGGGGCGGTCGGGCTGCTGCGGGACGACCGGGAGAGGGGGCGACGACCGCACCCCCTCCCCCGGTGAGCCGGCAGCGGACCTGCCGGACCGGTCAGTCCTGGCGGTACCCGGCCCGGGCGAACTCGTTGAACGGGCAGGGCTGCACGGTCGCCCGGATGCGGGGAAAGCCGAGGTCGGCGTCCGGTGCGGTGTTGCCGCCGGGGTGGTTGCCCCAGGTGACCGTCACCCGGGTGCCGGGCTTCGCGGCGTCCCCGGACACCAGCGCCAGGCTCAGCATCGTGTCGTAGGGGTCGTTGAACGCCGTGTACTCGGTGGTGCCCACGAGCTCCCCGTCGAGCTCGATGCGCTGCTTGGCCAGGGTGTTGACCGGGCCGTGGTCCGCGCCGAGAGCCTGGGACACGTCCCCGGCGTCCATCACCACCGTCACCTTGGTCCGACGCTCGGCGTCCTTGAGCCCCTGGAGCGCGTCCCGGCCGAGGAAGTCGTGGCTGAAGGAGATCGAGCGGTGGTAGTCCAGCTCGTAGGGGGTCACGTAGTAGTCGGCGATGTCGGGTGAGTAGAAGCTGCCGTTGAGCGGCTGCATGCCGTCCGGGGTGTGCAGCGGCAGCCACGACCGGTAGGCGCGCAGCGCCTCGGTGTCGTCGTAGATGGCCGGGACCGGCGCCGGCACCCAGCCACCCTCGGCCTGGGCCGTCGGGTAGGCCACCGAGCCGACCTGCTCCAGCCCGAACTGCTCGCCCGCCTTCAGGAACGCCTCCTTGACCGGCGCGTGGTCGGCGTGGTCGCCGATGAACTCGTAGCCGGGCTGGCCCGCCATCCCGTGCCGGAGGGCACGGAAGGTCGTGCCGGCGAGGGTGACGTGCGAGGTGTGGAAGAACTTGGTCATCGGGAGCGGACCGCCGAAGGCGGCCTCGACCAGCTGCTGGGCCAGCGGGCCCTGGATCTGGTAGCGGAAGAACGGCGGGACGTGGTTCGGGTCCCGGGAGCAGTCGGGGTCGCTGTGCAGCTCGACGTCGTACCCGCGCTGCTGCGCCTGGTGGGTCACCCAGTTCTGCGCGGTCGGGCGGCCGGTGAGCACGTAGTCCTGCTCGGCCCGTCGGAGCAGGATGCCGTCCCCGACCAGGTGGCCGTCCTCGTTGACCGCCACGAACTGCTTGGCCTGGTCGACCGCGGTCCTGACGTAGTCGTTGGTGCTCAGCTCGCTGAGCATGCGGGTGGCGTCGGGGCCGGTGATGAAGGTGTCCCACATGTGGTACGACAGGTCCATGAGGGCGACGCCGTCCTTCCAGGCGGCCTGCTCCTTGCGCCAGCCGGAGAACTCCGGTGCGACCACCGGGGGGTTCCAGAGGCGCGGCTGGTCGGTCCACCGCAGGTTCACGGCGGATCCCGCCTTGTCGATACCGTCCTGGAGGCTGGGTGCAGCCATGGGTCGTTCTCCTCAACGTGTGGTGGCGCGGGTCACAAGCAATGACAGCCGTATGAGAACATAGAAGATGACTGCGATCAATGCCCGACCGGAGGTACCCGTGCCCGACACCGCTCCTGCGTGGGACGACGAGTTCACGCACGTGCTGTGGCGCGCCCAGAACGCCGTGCACCGCCAGGTCCAGGACGCCCTCGAGGCCCTCGGGGTGACCGCGACGCAGCTGGGTCTGGCCGTGCACCTCGACGACCTGGGTCCGCTGTCGGCAGCCGACCTGTCCCGCGGGTTCCGGATCGCACCGCAGAGCATCGGCACGGCTCTCGGCCGGCTGGAGGAGCTGGGCTGGGTGGAGCGGCGGAAGTTGCCCGCGAACAAACGCGTGGTGCTCTACGAGCTCACCGAGGTGGGCGCCGCGGGGACCGCACGCGGCCGGCGGGCGATGAGGGGCACCAACTCCGCGGTCACCGAGGTCCTCACCCCGGCCGAGACGCAGACGCTGGTCGAACTGCTCCGGCGTGTCACGGCCGGGATCGAGGGCCCGGACGTCCCGCTCACGTCCACCTGGGCGCTCCCCGGATAGCCGGCGAGCAGCACCTCAGGCGAGGTCGGGAACCCGTCCCGCGCCGGCAGCCTGGCGGCCGACGAGCGGATCGCCGAGCGCCTCCAGCGGCACGGCGGCGGTGATGGTGGCCAGCAACCGGGTCCGGGCCTGGGCGAAGACCTCCTCGGGCAGGAAGCGCAGCGCGGCGTCCAGGCGCAGCATCGCCAGCCCGTGGCAGCTCGCCCAGACCACCAGCGGGTCCCACGGGTCCAGCTCCGTCCCGCCGGTTGCCGTGACCACGTCCTGCAGGGCGGCGACCAGCAGGTTGTAGCCACCGTCACCGGCGCCGCCCCGGGCCCGCTCCGAGGGGGCGGCGAGCTCGTCGATCTGCTCGTCGCTGGTGAAGATCGCCCGGTACAGACCGGGGTTGCCGGTGGCGAAGTCCAGATAGGCCTCCCCGGCCGCCAGCAGCCTGGCCCGGGCCGCGGCGGGTGCGCCGGTGCGCGCCGGCGCGCGTTCCAGGGCGGCGGCGATGTGGTCGGCCAGCATCCCGGCGCACTCCTGGGCGACCGCCAGCAGCAGCGCGTCACGGTCGCGGAAGTGGCGGTAGGCCGCCGCCGGCGAGACGCCGGCACGACGCTGGACCTCCCGCAGCGACATCGCACCGGGGCCGCCGGTGCGCACCAGGTCGACCGCCTCGCGCACCAGGCGATCGGCCAGTGGCTTCCGGGTCGTGACAGCTTCGGCCGACGATTCCGTTGACACTGCTAACGCAGCCTGTCAGAGTGGGTCATGTAAGCAATGCTAACTCAGACTCGGAGGTCACCGACATGGACATCCACCCACTCAAGGACGGCATCTCCACCGCCTACCTCGTCGTCGAGGACGGCACCGCGATGCTCGTGGACGCCGCCACCCCGGCGCTCACGCCCAAGGTGCTCGCCACGCTCACCGAGACCGGCGCCCGGCTGCAGCTGATCGTGCTGACCCACTTCCACTACGACCACGTCGGTGCTGCCGACGCGCTGCGCCAGGCCACCGGCGCCCGGGTGGCCATCCACCACGCCGACGCCGACGCGCTGCGGGCCGGCGGTGAGCTGCAGGTGACCCCCCGCCGGCCCTTCGGCCGGGTGCTGGCCCCGGTGGTCACCCGCGGGTCGAAGCCGCCGGTCATCCCCGACCTCGAGCTGGACGACGAGGTGGACCTGCGCCAGCACGGTGGCTTCGGCCGCTCCTTCTGGACCCCCGGTCACACCCCCGGCTCGGCGAGCGTGCAGCTGCCCACCGGAGCCGTGCTGGCCGGCGACGCCCTCTCCGAGGCCTTCTTCCCGCTGCACGGTGCCTCGGGCCCGACGTTCGCCGACGACATGGGCAGCGCCCGACGGAGCATCCTGGCCATCACCGACGCCGCCCGCGGCGACGTGCGCGTCGCCCACTTCGGCCGCCTGCAGGAGCGCTCGCTGGACCGGCTGGCCCAGCGCATCCGGTCGGCCGACGCCCCCGCTGCCTGAACCCACCGGGACCGCGAGCAGCGGGAGCCCGACCCGCTGCGGCCGGCGCGTCGGCCGACGGGTTCTGCGGCTCAGACCCCCCGCTCGGGGGCCAGCCCGGAGAGGACGACGTCGAGGAGGCCGCGGCTGCGCTGGGGCGTAACGGCGTCCTGGCGGGTCAGCACGCGGTAGACCAGGGCGCCGGTGAGGGCGTCGGCGGCGGCGGCCAGGTCGGCGTCGGGGCGGACGTGGCCGACCGCGACGGCAGCGGTCAGGCGCGCCACGACCGCCTGGTGGGCCGGCCCGGTGAAGCGCTCGTAGAGCTGCGCAGCGGCGTGCTCGTCATCGGCGGCTGCGGCCGCGGTGGCGCGCACCAGGGATGCGGTGCGGTCGTCGGAGAGCGCGGCGGTGAGCTCGTCCAACCAGACGCCGAGATCGGATCGCAGGTCACCGGTGTCGTCCAGGGGCGCGGTGCGCAGCCGCAGGTGCCCGGTGAGCACCGCCTCGGCGACCAGCACGCCCTTGGACGGCCACCACCGGTAGACGGTCTGCTTGCCCACCCCGGCCCGGGAGGCGACGGCCTCGATGGACATCCGCTCGTAGCCCACCTCGCCGAGCAGTTCGCAGGTGGCCTGCACGATCGCCTCGTGGGACCGCGGGTCGCGCGGCCGCCCGCGCCGTCCGTCGACCATCACCGCAGCCTAGGGCCCCGGGCGCGTAGCCTCGCCATTACGAGACGCAGCGTCTCGGTCGTCGCCGTTCACCGGAGGAACCATGACCCAGCCCAGCACCTCCCCCACCACCTCGAGCGACTTGGTCCTGGCGGTGATCGGCGTCGGGGGGATGGGCCGGTCCATCGCCCGGCGCCTGGGCACCGGAAAGACGCTGCTGCTCGCCGACTTCGACGACGCCACGTTGGCGGCAGCCGCCGCGGAGCTGCGCGGCGACGGGTTCACCGTGCAGACGCAGACGGTGGACGTCGCGGACGCCGCCTCGGTCGCCGACCTGGCTCGAACCGCCGGGTCGCTGGGCGCGGTGGTTCAGGTGGCCCACACCGCGGGGCTCTCGCCGGTGCAGGCACCCGCGGCAGCGATCCTCGCCGTCGACCTGCTCGGCGTGGCCCTGGTGCTGGACGCCTTCGGCCAGGTCATCGCCCCCGGTGGCGCCGGCGTGGTCATCGCGAGCATGGCCGGCCAGCTCTCGGCCGCCCTGACCGCCGAGCAGGAGCAGGCGCTGGCGCTGACCCCCACCGACCAGCTCGCCTCGCTGCCCTTCGCCAGTGCGGACGCAGTGGCCGACCCGGGCGCCGCCTACGGTCTGGCCAAGCGGGCCAACCAGCTGCGGGTGGCCGCCGCCAGCAGCACCTGGGGTGCCCGCGGCGCCCGGGTGAACTCCATCAGCCCCGGCATCATCTCCACCCCGATGGGCCAGGCCGAGCTGAGCGGCCGGGCGGGCGACCACATGCGGGCCATGGTCGCCGCCTCCGGCACGGGACGACTGGGCACCCCCGAGGACATCACGGCTGCGGCGGCCTTCCTCCTCGGTCCCGAGTCGAGCTTCGTCACCGGTACCGACCTGCTCGTCGACGGTGGCGTCGTGGCCGCCGTCCGCAGCGGGCGCCTGCAGCTCGGCTGAGCCGAGCAGAGCGGGTCCGGCCCTGGAGCGGACGTGGGCCGGACCTGCTGGACCCGCGTCCCTCCGGTCGCATCGTCGAGCCGGTGCTCGACGGCTCCGCCGAGCGGGACGGTGCAGCCACGCGTGACGGCGCCACCCGGACGACCCGGAACACTCCCCGGAGCTGACGGTGTCCACCCTGTCCACCTGGGGGCGGGAGCGCCGCAGCCCTCCCGCCCCCAGGCGGGCCCCCCTCCCCTTCGACGTCGCGGCCCGCGCCGCGACCCGCACCTCGCTCACCGCCGTCGCCGCCGTCCTGGGCGTCGAGCTGCTGATCCCCGGCGGCTGGGGTGCGCTGGCCTGGATCCCACTCGTGACCGGCCAGCTGATCGGCCTGCCGCACGGTGCGGTCGACCACCTCCTCCCCGCCCACCGCCTCGGTTGGGGCCTCCCTCGCCTCGGCGCCTTCGCGCTGGCCTACGCCGCCCTCGCCGCCGTCGGGTACCTGCTGTTCCAGGCCGCCCCCGGTCCCGCCCTCCTGGTGTTCGTACTCCTGTCGGCCTGGTACTTCGGCACCGGCGAGACCGCCTTCGCCGACCTGCGCGCTCGACGCCCGGTCACCCGTCGGCCAGGCGCAGCCACCGTGCTGGGCGCGGTCGTGCTGCTCGTGCCGCTGGTCCGCGGCTCGGCCGACGCCACCGCGGTCATCCGCGCCGTGGTGCCCGGCAGCGACGGCACCCTCCCGGCCATCGTCCCGGTCCTGGTGCTCGCCGCCGTGCTCCCCGCCGCTGTTCTGCTGACGGCCTCCCGGCTCCTGGCCGGCCGCCGGCTGGAAGCCCTGGAGGTGCTCGCTCTGGCCGCCCTGGTGCTCCTCGCTCCCCCGTTCGCGGCGTTCGGCGTCTACTTCGGCGCCTGGCACTCCCTGCGCCACCTGGCCCGGGTCGTGGCCGAGGACCCGGCCAACGCACCGGAGCTCTTCGCCGGACGGCTGGGGAGGCCGCTGCGCCGCTTCGCCACCGAAGCCGCGCTGCCCACCGTCGCCGTGCTGGTCGCCCTCGGGGTGCTGTGGTCGACCACCGACGGCTGGCTCGGCTTCGTCGCCACCGACATCCCCCTCCTCGCCGCACTCACCCTGCCCCACGCCCTCGTCGTCACCTGGCTGGACCGCATCCACTCCGGTTCCTGACGCACTCCACCGGACGCCCGGCACCAGCACGACGGGAGGACGACCTCCGCTCCCAGCAGCAACCCGGCGCGACGGCGCCCACCCGCCCGACCCACGACCTCCGGATGGGAAAGGTCATGGGCTGCAGCGGCGCCGGCCGGGTATGGGCCGGCCGTGGAAGAGCTGCTGCAGGACGTCGTCAACGTGCTCGTCTCGATCGTGGAGGCCTGCGGCGCCGCAGTCATCATCATCGGCGCGGTGTGGGCCTTCATCCGGTTCGTGTGGGTCGGGCTGCGCCGGCGGGACACCAGCGCCTTCGTCCCGGTCCGGCTGACCCTGGGCCGTTTCCTGGCTCTCGGCCTGGAGTTCCAGCTGGCCAGCGACGTGCTCCGGACCGCCGTCGCACCGAGCTTCCGCGAACTCGGGCAGCTGGCCGCGGTCGCCGCGATCCGGACCGTGCTGAACTACTTCCTCGGCAAGGAGATCGCCGAGGAGCGGCGGCAGGTCGCCGAGGAAGCCGGACGGGCCGGCACCGCCGGCGGATCCACCCCGGCCGACCGACCGGTGCGCCCTGCGTGACGGGCCTGCTGGTGGCCCTGCCCGGCATCATCGCCCAGCTGCTGAGCGGGGCAGCGCTGCTGGCCGGTGTGCTGACGCTCGCCACCACCCGGAAGCCGGCCCTGGCGCTGTCGGTGTTCCTGGACCTGCTGACCGCGGCCGGCCTGCTGCGCCTGGTCGGGGACCCGAGTTGGCAGAGCATCACCACCGCCGCCGTCATCGTGGGCCTGCGGCACCTCATCGGGTTCGGTCTGCGGATCGGCGCCCGGACCTGGACCGGCAGCGCCCCCGGCCCCGGACGAGCCGGCCCGCGGTCCGGCGTGGTCGTCGACCGGCTGCTCAGGCCCGCCTGGCGCCGCTGACCGGATCGAGCAGACGCCGCGGGGACCGTCGACAGCCGCCCGGACCACGGTCTGGATGCTGACGCCGCCGAGCGGCGGCTGCCCCCGCCAGGTGGACGTCGTCCCCACATCGCGGCGCTCACGCTGATCTCGATCCCGGGCAGGTCGGTCGCGACCGCGAGCAGGATCGGGCCACCCGCTGCCGTCCCGGGCGCAGCCGGGTGGCCAGCACATCGGTCTGGCTCGACAGCTGGATGGCGGCCACCCAGATCACCGCGACGGGCGCGGTGAAGACCAGGGTCAGGACGGGCAGGGACGAGCCGGACACTCGGCGCAGCACCGGCACCACCGGGAGCTGGACGACCGCGCCCGCCGGGCCGGGGAGTGGACCGGCAGTCCCAACAACCCGGTCACCACCATCGTCCAGGCCACCGTCGTGCTCGCCGACCACCGGCTCGACACCACGATGCGCCGGCTCGCTGCATGGGCAGCAGTGATCGCCGTGCGCACCGCGATCCGCGGGTTCTTCGGGGAGGACGTGCCCTGTCCCGGGTTCGGGCAGCTGCTCGGCCTGCGGAGAGCCTGCTGTACCCCCTGCTCGCGGCAGGGGTCGTCCACCTCGTCCTCGAGCGCACGCGATGGCCTAGCGGGCCGCCCCCCTCGCACCCGTCACAGGTCTCCTTCGAGGAACTGGGCGCGGCCCATCCCGAACGACCAGTCCGCGCGCTCGTTCGCGGTGATCGACACGATCAGGTCCTCCGGTCGCACCGCACACTGCTGCGCCAACTGCTGCGCGAGCTCGGCGTAGAGGGCCTTCTTCTCCGCTTCCGAGCGTCCCTGCTGGAAGATCTGCACCACCATGACCCCGGCGGACCGGTCCAGTCCCAGCCCGGTGTCCTCGGCGATGATGTGCCCCACGGGGTGCTCGGTGATGATCTGGTAGCGGTCCCGCGGCGGGGCCGCGAACACGTCCAGCATCGCCTGCTGGACCACGTCGGCGATGGTGCGCAACTCCGCGGGAGTCCGGCCGCTTTGGACATCGATGCGAACCAGAGGCATGACGGCACCGGTTCCCGCACGACCCGTGGCGAAACCGGGTGGGCACGGAGTCGCAGTTGCTCGCAGCGTCGCGCCGGACCGGCCCGGCACCCCCAGCGGTCGCGGCCTCCCGATCTCGCGGACGGTCGCTGCCACTCCCCCGGCGCCGTCGACGATCAGGACGACGGGCGAGGTCAGGATCTGGTCGAGCACGGCGGTCACCCCGGCTCGAGCGGTGGCGTCCCCGGCAGCGTGCGCTCCTGCCGCCCAGCCACCACGTTCACCAGGGTCTGGGCCGGTATTGCGGAGATCACCTCCTGGACCTCGGCGGTGACCGGCACACCGGGCCCAGCGGCGCCGCCGACCCCAGCGCCCCGTCCAGCGGTTCAGTGCCCGCGCTCGTGCCCGCTGCCGCTCAGCACCGGCGACGTCCGGGTCTCGTCTCCCCCGACGTCTCCGAGGACGCCGTGGCCACCTGGGCGCCGTCCTGGGCCACGTCGGGTCGGCCAACGGCGGACGAGATGGGGGTCGACCCACGCCGAACAGCAGCAGGGGCCGCTCCCGGTCTCCCGGGAACGGCCCCTCACCTGCAACTTCCTCGGTCGGGCTGACAGGATTTGAACCTGCGACCCCTTGACCCCCAGTCAAGTGCGCTACCAAGCTGCGCTACAGCCCGAGCTCCGAGCTCCCGGCGGGAACCGCCGGTGCGCTCGATCGCTGCCGGGAGA
>Ga0210040_10000115_pt1 | contig 160949 bp, 158 predicted proteins | sample CryGeyCG12114_NA_FD_185462 | JGI IMG/M metagenome (GOLD analysis project Ga0210040, IMG submission 185462) | Groundwater microbial communities from aquifer - Crystal Geyser CG19_WC_8/21/14_NA (SPAdes) (version 2) | ecosystem: Environmental > Aquatic > Deep subsurface > Groundwater | place...
CGCAAGCGCAATGCTATTTTTAAGCACCAGTCGCAGAAAGACCGGCCGGTTTTCCCGGGCGATGATGAGCGGGAGTTTTGGGTAAGGGCCGAGCAGCGCAACCGCGAAACCGCCCACAACTACGATAGTCTGGGCTTAGCTGACTACGAAGCCATGGAAGCTTTCGTAAAATGGAAGTTTGAATAGAAGAATACTTTTAAAGTAAAATGCCGGTAAGCAAATTTGCTTACCGGCATTTTTTATTATTCTCTGAAATTTACGGCCAAGCTTCTGAAAGCAACCTGATTTATAATATGGATTACCTTGACAAGTGTGTTCGTTCTTGAAGCGGTATAATCCTTTGCAACCGCCCAAAATTATAATTCTGCAAATAGTTTCTCTACGCCGTCCGCAACCGTTTTCTCCAGTTTAGTTTCTTTATCCGGTATTACGGCTTCTGCCGAGCCCTGCCAAACCAGGGTATTGGTTTTAGGTTCGACTAAATCAATGGTGGCGGTGCCTTGTTTATACCGGTTTACTACCACTTCCTGGCTCTGCCAGGTATAACGGCGCTGCCCAATATAGCGGGGCGCATCTTCCCGGAAATTAGTTTGCCGAGTTTGTACTTTATCGGTAGTAACCACGCCTATATTTACCAGTAAATCCGGGTTGGTGGGGCTAAGGGTTAAACCTTTCGTGGTTAATTCTTGCTGAATAGCGCTTTTTAAAACATCAATCCGGTTATTATATTGGGCATCGGCCGGTTCGCCGTTAGCAGTAACTTCGTAAAAGTTAAAGGTTTTGTAATTAGATAAAGCAAACCCCGGAGTAGCCTGGGTATTTTTAACGCGGGTAGACGTACAAGCCAGAAAGCCCAAGAAAACCATATAAATAAAAAGTATATTTTTCATCTTTAATTATTTTGTCATCTTAAACGGCTAAGAATATTCGAGGTTAATTTCTTCGCCGTCCTTGTAAGTACTGGTTTTAGCGCAAAAACCGTGCTGCTTAGTTTTAGCTTGCAACTGGGGCGCACTGTTTTTAACCTAAATTAACTTTGACCGGTAATAGCTACTTATGACTAAACTATCGCAATCTTTTTATACCCGCCCAGACGTAGTGCAGATTAGTAAAGAATTATTGGGTAAATATCTTTTCACGCAGATAGATGGTATTTTAACCGGAGGCAGAATTGTAGAAACGGAAGCTTATTCCGGGGAAAATGATTTAGCTTGTCATTCGCATTCCGGTCGCCGCACGGCCCGCACCGAAATTATGTACCACACCGGCGGAGTAGCCTATACTTATCTGATATATGGCATTTACACGCTCTTTAATATTATTACGAACCAGGCTGAGTACGCCGATGCTGTTTTAATCCGGGCTATAGAACCCACCGAAGGCTTTCCGGAAATGCTTTTGCGTCGCAATCACACCAAAGTTACTTCCAGGTTAACCGCTGGCCCCGGACTCTTAACCATCGCACTAGGCATAACTACAAAACACTATGGCACCAACTTAACCGGCGATTTAATCTGGCTGGAAGACCGAAATGAGCCGGTGGCGGAAGAACAAATAATTGCCAGTCCGCGGGTAGGCGTGGCTTATGCTGGCACCGATGCATTGCTGCCCTGGCGTTTCCGGCTAAAAAACAGTAAATGGACCAGCCCGGCGAAGTAGCAGATTACAGTTATGAGTAAACAGTTAATAGCGAGCAGACGACAAGTACCAGTTATTACTAAATAATAACCGGTACCCAATTAAGGGCGAACCATAACGCCTGGTGCGTTAATGATAATTACAATAATAAGTTATCTCTGTTTATTGATAACTGATCACTGTTTACTGCTCACTAATAACTGTCAAGCTTTTTCGCAGACCAGGATAATAGGTTTCTGATGTAAGTCAGTGGTGGCAAATAAATATAAATCCCCACCTTCTTTTATACCGGTTTTCTTCCTGATTTCGGCTACTGAATCAGGGAAGTTTCGCACGGTTATATTGGCTTTACGGTCGGGCAGATGGGAGGCTAACCCTTTTTTCTGGTAGCGGCTGATAGTTTTTAGTTTAAATATTCGGCCCGGAAAATCTTGAACTAAGTTTTCAGAAGTGTATAAATGGCTATTTCGGTGCAGTTTATTTAATTGAAATTGATTGGCCATTGATTTAAAGCCGCCGGCTTTTAAAATAGCAGCATTGGGTTCGTAAATATAGGTTTGGGGCAGTTCGTATTTAACAGCTGTGTTTTCTTCGACGGCGTAATCGAAAGTAAAAACCTGTTCCCGGTCTTCCGGGAGTAAGTTGATAGCTTCTATTTGGGGGCTGGAATTATCGGAGGCGTCTACCTGGTACAGCACTTCCTTGCATTCATTCTCTACCGCTACCACATACACTTTTTGTACTTTTTGTAATTGCCCAATAGCCTGGGTGATATCCAGCATCGGGGAAGTTTTTATTAATATATTCTTGCCTTTTGCCAGAAGCGCCGGTAGTAGTTTTATTACGTCCGGTTCGCAATCGCTTAAGCTATGCATTTTGCGGTTGGCCTGGTCGCGCCGGGCCGGGTCCAAGTAAATCCAATCGGCAGGGCTGGTAAAACTTTCTAAGAATGCTGTAGCTTCAGCTTGTTTAAATTGAATATTATTTCGGCCTAAAACCTTTGCGTTTGCAGCGGCAATTTCTACTAGTTCCGGCTGGCGTTCTACATAAATCACGGTCTCAAATTTATCCGCAAAGAAATAACTGTCGATACCAAAGCCGCCGGTTAAATCCAGCAGCAGCGTACCGTTTACCAAACCGGCCTTAAAGGCGGCGGTTTTTTCGGAGGAAGATTGCTCTACCGATAAGGCCACCGGGTACCGGACTTGCGGATGCTGATACCAGCTAGGTAATTTTGTTTTTATTTTTTGCCGCGCTCCAATGTGTTGCACTAACTGCGCTACCGGCAAATGCGGATACCGGCCGGCCTGTAACATCAGGCGGCTGGGTTCGTCGTCTTCATGTTCCGCTAAGTATTTAATTTCATCGGCGCTAAACTCTTTCATTGTACTTGCTGTTATAATCGGGCAACTCAAAAACGGGTTGAATAATTAGGTAATACTAAATAAATTGCATAAAAGCCCTGGTACCGAGCTGGTATTGTTATTCAGAACCTAATTTCATAAATTTGTATTTCAAAACTAATAAAAGTAATGGTTGAAACTTTCGTAAACTACAAAGTAAAAGATATCTCACTGGCCGAGTGGGGTCGGAAAGAAATTAGATTAGCCGAAGCCGAGATGCCGGGCCTGATGGCTATCCGGGAAGAGTTTGGTGCTTCCAAGCCTTTAGCGGGTGCCCGTATTGCCGGTTGTCTGCACATGACCATTCAAACGGCGGTTTTAATCGAAACCCTGATTGAACTGGGAGCGGAAGTTACCTGGTCGTCTTGTAATATATTTTCTACCCAGGATCATGCCGCCGCCGCTATTGCTGCTGCGGGTATTCCGGTTTATGCCTGGAAAGGTATGAACGAAGAAGAATTTGACTGGTGCATCGAGCAAACCTTATTCTTTGGCGAAGAACGTAAACCATTAAACATGATTTTGGATGATGGCGGCGACTTAACCAATATGGTGCTGGACCGCTACCCTGAATTAGCGGCCGGTATTAAAGGTATTTCGGAAGAAACAACTACGGGTGTACACCGTTTGTACGAGCGCGTGAAAGCCGGAACTTTGCCATTGCCCGCTATCAATATCAACGATTCGGTTACCAAATCTAAATTCGATAACAAATACGGTTGTAAAGAATCATTGGTAGATGCCATCCGGCGGGCTACCGACGTAATGATGGCCGGAAAAGTAGCGGTAGTTGCCGGTTACGGCGACGTAGGAAAAGGTTCAGCCGCTTCGTTGCGTGGGGCAGGTGCCCGGGTAATTGTTACCGAAATAGACCCAATTTGTGCCTTGCAAGCCGCTATGGATGGTTTTGCGGTACGTAAAATGGAAACGGCCATTAAAGAAGCGGATATTGTGGTAACCGCTACCGGTAACTGCGATATTATCCGGGAAGAGCATTTCCGGGCTTTAAAAGATAAAGCTATTGTTTGTAACATTGGTCACTTCGATAACGAAATTGATATGGCCTGGCTAAACAACAACTACGGCAATACCAAAGACGAAATCAAACCGCAGGTAGATATGTATACCATCGACGGTAAAAACGTGATTGTACTGGCTGAAGGCCGTTTGGTAAACTTAGGTTGCGCTACCGGTCACCCTTCGTTTGTAATGTCTAATTCCTTTACCAACCAGGTTTTGGCCCAATTAGAACTTTGGACCAACAATAATGCTTACGAAAACTTGGTGTATACCTTACCTAAGCATTTGGATGAGAAAGTAGCCCGTCTGCACTTAGCTAAAATTGGGGTGGAGTTGGAAGAACTGAACGATAAACAAGCCAATTACATTGGCGTAGATGTTCAAGGTCCTTTCAAACCAGAATATTATCGTTACTAATCCAGACTTCTGATTTTCCCTGATTAGAAGATTACGCTGATTGATATTTCTATTAAAACAAAAAGAGCCGGGTATAATGCCTGGCTCTTTTTGTTTTTAGCATAAGCCACGCAGTAGATAAAGAATTAAGTTAAAACTGCGATATTTGTTTTTTATTCGCTGTCTAAACCGTATTTCATGTCCGTTAAATTATCGGTTGTTATAATTACCCTAAACGAGGAAAAGAATATCGGCCGCTGCCTAGATAGCATAAAAAATATTGCTGACGATATTGTTATAGTTGATTCATTTTCCACGGACCGGACAAAGGAAATCTGCCTTTCTTATGGCGTAAATTTTCTTGAACAGGCTTTTCTGGGGCATATCAATCAGAAAAATTTTGCTATTGCCCAAGCACGTTATACGCATATCCTCTCCCTCGATGCCGATGAAGTGGTGTCTGAAAAACTGAGGGCTTCCATTTTAAAAATAAAACTAAACTGGAAGGCGGATGCTTACCAGATGAGTAGGCTCACAAATTATTGTGGCTATTGGATTCGGCATTCGGCCTGGTATCCTGACTTGAAGGTACGATTATTTAACCGGACTAAAGTCCGGTGGGGCGGGCAGAATCCCCATGATAAGATTATTCTCTCACCTGGTGCAACCCAGGATTATCTTGCCGGCGATTTGTTACATTATTCTTATTATAGCGTAAAACAGCATCTGGACCAGATAAATTTTTTTACCGGCATTGCCGCAAAAGAAATGAAGGAGAAAGGAAAGAATGCCAGTTTATGGCAATTACTGTTTAAACCTCCTTTCCGGTTTGTTTATATGTATTTTTTTCGGCTGGGATTCTTAGATGGGTTTGCCGGGTTTTGTATTGCTGGTCTTTCTTCCTATGCAGTTTTAGTTAAGTACTTAAAGCTTTATCTGGCAAATAAAAACGAAGTGCCCATATGAAGTCATTTCTGATTAGCCGCACCGATGCCATTGGCGATGTAGTACTAACCTTAGCGGTATGTGGTTGGATTAAAGCGCATGTTTCGGGAGCTAAAGTTGTTTTTCTGGGGCGTACCTATACGCAGGCCGTTATTCAAAGCTGCCCGGATGTTGATGTATTCCTAGATTGGGATGAAATCAGAACTAAAAGCCAATTAGAACAAGTAAATATATTACAGCAGCAGCAGATAAATGTGGCCATCCACGTGTTTCCGAACAAAGCGATTGCGCGCTTAGTAAAAAAAGCTGGTATAAAACTGCGAATTGGTACCCGGAACCGTTGGTTTCATTTGTTTACCTGCAACAAGTTGGTGCCGCTAAGCCGCCGGCATTCTCCTTTACACGAAAGTCAGCTTAACTTAGAACTACTGCGGCCAATTGGGTTAAAACAATTACCCAGCGTAAAGGCATTAGCGGCTTATTTTCACTTTCAACCAACTCAAGCGTTACCGCCCGAAATACAAGCTTGTTTCCGGCCGCACGTGCCACACATAATTTTACATCCTAAATCGCAAGGCAGCGCCCGCGAATGGGGTTTAGAGCATTTTAGCCAACTAGTCCGGTTACTGCACCAGCAGGGTTACCAGGTATTCGTCTCCGGCACGGCCAAAGAACAAAGTTTAATTCAAGATTGGCTCCGCGAAAATGCTGCCTACATTACCGATATTACGGGTAAATTATCTTTGCCCCAGTTTATCAGCTTTATTAAGGCTTGTGATGGGTTAATAGCTGCCAGTACAGGGCCATTACATCTGGCAGCAGCGCTGGGTATTCATGCGTTGGGTTTGTATCCGCCTATCAAGCCCTTGCATCCGGGCCGCTGGGCTCCCCTGGGCCTTAAAGCCGAGGTGTTGGTTTTAGAAAAAGATTGCAACAATTGCCGCCATAACCCAACTCATTGCCGGTGCATCCAACAAATTTCGGTAGCGCAAGTTATAGATCAAATTCAAAAGTGGCATTTGCCCCGGTTAGTGGAGTAACATTAGGGGTGATTTTCCTGTTTATACTAATTTACAGAATTGGTATTTATTTCTTCGGCAGTATAATTTTGTATGCCTTTTATTTAAAATAGGACTTTATACCAGATTATTTACTTATATTAGACCAGAGAGAAAGCATGCGGGCGAAATAAATGTATTAGCCATGTTATATATTTTTCTAAATTTGCGTATAGGTATCTGTTCCTACAACTAAACAGTACAGATTTAATTTAGATGAGCGATCAAAGAGGTAGTCAACTCAGTAAAGAAGAGAAGGATGCACGGTTCGAGGCAGAGCTGCTGCCCATACTGGACCCATTGTATAACTTCGCCTTCCGGCTAACTTTAGACGAAGACGACGCCAACGACCTGGTACAGGAGACTTATTTAAAGGCTTACCGGTTCTTTGAATATTTTGAACAAGGAACTAATGCCAAGGCCTGGCTGTTTCGCATACTAAAGAATTCGTTTATAAACGATTTCCGGAAAAAGAGTAAACAACCGGCCAAGGTCGACTATAATGAGGTAGAAAGTTACTATAACACCGAAGGGAACGATAACGATGCGGAAATTGCCACCACCTCGGATATGCGTTCGCAGAGTGTGCAGGATCTTATCGGCGATGAAGTAGCCAGTGCGCTTAATTCCTTGCCCGTAGATTTTAGAACGGTAATTATTCTTTGCGATTTAGAAGGGTTTACTTACGAAGAAATGGCGAAAATTCTGGATATTCCGATAGGAACTGTTCGTTCGCGATTGCACCGGGCGCGTAATTTTTTAAAGGAGAAGTTAGAGAATTATGCCAAAACAATGGGCTATAATAATACAGATGAAGACTAAATTAATATAATTATGAACGCTATCGTTACCCCACAAAATCAGGTTTCTACCGCAGATAATGCTTCTCCGGATTGTGAAAAAGTAGTTTCGTTGCTCGATATGATTATTGATGGCGAAGCTACCTCCGAAGAAAAAACTTACTTTCTCACGCACGTAGAGAATTGCAAATCCTGCTTCGATGCCCATAACAAGCACCAGCAACTCAAGTCGGTGCTGCAAGATAACATTAAACGCCGGGCAGTGCCTAACAACCTGCTAACGTCCATTCAATCGGTTATCAAAGCAACGGCCTAACCCTAGCCTAACTCCTAATGCAAGGAAAGATTATTTTATTTGCGGCTCCTTCCGGGGCCGGCAAGACTACTATTGTTAAACATCTCCTGAATATTAATCCGCATTTAAGTTTTTCTATATCGGCGTGTACCCGCGACAAACGGGGGCGCTCCGAAGAAAACGGCAAAGATTATTATTTTATTACCCCAGAAGAATTTCGCCAGAAAATAGAGCAGGACGCTTTTGTAGAATGGGAAGAAGTATATGAAGGCGCTTTTTATGGAACCCTTAAATCCGAAATAGAACGGATTTGGGAAATGGGGAAACACGTAATTCTGGATGTGGATGTAAAAGGTGGCCTTACAATAAAAGATTTTTACCAAGGCCGGGCTCTAGCCATTTTTGTAAAACCTCCATCTATCGAAGCACTCGCCCAGCGTTTGCAGGCGCGCCAAACCGATTCGGCTTCCAGTATTTCCAGCCGACTTTTTAAAGCTAAGTTTGAGCTCAGCTTCGAAGATAAATTTGATGCCGTTATTGTAAACGAAAAACTGGAAGATGCCTTTGAACAAGCTGAAGACCTGGTTAATCGTTTCCTGGCCGACGATGAGTTTTTTGGATGAAAGTAGGTTTGCTTTTTGGTTCTTTTAATCCCATCCACATGGGCCATTTAATTCTGGGTAATTACATGGCTTATAACACCGATCTAGGTGCGGTTTGGTACGTAGTATCCCCGCAGAATCCTTTTAAAGAAAGCAAAAGCCTTTTACACGAGTTCGACCGGCTGCACATGGTTTCCTTAGCTATCGATAAAAACGACCGGCTGGGTATTTCGGATATCGAGTTTAAAATGCCCAAACCCAGCTATACCATCGATACGCTTACTTACCTGCAGGATAAATATCCCGGTTACGAATTTGTGCTGATTATCGGGGAAGATAACCTGGCTTCTTTCCCCAAGTGGAAAAACTACGAACGCATCCTGGATTTTTACGAGGTTTACGTTTATCCCCGTTCCGGTAGTGCGCCTTTCTCTTTGAAAGATCATCCTAAGATTAAATTAATACCGGCTCCCATGCTGGATATTTCGGCTACGCTTATCCGCGACTGTGTCCGGGAAAATAAATCTATCACCTACATGGTGCCGGAAAGTGTTGAAAGCTATATTCAGCAAAAGAAGTTCTGGAATTAGTCCATAGTCCATGGTCAATAGCCCACTGGCAACAGTTCAAGGTGAAAGTATCTGGACAATCTTGCCTGGCTTTGACTTTGGTAATTTCGATTAAATAGAATGAAATTAAGCGGCCGAAGCAGATGATTTCTCAACCGCGGCTTTGGGCTCAATATCGAAGAGGAAGTGGTTTAAGCGGGAACGCAGATCCGATACGGCCAGGTTCCGGAATACCTCACCGTCTTTGACCAGCGAAATTTGTCCGGTCTCTTCCGATACCACCAATACCACGCTATCGGTTACTTCGGTTAAGCCAATTGCTGCCCGGTGCCGCAAACCCATAGAAGCCGGAACATTATTGCTTTCGGTTACGGGTAAAATACAGCGGGCGGCCTTGATGCGGTTATCCGCAATTATAACGGCACCGTCGTGGAGCGGACTGGTTTTATTAAAGATGGAAAGTAAAAGCCTTTTGGAAATAACCGCATCCAGTAAATCGCCGGACTCAGCATAAAACTTTAGTTCGGAGCTGCGGGTAAACACAATCAGGGCTCCCGTGTTTTTGCCGGCTAAAGATTTAGCGGCTTCAATAAAGGGCGTCAGGTTAAAGCGGCCGTCTTCGCCTTTTCGCCACGGAAAACCTTTAAATAATTTATCGTTGTTAAAAGCCGTAGTTTTGCCAATCATGAGCAAAAAGCGCCTTATTTCCTGCTGAAACAAGATAATAGCGGCCAGCACGCCTACGCCCATAAACTGCCCCAGAATAATAGTGAGCAGCTCCATGCCTAAGGCTTTTACCACCAGGAAAAGCAGGTAGATAGAAAGAAAGCCTACAAAAATCTTAAGCGCCACGCTTCCGGTTAGCACCTTGTATAATTGGTACAATAGGATAGTAACCAGCAAGATATCGATAATATCAAGCCAGTTAATTTCTAAAAATCCTATGGTAAACAGTGGTATCAAAGGGCTATGCTTTTATTATATATTTTTACCGTTTGTACGGCTTCTTTTACATCGTGCACCCGCAAAATACGGGCACCTTGCATCAGGGCAATGGTATTTAAAGCAATGGTACCGGACAATGCCTCACTGGCGGGTACATCCAGCAGTTTATACGTCATGGATTTGCGCGACATACCAGCCAAAATAGGTAAACCCAGCAGATCTAAATCCCGGAGTTGCCGCAATACCTCATAATTCTGTTCCATGGTTTTAGCAAAGCCAAAGCCCGGATCCAGGATAATATCTTTTACGCCCGCTGCGTATAACAAAGAAATTTTCTGCTCAAAATAAGCGACTAACTCCAGCATGATATCATCATAATGGGTTAACTTATTCATGGTTTGGGGCGTGCCCCGCATGTGCATCAGTATATACGGAACTTGCAGGCGTCCGGCTGTGCTGAACATGGCATTATCCAATTCTCCGCCCGAAATATCGTTAATAATATCGGCGCCTTCGTTTATGGCAGCTTCGGCAATACTGGCCCGGAAAGTATCAACCGAAATAAAACAATCCGGAAATGCTTTTCTAACTGCCTGAATGACAGGCATAACCCGTTGGTGTTCTTCTTCGGTGGTTACTTCCGGCGCATGCGGGCGGGTAGAATAGCCGCCTATATCCAAAAAAGTAGCGCCCTCGCGCAACATGGTTTCGGCCCGCGCCAAAATAGCATTGCTTCCGGTATAGCGGCCACCATCGTAAAAAGAATCGGGCGTTACGTTTAATATCCCCATTACGGCCGGCTCCAGCAGCGATACTAATTTTCCGCCGCAATTTAGAGTGCTCTTTTTATAAAAAAACGTATCTTTCGCTTCCAAAACCGGTATCAAAATCAAATTTCTCTAAAATAAAGGTAAAAAATTGATTAATCAAACACTGCAGGAATATAATCGGGTAATCCGGGCTTGTAAAGATATATTTATAAAAAAAACCATAGATTACGGTACCGCCTGGCGTATACTCCGGTTGCCTTCTATCACCGATCAGATTTTTATAAAAGCGCAGCGCATCCGCTCTATTCAGGAAAAAGGCGTGCAAAAGGTTGCAGAAGATATTACTTCGGAATTTGTGGGTATTATTAATTACTGCGTTATAGCTTTAATGCAAATAGACTTGCTACAGCAGGAGAGTACCGAGATGGAAATACCGGCGGTAGTAGTGGAAGAAAGTTATAACCAACACATTCAGCTTAATATAGAACTGCTGCTGAATAAAAATCACGATTACGGCGAAGCCTGGCGCGACATGCGGATTGCTTCGATTACGGATATTATTCTGATGAAGCTGTACCGCACCAAGCAAATTGAAGATAACCAGGGCCACACCTTAATTTCGGAAGGCGTGGAAGCCAATTACCGCGACATGATTAATTACGCGGTTTTTGTTTTAATAAAATTAAATTTTGGATTAAATGAAACTCATTAACAGAATTTGCTGGCTCTTTGTCGGGTTGCTATTTATATTTTCCGGGCTCATAAAAATTAACGATCCGGTGGGTACGGCTATCAAGCTGGAAGAATATTTTGAAGTTTTCTCCACTAGTTTTTCCCCTGTTTTCCTGGTGCTGGAGCCCTATGCGCTGTATTTTTCTATTTTGCTGAGTGCGCTGGAAATAATACTGGGTGTAGCCCTGCTGGTGCGCTGGAAACTAAAAGAAGTGCTGTGGAGTTTGCTGGTGCTCATGATCTTTTTTACGTTCCTGACCTTTTATTCAGCTTACTTTAACAAAGTAACCGATTGTGGCTGTTTTGGTGATGCAATCGTGCTTACGCCCTGGCAATCGTTTACTAAAGATGTGGTTTTGCTGGTGATGATCCTGATTTTGTTGTTTACCCAAAAATACCTGCCAACGCACCGGCGGACAACTACCCCCGGACTAGTTGTAGCAGTTGCTACTTTGTTAGCGTTTGGTGTAGGAATTTATGCTTATCTGCACGAACCTTTTGTCGATTTCCGGGCCTATAAAGTAGGCAATAGCATTCCGCAGCTCATGAAGCCATCGGCGGCACTGCAATATAAATACATCATGGAAAAAGACGGGCGGGAACAGGAATTTACCGATTACCCAAAAGACACTACCTATCAGTTTAAGAAAATGGTAGCGCTAAACCCGGAAGCTGGACCAAAAATTACTGATTTTAACGTTTGGAACGATGAAGGTGATTTTACGCAGGAGGTCTTCCGGGGCAATAAATTACTGATCCTGGTACAAGACGTGCGAAAATCTAACCCGGCGGGCTTTGCCGAAATAAATAAATTAATAGCCGACGTGGAGAAAGATAAGCAGCTGGCAATCGAACCCATGGTATTAACGGCCAGCAGCAGCCAGGATTTTGATGTGTTCCGGCACGAAGTAAACCTGGCAGCCCCGTATTATTTTGGCGATGCCACCGTACTGAAAACCATGATGCGCGCTAACCCGGGCGTTATGTTACTTAAAAATGGCGTAGTAGTGGGCAAATGGCACCACAACGATGTGCCTACGCTGCCAACCGTAAAACAACTGTTATGAAAATAGTGGCCTTTCTGCTCAGCCGGTTGGGCCACGGCCTGCTTATTTTATTGGGCGTTGTGATAGCGGTATTCTTCTTATTTAATGTATTGCCCGGCGATCCGGTGGCTTTACTGGCCGGACAACGCTCCGACCTGGTCACCCGCGAAGCCATTACTACCGAACTCGGTCTGGACAGACCTTTGTCCGAGCAATTGCTGTACTATATTAATGATATTTCGCCGCTTTCCGTGCACCAAGACAATGCAGCTAACCGGGAGAAATATAATTACCGGGTATTAATATCTTGGGAAGCCAAAGCTTTGGTCTGGAAAACGCCTTACTTGCGCCGCTCTTTTCAAAGCAATAAAAAGGTAATGGCTATTTTGCTCGATCATTTAACCGGTACGCTTTGGCTGGCCGGGGCGGCTATGCTGCTGGCCACGGTGCTGGGAATTTTATTCGGCATACTGGCCGCTTTAAGGCCCCACAGCTTTTTAGATCATGCCCTTATTTCTACCTCGGTGCTGGGTATTTCGGTGCCTTCTTTTGTAGCGGGTATTCTTATTGCCATTACTTTCGGGTTTTACTGGAGCAGTTTTACCGGCCTGAGTTTAACCGGCCAATTATACGAAATGGATGCTTTTGCGGGTCCGCAACTGGTATTGCGGAATTTAGTGTTACCGGCAGTAGCTTTGGGTATCCGGCCCCTGGCCGTTATTACCCAACTCACCCGCAGTTCCATGATCGAGGTGCTCTCACAGGATTATATTCGTACGGCCCGGGCCAAAGGCTTGTCTTCGTATCGGGTAATGGTGGGGCACGCTTTAAAAAATGCTTTAAACCCGGTAATAACGGCGGTATCGGGTTGGTTGGCTTCTTTAATGGCCGGGGCTTTTTTTATCGAGTATATTTTTAACTGGAAAGGCATTGGCGCCGTTACCATTCATGCCGTAGAAAACTTGGATTTCCCGGTTGTAATGGGCGCTACTATGTTTATTTCTTTCTTATTTGTGCTCATTAATATCTTCGTGGATTTGCTGTATGCACTCATAGATCCTCGCGTAAAATTGTAAAGGCAACAGCTTGGGACTGGTAAAAAAATCTGACTTTTAATTTACTTTTTAGTTAATAATCCATGAACCGTTCTTTATTTCTGATTGGTATGCCAGGAGCCGGTAAAACTACTATTGGTCGAAAGCTGGCAATGGCTATGCAAAAGCCTTTCCTGGATCTGGACGAGTATATTGAAGAAAAGCATCAGCAGCCCGTTAGGCAAATTTTTTCTGCTAAAGGCGAAGCTTTTTTCCGGGAAGCCGAAGCGGAAGCTTTGCGCGAGGTAGCGGCCCGGGCAAACGGTGCGGTCGTAGCTACTGGTGGCGGCACGCCCTGTTTTCTGGATAATATGACTTTAATGAATGAGGCGGGTGTTACGGTTTATATCAAAGTGCCGGAAACTACTCTGGTAGAGCGTTTAAGTGGTGCCAACCGCGAACAGCGGCCTTTGTTAGCCCGAAAAACTTCAGCAGAAATTAAACAATTTGTAACCGTAACCCTAGCCAGCCGTTTACCATTCTATCAAAAAGCCCAAATCACCTACCAAAATGCTTCCCGCGATATTTCTGATCTTAGGCGTCTGATCGAGACAATGGAAAAGATGTGCTGATTTGGTATTTCTGCCGCCGGCATTCAGTTTGAGAAAAAATTTTTTTAATTTTGAAGCCGTTACACTTATCTAAAATAAAATTTTATGAAACCAAATCATAAGGGAACTGTACAGGTTTTCAAGAACCCTTTACTTGAGAAGCTATCCCGAACCCACATTGCGCTGCCCATTTCCATTTTTATTCTTATTTCTGCCGGCCTGATTACCTATGGCTATATCCATGGTTTTATTACCGTACTTTCGGCCATAGGACTGTTTTTTGTAGGCTGGTTTATTTTTACGTTTGTAGAATACATGGCCCACCGGCATTTATTTCACATGGATACCGATACCCATATGAAAAAGGATATCCAGTATAAGTTTCACGGTGTTCACCACGAATATCCCAAAGATAAAGACCGCCTGGCCATGCCGCCCATTGTCAGCTTGTTTATTGCTTCGGTATTCTTTTTTATTTTCAAATTAATATTCGGGCAATTTGTCTTTGGTATTGTGTCGGGATTTTTGTTTGGGTATGCCTTGTATTTATTTGTGCACTACGCCGTGCACGCGTACGCCCCGCCCAAAAATTTCCTGAAAATTCTCTGGATTAACCACGGCATTCACCACTATAAAGATGATACGATTGCTTACGGCGTATCGTCGCCGTTATGGGATTGGATTTTGGGTACTATGCCTGCCCGTAAAAAATAGATTTTGGATAGCATTACTTAGTAAAAAGATATAAGTATCAGGGCACAAGTAGTAACACTTTTTCTTATTCGAAGTGCTTACATATAAAAAGCTTTATTTATAACCAGTAGGTATATATAGTTAGGCCCTGATACTTAGATTCTTGATGCATTATAGGCAAATAAAAAGAGGGAGGCTTTAATTAAGCTTCCCTCTTTTATTTAGTCGATTAGCGCTACCTTAAATGCCGGTACGGTTACGGGGGCCACGCAGCTTTCTGATAATCCACATCACCAACAATATAACAATGGCAACTACAATTAGGGTAGTCCACATGGTAAACTCCATGATATCTCCGATTGCTTCGCAACTGCTCATCGTTACTAACAGCAACAGAAACATTACCGGTAATATTGCTTTTATATTTTTCATGTTTTTAGTTTTATAAAGATTTTTTTTAATCTAAATCAGATTTACCCCTGATCTCACTTTTGGTATATATAGTACTGATACTATGGTGAAGCCGAAAAGGTTTGATTGATTTAGGAAAAGAAGTAAATTGAAAGGCAGCAAAGAACAAATTAGGCCTATATTTTGTCCGGAAACGTAAAGCTTACCGGCAGCAGCAGCCCACGCCACTGCTTCTGGCCAGAACCTGAATAAACGCAACTTATTAGACTTTATAAGTCTTGATCAATTTTTTAAAAAAGGGATAACCCTGCGCGTCGCTTCAGGTATATATTTTATTATTACAACTCTCCAGATGACCCGTAAACAATATTTTGTTACCGTTCTTATATTAGGAACCCTGTGTACTATCAGTCCGTTTGCGATTGATATGTATTTGCCGGGTTTCCCGGCTATTGCCACCGATTTACATACCTCTATTTCCCAAATTCAGTTATCTTTAACCAGTTACTTAATTGGTATTTCCGCCGGTCAGTTGCTTTACGGGCCCTTGCTCGACCGGTTTGGCCGAAAAAATCCCTTGTATCTGGGTTTAGTGGTTTATATGCTGGCTTCTTTGGGTTGTGCTGCCACCAACTCGGTAGAAACCTTAATTGGTATGCGTTTTTTACAAGCTATTGGGGGTTGTGTAGGCATGGTAGCAGCGCAGGCTTTGGTCCGGGATTTATTTCCGGTAAATAAAACGGCCCAGGTATTTTCGTTGCTTACGTTAGTTATTGCGGTTTCGCCCATGATTGCGCCTACCGTTGGAGGCTATGTAACAACATCCTTTGGCTGGCATTCTGTTTTTATTATTCTAGCCATTATTACAGCTATTATCCTGGTCGGTATTTTTTTCTTATTACCCCAAGGCAAGTTGCCAGATCCTACTTTATCTTTGCGGCCCCAGGCGGTGCTCTCTAACTTTTATGCCGTTATAAAACAACCGCAATTTTTTATTTATACGTTGGTAGGGGGCATTGCCTCGGCTGCTCCTTTTGCTTACATAGCCGGTTCGCCGGATGTTTTTATGAATATCTACAAAGTAAGTGAACAGGAATACGGTTGGATATTTGCTTTGCTGGCCTTTGCCATGATCGGGTCGACGCAGTTAAACCATATTCTGCTAAAAAAATACAAAAGCGAACAAATTATACTGGTAACGCTGCTTTACCAAACGGCCACGGGTTTGCTCCTGGTGCTGGGAATTTGGTCGGGCTGGTACGGGCAATACAGTTTGATAGTGCTGATGTTTATTTTTCTAACCGGGCAAGGACTGGTAAATCCCAATGCGTCGGCTTTATCTTTAGCGCCTTTTACCCGGCAGGCCGGCAGCGCAGCCGCTTTAATGGGGAGCTTCCGGATGGGAATGGGAAGCTTTGTTTCGGCCGCCGTAAGCTTATTGCATAATAATACAGCTTTGCCTATGGTGGGCATGATGGCTTTTTGCGCCGTAACTGGCTTAATCTTACTACTGATCGGCAAAAAGAAAGCTTACTACAAATCAGACGAAGCTGATACCGAAGAAGTTTCTCCGGTAGGCGTTTAAGCAAAGGGATAAGGAATAGTTAAGTCTTGGTTAATCCGGGTTAAGGTTAACAAGTATGTTCAACAGGCCTATTTAGCCTGAACAGGTGATTACCGGAAATCTTTTATTTTGTCACTTCAAAAATAGCCATTTCTTTTTCCTTGCCTTTTACTAAAACCGGGTCGAGGAACTTAATAGAAAAATGGCCTTTTACTTTATTATAAACCGTTTCGCTGATAAAAATAGAATTGGGTTTGTTTTTCGTCAAAGATTCGATGCGCTTACCCGTATTTACCGTATCGCCGGTTACCGAGTAATCCATTTTATCTGCGGAGCCAATAGTGCCCACAAACACCTCGCCCGCATTAATACCAATGCCCACCTGAACCGGCTGCGGCAAAACCAAATGGCTTAATTTATTTAAAGTTTCCAGTTGCTTAATCATCTGTACAGCGCACGAGACGGCATTTAGCTCATTGGTTTCATGAGCGATAGGGGCGCCAAAGGCGGCAAATATCTCGTCTCCCACATATTGTATTACGGTGCCATGGTGTTGTTTTATTACGTCGGTCATGATACTGTAATAAGATTGTAGTAAGGCAACCGTATGTTTAGTTTCTACTTTCTCGGCCAAAGAAGTATAATTTCGGATATCGCAGAACAGAACGGTAATAACGCGGGAACCGGCCGCGTATATATCCGGGGTTTTATCATGGTGCAGGGGCAATGCCGACGAGTTAATTCTGGGTTCTTGTTCGCTAACAGTAAGTTGTTTGCTGGGTTTTCTGAACTCGAGGTAATCCAGCGCTTTTTGTATCGATCGGGAAAAATGTTCGAAAGCAATAGGTTTAAGTAAGAAATCTAGGGCCGATAACTGAAAGCATTCGTAAGCAAAATCTTTGTCGCCGGTAGTAAAAATAGTGAGCGGTTGCGTTTTTAACTCCCGCACCAGGTCAATGCCGGATATGCCGGGCATATTAATATCAATAAATAATATATCTACGGAGTTATTTTTTAGAAATTCTAAGCCAGTATGGGCGTTGTTGAACACCTGTACAATTTCCAGAGTCGGAAACCGGCCGATGTAAGCTTTTATGATCAATAACGCCAGTTGGTCATCATCTATTGCTACACAACTAATTGCCATAGTGCTGAGTTAAAAGAAAGTAGAATTTAATTTTAATTTGATTTTAAGATAACTAGTTTAATATCGTATACCATAGAAATAATAAACCTAATCAATTAAATGTATTGGATACTTTTTGATTAATGCCTCAACAGCTAGTTATTTATCTTGATAAATATTGCTTGAAAATAACAAATATAGAATTTAATAATTCTGAACAACGTATTTTATATAGTAAAATAAAATTCCTGTTATAAAAATATGACAATTAATTCAATTGGAAAACTTGTGAGAAGTTTATTATTGAGGGATATGTATAAATATACTAATATTTAAAATTAATATTGAAATATGTAAAGATTAAACAAAGTATAAAGCCATTTTTTAAACATATAAACTATTTCTGCTAACGTTTGCATAAAAGATTTTATAAAACTTTTTTCTCACTTTAATTCTAACTAGAATTGTTTAACAAAACAGAAAAGCGTAGTTATCTTAACTGTTAACAGTGGCTAGGCAGTCGATTGAAATTTAAAGCATAAAAAAACAGTATAAAGCCAAGATTTTGGAGCAAATTGCCGTGATGAAATAAATAATGCCTGTAAACCTGTAGGTAATTAGTTGATTTCTGTCCGGATGCAGCCGGGCGAAGTTAATCTAACAAACAATACGGCCGGGTAATCGAAATAAAATTGAATATTATATTTATTATTTGAGATGTTTAAAAATACCCTGGATTTAATTTTGTTTAAATTTGAATTGAAGGAAGTATTGTAATTTGTGGCACACAATCAAATTAGTGTTATAGGATAACATATTATAGAAAACCAAAAAGCCGGCGCTCGCATCCTGGATTATGTAATACAAGTAGCCAGCGGCGACATAGAAGTGAGCGCCGTCCGCCACGGCCAGGACGACTTTATTCCCTGGAAAAGAGGGGTATCGCTCTAAGTCTAGTTAAAGTTTAGTTAAAATTAAAGGTTCAGTAAAAACTAAAGATAAAGAATATGAGTGAAGTATTGAGTTCTTCATTTCGGGAAAAAACCAGCAGCCGCAAAGCTTTTCTGGACGAGAATTTCTTGTTGCCATCTAAAACAGCGCAGCAGCTTTATCATGAGTTCGCTAAAACCATGCCCATCATAGATTACCACAACCACCTGCCACCCGAGCAAATTGCCCGGGACAAGCAGTTCGAAAACATTACCCAGGTGTGGCTCTACGGTGATCATTACAAGTGGCGGGCCATGCGGACAAACGGAGTAGACGAAGCTTACTGTACCGGAAATAAAAGCGATTACGATAAATTTGAGAAATGGGCCGAAACCGTACCGTACACCTTGCGCAACCCCCTGTACCATTGGACTCACCTGGAACTGCAGCGTTATTTTGATATACACGAGACGCTTTCGGGTGATAATGCCCATGAAGTTTATGATGCTTGCACTGCCCAGCTCCAAACCCCGGAATACTCCGTGCGCAACCTGCTCCGGAAAATGAACGTGGAAACTGTTTGCACCACTGACGATCCGTTAGATTCACTGGAGTTTCATAAACAAATAAAACAGGACGGTTTCGAAATAAAAGTGTTACCGGCCTTCCGCCCCGATAAAGCCATGAACGCCGATGACCCGGAAGCACTGCGAGCTTTTATCCAGAAATTGGAAGCTGTAACCGATGTGGCTATTACCAATTACGATGATTACTTATCGGCTTTGAAAAAACGCCACGATTACTTTGCGGCCAACGGCTGCTCCGTTTCGGATCATGGCCTGGAAGAAATGTATGCCGATGATTATACCGATGTTGAAATAAAAGAAATATTCTCTAAAATTTGCAGCCAAAAGCCTTTGACCTTGGCAGAGAACCGACAGTTTAAGTCGGCTATGTTGTTTCAATTTGCACTCTGGGACCACGAAAAAGGCTGGGTGCAGCAATACCACCTGGGCGCTTTGCGCAACAACAACAGCCGGGCCCTGCTTTTGCTGGGGCCGGATACGGGATGGGATTCGATTGGTGATTTTAGCCAGGCCCGGGCCCTTTCTAAATTTTTAAGTCGTTTGGATAAAGAAGACCGGTTAGCTAAAACTATTTTATACAACTTAAATCCGGCGGATAATGAGTTAATGGCCACCATGGTTGGGAACTTCAACGATGGTTCGGTAGCCGGCAAAGTGCAGTGGGGCTCCAGCTGGTGGTTCCTGGATCAGAAAGAAGGTATGATCGCGCAACTGAATGCCTTATCTAACATGGGGCTGGTAAGCCGGTTTGTGGGTATGCTCACCGATTCCCGGAGCTTTTTATCTTTCCCGCGCCACGAATACTTCCGCCGTATTTTATGCAACCTGTTCGGTGAAGATATTGAAAACGGCGAATTGCCCCACGACCTAGCTTGGACCGGCAAGATTATTCAGGATATTTGTTACTACAATGCTAAAAAATATTTTAACTTTTAACGCAAATGGGTAAAGTCCTTTCTTTTGGTGAATTGTTGTTACGTATTAGCCCCGATGTGGATGGTACCTGGCTACACAATAATAAGTTGCCTTTTTATATTGGGGGGGCAGAATGTAATGTGGCCACGGCACTGGCGCTTTGGGGCATTCCTACGGCTTACTTAACCGCTTTGCCGGCCAACTTTTTATCGGATCAGGTAGTGAGTTATTTGCAGGAGAAGAATATCGCTACCGATAAGATAATTTACGCTGGCGAACGGATAGGCCTGTATTACCTGCACCAGGGCAAAGACCTGAAAAGCGCCGGCGTTATTTACGACCGCCAGCATTCGGCTTATGCAAATCTAAAACCCGGTACCATTAACTGGGATGAGATTTTTGCCGACGTAAGTTGGTTTCATTTCAGCGCCATTTGCCCGGCTATAAACCAGCAGGTAGCCGATGTTTGCGCCGAAGCTTTAAAAATAGCGGCGGAGAAAAATATATTTGTCTCCCTTGATTTGAATTACCGGGCCAAACTCTGGCAGTACGGGAAAGATCCGGGAGCCGTAATGCCGGTATTAGCGCAGTATTGCAACCTGATTATGGGTAATATCTGGGCCGCCGATAAAATGTTAGGCATCTCCCTGGACGCAGTATTAATTGCTAACCGGGACAAAGAAAGTTTATTGCAACAAGCTGCCGCAACTTCTACTGCCATCCAGCAGCAATTTCCCCGGTGCGAAACGGTTGCCAATACTTTCCGGTTCGATCAGGGACAGGGCATAAAATATTACACTACTTTGTACCACCAGGGCGAACTCATTTGCTCCCCGGAGTATCACTCCGATACCATTGTTGATAAAATTGGCAGCGGCGATTGTTTTATGGCCGGTTTGATCTACGGCTTTTACCAGAAAATGGCCCCGGCTGAAACCCTGGAATTTGCCACTGCTGCTGCCTTTCAGAAATTATTTATTCAAAGCGATGCCACTACTAGTACAGTAACTGACATTCAAAACACCATAACCACGTATGCCCACGCCCACTAAAGAAAGTGCCTTAACGGCTATTGTAAACCAGGGATTGTTGCCTTTGTTTTTTTACGAAAGTCCGGAGGTAAGTTTAGAGATAATAAAAACTTTATACCAAGCGGGTATCCGCACCCTAGAATATACCAACCGCGGAGCCGCGGCTCTGGCTAATTTTACCTTTCTGAAACAGGAGTTAAAGGAATATCAGGATTTGCACCTGGGCATTGGCACTATAAAAACTGTGGTAGAAGCGCAGGCATTTATAGATGCGGGGGCCGATTATATTGTGGCGCCGCTGGTAAACCCCGAGGTGGGGCAACTGGCCCGCGAAAATAACCTGCTCTGGATTCCGGGCTGTATGACGCCCACCGAAATTTTTCTGGCGCAACAAAACCAAGCCGCTCTGATTAAATTGTTCCCGGCCAATATTCTGGGTCCGGGTTTTCTTGCGGCTATCCGGGAGCTGTTTGCGGGTCAGTTGTTTATTCCAACCGGCGGAGTAGAGATAGAGCAGGAGAATCTAAAGGGATGGTTTAAAGCCGGCGTTTGTGCCGTAGGTATGGGCAGCAAGCTTATCAGTAAAAATGTATTAGAAGAGCAGCAGTACGATGTTTTGTTTGAACGCACCCAGCAGGCGCTGGTATTAGTTAAATCATCTAAATAACATAAGTCAATGCAACGGTAAAAGCCATCGTCATGATAACACCCGTGCCGGGAAAAGAAATCAACTCAACTTTCCTTATTACCAAGTTTATCTTTTAATGCTTGGCGTACAGCAGTCATGCTGTCTTTAATTGCTACCTATATTAAATTAGTCCCCTATGGATTAACCACCGCCGATGAGGCCGATGAGTCGGCACCTAAGCTTTTAGGTAAAAAGCAATACTGAATGTAATATTCATAAATTCGAAAATGGTTAATTCCATATAAGTGTGCATCCATATAGTTGTTGAATACGCCAATCACCTTCTTATATTTTATTAAAATATATTTTTCCGGATACTTACTGTAGAAGTAAGCTTTGTTTTGGTAGTAATAATTATAATCTTCTACTATATTATACTGGGGCAGGTACATGAACTTTAGATATTATTTTACCGCTTCTAATTATTAATTAAAATATAACTTTTGATAGTGTGTTCTTTTATGTCAACAATAATCATGGAGGTGTATATACCTGACCTAAGCTGATTTTATATGTAAAGAAAAAGCTATTCTATTATATTTCAAAGGCTTATTTAAAAGTTTATAGAGAATTATAACATTATACTAATGTAGCGCCAGTCTTGTTGATTATAATGTTTTAAATTTAATTTATCTAAGATATACTTTGGTCGCAGGGTGCCTTAATTTGGTAGCTGCTGCGGCTAAATTAGCCTGTTAAAATAATAAGTAAATACAAGCTGGAATTTCCGGATAGTAAAAATCCGGGAGGCTACCTGATTGCTTCTTTTTTTAAAAGATAGTATAAAATCTTGAATAAGGCGAAAAGTTAAAAGCAGCGAGGGTAAGACGTCCCAGGTTTTTGGGTTAGAATGTAAGTGCTGGGCTGCTTTGTAAGAATGCTGGATGAGAAACAACAAGAAGAGATCAAGTTATTGATGTACCCGTTTCTTGGGGCGCTTAGTAGATTTTACGTGACCCATTTCCGTGAGAAGTTGCTTCCTTATTTTAAACATTTCTTTAAGTAATAATCCGGAACAGACCAGGCCCAGTGTACCTAAAGCTAACAGAAACAAAGGATGATAAACGATTTGCATATTCTTTATTTCAAATTCAAAATCTCTCTTGAAAGGTTAATTAGGTTGATTAAGTTCCGATTCTCATAAAAATTGCTAATTTACAGGTAAATACTTTAATCAAGGCTGGCATTTTTAATAAGTACATTGTTGGCTGTTTTGCAGAATAATTGCGCAATCAGAGTGAGACAAAGGTTAATTTTATAGATCAAATAAATTAAAATTAAAATTGTCATAAGCTGGTTAAACATAATGTACAGAGCACCACAGAACAGTTTTTAAGGCCTCATGGGCTTATTATTAAATCAAATAAAAAAGCACTGGCCAGATGTTGCCCGGGCAGTGCTCTTTGAAAAAAAAACTTATCTTTTATAATAAAGCAAGTTGTGGTATTGAAGAGAGCGTTAGGTTAAAAGAATAATCGATAATTAAATTTATTAAAAAACTGGTATGAAACTATTCTACTAAATTATTTACGGTAAATAAAGTTTTTATTTTTAAATTAAAATTGGTTTCGAAGGGATTATCGCCATGGCCATAAATCATAAAAGATACTTTTTTTCCTTCTTTAATGTAGTTATTCAATGTTTGTAAATTTACCGCTTCAATGGCTATTGTTTGCTCCACATCGGGATAAGCGGCTACTTCTTTTAAATCTACTCCTTTAACCGTACCAATCTTAATAAATTTTTCAAGATTACTGCCGGACAAAGCAAATAACAGATCGCCTTCTACCATTACTTTAGCAGAACTGCTTTTAAAATCAGTTAAGGTGTACGTTATTTTGTCCAAATTTAAATACGCCAGGTTATTTTTGTGTTTTTGGATGACACTGTTACCAAAATCGATAATTTGTACCGGCGGAGTCAGATCGGCTTTACCGGTATTTACATAAACACTAACCGAGTCTACAGTGGATAGTTCTGTTAGCATCAGCCCTTCCAAATCTTCTTTTGAACAAGAGGAAAAGCCGAACATAATAAGGAAAATAAGTGCTGTTAGGGAAGTAAATGTTGATTTCAAGGTAAATAGGTTTAGATGGTTAATTTTTGATTTATTGAGAGAGCTTCCTGTAAAAGCAATAGCTGTTTACTATGCTTTAGATTGATTTTTTTAGGCTTTACAGGATTATGTGATAATTATTTACTAATTTATTTTATTTATTATATATAGTATTATACTAATTTAACCTAAAAAAGGTTATAAGCATTGTTACATAAATAGTTAAATTTTTTAGGTAGTGCAAATAGATGGTGGTAATCAAAAGTGCGTGCGTAGTAGCTCTGTAGATAAGTTGTTAGCAATTGTTAAGAAATCTGGTCGGATTGGTATGAAAATTTTATCTAAGTACCTCGCTTATTAAAAAATCAAACAAGTTAAAAACTGTTAAAATCTTTAAAATTTCTGATAATAATCTGGTAAAAATTTACAATTATCCGGTTAGCAGGCTGGTAAAGCACCAAAGGTAGGAAGCTTTATTATACGTTGGTAAATTATTGGCTTAACATATACGGGCCACTTGGTGCTAAGCAAGGGTATTTAGTAACCTCAACGGCAGGAAAACCGTGCCAACTGGTGAATAGTTGAAAATGTTGCTAAAGGCTGCCGGGAATAAAAAGATTAGCAGAAGAGCAGTACGTACAGCTACATATTGAATTGAGCCTTCTCCGCAAAATTATTGTAATCGAGTATAGAAACAATTAAGGCCGGTTGCCAAAGGCAAGACCAAAGGTAAGGCGCGAATCGTGCCGCTTGCGGCCAGCCTCTACTATGCTTTCAAAATTGTTTTCGTAGCTAGATCGAATAGTAACCCATCTGGTTAAAGGTAATTCCAGCGATATAAGGGTGTTCCAGCGGACATTCGAAAAATCATTCAGAGCAGGTTGCACAAACGTAATGTGCGTAAGGCGTATCTTATCTTGCAGTAAACTGTGTTTGCCCTTTAAACGGGTAGAGTTACGTTGCGTAGTAAGGGTAGGGCGCTCTCGAAAATCAGTTGCTTCGTGTATAACCGCACTGGTGAGGGTAAGGGTGTTCTGGGGTGTTTGGTATAGCCGCAAACCAATGCCTGCGCCCGCCAATTTTCGTAAATTTATGCCCCGTAAATTACTAGTCTCAATGGTAGCCAGGCCAAAGCCATAAATACGATTTTCCTTTAATACATCCAGAAATAAATCTACGTAAGTATCCCGCTCGGCCAGCAGGTAATTTTGCTTGCCGTAGGTAAAACGCGGATTAGTTGATAAGGTAAAGATGGGGCCGCTTACGGTAAGTTCGGTGCGCAGTACCACTAGCGTCCGGTTTATATTGCCCCGGGTAAAACTACCGTCGCCAATAAACCGGTAGCTCAGGCTGTCAAACAAAACTGTTTTTCTTTCGGTCGGCAGAGAGGAGTTAGTATTGCTGCGGATGATGGTATCGGGGGTTATAATTTGGGCTTTTGCCGGTAAGGTTAAGAAAAGAAACAAAGTAAAAAACGAGCACGCAGAAAAGAGACATTTATTCATAAGCATATACTGTAATAAAATAATAGAACGGCTTTAATAAGATTACTTTTAAAGCGAAGTATTTTATAGGGCTGCTTTAAAATTGTTGCAAACTTATAATAGAAGTACTAGGGAATAAAATATTGAGCTTAATTTCTGCGCTGATCATTATTTTAAAACCAAAGCGTTTCGGTTACCGCTCTCAGGCGTGGCTCACCTGCCTAAGCGATTTAAACCAATAAATTTGCCAGATTCAGCTATATTTGCCTTTAATATGTGTAAAGTTGAAGTAGATGGTACCAGATTTGGAAGGCTTATTTGAATTGCCGGGACAAGCTTTAGATGATAAAGCTCGTTTACAAGCTATCATTGATTCAGCCATTGATGGCATTATTACCATTGATGCATCTGGTACAATAGAAAGTGTAAATCCGGCTATGGCCCGGATTTTCAGCTATCAGCCCGAAGAAATTATTGGCCGGAATATCAAAATGCTGATGCCGGAACCAGACCGGGGCCAACACGATAATTATCTGCAGAATTATCACCAAACCGGCGTAGCAAACATCATCGGGAAAGGCCGGGAAGTGCTGGGGCGTCGGAAAGACGGTACGGTTTTCCCTTTTTTACTTTCTATCAGTGAAGTAAAGTTGCAGAATAAGCAACTGTTTACCGGCATCATTCACGATATTACCGACCAAAAAAGAGCCGAAGCCGCTCTGCGCGAAAGCGAGAATAAAATTAATGCCATTATTCAGGCGGCCGTTGATGGCATTATTACCATCGATACTCGCGGCATAATGGAAATGGTAAATCCGTCGGCAGCTAAATTATTTGGCTACGGAGCCGAAGAAATACTAGGCAGAAGCATTAGTATCTTAATGCCGGAGCCGGACAAAAGCCGCCATCATTCTTATATTGAAAATTACCACGCAACCGGCCACAAAAAAATAATTGGTATTGGCCGGGAGGTAACCGGCCAGCGCAAAGACGGCACCACTTTCCCGTTTTACCTCAGCATTAGTGAAGTGCAGTTAATGGATCGGAAAGTATATACCGGGTTTATTCATGATATTAGCCAACAAAAATTAAACGAAGAAAAGCTACGGCGCTACGCCGCCGAATTAGAACGCAGCAATTTAGAACTGCAGGATTTTGCGTATGTATCGTCGCACGATTTACAGGAACCGTTGCGTAAAATTCAGGCTTTTGGCGACCGCCTGCGCACTAAAGAACACGCTAATCTAAGCGATCAGGGCAAAGATTATGTAGACCGGATGTTGAATGCTGCCTCCCGGATGCAGAACTTAATTAACGATTTACTGGCTTTTTCGCGGGTAACTACCAAATCCAAGCCTTTTGTAAAAGTAAGTCTGGATAAAATCTTAACCGAAGTTTTATCGGACCTGGAAATTACCATTGAAAAAACTAATGCCGACATACAACGGACCGTTTTACCCGAAATAGAAGCCGAACCTACCCAGATGCGGCAGCTTTTTCAGAACCTGATTAGCAATGCCATTAAATTCCGGAAAGAAGATGAGGAGCCAATTATTAAAATTTCGACGCAGCAAATTCAGCGGCAAGCGCACTTAACGGCTACGCCCGGTGATGAACAAGTAGAAATTACCATTGAAGATAACGGCATTGGTTTTAATGAAAAGTACCTGGACCGGATATTTAATATTTTTCAGCGGCTGGAAGGTCAGAAATACGAAGGATCGGGTATTGGCCTGGCCATTTGCCGCAAAATTGCCATTCGGCACGGGGGTGATATTACTGCCCGCAGCCAACAGGGTGTAGGAACCCGTTTCATTATAACGTTAGCTAAAAAACAACCCCAGCAATAGTTGCGAAAACTATGAGTACACACAAAAAAAGCCTTGTTATTTTAATTGCCGACGATGATGCTGAAGACCGGATGTTGTTGAAAGAAGCGCTGGAAGAAAACCGGCTTAAAAACGCGCTGCAATTTGTGGAGAACGGCGAAGAATTATTAGATTACCTGCATAACCGGGGCAAGTTTACGGACAAAGATAAATATCCCTTACCAGGGCTAATCTTGCTGGACTTGAACATGCCCAAAAAAGATGGCCGAGAAGCATTAAAAGAAATAAAAGAAGACCCGCACCTGCGCCTCATTCCGGTAGTGGTACTAACCACTTCTAAAGCCGAAGAAGATATTTTAAAAACGTATGATTTAGGCGTTAGCTCTTTTATTACCAAACCGGTTACGTTTACCTCTTTGGTACAAATGATGAAAACCTTAAGTACGTACTGGTTTGAGCTGGTAGAACTTCCAAAACTATGATTAGTTTTAAGCTTTTAGCGGTTAGCTATGGTAAATTTGCGCACGTTTGCCCAATACGTGGTCATAATTTTAATCTGCAGCTTACCTAAATTTTTCAGCTATTCACCAAAAACTAACTGCTAAAAACTAAAAGCTAACCCCTAAAAACTCAAAACTCAAAATGCCCGATAACATTAGAATATTGCTGGTAGATGATGATGAGGATGATTTTATCATTACCCGGGATATTATTACGGATATACCGGGCCGGTATTACCAACTGGACTGGACCGCTACTTTTAATGAAGCCCTGGATTTGATAAACCAGAAAAAACACGATGTTTACCTTGTAGATTACCGCTTAGGAGCCCGCGATGGGCTGGAACTAATAACCGAAGCTATTGCCAACGGCTGTACTGCCCCTCTCATTTTGCTAACCGGCCAGAGCGACCGCGAAACCGATGAAAGAGCCATGCGCCTGGGCGCTTCCGATTACCTGGTAAAAGGTACCTTTAATCCCTTCGATTTGGAACGCTCTATCCGGTACAGCATTGAGCACGCCAACAACCTCGACCAGATACAAGTGCTGAACGCGGAGTTGGAGCAACGCGTAATTGCCCGCACGCAGGAATTAGCCGAAGCCATAACCAAATTAGAGGAAACCAATAAGAGTTTATTTGAAGCCCAGCAGGAAATTAAAAAAGCTTTACAAAAAGAAAAAGACCTGAACGAGCTAAAATCCCGGTTCGTCACCATTGCGTCGCACGAGTTCCGGACGCCTTTAAGCACCGTTCTGTCTTCGGCTTCGCTGATTGGTAAATACAAACTAACCGAAGAGGATGATAAAAGGCAAAAGCACGTCAACCGCATTAAATCGGCGGTAAGTAATCTCACGTCCATTCTAAACGATTTCTTATCGCTTAGCCGCATTGAGGAAGGAAAAATTTATAACGTGCCCACTACTTTTGAACTGGTACCTTTTACCACCGATATTGTAGAAGATATGCAGGGTTATATAAAAGTAGGCCAGCAAATCCGTTACCAGTACCAAGGTATATCTGATCCGGTAACGCTGGATAAGCAATTACTAAAAAATATTATAATTAACTTGCTTTCCAATGCGAGCAAATATTCGGGGGAAGGAAAAAATATTTTTCTCTCTACCGAAATCAGTTTGGATTACGTTAAGGTTGCAGTGCAGGACGAAGGTATCGGCATTCCAGAGGCGGACCAGGCGCATTTATTTACGCCTTTTTTCCGGGCGCAGAACGCTACTAATTACGAGGGAACCGGTCTGGGGCTGAACATTGTTAAAAGATACGTGGATATTATGAACGGCAACCTGCACTACCAAAGCGAACTAAATCAGGGCACCACTTTTACGGTTCAATTTCTGAGAAACTTTAACTTATGAAAAAAATATTGCTGATAGAAGACAACCAGGAAATACGGGAAAATATAGCCGAAATTTTAGCACTGGCTAATTACGATGTTCTGGAAGCCGAACACGGGAAAGCCGGGATAGAGCTGGCCAAAATCGAGAATCCCGATCTGATTATCTGTGATATTATGATGCCCCAACTAGACGGTTACGGCGTGTTGCATCTGCTAAGTAAAAATCCGGCCACGTCCGGTATTCCTTTTATTTTTCTCACGGCCAAATCCGAAAAGCAGGACTTTCGGAAAGGCATGAACTTAGGCGCCGATGATTATTTAATAAAGCCTTTCGATGATTTAGAATTGCTGGATGCCGTGGAAATGCGGCTGAAAAAAAATGATATTTTAAAATCTGAGTTTCAGAAAAATGCTACCGGCTTACAGGAGTTTATCCAGGAGGCCAAGGAGGTAAGCGATTTAAACCAGATTATTTCGCAGGAACAAAAAATTTCCTGTATCAAAAAAAAGCACCAGTTGTTCGCCGAAGGCAATTACCCGAATGCTTTATTTTTCCTGAATAAAGGACGGGTAAAAACCTATAAAACCAACGAAGAAGGCCGCGAATATATTACCAATTTGTACAAAGACGGCGACTTTATCGGCTACCTGGATTTATTGGAGGAGCAGGCTTACCGCGAATCGGCAGTGGCCCTGGAAGATTCCGAAGTATGTATTATCCCCAAAGAAGATTTCTTTTCGCTGCTGCACAACAACCGGGAAGTAGCGAATAAATTTATTAAAATCTTATCGGACAACCTCGCCGATAAAGAAGAACGCTTGTTGCAACTGGCCTATAACTCGGTGCGCAAACGGGTAGCCGAAGCCTTGCTGTTAGTAGAAAAGCAATACCAGCAGGATATCGGTAAAAATTTCCAGGTGACCATTTCGCGCGAAGATTTAGCTAACCTGGTAGGCGCATCTAAAGAAACTGTTATCCGGACGCTTTCGGACTTTAAAGATGAAAAACTTATCTCTATCGAAGGCGGCAAAATAATCATTACTAATTCGGATAAACTAGCCCGCATGCGCAATTAATCTTTTCGAATTTAAGTGCTTGGCTATTCAGGGCTAAAGTCTAAATACTTTTCTCCTAAATAAAAACAATCAGCCGCCGCGAGCACGCTTCCCTTGTGGTGTCCCGTTGCTTTACTTCTAACCTGTAGTAAAATTTTTGCAAGTACTATTTAACCTGTCTTATTTAGCGGGTATTACAGGTATTTCTTATACAGAGAATAAAGTATTCTTTTGTCTTCCTCCATTAACATAGCGGTAAGATCTTTCTGAACAAAATGCAGCTTAAATGCCCGGATGGCAGCTTCTAAATTGCTAATATCATACCCAATAATGCGCAAAGCTTCTGCCGGATTAAAATTTTCCGGAATATTGTACTTTACAACCGTATCAGCTGCCAGGCCAGTACTATCCATTACTACTACCGTATCCGGTACTATATCGTCGTACCACATACCATAGCCGTTTTCAGCCAGTTGCTGCCACGGGAACAAGGCGTTCGGATCGGTTTTACGGGTAGGAGCAATATCGGAGTGGCCGATGAAGTTAGCCGCAGGTATTTGGTGGTTTTTCTTCAACAGTGCTAATACTTGGAGCAGGCTGTTGATCTGGGTTGCCGGGAAGGGCTCAATCCCATTATTATCCAGTTCTATGCCGATAGAAGAAGAGTTCAGGTCGGTATTGTTGCCCCACTTGCCTACCCCGGCGTGCCAGGACCGTAAATAATCGTTTAGCATGTGGTATACTTTACCATCGCGGCCAATAACGTAATGCGCACTTACCTGCGTTTTGGGTATTGTAAAGGTTTTTAGGGTTTGGGCCGTGGAGTGTTGCGCCGTATGATGAATAACCACGAAATTGGCTTTGCGCATATTAAAATTAGTGGTTCCTACCCAGTAATCACCTTGCCGCAAAGTATCTTCATCGGGGTTATCTCCCGGAATAGTTCGGAGGGAACGGGCATAGGTTTTTACCTGCTTTTTATACGACTTATTGGTTGCAGCGTACGGATTAATAGCGCAAGCAGAAATTAACCCGCCCATAAATAAAAAGAAAGATAGCCTGATGGTGAACCGGGAGATCATAACCCAAATAAATTGTCTGAAATTTAAAGGTAAGAAGTTTCAGTATAAATTTTTAACCTGTCTGCCGGAATTTTGAAACTGGTTAGCTATTCAGGCTTATTTGTTTTGTCTCTTTATTTTCAAATAACGCAGGGTAGGGAGCAGCTATGCATGAGTGGTTAAGCAATATATACCGGCTTTTCCGGGGAACGAGATGGCCCCGGCGTTTGGTATTCGAAATATTTCTTGAAAGCCATAATAGGCATTTCTACGAATCGCCACGATAGCCAGGAGAAAAATAAAGTAATACCAAAGATGCTGATAAAATAAAGAATAAAGGCGTACGGTTTCCAGGAGTTAGGAAGCGTTATTTCCAGGTAATTTAAAAAATCAGAAGTGAGGTAAGGTATGTAAATGTGGTAGAGATAAACGCCATAACTTATTTTACCCACAAAAATAAGCTTGCGGTTATTCAGCAGGAAAGAAAACTTAAGTTTTTTGTCGCTGTTGCTATTTAGAACAATGTAAGCTATTACCCATAAGGCAATAAGAGAAAGCAATGTTCTTAAGGGTAATGCGGGAAGTTTAAATCCCAGTATAAAAAGAATTCCCAAGCCTAACTCAACTAAAATTATATAATTTAAGAGTTGGAAAGCCTTTTTTAAGAAGTGGGGTTTATTAGTATAAATCCAGGAAAGCAAAGCTCCTAATCCAAAAGCGGCTAAGCAGGTAAATGTAATTAGGTAGCCAAATCCATCCTGGACAAAGAACTCACTTATACTGCCGGTTATAATAAAAAGCAGAATAGTAAAAGGTAAATATTTGCGTTTCAGGAAAAGCATTAACCAGGGCCAAACCAGGTAAAATTGTTCTTCTACGGCCAGCGACCAAAAATGCGCGGTATATTTCCCAAAGTGTTTAACAAAGTAAATATGGAAGTTGATCGTGAAGGTCAGGAGATATTTAATGTCGTAATTAATAGCAGGAATCCTGCTTTCTCCTAACAGGTATAAGGTAATCACGACCAAAAAATAAATCGGGAAAATTCGTAATGCTCTCCGGAAAAAAAAGTTTTTTAAGACGATTAATTTAGAATAACCAGCTGCCTCTGCTTTCTTTCTATTAAGAAACAGAATATTGGAAATAAGAAAACCACTTAAAACGAAAAAAGTATTTACGCCAATAAAAGCGCCCATTTGGGAAGCAGGAGTAGGTATCCAATGCGAGAGCAGAACCAAAAGAACCGCCATTCCCCGGAGGCTGTCGAGTGGTTTAATGTAAGGCATATTAGCTTAAACAAAAGTAAAGATTATTTGCATTTACAGAAAGATCGAAATTATAAAACCGTTATAGTACTTTCAATAGATTTGCAGTTTAAAAGTATAAAATATTTAAATATTTTTTTATATAAAAAAGAATATGTTTTTACCGAAATTTCTTCTGGCTCGGATAAATATTATTAAAAATATCTTATTCCAGAATAAGATTAAACTTCAAAAAATTACAACTTGCCTAAAAATTATATTTGGCTTTTTTATCGAATTTAAAATAAGCATTGATTCTGTCTGCAGTAAGAAAGATAAATTAGCTTTTAAATTAATAGTGTAAAAGTGATAAAAAAATATTGGCGAAGCTTTATTGCTTTTAGTTTACCCTTACAAATTATTTTGGTGCAAATTATAAGCGCGCACCCCACTTGGGTCGAAAAAAATTATTCGGCACAAGTATATCGCGCTATAAGCAAAGGACTGCGTATTGCTTTTGGCAGCACTACTGTACCGGTAGGGCAAATAATTTTTTACGGGTTGGTCTTTGGCATCATTATCTGGCTTGCCCGGCAAACTCATAAACTTTTCCGGTACCAAGCGCCACGCCGGGTGGTATGGAAAGAAACCATTTTAGGAGTTTTCTTTTTCTTGTCGGGTTTTTATTTTTTATTCATGCTGATGTGGGGCCTTAATTATTACCGGGCGCCCGTAGCCAACATTACCGCTCTACCAACAGAAAAAGTAACAACCGAAAAGCTGCAGCAATTATGTGTAAAGCTGGTGACATTAACCAACCAAAGCCGCACCAACATAGCAGATACCTCATTGGCTTTTGTGTCCTTACCCGCTCACGAGCGCCAGGATCTTTTACAAAAAGCAGTAATTGGGTATAAGGCAATAGCCCAAACGTATCCGGATTTGGCTTACCATGTTCCGGCAGTTAAAAGTGTGTACGTGCCCGAAGTTATGTCTTCTTTTCGGGTAGGCGGCATTTATTTTCCATTTACCGGCGAGGCCAACGTTAATATGCACCAACCGGCTTTTATATTGCCGGCCACCATTTGCCACGAAATGGCCCACCAGATTGGGTTTGCCTCCGAAGACGAAGCCAATTACATCTCTTACTTAACTTGCCGCCACAATCCGGACCCAGCTTTTCAGTATTCGGGAAATTTAATGGCTATGCGCTACGCCCTTAACCGCTTGCATGGGCTGGATTCGGTAGCGTTTCAAAACTTAGAAAAGCAGCTAAGCCCCCAGGTAACCCATGATTTGGAATTAAACCGGAAATATTGGGAAAGCTTCCCGAATCCGTTTTTAGATTTAACTTCCGGTTTTTACGATTTATTTTTAAAGGCTAATGGGCAAAGTTCCGGCATCCAGAGTTATAGCCAAATGGTAGAACTACTTTTGGGTGAATTAGAGAAAAATAACCTGGAATATAGTATTCCGCCGAAATAAACGGTTGTTTCTTAAATAAAGTGCAATTGGTTAGTTAAACCTCTAGAATGATATTAAGGTTAACAGCTATTGAGCAAGATGTTTATTTCGGCGGAAGTACCCATTATAATGTCTAAAGATGCATTAAGCAGTTGTCGGCATTTCGAAGGGTTGGGTAAAAGCACTTACTACCAAACCCGTAGTAGCAGCTACCAGGCAGGTGTTGCAGGCTTGTTTGTTTTTCGAAAAGCCTAAAATCCAGGGTGCCGCCAAGGCAAATACGTTAGCCGCCAGGTCGAGCATCAGGTGCGTTTTAAAAGGCATAATCCGGAATACACCCAGTTCGTAACGCGTAAAAAAGCTGTACAACAAGGCGCCGCCGCCTAATCCGTAACACAGCAACGTAGCTGCTTTTTCATTTTCAAATCCTACCAGTTTAGGAGCCGCTGTTACCAGGGCAGCATAACCGTAATCGGCAACGCCGTGCATAGGGCGGGTGATGGGCTTTTTCATGTTTTATTTGTTTAATGGTTTTGGTTTGTAAAATAGTACGAGACCTAAGGTCAGGAGTTTAGATATATTTAGTGCCGGAATTTTATACGGTTAATTTAGCAGCGAGCCGAGGCAGGGAAAATAAATTGCCCGAAAACTGCTATCCTGGGGAATCTGTTTTTAAATTTGCCACCCTAACTTTTCTGTTCTCATGCACATTGCAATTGTAGGTAACATCGGTGCGGGCAAAACTACCCTGGCGCAAAAACTGGCGCAGCACTTTAAGTGGGATTTGTACCTCGAAGCCGTAGATAATAATCCGTATTTAAAAGATTTTTACGAAGACATGCCGCGCTGGGCATTTCATCTCCAAATATTTTTTCTCAACAGCCGCTTTCAGCAAGTACAAAAAATAAACAGTAGCCAACGGCCGGTTATCCAGGATCGCACCATCTACGAAGATGCTTTTATTTTTGCCCGGAACTTGCATCAGTCCGGGTTAATGAGCCAGCGCGACTACGATAATTATTATGGTATCTTTCAATCTATTATCGGTATGGTAAAACCGCCCGATTTAATGATTTACCTCAAGGCTGATTTGCCAAAATTAATCGGGCAAATTGAAAAACGTGGGCGCGATTATGAAGATAATATCCGGCTCGATTACCTGCGCCACCTGAACGAACACTACGAGAGTTGGATGAAATCGTACGATCTGGGCAAACTGCTCGTGATAGATGTAAATAAATTGGATTTTGTTTCTAACCCCGAAGATTTAGGGTTTATCATCAATAAAATACAGGTAGAATTATTTGGCTTATTTTAATTGTTGCGGTTTGTTTTTAAAGTTCTGAGTAAATTAGCTAAACTTTTAATTTTTTAATCCGGGCGGCAATCTTATTTTTTCCGTTATTAACTTTCTGTAAAAATAAGGTATAGAATAAGAAGTATTCTATATATTTAGCCAGAATTCACCGCAATTTAAATCAGATATAGAAGTGGCAGAAAGAGATTATCCAACAGCAGTATCGAAAGAGACCAGCGTAAAAGATTTATTGTTAGCAGAAGTTGCCTGGGAAGTTTGCAACCAGGTAGGTGGTATTTATACCGTTATTCGCTCCAAAGTACCTTCTATGATGGAGCGTTGGGGCGACTGTTATAGCCTGATCGGGCCTTATTTTCATCAGCAAGCCCAATCAGAATTTGAACCCACCGACGATTATTCTTCGCCTTTTGGGCAGGCCGTGCTTAAAATGCGCAATATGGGTTTCGAAGTGCATTATGGCCATTGGCTCGTAACCGGTAAGCCTCTGGTTGTGCTCCTCAATCCGTTTAATGTTTACGACCGTTTAGGTGAAATTAAATATAATTTGTGGGCCAATCATCATATTCCTACCCCCGGTAATGATGATTTGCTGAACCAGGTAGAAGCATTTGGCTATTTGGCCAAGATTTTTTTGCAACAATTAGTTAGTCCTGATATTACCGAGCGTCCGGTAGTAGCCCATTTTCACGAGTGGATGGTAGGCACCGCGATACCGGACTTGCGCCGCGAAAAAACAAACCTGCGCATTGTTTTTACCACGCACGCTACTTTACTGGGCCGCTACCTGGCCATGAACGACCCGGCCTTTTACGACCATTTAACTTATGTAGATTGGCTAAAAGAAGCTGTTCATTTTAATATTGAAACGGCTGTGCGCATCGAGCGGGCAGCCGCCCACGGGGCCCATATCTTTTCTACGGTAAGTGAAGTTACGGCCCGGGAGTGTATCTTTTTATTAGACCGCATACCGGATGTAATCTTGCCGAATGGGTTAAATATTGAGCGCTTTGCGGCCCACCATGAGTTCCAGAACCTGCACCAGAAGTATAAAGAGAAAATTCACCAGTTTGTGATGGCGCATTTTTTCCAGAGTTATCCCTTCGACCTGGATCAGACGCTTTACTTTTTTACTTCGGGCCGGTACGAATACCGCAACAAAGGTTTTGATGTAACCCTAGAGGCTTTGGCCCGCCTGAACTACCGCATGCAGCAAGCAGGTATTAAAAAAACTGTGGTGATGTTCTTTATCACAAAGCAACCTTACCATTCGGTAAACCCGGCCGTTTTGCAGTCGCGGTTGATGATGGATGAAATGCGCGAAACCTGCAATGCCATTCAGAAAGAAATAGGGCGCAAACTTTTTTATGCGGCCGCTTCCAGCAATGATTTTAAATTGCCTGCGCTAAGCGATTTTGTGGATGATTACTGGCAATTGCGTTACCGCCGCACGCTACAATCCTGGAAAACCCACCAGCTGCCGCCTATTGTTACCCACAACCTGGTAAATGATCAATCCGATGACATTCTAAACTTCTTGCGTACTTCACAATTGGTAAACAATGCGCACGATCGGGTAAAAGTGGTTTATCATCCGGATTTTGTTTCGGTTACAAACCCTTTGTTTGCCATGGATTACGGGCAATTTGTACGGGGTTGCCACTTGGGTATTTTCCCGAGTTATTACGAGCCTTGGGGCTATACGCCTTTAGAATGTATTGCCCGGGGCGTGCCGGCCGTAACCAGCGATTTATCGGGCTTTGGCGACTACGTAGTAAATAAAATGGCGGATAAGACCGAGAAAGGTATTTTGGTGGTGAAGCGCCGCAACCGTAATTTTAACGATGCCGCCAATCAATTAGCCGATTACCTGTTTGAATATGTAAGGTATGGCCAGCGCGATCGGATTGCGCTGCGCAACCAGGTAGAAAGCTCTTCAGAAGAATTTGACTGGAAAAACCTGACCCGTTATTATACCAAAGCTTACGAACTAACGCTGGCCAAACCGGTTTGAAATTCTATACAGTTAGAAGGTAATATGTTTAGCAGCAATACGGAACAATCAGACTCATTGCGTTTTCCGCTGGGTAAGTTTGCGGGCGGAGATACGTTTACCCAATCGGAAGTACACGAATTTGTGCAGGATATAGCCCGTTTACCCGGTTTGCTGCGCCAGGCAGTACAGGGTTTAACCAGCGCGCAACTAGACACACCGTACCGGCCCGGCGGCTGGACGGTGCGTCAGGTGGTGCATCATCTGGCCGATAGCCACATGAATAGTTATATCCGTTTCCGGCTGGCATTAACCGAAGATAACCCGGTTATAAAACCCTACGAAGAACAATTGTGGGCCGAGCTCCCCGACGCCCGACAGGAACCGGTAGAAGTGTCCCTCGCTTTATTAGAAGCTTTGCATCAGCGTTGGGTATCGCTCTTAAAAACATTATCCGAAAACGACTGGCTGCGTACTTTTACGCACCCGGTATCGGGTAAAACTACTATAGCCAAAGCCGCTGGTTTATACGCCTGGCACGGGAGGCACCACCTGGCCCATATTACCAACCTCCGTCAGTTGCATAAGTGGTGATTTTCAATTATTTAATTTGTTTTTTAGGTAACTAAATTATTTCTATCTTAGTATAGTTGATGGTTGAAAGCCAGTTGCTTTTGCCGTTTTCTTGGATAAAAAAACCTCTTGAATGAATTAAACTACTACTGCGCATGAAAATGAAACAAATTTACGGGTGCCTGGCAATTGTGGGGGCAATTTTACTCTCCGGCTGCATGAGCTTTTACGAGAACCGGGTAGAGTCTGATTATAGTTACAATGGCAATTTCCGGAGATACAAAACCTTTAATTTTATGGGGTACAAGAAAAACGATTCTGACTCCAGTAATCACATGGAAATTGTAGAAAATGCTATTCGGGCCCGTATGGCCCTGCAGGGCTACCGTTTTACCGATAATAAACCCGATTTATTAGTTTCTCATAAAATATTTTATGATGATTTGCTTTTTAAAGGTTATAACCAAACCGAAATCGACGTTTGGTTGGCCAACGGCAAAGTAATAGAGGAAGAGCCGGATGAAGTAACCGGCGAGGAAAAAAAAGAATACGATCCGGTGCGATATAATTTAACAAAAGGTACTTTACTTGTTGTATTAATCGACCGGAAGCACAACCGGGCTGTTTGGCAAGGTTACTCTTCTGGCCTGATGGGTAATAAAGAATTTAATAATGAAGCTTATCTGAAAAAATCTGTCCGGTCTATATTTGATAAATATAAAGTATTTACCGAAGGCTATATCTTAACCCAGGATCAGCCGCGCGAAGATTAAATATACTATTTTCTTAAAGTATAAAAGCAGGGTCTATATAAAGCTGGGCACTGCTTTTTTTATGTTTACAAATTCGCGTATAAACCTGAAGACAGCAAAAATAGTTGTTTGACTTAGATGGACTAAATATAGCGTATTGGTTTTCCGGCAGAAAGCATTTAATTTGTAGCTCACCAAAACGAATTTATATGTTTGTTCATCATGTATTTTTCTGGTTAAAATCAACGGGCGGTCTGGAAGAAATTAAACAATTTGAAAAAGGAGTTAACTCCCTGAAAGCCATCAAATCTGTTAAGATGGCCGAGATAGGTAAACCCGCCAACACTGATCGCCCGGTAATTGACCGGAGCTATTCCTATTCGCTCTTGTTGGTATTCGAAAACTTAGCCGATCATGATGCCTACCAGGTAGATCCTATTCATACCCAATTTGTAGCTGATTGCGCGCACCTGTGGGAGCGGGTACAGATTTACGATGCCGAAACATTATAAGCAGACCGGATAAACAACTTTCTCCGCTGTTGTAAACACCAGACTTGTTTGAGTAGGGCGCAGTAGCTACTTCTATAGGATTAAAACTAAAGTTATCTATTCTGGAAATGGAATAAGCAAACAGCGATAAAGCAGCCATCAGCAGCTGGGATGCCCGATGAAGCTGACAAATTTTTGCCCCGGTAGGGCGGATATTAGTTACTAAATTTATAAACTAAAAAGGCGGCTAAATTATTAGCCACCTTTTTAGTGTTTGTTTATTTTAGCGTATTTAGTTAAGCCATAACGGGCTCATGGTGAACTTCTTGGATATCGGGCGTGCCAATTTTTCCAAGTACTAATTGTTCGTCGTGCTGGGTAGCGTCCAAGCCTAACATTTCTTCTTCTGGTGTTACGGATAATGGTGAAATAAGGTCGGTAATTTTTAACAAAATGAACGAACCAATAAAGGAGAAAGCTACTACAATACCCAAAGCGGTAAGATGAGTAAAGAATAATTTGGTTTCGCCGTAGAATAAACCATTACCGGTAGTATTACCGCCGTTAATAGCCGTGTGAGCAAAAATACCGGTCATGAGCATACCTACCATACCGCCAACACCGTGGCACGGAAATACATCCAAGGTATCGTCGATGCTGGTACGGGCCCGCAAACTAACTACTATATTGCTGATTAAGCTGGCTACTACCCCAATAAAAATACTTACCGATATGCCTACAAAACCTGCGGCCGGTGTAATAGCAACCAGGCCTACTACAACCCCAATGCAGAAGCCCATGGCCGAAGGTTTTTTACCTTTAAAAGCATCAAATAAAATCCAGGCTAAACCAGCGGCAGCAGCGGCAGTGTTGGTAGTAGCAAAAGCGGTTGCCGCTAAACTATTGGCGCCTACTGCCGAACCAGCGTTAAAGCCAAACCAGCCAAACCACAACAAACCCGTACCAATTAAAACAAAAGGAATATTAGCTGGCTCATGAATAGCCGCCACTTTACGCTTGCCTAAATATAAGGCTGCCGCCAAAGCCGCGCAGCCCGCCGAAATATGGACTACCGTACCGCCGGCAAAGTCTAAAACTCCCATGCCAAACAAAAATCCGTCCGGGTGCCAGGTCCAATGGGCAATTGGAGCGTAAATAAACAGGCTGAATAAACAGGCAAATAAGATATAAGAGGTAAAACGAATTCTTTCGGAGAAAGAACCAGTAATCAAGGCTGGCGTAATTACCGCAAATTTTAATTGAAAGAAAGCAAATAAAACCAACGGAATAGTAGAAGCTAAAGGCCAGGGTTTGCTTTCCAGTACCCCGTTAAACATAAAGAAAGTTCTGGGATCGCCGATAAAACCGCCGATGCTATCTCCAAAAGCTAGGCTGAATCCAACTACTATCCAGAGTACGCTAATAATACCCATGCAAATAAAGCTTTGCAACATAGTTGAGATTACATTCTTTGCATTTACCATGCCGCCGTAAAATAAAGCCAAACCGGGGGTCATGAGGAGTACAAGTGCGCTGGCTGCCAGCATCCAGGCTACATCACCGGTATTAAAACCTTCACTGAAGGTGCTACCCGGTGTGCCGGATAATACAACCCCCAAAATACTAACAATTAGCAGGGTGGAGAAAGGAACAATAGATAATTTTTGTTTCATGTTGTTATTGGTTTGGTTTTAAATAATGCTTTGGTATGTCAAAAATAATAATAAAATTTTTTAATATACCTAAAAGTAATAGGGTTTAGTCTAATAATACATATTTTTTATCAAATGCCCCTTATAATTTAGGCGGCTTCAAAATAAAAAATTTAAATAAGTATTTTCTTAATAAAATTTAAATTTATAAAGCTAATCTGCTAAATAAACTGTTTTAAAAGGTTTAAAAGAGTACCAGGAGTTTGGGTAGCTGCCGGTGGTAATTAACCGTAAACCAGTAATAAACTTTGATTATTTGCTCTAATCAAAGTTTTATTGGCTTTTCGTTAGCTTAAAAGCAAGCCTTAGTTTTTAGAATTAAATATGAAAATAAAAGCGGCACCAAAGGTTAATTGGGCTTTTTTAGATAGCAGGCCGTTCCGGTCTTCAAAGAAAGGGTTTTTGGAGGTATCAAGACGTACTTCGGGTTTTAAGTTAAAATATCCCTGTGCCAGCTTTACGTCACCGGTTAAAGTAAACTCATTGCCCACAAACTTGCCAAAATAACGTACGCCGTTGGGATCGCTGAAGCGTTCGGCTCGCAATCCTAAGCCAAATTGGTCATTAAGGGTATAGTTCAGGTATAAAGCTGCTCCCTTCCAACTCTGATCTTTTGAATAAGCTTGCTCAGCGCTTAGAAAAGCCTCGTCTTCCGGAGTGGCCGCATCCTCAATAGCAGCATCGGTTATATATTGATTATAGCCGCTTTTAAACTGACCGTAAGCGCTGTTTAATCCAACTTTAAACTTTTCGGTTAACTGATAAGCGAAGGTTAAATCGTACAAATTAGTTCTACAACCGGACTTATGCCCGAAAGCAGATAGGCCGTTGTGTTCATCGCCGGAAATTACGTTGGCGTACAGGTGTAAACCTTCTACCGGAGCCAGATGTACCTGCCCAATAATTGATTTGCGGCTGTTAAAATCAGTAAGCTCATCCCAGCCATTCACCACGCCAGCCATTAAGCCTATTTTGCTCGACAGGGCATAATCGAGTTTGGCCCCAGTATGATAAAAAGGGCCGTTACCAAACAAATAAGACAAGGAGTAATTTACATTCAAAGGTGCATCAATTAGCTCATAACCAATGTGAGTGCCAAACTGTCCAACGGTAAAGGTTAGTTTATTGTTGAAGTAATAAGAGCCGTAAGCTTGTTTTATGCTAATCCCGGAAGATCCTACGTTGCCGAAGTTGCCCAACTCGGCATTGGGGCCATACGTTAAATCGGCTACTACTTTCAGTTTGTCTATGGAGTACGTAAATACCGTTTGTATAAGGCCTAAGGAGAAGTTATCGTGTTTTAAGTCGAATATGCGGCTGCGGTTAGACCGGCTAAGTGGGTTATTTGCATTATAAAAGTAATACGTGTCGGCATAGCCGTTTACAGAAAAACTGCCTTGCGTAGGGGTAATTGCCGCATTGTTTTGTGTAAGCGCTGTTGTGGAGTCAGTTTGCGCTTGCGCTAAGCCGGTAAAAAGCATAAAAAGTGCGAAGAGGGGTAAACTTAGTTTCATAATAGAGATTTTGTTTTAGGTTGATACTCTTAAGTACTATTTATTTCTGCATGGATAATTTTAGTAGCAAGTAATTTTTTATTGAACAGCTTACTGCACGCACCCGGCTATATAATAATGTTTAAAACTGGAATAGGTATTAAATTTAGGGTCTATTGATAATAAATGTGTGTAAATATATAATTATGCATTAAAATTTTAAGCGATATTTAAGAAAAATAGTTTTTTTTACAGAATTATTCATAAAAATTGGTAAGGTATCCTTTGAGAACGGAATATTTCCGGTGTTATTTATAAAAAATATAATTTAGATATATTTATATGTGTAAAATCAGGAGGGTAGACGGCTGAATTGGAGATTATTTTCTTATATGCGCTTTAATTATAAGCTAGTTTAGAATATTGGGTAAAATATCGCGAAGAATAGCTTGAATTTATATAGGTGCTTTGTTAACACAAATAATATTAATCTATAGAAGGGAATATAGCTTTGTGCCTTTCAAGAATAGAATATATTTTCATTAATGAATGAAGATAAGTTTCGATTTTAGGAAGGGGAGTTTAATCTTTAATTGTTAGTTGACCAGGTACAGTGAACAGGGATTAAGAATTAAATGTAATTTTATATACTTACATAATATAAGGTATTGAAAATCTGTTATGCTGTACTTCTTACTTAAAATCATTTTCAAAATAGCTTTACGGGTTTTCTTCCGGCGCCTTGAAATCCGGAACCAGCATTTAATTCCAACTTCCAGTCCTTTGCTCATAGCGGCTAACCACCCTAATACGTTCATGGATCCGATTGCCATTGCGGCTTTTGTAAAACAAGAAGTTTATTTTATTGCTAAAGGAACCGTATTTAACACACCTTTGAAAAACTGGCTGCTGCAAAAACTGAATTTAATTCCGGTTTATCGCCGCGAAGATGGGGCCGTGCCCACCACCGGCAACGATGCTACTTTTAAAAAATGCACAGAGTTTTTATTGCGAAAAGGTACGTTAATTATTTTCCCGGAGGGTAACAGTTATAATGAAAGGCGGTTGCGCCCCCTAAAAACAGGTGCGGCCCGCATGACCCTGGCCGCTGCTAGTCAGGCGCAAGAAAACTTGGAGGTGCAAATAATTCCGATTGGGGTGAACTATACCGATCCTACCCGTTTCCGTAGCAGTTTGTTTATAAATGTAGGCGCTCCTATTGTGGTAAAAGATTTTGCACCTGCTGCGGCCGCTGATAGTTATAAAGCTGCCCAGGAATTAACCGCCGTATTACGCAACAGATTAGCCAATTTGCTCATAATTACTGAAACCGAAGAAGATGATGAATTGGTGCAGCAGGTAGAACGCATATACCAGTCCGATTTGCGCCGTGACTTGGGCTTGCAGGACCGGCAAGAAGATAAATTTGTTTTAACCAAAAGTATTGCCGAAAGTATCCGGTATTTTCAAAAACACGAACCGGCACGGGTACTGGAAATCCGGGAAAAATTAAATTTGTATCACCATAACCTGAAAAGATCAGGGCTCCAAGATAAATACTTAGCGCAAAGCCAAACTAATCATAACTTATTAAAAGACTCTTTTATAACCGTATTATATTTAATAGCCGGATTCCCGCTTTTTGCTTGGGGATTATTAACCAATTACCTTCCTTATTATATACCGGGTAAATTGGCCGATGCGCTAACCGATGAAGAAGAATTTCGGGCGCCTGTTATGATGACAATTGGTATTTTTACCTTTGGTTTTATGTATGCCCTGGAAATTGCCGGGGCTTATGCCATTACTCATTCGGTGTGGCGCACAGTAGTTATTTTGTTTTCTTTACCCCTGAGTGGTTTTTTTGCGCTGCGCTACCGCTATCGTTTACGCGTTACGCAAGCTTATCTCAGGTTGTTTGCTTTTCTTTACCAGCGTAGCCCTATTATAAGTCAATTACTCCAACAGCGGGAAGAGCTATTAAAAGATATGGAAGAAGCTAAACGCATTTATTTGCAGCGCACCGGCTTCACCCAATACGAAGTGCCTATTACCGGGAAATAATTAGGCGGATAAAGTTAAAGCAAATAGGTTAAATTTAGTTTTTTGCTTTTTTTTTAATTAAAATCCCGGTAGTATTGAAACATTAAAACAAATACTAAGGTTTGTTTTATTTAATTCATTAATAAATATTTAATTGAGCACTATATGAGCGAAGTAGCAACAAAGTTCAGGGCCGGTGTTTTATTCGGAGACGAAGTAACGGAACTGTTTAATTATGCGAATGAAAATAATTTTGCCTTGCCGGCCGTAAACGTAATTAATACCAGCACCGTTAATGCCGTGCTGGAAACAGCCAAGGCCGTAAATTCACCGGTTATCATTCAGTTTTCGCACGGCGGCGCGCAGTTTTTTGCTGGCAAAGGCTTATCCAACGACAGCCAGAAAGCAGCCATAACAGGAGCTATATCCGGCGCCCAACACGTACACTTAATGGCCGAAGCTTACGGCGTACCGGTTATTTTGCACACCGACCACGCTGCGAAAAAGTTATTACCCTGGATTGACGGCTTACTGGATGCCGGCGAGAAGTATTTTGCCGAGCATGGCAAGCCGCTATTTAGTTCCCACATGCTGGATTTATCCGAAGAAAACCTAACGGATAACGTAGAAACCTGTGTGGCTTACCTGCGCCGGATGGATAAAATGGGAATGACCGTAGAAATAGAATTGGGTGTAACTGGCGGCGAAGAAGACGGTGTAGATAACTCCGACGTAGACAGCACCCACTTGTATACCCAGCCCGAAGAAGTAGCTTATGCCTACGAAGAACTAAGCAAAGTGAGCAAACGCTTTACCATTGCGGCCGCTTTTGGTAACGTACACGGCGTTTATAAACCAGGTAACGTAGAGTTGCGCCCGGAAATCCTGAAAAATTCTCAGGAATATATACAGCAGAAGTTTGGTACTGGCCCTAACGATGTAAACTTTGTGTTTCACGGCGGTTCTGGTTCCGAAAAACATAAAATAACCGAAGCCATTGAATACGGCGCGGTAAAAATGAACATTGATACTGATATGCAATGGGCTTTCTGGGAAGGCGTTAAGAATTATTACGAAGCTAAAAAAGATTATCTGCAAGGTCAAATTGGTAATCCGCAGGGAGAAGATTCGCCGAATAAGAAGTTTTACGATCCGCGGGTTTGGTTACGGGAAGGCGAAAACACCTTCATCAGTCGTTTAAAAGAAGCTTTTACTGACTTAAACGCGAATAATCGGAACACTTAAGCAGCGACTTTTAGTAATTATGTAAAAAAAAGGTGGAGAGATAACTTCACCTTTTTTTATGTATTTTAATTTTTTGCAACAATCGAAAAGGCAACACAGCATAAAACTAAATATAAGGGAATAAGGCGTCTGGGTGCGTTCAGAATTAACTCATTAGGGCTGGGCTACTGGTAATATTGCTGTACTTATAGCGCGTTACCGATTTATTAGCGTGATTGTAGAAGATATTGCTCTTCCGGATACCTCTCTTTTTAATTATGGTAAATGAAATAACCTTGCTTCTTAAAGGTAATTTTACTCTTATGGTTTTCTTTCCGCAATGTTTCGTGTATTTATCCAGAAACGGTACTTAACTAAAATTTATAAGAGTTATTCAGGAGTGGGGTTTTATGGTATTATTTATATTTTTAATATATGTTTTTCCTTATATGGATTTTGGAATTTACTGCGATTATGCAAAATATATTTAATTATAAGTTAAAAATTTTGAAAAAATTTTATTGTAATTCAAAAGTTTCAATTATTTTTGTAAATATTTAGTTTAAAAGGAGGTAGATTTAAATACGTAGCCGATTAAGTATAAAGTACTAATTTGAGTTTTTTTGCTTGAATTAAGTTTTGAATACCTGGCTGTTTTTTAAATTTGTAACAAAATGACTATAATTTTTATTTTAACTTAAAAAGTACTTTGTATTTTAACTTCTTTTTTTGTTTTGTTAAAAATTAAAAAAAGTTATATTGCACTATCAACGCCGATACTCATTAAAATAGTTATATGAAAAAGTTGAATGTTCTGCTACTGGGATGGGAATTTCCTCCTATTATTAATGGCAAAGTAGGAACAACGTGTTATGGCGTAACAAAAGCATTGGCGAACCAGGTAAATTTAACTTTAATTTTACCTAAGTCTGATCCGGAATTTATTCTAAAGAATGTAGACCTGACTGGTTTAAATAATGTAAACCTGAAAGCTATTCCCGCACCTGCTCCGGATCCGGAGTTTACCACTTTTGCGGAGAATAACCCTAGTACCCAAACGGAGATTCCGCTTTACGGGGCGGCAACGCCTACTTTCCAAGAGCGAGAGGAAATTAAGCTACCGGTATCGCCTGGTCAAACTACTTCCGTAGGAAACTTTGCGGGCGATGCTGAGTTGGGGCAAATAAGTGAGTTGATTGAAGAACTGAATGTTTTTGGGTACACAGATTTAAGTTTAGTAGATTACAATTCGCAAGTAATTAATTTTGCTCGTTATACCAGCCGTTTAGCTGCCCAAAAAGAATACGATGTGATTTTTGCTTACGATTGGATGACTTTTTTAGCCGGTATCGAGTTAAAACTGGTAAGCGGCAAACCATTGGTATTGCAGATGCACTCTTTAAGCTACGAACGCGGAGGGCCCGATGCCAAAGGCTGGGTATACGAACTGGAAAAGCAGGCGCTGGAAAAAGCTGATTTTGTAATTACTGTAAACGACAATATTGCTGCGGTAATCGTTGAAGAATATGGTATTTCCCCCACGAAAATAAAATCCTTGAAAGAAGAGGAGGAATCAACAGAACAGCAGGTTATGGGCGAAGTAACTTCTTTTGTAAAAGAAGCAGAAAAGAAAGAAGAACAACCGGATGCCGAAGAAATTGCTACTGAAATTTATAATATGGAGATTTCGGAAAGCAATAATGATGTTGTACAAACTTTATTGCCCGTAGCCGAAGAAAGCTCCGAAGTAGCGGAGCGTAATTGGGAAGAAACGGCCGGTATTATTTTAAAAGTTTTAGAGCAAGTAAATGTCGATGCCGAGAAAACTGCTAATGTAGTGTAACACAAGTATTTAAATTAAATAACTTAATAAAAACATAGAAAAGAGAGGGCGTATGAACCCTCTCTTTTGTTTTAAGTACCTCCTGCACATTACTATTATACCGCGAAGTTTTATTTCTCTTGAACCTAACAACGTGGTTGTAATTTTCTATTCTACAATACGGTAAATTTTTTTAATCTAATTAAATCTATTTCTTCACCAGAACAAATTTACTTCTGTCAGCGTTCGCTACTTTTTTCAGGAAAGCAACGAAAGGTTCGTAAGTTTCGGGGCTGAATTCACCTTGTTTTAAAGTAAGTTGACGGGAAAAAATAAGCTGGTTACCTTCTAAACGGGCTTTGGCCAGGAAAGAACCAAAATCTGATTTTAATTCAATGGGCTGCGGAATGTACTCCGGCTTGTAATCGGTCGGCAGTTCGTAGCTAATTTGGTCTTCATCGTAAAAGCCTCTTACAATCCGCACCTTATTTTTGCGGTTGCGTACTTCTTTGGGTATGCTTATTTCGCGGTTTAAATGGTTAAGCGGTACCAATAGCATGTTATTGTTCAAGGTGCCGAACTGCTCGGCTTTTACTTCCATTTTCTCGATGGTAGCGGGTTGCTCGGTTTTCTGCTGCGCCAGGTCGTATTTTACTATTTCCAGGTTGTTAATGGGATAAATTTCTTTCAAAGCAGTTATCCGGTCTTTGGGGCTTTTAACCAGAATATTTTCGCGGTTGTCGTACTGGGTGCCTTCAAATTGAGTTTCTATGGCACCACTTATTTTTCCGGTGGCATCTAAGGTAAAATGAGCCGTCCGGATTTGTTTATTTTGTTCGGGGGAATATTTGCGGGTACGGGTAAGGATGCCTCCTTTTTCGGTGCAAAGCAACACCTGGCGGTCATCGGTAAAACTGCCCAGGTAGCCCATGGGGGCTTCCCGGCTCGTGCATTCCAGCCAAATAGTATCTTGGGGTAAGGGTACGCACAAAATAGCGTGGTTGCCCTGAAATGCACTGGCGAAATCCGGTAAATAACTTTTTTTAGTATTACCTGCGTTTACTTCGGTATAAATGGCAGGCACATCGGCAATTTTCAATAAGGCTTTTGTATAGTTGGTTAAAGCTTTGCAATCTCCGTAGCCCAATTTATCTACTTCGGCAGCTTGCATTGGCTGCAAGCCGCCAATTCCTATCTGCACACTTATATAGCGGTTTTTCTGTTGGGCGTATTCATATATTTTCTTCACTTTTTCTTTCGGCTCCGGTATGTCTTTTACCAATTGTTTTATATGGTTTACCGTGGCGGCGGGCAATTCATCCCGGTCTTTTATCATATTGTCGTAAGCCCACTGCCCAAATTCCTGCCAGTTGGTAAATTTGCCGGCTATACCTTCGTACTCAAAAGCGACCGGAGCAATTACTACCGTGGTCAGGTAATCCTGGGCGGGAGGGCTGTAAGGTTCGGGTTTAAGCGCTGATATATTTTGAGCCACCCACTCGGTTTGCCGTAAACCATTGCTTTCTTTTTCTGTTTTCGCCTGGGTAACATTAAATTCTTTTATCCGAATCTGGTAATCAGATTTAGAAATAAAGCGGTGGGTACTGCTTTGTACTGCTATGTCAGCGGCTTGCTGGGGTGTCCAGGAAGGGAAGTAAAAAGTATGTTTTATCCGAATTTCGTATTCATACTCTACGGTATAAGGATAATAGCTGATGAGCGGGGTATACAATTTAACCCGATCATCTTCAAATAAAGAAAAATCGCTGATCGCACTTACATCCTGAAAATCCGAAGCATTTACCTTTTTAAGCAACTTGCCTGTTTGGTCGTATATTGCAGCGCGCAGGTTCTTAATTTGGCGGGCTTTATCGTAGTAAACATGAATGCCGGCGTATTCGGCTCCGTTGGCATTTAAAATGGTAATAACTTCTTTGTGTTTGTATATAACCTGATCCAGGGCTTTTACTTCGGTGGTGGTTTCCTGTTGCCGCACTACCGCATTAGCATAAGCCTGCAAGGTTTTGGGGATAGAAGTTACATTATAATCGGTTTGGGCCGTTGCTGCTAGCGGAATGGCCAAAAAAAGGTACCAAGAGAATAACAGACGTATCATTTACGATTTTTTAGTAAAGACCAGATTGGTTTGGTAAGACTGAACAATTTTATTAAACAGCTCTTTCAGATAAGCATATTCCTGCGAAGAATAAATGGCTTTGTTTAAGGTAATAATACTATTCAGGATAACCTTATTCCCGACGTTCTGGACGCTAAACATATAACGACCACCATTATTGGGTAAACTTACAATCAGGGGAGCTGGGGGTGTTTCCATCTGAAAATCGCCCGGGTATTCCAAGTTCAATATCAACTGGGATTCAAGCGGCGCACCCAGATCAACCGGATATAACCGTTCTTTCGCTGTAAAAGGGTTTTTACCCCATTCATCAATAAAAAAAGGATTCAGAAAAAGTTTGTTTTTATCGATGTTATCAAAACCTTCTATCTGTACCTCGTACTGCTGTAAGAGGGCCAAATCGGGCTTATCCAGGTTGTTTATTTCGTATTTAAGAATTTTGATCTTATTCCACTTATCATCTAAGGCTTCAATGTATTCGTCCTGGGTATTATAAGAAGATATCCGTTTTCTTTCCTGTAAGGCATCGTATCCGTGCGACTGGTTACTTACTTTACCCGTGAAGTTTCCGGTGGGCTGCAGCTTCAATTCCATTACCGATACACTTTTAATTTTTGCCGTAGGATTTATATCGAGCCAGTAAGAAGAACCCTTGGTGGCAATAACCCGGCCTTTACCGTTGAGGCACCGGATGGGCAGTGTACCGAAAGTGAGAAACGGATCGGTAGCATCTAGTAAGTACGTGATGCCCTTAATTTTTACTTTACCGATTACATAATTAAAATTGCTCATTACCGGGTGTACCTCTATGGGCAGGCCATTGTCGCGGGTAGATAAAATAACGGGTTCGGCTACAAAACCTGCATGATTTAAGGCCGCTACCAGCGACAGATTAATATCGCCTACATTACCAGTTTTGCTGTCGAATGCTTTTTTAATACCTAAATCACTGTACTTATCAAAGTAATCGTTCCACGTGTACCAATTTTTAATGAAATCGAAAATTTGCTGCGCTTTCTGCAGCGAGTCGGTTTCAGCCATAACCAGTTGGGTCAAGTTATCTTTAAAGATATCTTTGCCTTTGCGCAACTGGCCGCCAAACGACGGGCTATTGCGTAATTCCTGGTCAATATCTTTCCATTCTTTCGTAATCTTGTCTTTGCGGCCGTCGAAGTACTGTAGTTCGGATAATTCAAAGTTTATAGACGCTACAAAATTAACTTTGGCGGTCATGTAATCTTCTTCCACAAAAGCCGGTACATCCAGCATGGCGTATTTATACAAACCGCAATCGGCTTTTTGGCCACCACCCGGCATAAAGCAATCTTTTACTAACTCCGATTCCTGTTTCTGGAGTTTTAAGAAACCCCGCAAGGTTATGTTGTATAAGTAATTGCCCGGTATTCGGGCCCAATACTCGGTACGCAGTTTGGGAATATCGCTCTGAAAATCCCAGGATTTAAAGTTGAAGATATAAGGCGATTCAAGCTGGTATTTTACTTCGATGACGCTGCCTTCTTTGATATTGGGTAACGTAAACTTGGCCAGGTCCAGGTATTTCGATTTGTTTTCTTTAAATACTTGTTTGGGGTCGAACTTGGTTTCTTCTACCCGGTTATTTACCAGGTTAAAAGTAGATGCCTGAATTTTAGTGACCAGTTCCTGCTTGCTGCCGTTTTTATAAAGTGGCACCACGATATTGGCCTGATCAAAACCTTTGCTGTTTAAGATTTTAATTTTCACGTGGTAGGTGTGCTGCAAATTATGGTCGTTGTCATTATCAATCCACGATTCGCCGAATTCGTCCAGCACAATGGCATTAGCAGTAGAATCTTTGGCGTAGCTTTTCATTTGCAGATCGGTCAGCGGAACTTTACCGTAAGGAAAGCCATGATCTATTTGGGCACAGCAAACGCGGCCCAGCAACAGCAGGCAAGAAAAGAGTAAAAGTCTAATCATATATAAATTTGGTGTTGGTTTAAATTTCCCGGCTAGGTAAAGCAGTTATTATTTCTCTGCGCGAGTAAGTTATAAATAATTATTGTATCTGTAAAGCGTTCATTAAAAGAAACTTGTAGTATCTTGAATATTTAATATAAAAGCATTTTTATTCCCTATAAAATAGGAGCAGAGTTTACCCAAAATAATTGCTGAATTGATGGTAAAACGCTGATATACAGTGTTCCTAATTTATAGTTGAACGTGGGGTTATCGAATTAAAACAAAGCGGCATTTGTTTAATTTATGAGCCGGATAATCAACCCAAATCAAGGTTAATTAGGCTTATACATACACTTTTAACGAGATCAGATGCTAGCAAATACGGAAGAAATTATTCAGAAACCAGCGGCGCGTTCGGCTAAGTTGTGGCTGCCCAAACAGGTAATGATAACGCCAGCCGCTTTAGAAGAGCCGTGGGGGAAACAGATATACGAGCGGGTGCAGGCCTTGGGCTTGCCCGTGCAGGAATTAAAGCAAAATCGTTTGGTTAATTTGCGCGGCGATGATGCCGGCGAAACTTACCGGAAAGCCAAAAATACTTTAGCCATTGTTAACGCGCCAGCCAGTATTTTTAAATTACAGCCTATTCCGCCTTCTGCCGACTGGCAGTTTCACCTGGCCGAAGGCTGTCCGGCGCATTGCCAGTACTGTTATTTAGCAGGCAGCTTGCAAGGGCCACCGGTAATCCGAACCTTTGCTAATTTGCCGGCCATTCTGGATAACCTGCCTAACTTTAAGAAACCAGGACAAGTTACTTCTTACGAGGCGAGTTGTTATACCGATCCGTTGGGCATCGAACACTTAACCGGTAGCCTGGCCCGCACGATCGCGTTTTTTGGTACCCAGCCCGACATGAATTTACGCTGGGTAACCAAGTTTGACCAGGTAGATGCTTTACTGCCGCTGGAACATAATGGCAACACCCGCTGCCGCATCAGTTTAAATACCGATTTTGTCAGCCGGCGCCAGGAAGGCGGTACGGCTTCTATTGATGCCCGGCTGGCGGCTTTGCGCAAACTGGCTTTACCCAAAGCCTTGGGTGGCGGCGGCTACAAAGTAGGAGCAGTAATTGCACCCATTATGCCTTTGCCCGATTGGGAAGCACAGTATTCTTCTTTGTTAGACCGCCTGGAAACCGCCTTGGATTTTTCCTGCGACCTGACGTTTGAGTTAATCAGCCACCGCTTTACCCCGGGTTCTAAAGCAATATTGCAGGAATGGTATCCCAACACCAGTATCGATTTCGACGAATCTACCCGCGCGCTTAAATTTAATAAGTTTGGCGGTAAGAAATACGTGTACGATTCGGTTACGATGAAAACCCTGCGTTCTTTTTTCGAAAGCGAATTAAAAAAACGCTTTCCCGATGCTCCTATTTTGTACTGGACCTAAGCTAATTTAATTTTAACTAATCCACGCGTTTTAGCACCAGGCAGGTCCGGTTGGTAATATACAGTTGCAGCCGGACCTTGTCTCCTTGGCCTTTGGTAGCGTAAGTAAGCGATTCATCAATCCGGTCAAATCCGCCGAAAGCAGCGGCATCCGAGTTCAGAATAACCCGGTAATTTCCGGTTTGAGGTACCCAGAATTCGTAACCGAAAATAGAGCGGTTCGGATGAAAATTGAAGATAAATATTAAATTATTACGCTCAAAGATCAGCACATTGTTGTTAGAATCCATGTTAACGGGCTTCGCCGGCAAAGCCGATAAAACATGATGTTCCTTTACAACTTGGATCATGGCTTTATCAAAAGCAGAAAAATATTTATATTTAAGATCCGGATTATCGATCAAATTCCACTGCCTCCGGGCGTATTTATAACTCCAGTTGTTACCCTGGCGCGGAAAATCGATCCACTCTGGATGGCCAAATTCATTGCCGATAAAATTAAGGTAAGCTTCGCCGCCGGCAGCCATGGTAATCAACCGGATCATTTTGTGTAAAGCAATGCCGCGGTCAATTACCAGGTTCGGATCATCTACCCGCATGTGGAAATACATTTCTTTGTCCATCAGCCAAAAGGCAACCGTTTTATCACCCACCATGGCTTGGTCGTGCGATTCGGCGTAAGCTACTGTTTTTTCTTTGTAACGGCGGTTGGTTAAAACGCCCCATAATTCGTGCATATTCCATTGCTCGTCGCGGAGATGTTTTAAAACTTTAATCCAGTAATCGGGTAAACCCATGCCCAGGCGGTAATCAAAGCCTATGCCGCCGTCTTCTATTTTCCGGCACAAGCCCGGCATGCCGCTCATGTCTTCGGCTATCGAAAGCGCACCCGGCTTAATCTGTTGCATCAGGGTATTGGCGAGTTGCAAATACGTAATAGCTTCTTTATCTACTCCAGCTTTAAAATAGCGTTCGTAATGATCAAAACTCACCCCTTCACCGTGGTGCTGGTACAGCATAGAAGTTACGCCATCAAACCGGAAACCATCAAAGTGAAATTCTTCGAGCCAATACCGCACATTAGAAAGTAGAAACTGCCGCACTTCTTTTTTGCCGTAATCAAATACCCGCGAGTCCCAGGCCGGGTGGTAACCCTGCGGACCGGCATGGAAATACTGTTGGCCGGAACCATCAAAATTTACCAAACCTTCGGCTACATTTTTTACGGCGTGCGAATGTACCACATCCATAATAACTGCTATACCCAATTTATGGGCTTCATTTACCAGTTGCTTTAAATCTTCGGGCGTACCAAAGCGCGACGAAACCGCAAAGAAGTTAGAAACGTGGTAACCGAAAGAGCCATAATACGGGTGCTCCATTACAGCCATTAGTTGGATGCAATTGTAGCCGCCGGCGTGAATACGTGGTAATACCTGCTGCGTAAATTCCTGAAAAGTACCTACGCCTTCGGTTATTTGGGCCATGCCCACGTGGCACTCATATATAATTGGTTCGGTAATAGTAGAAACCGAAAATGAATCATCTTCCCATTTAAACAACTCCATTTTCCACACCTGCCCGGCAAAGTCGTACGTTTCGGGGTTTTGCACAGCGCGGAGAATATAAGGCGGAATCCGGTCCAGTGCGCCGTTAGCTCCTTTAATATGTACTTTTACTAAGGAGCCACTCTTAAAAGTATCTTTGTATTCCGTATCGGGCAGAAAAATTTCCCAAATGCCGTTTTGGTTGCGGGTAAGCGGGTGCGAACTGCGGTTCCAGTTGTTAAAATCGCCGGTTAAATACACTTCGTAAGCGGCCGGGGCCCATTCCCGGTAAGTCCAGCCTTTTTTTTCCGGAAGGTAGTTGATGCCTAAATATTGGTGCGCGTTGGCGAATTGGGCCAGGGAACCATATTCAGCTTCAATATTAGCTTTGGCTTTTTCAAACCGGTTTAAGCGCTCGGCCAGATCAGGCGCATAAGGCGTTAGCCACGGATCATCTTGTATTAACGGGATGGATAGGGATGCCTCTTTCATAGATAATAGGGAGCCTCGGTTTTAGTTTGTAAATAAACGGTAAAATAAACACGAAAGATAAAATTTTTATCCGGTAATCAATAAAGGCAAACGATTATCATTTAAGTAAATATAATTATGCTACCAAAATTGAATAACTGCTTTTATTAACAGGGGCATATTACATCAGTTCTGAAGTCCACAAAAACAAGTTTGCTGACCTTGCCTACTAGCCAGGCAGGTTTGAATAATGAATTGGATTGAGATTCTTAAAGGAAAGTTCCAATTAGGGATCAGGAGTAGATATAAAATAATTAAGAAAAGTTAATATTTATAAATTTAATTTGGAATGATTCTAAATAGGTATTTACTTTGTCGTAATTTAAAATAAATCTAAATAGTTTAGCTAATCCTATGCGGCATTCATATCCAGTATTTAGTTTTCTAACTAAGTTTTGTTGCGTATTCATCCTGATAATTCTTTTTATACCAGGTAAAGCGCAGACTTTAGCTAGTTCGGGTGAGAGTGCTACTAATGGCCACCTTAAAGGTGTTATTTACGCTGCAGATAATACCCCGGCCGGATTTGTAAGTGTAATGGTACAGGGTACTACCCGCGGTGATATATCTGGTGAAGATGGCCGGTACCAAATTCGGAATTTAAAGGCTGGAACGTATACCTTGGTAACTGCTTTTGTTGGTTTACAATCTCAGAAAAAAGAGGTAACTATTATTGCCGGACAAACTACTGTTGTAGATTTTGTGCTGCCTCATAGGGCTAAAGAGCTGAATGAAGTAATGGTAACCGGCCGTAAAAGTATGAACCAGAAACCAGTGAGTGTAGGGAAAGTAGCCATTGCGCCTCTAGATTTACCCCAAAGCGTGGTAACTATCAACAAAGAGGTGCTGGAGCAACAGCAGACTTTACGTTTAAGTGAAGTTCTGCAAAACGTAGCGGGCGTTTACCAAATGGGTAACACCGGAGGCATTCAGGAGGAAATCGCCAGTCGGGGATTTGCCTTGGGCAGTTCTAATACCTTTAAAAATGGGGTACGATTCAACAATGGTGTCATGCCGGAAATGTCTTCTCTAGAAAGTGCCGAAATACTAAAAGGTAGCAGTGCTTTATTATACGGTAATGTAAGCGCCGGCGGCATACTAAATCTGGTTACTAAAAAACCTAAATTTGATAATGGCGGTGAAATTAGCATGCGGGTGGGGAGCTACAATTTATTTAAACCGTCTTTAGATGTGTATGGTGCTGTTAATGGCAGCGATAAAGTAGCTTTCCGGATTAACACCACTTATGAAACGGCCGAAAGCTTTCGCGATAATGTATCTTCCGAACGGTATTATGTCAATCCTTCTTTGCTGATTAAAGCAGGCGGTAAAACCGATATTTTGCTGGAAGGCGATTACCTGCGCGATAACCGCACTCCCGATTACGGCGTAGGCGCGATTAATTTTAAAGTAAACAATATACTTCGTAGTCAATTTTTAGGTGCTTCCTGGGGATATTACAATACCGATCAGAAAAGTGCCACGGCCACCATTACCCACCATTTAACGCAAAACTGGCAATTACGCGCTGTGGGAGCCTATCAGAATTTTCAATCGGATTTATATGCCACCAGCCGGCCCACTAGTTTTCCGGGTACCTTGCCTACCGGAACCTTGGTACGGGCATTGCAACGAAGCGCAACCAACGAAAGTTATTACCTGGGCCAATTAGATTTGACCGGTAAATTTAATACCGGAGGTGTAGAACATAATGTTTTAGTAGGTACTGATGTAGATCGGTATCGTACAAATACCGGCGTATTTGATATAATTTATGATCCTAATGATGAAGATACAGACACTTATGATACTTTAAATATATATAGTCCGGGTTTTTATACCGAACAAAGATCAGATATTCCGAGTGCTGAACGTATCAATTCTACAAAAGATTTTGTTCCTGCCAACCGCATGGGCATATATGTGCAGGATATGATTAGCTTTTCAGAAAAAGTTAAACTACTAACCGGCGTGCGGTATTCTTACCAACGTGCTAATTCGGGCTCCTCTAAATTGTATAACGATGCTTTTTCACCGAAAGTAGGGTTGGTGTATCAACCCATCAAAACCAGTTCGGTTTTTGCCAGTTACTCAAATTCCTTTGCCACCAATAGCGGTACAGATGTAAATGGTCAAGCCCTGGCTCCTTCTATCTATAATCAATACGAAGTAGGCGTTAAGAACGATTTATTTAAAGGATTACTTTCCGCAAACATAACGGCATACAAAATTGTAGTAGACAACTTTGCCCAAACTGTACTTTCTACTGATCCAACATATAATTTTAAATTACCTAACGCTAAAGAACTGGCAGGTGAGGTTACTAGCCAAGGCCTAGAGATAGATTTAGTTAGTAAACCATTTTGGGGTTTCACTTATCTGGCCGGTTATAGTTATAATGATACCCGTTATACCCAAAGCAATGATGTATACTTAAAGAATAGCCGTTTACGTTACAATCCTGCACATACGGCTAACGCCAGTATTTTTTACCAATTTGCCGAAGGGTTTTTACGAGGTTTGAACACTGGCGTAACCGGTTACTACACCGGCGACCGGTTAGCCGGCCGTAATACCACTACCAACCGGAAAGATTATAAATTAATAGATTTGCCCGACTATTTCCAGTTTGATGCGCACCTAAGTTATACTTTAAACAAATTAGCTGTCCGGGTTAAAGTAACTAATTTACTTAACGAAATCAGTTATTATGCGCACGATGATAACAGCATCAACCCGATTGCACCGCGCCAGTTTATCACTACAGTATCTTACAAATTTTAACTTAAAAGGAGTACACCTATATAGTTAAAACCTGGCTGTAGCGTTTACTTGCTACTCTGTAATTTTTAATAACACCAAATTATGAATAAGTTTTTCCGGGTCATCCATCTTTATTTAAGTTTAGCGGCCGGTATTGTGATTGCTATTGTGTGTTTTACCGGTGCGGCGTTGGTGTTTGAAAAGGAAATGCTGCAAACCATCTACCCTGAACGTTTTTTCGTAGAGGCCGAAGCTGAACCTTTACTAATAGCGCAATTAGTACAAACGGTACAAGCGGCTAAACCAAAGGCCAAAGTCTCGGGAGTTAAAGTTTACCAGGACCCAACCCGTACCCTGGAGATAACCTATACGGAAGGAGAGGGAAAAGACCAAAAATCAACCGAGGTTTCCCGTGGAAATGAAAACTTAAAAAGTACCGGACCAGGTGCGCACCCGGGTGATGCCGGTAAAGAGAAAAAAGGTGGGCCAGGTAAAGGTGGGCGCGGTGATATTGCTTATGTAAACCCTTATACCGGCCAGCTAATAGCTACTTCGGCCCAAAAAAGTCCTTTTTTCATGACCATGTTTGGCTTACACCGTTGGTTATTGGTCCAGGATGGACCGGGTAAATTAATTGTGGGCGTAAGTACGGTTTCCTTTTTGTTTATTCTTTTAACCGGTATCATTCTGTGGTGGCCTAAAAATAAAAAAATACTACAACAGCGTCTTGCTTTAAAATTTAACGCCGGGTGGAAGCGCATCAACCATGATTTGCATATTGTGGTAGGCTTTTATACCGCTTTGTTTCTTTTTGTTTTTGCTTTTACCGGTTTGGCCTGGTCCTTCGAATGGTTTAACGATGGCATTTATAAATTAACGAATTCCGAAAAGACGCCACCGGAACCGCCCCATTCGCAAGTGCGTGAAAATACACCGTCCATTTCTTTTGACCAAGCGTTAGCCGTAGCCCAAAACAAAGTACCTCACGCTGAATTTTATAGCCTGAGTAATCCGCAGGAACCGGATGCGGCTCTTACGGTTAATTTTATGCCGGAGAATGCTGTACACGAACGTGCCAACGGGCAGTTATACCTCGATCAGTATTCCGGGGAAGTATTAGGTCAAATACTCTTCCAGGACAAGAACTTGGGACAGCGGGTAAGAAGCACTTTTTACCCCGTACACGTGGGCTCTATTGCCGGGTTGCCCGGCCGGATAATTGCTTTTATTTCCTGCGTAGCGGGCTTTACTTTTCCCATCACCGGGATTATTTTGTGGTTAAACCGCTTAAAGAAAAACCGGAAAAAGAAGCAAAAAAAGTTTGTTTCGCAAAGGGTTTAATTTAGTTATTTGTTGTTCGTTTGTCATATTGGTGGATGACAGCCATGGATTACTGCTAATCATCCAAAGTAATAAAAGTAAAAGGCCTGCCGGGAGATCCGGAAGGCCTTTTACTTTTTAATTGTTCCTAAAATGTGTTACCGCATTAGAGAACACTTAATTGTATTTAAAAAAAATAGTTGCCGAATAACGATTGACAAACAACAAAATCAAATCGTCATTATTTCCGCTTCTTTCCGGCTGAGTAACTCGTCTACTTTTACAATATAGTTATCGGTAAGCTTTTGTACTTTACCTTCGGCATCTTTAATAGCGTCTTCCGCTGCGCCTTCTTTCAACAATTTCCGGAGAGAATCATTTACATCTTTCCGGATGTTCCGCACCCGTACTTTACCGCTTTCGCATTCGCCTTTGGCTTGCTTAACCAGGTCGCGGCGGCGTTGTTCCGTTAAAGCCGGTACATTTAAGCGCACGCCATCTGCTTCCTGTAAAGGCTGAATACCTAAATCGCTGTTTTTTATGGCTTTATTTATTTCTCCCAACATGTTTTTTTCCCAGGGTTTAATAAAAATAGTGCGGGGATCGGGTGTGGTAACATTAGCCACCTGGGATATAGGAGTAGAAGTGCCGTAATAATCTACCCGGATATCCTGTACCATCGCGGGCGAAGCTTTACCTGCCCGTATTTTAGTTAACTCGGTTCCGGTGTGCTGCAAAGCTTTTTGCATCGATTCTTCCGCTTCACTTAAATAAAACTGAATTTCTTCTTCCATGATATGTTGTCTCGCTAATTGTATATTTCCGGATATACTGCGTAAATCCGGCTTTGATTATTTTAAAAACAATTTATTTAGATATAAACAAATTCATAAGGCAGCTGATAAACAGGAATGATTTTATAATTATAAATGCTTCCTGCCTTATCTGGCCTATGGTTTATACAGAAACCAAAGTGCCAACGCTTTCGCCGTCAATTATTTTGCGCAGATTTCCTGTTTTGTTCATATCAAAAACAATAATGGGCAAATCATTTTCTTTGCATAAAGTAAACGCCGTCATGTCCATAACGTTCAGATTTTTTTCAAACACATCCTGGAACGTGAGGGTTTCATAACGTGCCGCATCAGGGTATTTTTCCGGGTCGGCCGAATAAATACCATCTACCCGGGTACCTTTTAATACCACGTCTGCTTCTATTTCGATGGCCCGTAAACTGGCGGCCGAATCGGTGGTAAAATAAGGACTGCCAATACCGGCACCAAATATTACTACCCGGCCTTTTTCTAAGTGGCGCATGGCCCGCCGCCGGATATACGGCTCACAAACCTGCTGTATGTTAATACCGGAAAGTAACCGCGTCATAACCCCGGATTTTTCCAGCGCACTTTGTAAGGCCATGCTGTTAATCACCGTGGCCAACATACCCATATAATCACCTTGCACCCGGTCTAAGCCCATGTGTTCGGCCTGAGAGCCCCGGTAAATATTACCGCCCCCAATTACTACCGCAATTTCAACCCCCATCTCAGCCGCACCTTTAATCTCGGCGGCATATTGCAGGAGCCGGTTCGTATCAATGCCGTATTGTTGTTCGCCCATTAAGGCCTCGCCACTAAGCTTTAGAAGTATCCGTTTGTATTTCACGCTTTCTATTAGATATTAGATATTTAACTTAAGATATTCGATTTTTAATATTTATTGTAAGCTGTAAAAGGTAAGATAATTTTACATCCCGAAGCTTTTTACCTTTTACTTTTCACTTCTTACAAAATAACTTTTTACTGTTGCCCACGGACCATCGACTAAGGACTAATTATCCAAACTGAATTAGAACCTGGTTTTTTTCTACGTTATCGCGTACGTGTACCCGAATGGTTTTTATAATGCCATCGCCCGGAGATTTTAAGATGTTCTCCATTTTCATGGCTTCCAGTATCATAATCGGATCGCCTTTTTTTACTTCCTGGCCAACTTCTACTTTAATAGCCACGATGAGGCCCGGCATTGGGGCTTTTATTTCGTTTACTTTATTTACCGCAACTTGCGACATCCCCATTTTTTCGAGTAAAAGATCAAACCGGTCTTTTACCGTAAGCGTATGAACATGATTATTTATCCGGATGGTAAAAGATTTAGCCGTGTAATCGGCTTGGATAATTTCGGCGGTGTAGGATTTATTATCCTTAATAATGTGAAAAATTCCGGGCTTTAACGGTTGCAGATCCCATTGAAAAAGAATACCATCTACCAGGATTTCATTTTTAGTAATATCAACCTGCCATTTATTTTCGTTAGCGGTCTGGACCTGTAGCATGCTTTTTTGTATATTTTTTTCGAGCCAAAGTTAATTTAAATCCGAGATGATTTACAGAACTTGCGTGTAAATTTAAAACATCCTGTATGAATTATAAATATTTTAAAATTTTAAGTTGCTTTTTGTTTTTAGGGTTGTGGTCGGGTTGCCAGGTAAATAAAACCCCGGTTAACGAAAATACGGCTACGGTACAAACGCCAACCCCAGCAATTCCCGACAGTGTGCCAACAACGGGTGTGCCCGCTGTAGCTGCCACCAAAGGGCCGTACCAGCCCGCCGCCACCCAACTCCACGATTTGGTGCATACCCGATTGCGCGTCAGTTTCGATTGGCAAAAGCAGTATTTACTGGGGGAGGCCACACTTACGTTAAAACCTTATTTCTATCCGCAGAATACATTGGTGCTGGATGCTAAAGGGATGGATATTAAACAGGTACAGATAGTGTCGGATGCCGGCGAAAAAGATTTAAAATATACTTATGATCAGCGGCAATTAACCATAAACTTAGACAAGACTTATACTCGTACCGATCAGTACCAGGTATTTATTTCTTACACGGCTAAACCAAACGAGTTGGAAGCCAAAGGCAGTGCCGCTATTACTTCCGATAAAGGCTTGTATTTTATCAATCCGCTGGGGCAAGACCCTGATAAACCCCGCCAAATCTGGACCCAAGGCGAAACCGAAGCCAATTCGGCCTGGTTCCCGACTATTGATAAGCCGAACCAGAAAATGACCCAGGAAATATATATTACTGTAGAGGCGAAATATACTACCTTGTCGAACGGTAGCCTGCAATATTCCCGTAAGAACGCCGATGGCACCCGCACGGATTACTGGAAAATGGAAAAGCCGCACGCGCCATACCTGGCCATGCTGGCAGTAGGAGAGTTTGCCATAGTAAAAGACAAATGGCGGAATGTGGACGTTGATTATTATGTAGAGCCCCGGTATAAAAACACCGCTAAAGCTATATTCGGCAATACGCCCGCCATGATCGAGTTTTTCTCTAAAGAGTTGGGTTTTGATTATCCTTGGGATAAATATGCACAGGTAGTGGTACGGGATTTTGTTTCGGGAGCCATGGAAAATACCACGGCCTCTACTTTTATGGAAAGTGTGCAGGTAGACCAACGGGGTTTGCTGGATGCCAACTGGGATTACATTATTGCCCATGAGCTTTTCCACCAATGGTTTGGCGATTTAGTAACGCTGGAGTCCTGGGCCAATTTGCCGTTAAACGAATCATTTGCCAACTATTCCGAATATTTATGGGAAGAGCACAAGAATGGCAAAATGGCGGCCGACGTAGCAGGCTTAAAAGAACTGCAAACTTATTTAGGTGAAGCCGAAACCAAGCAGGTGCCATTGATCCGGTACCATTACCAGGACAAAGAAGATATGTTCGACAGCCATTCTTATTCTAAAGGAGGCCGGGTGCTGCACATGTTGCGCAATTATGTGGGCGATGATGCTTTTTTTGCCGCGCTTAAATTATACCTGAATACGCATAAGTACACCAACGTAGAAGTAGACGAACTGCGGATGGCGTTTGAAGAGGTAACCGGAGAAGATTTACATTGGTTTTTCGAGCAATGGTTTTTATCGCCGGGCCATCCGCAATTGCAGGTGCAGCATAACTATACCAATGGGCAGTTAACCGTAAACATAAAACAAGTACAGGATTCGGCTTACACGCCTATTTACCGCTTACCGCTTACCATAGCCGTTTGGCAAAATAAAAAACGCTCCGATTACCCGATTACCATTACTAAAGCAGAGCAAACCTTTACCTTTCCGCTGTCTAATGCCCCGGAACAGGTCTTGTTCGATGGCGCGCAACAGTTGTTAGGGCAGGTAGAGCATTCAAAAACCAATGCCGAGTTGGCGTACCAGTTTTATAACAGCAACCAGTATGTACCCAAATACGAGGCCTTACGGGCATTAAGTAAAAACTTAAATGAGCCTGCCGTTACCGCTGTATTTAAAGCTGCCCTGAAAGATCCCTTTGCTCAAACCCGCAGCGATGCCTTGGTTGCTTTAGAAAAATATACTGGATATGACCCCACAATACCGGCTACTATTCAGGATTTAGCACTTAAGGATAAAAAAAGTTCTGTCCGGGCCGATGCCGTCAACACGCTAGCTACCCTGGAAAAAGCTGATTACAGTGCCGTTTATAATCAGGCCTTAAAAGATAATTCTTATGCGGTAGTAGCCGCCGGTATTCAGGCCTTGGCCACTACCAAAAAGGAAGCGATGGTACCTGCGCTACAACCTTATGAGCAACTGAATAGTGACGAGGTAATGGCAGCCCTAGCGGGTTATTATGCATTTTTTGGCGGGGCAGAGCAATACGATTGGTATCTGAAAACTTTAGATAAAGTAAAGGGAGAACAACTTTTTTACTTTTTGCAGAACTTTGGCGGTTATTTGGTAAATGTGCCTGTAGAAGCGCAAAAGCCTGCCATAGAGCGACTGGAGAAAATTGCCCGTTCGCACGAACCTTACTACGTTAAATTAGGTGCGTACCAGGCCCTCACGTTGGCCGGAGCCGATCGTCCGGAAATAAAAGCTTTGAAAGACGATATAAAAGCGAAAGAAACAGATCCTAAACTGTTGGATATTTATAAAAACATTGATTATTAAAATTAATGTTTCAGGCAGATACAAAACGAATGATGTTTTAAATTTAGGTAAGTGCTTATATTTTAATTGCTTATCATTTATAAGTAATAAAGAAAAATATTTTTTTGCCGAAATGTTTGACTTAGACAAAAAAGCATCTAATTTTGCAACTCCTTTAGAAAACAGCGCACAGCGAAAGCCGGTTTACAAAAGGTAAGTTCTTTAAATAGGATATACTATTTAATTTTTGGGGAGATTCCAGAGTGGCCAAATGGGACGGACTGTAACTCCGTTAGAGTGATCTTTCGAAGGTTCGAATCCTTCTCTCCCCACACCAAATTAAATGAGTGAATTGATAATTGAGTGTATAGAGAATATAAATCGCTCATGCACTCATTATATAAATCACTCATTTAAATAAACAAGCGGGAGTAGCTCAGTTGGTAGAGCGACAGCCTTCCAAGCTGTAGGTCGCGGGTTCGAACCTCGTCTCCCGCTCTTAAAAGCGATTAGTGATTAGCCTTTAGCCATTAGTTATTAACTATAAGCTGGGTGCTGACTGCTAATCGCTAAATGCTAATAATAAGCCGACGTAGCTCAGGGGTAGAGTACTTCCTTGGTAAGGAAGGGGTCGTGGGTTCAATTCCCATCGTTGGCTCAATCTTTTGTTTGAAGTTGTTTCCAATCAGGAAACTAATTGGCATCTTATAAAGGTTAATACAAAAGTTAAACAATTCAATCTATACTAATAAAATGGCTAAAGAAAATTTTGATCGCTCCAAACCGCACGTAAACATCGGTACTATCGGTCACGTTGACCATGGCAAAACAACTTTGACTGCTGCTATTACTCAGGTTTTAGCGAACAAAGGTCTTGCCCAGAAAAGAGATTTCTCTTCAATTGACAACGCTCCTGAAGAAAAAGAACGTGGTATCACTATCAATACTTCACACGTTGAGTACGCTACCGAAAACCGTCACTACGCGCACGTTGACTGCCCAGGTCACGCTGACTACGTAAAAAACATGGTTACCGGTGCTGCCCAGATGGACGGTGCTATCCTGGTAGTGGCTGCTACCGATGGTCCGATGCCACAAACTCGTGAGCACATTCTGTTAGCCCGTCAGGTAGGTGTGCCTCAGCTGGTGGTGTTCATGAACAAAGTGGACATGGTAGATGACCCTGAATTGTTAGAATTAGTTGAAATGGAAATCCGCGAATTATTATCATTCTACGATTTCGATGGTGACAATATTCCGGTTATCCAAGGTTCTGCCTTGGGTGGCTTAAATGGTGATGCTAAATGGGTAGCTACTATTGAAGAATTGATGGCCGCCGTAGATTCATTTATTCCGATTCCTACTCGTTTAACTGATCTGCCATTCCTGATGCCGGTTGAAGACGTGTTCTCTATTACAGGTCGTGGTACAGTTGCTACTGGCCGTATTGAGCGGGGTGTAGTTAACACCGGTGAGCAAGTTGATATCTTAGGTATGGGTGCTGAAGGCTTAAAGTCAGTAGTAACTGGAGTAGAAATGTTCCGTAAAATATTAGACAGAGGCGAAGCTGGTGATAACGTAGGTTTGTTATTACGTGGTATCGATAAAGAAAGCATCCGTCGGGGTATGGTTATCTGCAAGCCAGGTTCTGTAACACCGCACGCTAAATTTAAAGCTGAAGTTTACGTTCTGTCAAAAGAAGAAGGTGGTCGTCACACGCCATTCTTTAATAACTACCGTCCACAGTTCTATTTAAGAACTACTGACGTAACTGGTGTTATTACTTTACCAGAAGGTGTTGAAATGGTTATGCCGGGTGATAACATTACAATCTCAGTTGAACTGATCAACAAAGTAGCCATGGAAAAAGGTCTGCGTTTTGCGATCCGTGAAGGTGGCCGGACTGTTGGTGCTGGTCAGGTAACTGAAATATTAGACTAATTAAATAAATATAAAATCCGTCTTGGAATAATATCCAGGACGGATTTTGTTTTTTATAATAAATTAAGTACATTTGCACTCCCGAATTTAAAATAATTTGTGGAGTGCATTTTTTACGGGTGTAGCTCAATTGGTAGAGTAGTGGTCTCCAAAACCATTGGCTGGGAGTTCGAGTCTCTCCACCCGTGCAAATACAAAATCCTTCTTTTAGAAGAAAATGGAAAAAGTAAGAAGATATATCAGCGACACTATTGAGGAAATGAGACATAAAGTTTCATGGCCGAAATACGTCGAGTTACAAAAAAGTTCGGTCTTGGTTTTAGTGGGATCAATTGTGTTTGCTATTGTGGTAGGCGCCATGGATTTTGTTTATGATTCTACTTTAAGCTGGTTCTACAGCCAATTTTAATCCGAGAAATTTATGGCAGAATTAAAGTGGTATGTAGTACGGTCGGTTAGCGGCCAGGAAAAAAAAGCTAAATCTTATCTGGAAAACGAAATTGCCCGGCAAGGTTTAACTGATTACGTGCCCCAGGTACTGATTCCGGCCGAAAAAGTATACGAAATGCGCAATGGTAAAAAGCGCGTACGGGAGAGAAGTTTTTTTCCGGGTTATATCTTAATTCATGCGGACCTGACCCACGGCGAAGCCGAACATATCATTGTAAGTACGCCTGGTGTAATTGGGTTCTTAGGCGCTAATGAAGGGGCAACCGTAAAGAAACCGGTACCTTTGCGCCTAACAGAAGTGAACCGCATCCTGGGAATAGTAGACGAAACAGATGAGCAGGTAGAAACTTTAGATACTCCTTTTATTGTTGGTGAAACAATTAAAGTTATGGATGGTCCTTTCAACGGATTTTCAGGCACCGTAGAAGAGGTATTTGAAGAACGTAAAAAGTTAAATGTAATGGTTAAGATCTTTGGTAGAAATACCCCAGTAGAACTTAACTATATGCAGGTAGAAAAAGAATCTTAAAAAGATAATTACTGGTTCAAAAGCCTCCACCAGTAATTCAGTACAAGAGGCTTAAACAAATATAAAGCATGCAAAGGGTAAAAGGCCCAATGCTCATAAAAGATGGCAAAAGAAATAAGAGGTTATCTGAAAATTCAGGTAAAGGGAGGTGCCGCAAATCCAGCGCCACCGATTGGACCTGCACTTGGCTCGAAGGGCTTAAACATCATGGAATTCTGCAAGCAGTTTAATGCCAGAACCCAGGATAAAGCTGGCCAGGTTTGTCCGGTATTAATTACAATTTACACTGACAAGTCGTTCGACTTTGTTATCAAAACGCCTCCGGCTCCGGTTTTATTACTGGATGCAGCAAAAGTTAAAAGCGGTTCCAAGGAGCCTAACCGGAACAAGGTGGGATCAGTTACCTGGGATCAAATTCGTACCATTGCGGAAACTAAAATGCCTGATTTAAATGCATTTAAAGTAGAGTCAGCGATGAAATTAGTAGCAGGTACAGCTCGTAGTATGGGTATCACCGTTACAGGCGCTGCGCCTTGGAGCGAATAAGGAGGACGTTAAGAAATGGCTAAATTAACCAAAAAAAGAAAAGCAGCTTTAGAAAAAGTTGATCAGAAAAAAGAGTATACGTTAGTGGACGCAGCCAGCTTAGTAAAAGAAATTACTTTTACCAAGTTTGATGCTTCTGTTGATATTGATGTACGTTTGGGTGTAGACCCCAGAAAAGCCGATCAAATGGTGAGAGGTATTGCTACCTTACCCCACGGAACCGGTAAAGAGATTCGAGTTCTGGTATTGTGCACACCTGATAAAGAACAGGAAGCAAAAGACGCTGGTGCAGACTATGTAGGTCTGGATGAATATATCCAGAAAATTGAAAAAGGTTGGACCGATGTGGATGTAATTATCACCATGCCGGCCGTTATGGCGAAAGTAGGTCGTTTAGGTAGGATTTTAGGTCCTCGTAACCTGATGCCGAACCCTAAATCTGGAACTGTTACACCCGATGTAGCAAAAGCGGTAAAAGAAGTAAAAGCGGGTAAAATTGACTTTAAAGTTGATAAAACCGGAATTATACATACCAGCATTGGTAAAGTTTCTTTTTCACCGGATCAGATAGCGGCAAACGCAGCAGAAGTAATTGCTACTCTAAATCGTTTAAAACCTTCTTCAGCTAAAGGTACTTACATCAGAAGCATCACCTTGTCGAGCACCATGAGCCCCGCGGTACCCGTAGATAAAAGTTTAACCTAAGCGAATTGAGAATATGACCAGGGAAGAAAAACAAATCATCGTAGATGAGTTAAGTGAGAAATTCGCTACGTATAGTTTCTTTTATATTACAGATGCTGCCGGTTTATCGGTAGCGGCTATCAACCGTTTCCGTCGTTTATGTTTCGATCAGGGAATGGAGTACAAAGTATACAAAAATACTTTGATCCGGAAAGCGCTGGATACTTTAAATGCCGACACCTCTACCATGGATGCTGCTTTAAAAGGACAATCGGGTATTTTGTTTTCTAAGGAATCAGGCAGTGCGCCGGCTAAATTACTGCAACGTTTTTACAAAGCGGAGGCTTACGGTAAAGGGGTAGAAGCAAAACCTGCTTTTAAAGGTGCTTATATTGATACAGATGTATTTACCGGGGTAGAAAACCTGGAAGTACTAACAACTATCAAATCTAAGAACGATTTACTGGGCGAAATTGTTGGCCTTTTACAGTCACCTGCGAAAAACGTACTTTCTGCTTTACAAAGCAGCGGAGGCAAGTTGGCCGGTATCTTAAAAACATTATCAGAAAAAGAATAACTCAAAAATTAAATAAATAACAATTAATAATTAATACAATGGCAGATTTAAAAGCATTCGCTGAGCAGTTAGTAAATTTAACTGTAAAAGAGGTAAATGAACTAGCTACTATCCTGAAGGATGAATATGGCATCGAGCCTGCAGCAGCTGCACCAGTAATGGTAGCTGGCGGTGCTGCTGGTGGATCTGATGCTCCTGCAGCAGAAGAAAAAACATCGTTTGATGTAGTATTGAAAGCAGCTGGTGCCTCTAAACTGGCAGTAGTTAAATTGGTAAAAGATCTTACTGGTTTAGGCCTGAAAGAAGCAAAAGAATTAGTTGACAGCGCTCCAAAACCATTAAAAGAAGGTGTTGCGAAAGACGAAGCTGAATCGCTGAAAAAACAGTTAGAAGAAGCTGGTGCTGAAGTGGAGGTGAAATAATCTCTTTTTCTAACATAGCATCTGGATTAGACCTGGCAATTTAGTCAGGTCTTTTCCTGTTTGTACTGAAAAATAATTTCAGTATTTTTTTATGCTCTCCAAGAATTTGGAGAGATTTTTGAATGAGTTTTAAACTTTAAACGACGAAAGTTTTGGCTAAAGAAAAAAGTATGACGGAACGAATTAATTTCGCTTCCATTACTCCGGTTATTGATTACCCGGATTTCCTTGATGTTCAGTTACAATCTTTCCGCGATTTTTTCCAATTAGAAACCGCCGCCGAAAATAGAACCGATGAAGGTCTTTTCAAAGTGTTTGCGGAAAATTTTCCTATTTCTGATTCGCGCGAGAATTTTGTACTCGAATTTATAGATTACCACGTTGATCCGCCTAAGTATTCCGTTGATGAATGCATCGACCGGGGATTAACGTATTCGGTTCCTTTAAAGGCAAAGTTACGATTAATTTGTAATGATGACGATAATGAGGACTTCGAAACCATTGAACAGGAAGTTTTCTTAGGGAATATTCCTTATATGACCGAAAAAGGTTCTTTTGTGATTAATGGCGCAGAACGCGTTATTGTATCTCAGTTGCACCGTTCTCCAGGCGTGTTCTTTGCCCAAAGCAAACACACAAATGGTACTAAATTGTATTCTGCCCGGATTATTCCTTTTAAAGGTTCGTGGATTGAATTTGCGACTGACGTAAACAATGTGATGTATGCGTACATCGACCGGAAGAAAAAATTCCCGGTAACTACTTTGTTACGGGCAATTGGCTACGGAACAGATAAAGATATTCTAGATTTATTCGGTTTGTCGGAAGAAGTAAAAGCCGACAAAAAAACTTTGAAAGAAGTTGTGGGCCGGAAATTAGCGGCGCGGGTGCTACGTACCTGGACGGAAGACTTCGTGGATGAAGATACCGGGGAAGTTGTTTCTATTGACCGGAATGAAGTATTGTTGGAACGTGATTCGGTTGTAGCTGATGAAGATATCGATACTATTATCGATTCAGGGGTAAAATCAATTATCCTGCACCGCGAAAATATCAATATTGCTGACTATACAATTATATATAATACCCTGCAAAAAGATAACTCAAATTCTGAGCAGGAAGCTGTAGAGCAAATCTATCGTCAGTTGCGGAACACGGAAGCACCTGACGTAGAAACGGCCCGGGATATTATCCAGAAGCTGTTCTTCTCCGATAAACGTTATGATTTAGGAGATGTAGGTCGTTACCGGATCAACAAAAAGTTAGGTCTTGATTCTAATTGGGATGCCAAAGTATTAACCAATGAAGACATTGTTTTAATTGTAAAATACCTGATTGGCTTAATTAACTCCAAAGCGGTGGTGGATGACATTGACCACTTAAGTAACCGCCGGGTTAGAACCGTAGGGGAACAGTTATATGCCCAATTTGGTGTTGGTCTGGCCCGTATGGCCCGTACCATTAAAGAACGGATGAACGTTCGCGATAACGAAGAATTTAAACCGGTTGATTTGATTAATGCCCGGACGCTTTCTTCCGTTATTAATTCTTTCTTCGGTACTAACCAATTATCCCAGTTCATGGACCAAACCAATCCATTAGCTGAGATTACCCACAAACGCCGGGTTTCTGCTTTAGGACCAGGAGGTCTTTCTCGCGAAAGAGCTGGTTTCGAGGTTCGTGACGTGCACTACACCCATTATGGTCGGTTGTGTACCATTGAAACCCCGGAAGGCCCGAACATTGGTTTGATTTCTTCGCTGTGCGTGCATGCCCGCGTAAATAGCATGGGCTTTATTGAAACACCTTACCGGAAAGTTTCTGATGGCCGTGTTGAAGTAGAATCGGACGTAAAATATTTAACGGCTGAAGAAGAAGATACTCATCATATTGCCCAGGCTAACGCCCGTATTGATGAAAACGGTATTTTCCAGAACGACAAAGTGAAAGGCCGTTTCGAAGGTGACTTCCCGGTAACTGATCCGGGTGCTTACACTTACATGGACGTTGCGCCAAACCAAATTGTTTCGGTAGCCGCTTCTTTAATTCCATTCTTGGAGCACGATGATGCTAACCGGGCTTTGATGGGATCGAACATGCAACGCCAGGCCGTGCCGCTACTCAAGCCACAAGCGCCAATTGTAGGTACCGGCTTAGAAGCACGGGCAGCTATTGATTCGCGTGCTTTGGTGGTAGCTGAAGGTTCCGGGGTTATTGAATACGTAGATGCCGATAAGATTGTAGTTAAGTACGATTTAACGGAAGAAGATAAACTGGTTTCTTTTGACGCGGAGTTTGTTACTTATGACCTGATTAAGTTCCGGAGAACGAACCAGGATACTTGTATCAACTTAACGCCGATTGTGAAGAAAGGCGAAGTGGTGAAGCAATATCAGGCGCTTTGCGAAGGTTATGCTACGAATGATGGTGAGTTAGCTTTAGGCCGTAACTTACAAGTAGCATTTATGCCTTGGCAAGGTTATAACTTTGAGGATGCGATTGTAATTTCGGAACGTGTAGTGCGGGACGATATCTTTACTTCTATTCACATCGAGGAATTTGAGCTGGAAGTACGCGAAACCAAACGGGGGGAAGAAGAATTAACTTCCGAGATTCCGAATGTGAGCGAAGAAGCCGTACGCAACCTGGACGAGAATGGTATTATCCGCGAAGGCGCCGAGGTAAAAGAAGGCGATATCCTGATTGGTAAAATTACGCCAAAAGGAGAAACCGATCCGACCCCGGAAGAAAAATTACTCCGCGCTATCTTTGGTGATAAAGCCGGTGATGTGAAGGATGCTTCGCTGAAAGCACCGCCATCCTTAAACGGGGTAGTTATTGATACTAAATTATTCTCCCGACCTAAAAAAGATAAAAACCTGCGGGCTAAGTCTAAGAAGGAAGTGGAAGATTTAAAATCTAAATACAGCGATGAGTTAAAAGCTGTGAAAGCGATCATGGTAGATAAACTGGTTGCTTTATTAGATGGTAAAAATTCTCAGGGAGTGAAACATAAATTCGGGGATGAAATCATGTCGAAAGGCACGAAGTTCTCGAAACGTAATATTGTAGAAAACTTGTTCCCGGACAAAAACCCTTACAAGGATGAAAGCAATTATGCTGTACCGGAAGAGGTAAATATGTTCAAGGACCTGATTCTGGAAAACTGGACGAACGAAGACCAAACCAACAACATGTTGGTGGAATTGGTGAAGAACTACAACAAACGGAGGAACATGATTTCGGCCCGCTTTAAGCGCGAAAGATTTACTTTAGAAGTTGGGGATGAATTACCGGCCGGAATTGTTCAGTTAGCTAAGGTGTACGTTGCTAAGAAACGGAAACTGAAAGTAGGAGATAAAATGGCTGGTCGTCACGGAAATAAAGGGGTAGTTGCCCGGATTGTACGCGACGAAGATATGCCATTCCTGGAAGACGGCACGCCGATGGATATCGTGTTGAACCCACTAGGGGTACCTTCGCGGATGAACATTGGCCAGATTTACGAAACCGTATTAGGATGGGCCGGCTTGAAATTAGGTAAGAAATATTCTACACCTATTTTTGATGGTGCTACTGATGCGCAGGTTTCGGAAGAATTGACTACTGCTGGCTTACCAAAATACGGACGTACGTACCTGTATGATGGTTTAAGTGGCGATAAATTCGATCAGCCGGTAACAGTGGGGGTAATTTATATGCTGAAACTGGGTCACTTAGTTGATGATAAGATGCACGCCCGTTCTATCGGACCTTACTCTTTGATTACGCAGCAGCCATTGGGTGGTAAAGCCCAGTTCGGTGGTCAGCGTTTCGGTGAGATGGAGGTGTGGGCCCTGGAAGCCTTCGGTGCGTCTAACGTATTACAGGAAATCCTGACCGTTAAGTCGGATGATGTAATTGGTAGAGCCAAAGCGTACGAAGCCATTGTAAAAGGTGACGTATTGCCAAAACCAAATATCCCGGAATCTTTCAACGTACTGATTCACGAGTTAAGAGGTCTGGCTTTAGAAATTACGCTGGATTAAATTATCTGGATTAGATATATAGTGCTGAGGTGTTGGTTGGCTAATGACCAATACCTCAGTTTTCTATTACATTAGCACGTCAGCACATTAATTAAATTAGCTAATTTAAATTATGGCATTTGCAAAAAACAAAAAGTTAAACCAGGACTTCTCCAAAGTTACCATCAGTTTAGCGTCACCGGAATCTATTCTGGAGCGCTCAAACGGTGAAGTAACCAAGCCGGAGACCATTAATTACCGCACTTACAAGCCCGAAATGGGCGGTTTGTTCTGTGAGCGTATTTTTGGACCGGTAAAAGATTGGGAATGTCACTGCGGTAAATATAAAAGAATTCGTTACAAAGGCATTATTTGTGACCGTTGCGGGGTGGAAGTTACCGAAAAAAAGGTACGCCGCGAGCGCATGGGCCATATTGAATTGGTAGTACCGGTAGCGCATATCTGGTACTTTAAATCATTGCCAAACAAAATTGGTTACCTACTGGGTTTACCAACCAAAAAGTTAGATCAGATTATTTACTACGAACGGTATGTAGTAGTACAACCGGGTATTCTGGCCGAAGACGGCGTGAATCAGCTGGACTTCTTAACCGAAGATGAATACCTGGATATGATCGATAAATTGCCCCGGGATAACCAAATGCTGGACAACAGTGATCCAAATAAATTCATTGCTCGCATGGGTGCGGATGCTTTGGAAATGTTGTTAACCCGCATTAACCTGGATGAGTTATCGTACGAACTGCGTTACTCCGCAGCCCACGAAACATCACAGCAACGTAAAGCGGAAGCGCTAAAACGCCTGCGGGTAGTAGAAGCTTTCCGGGATGCCAGTACCCGTATTGAAAACAGACCGGAGTGGATGGTAATCCGCATGGTGCCGGTTATCCCCCCAGAATTACGTCCGTTGGTGCCGTTGGATGGTGGCCGTTTTGCTACCTCTGATTTAAATGACTTGTATCGTCGCGTTATCATCCGGAACAACCGTTTGAAACGTCTGATCGAAATTAAAGCGCCGGAAGTAATTCTGCGGAACGAGAAGCGTATGTTACAGGAAGCGGTTGACTCTTTGTTCGACAACTCCCGTAAAGTAAATGCGGTTCGGGCCGAAGGTAACCGGGCCCTGAAATCTCTTTCGGATATGCTGAAAGGTAAGCAAGGTCGTTTCCGTCAGAACTTATTAGGTAAGCGGGTTGACTATTCTGGTCGTTCAGTTATCGTGGTAGGTCCGGAATTGAAGCTGCACGAATGTGGTCTGCCGAAAAACATGGCGGCGGAGCTTTTCAAACCCTTTATTATTCGTAAACTGATCGAGCGGGGTATTGTTAAAACCGTGAAATCAGCAAAGAAAATTGTAGATCGCAAAGATCCGGTAGTTTGGGATATCTTGGAGAATGTTCTGAAAGGTCACCCTGTACTGCTAAACCGGGCTCCTACGCTCCACCGTTTAGGTATTCAGGCTTTCCAACCAAAACTTATTGAAGGTAAAGCAATTCAGTTACACCCCTTAGTATGTACAGCCTTTAACGCTGACTTTGACGGTGACCAGATGGCAGTGCACGTTCCCCTGGGACCAGCAGCTATTTTGGAAGCCTCTATGTTAATGTTGGCTTCGCATAATATCCTGAACCCAGCTAATGGTGCGCCAATTGCGGTGCCATCGCAGGACATGGTTTTGGGCTTGTATTATGTAACCAAAGGAAAACGCTCTACCGAAAACGAAAAGATTGCTGGTGAAGATATGTCTTTCTACAGCGCCGAAGAAGTAGTTATTGCCATTAACGAAGGTCGTTTATCTAAACATGCTTTCATTAAAGTAAGAACTACCATTATGGACGAAAACGAACAGCTGGTTCCGAAATTAATCGAAACAGTTGCGGGCCGGGTGTTATTTAACCAGTTCGTACCGGAAGAAGTTGGTTTCGTGGATGAGCTGTTAACTAAGAAAAAATTACAGCAAATTATCTCACGGGTATTTAAAGTAACGGGTATGGCACGTACTGCCCAGTTCCTGGACGATATCAAAACTTTAGGCTTCCAGTCTGCTTACAAAGGCGGTCTGTCAATGGGGCTGGGTGATATCGTAATCCCGAAAGAGAAAGATATATTAGTAGCGCAGGCCAAAAAAGATGTAGATGCTGTTTGGGCCAACTACTCTATGGGTCTGATTACCGATAACGAACGTTACAACCAGGTAATTGATATCTGGACGCGTATCAACAACCAAATTACCGAAACCCTGATGGGCCGTCTGGAAAAAGACGATCAAGGGTTTAACTCTATCTACATGATGATGCACTCCGGCGCCCGTGGTTCCCGTGAGCAGATTCGTCAGTTAGGTGGTATGCGGGGTCTGATGGCCAAGCCTCAGAAATCGCTGCAAGGTTCGGTAGGGGAGATTATTGAAAACCCGATTTTGTCTAACTTTAAAGAAGGTCTGGACGTTATCGAGTACTTTATCTCAACTCACGGTGCCCGTAAAGGTTTGGCCGATACGGCGCTTAAAACAGCGGATGCAGGTTACCTGACCCGTCGTTTAGTAGACGTATCGCAAGACGTTATCGTGAACGAAGAAGATTGCGGTACTCTAAGAGGTCTGGAAGTAAGTGCGTTAAAAGATAACGAAGATATTGTTGAATCACTTTCCGAAAGAATTTTAGGACGGGTGAACGTACACAATATCATTGATCCGATTACAAACGAAATTATTCTGACCGCCGGTACCGAAATTACGGAAGATATAACTAAGCGGATTGATGCTACGGCTATCGAAACGGTAGAAATTCGTTCTGTATTAACCTGCGAAAGCAAACGCGGTATTTGTGCTAAATGCTACGGACGTAACCTTGCTTCTGGACGTATGGTGCAGAAAGGGGAAGCCGTTGGTGTTATTGCTGCGCAATCTATCGGGGAACCAGGTACCCAGTTAACCCTGCGTACGTTCCACGTGGGTGGTACTGCTTCTAACATTGCCGTTGATGCTGCTATCCGGGCCAAGTTTAACGGTACCGTAGAGTTTGAAGATGTGCGGACCATAGAAACGATCAATAACGAAGGCACGCAAGTGAAAGTAGTAATGGGTCGTTCCGGTGAAGTTCGGATCGTAGAAGCCGGTACTGGTAAAGTTTTAATCAGTAACCACGTTCCTTATGGTTCCTTCCTGATGGTAGAAGAAGGCCAGACCGTTTCCAAAGGCGACGAGCTTTGCGTTTGGGATCCTTATAATGCGGTTATACTTTCGGAATACGATGGTACTATTGAGTACGAAGCGTTAATTGAAGGCGTAACATACCGCGAAGAATCGGATGAGCAAACTGGTCACCGCGAAAAAGTTATTATCGATACCAAAGATAAAACCCAAAACCCGGCTATTGCGGTACGAGCTCGGAACGGCGAGTTGAAAAGCTATAACATTCCGGTAGGTGCTCACATTAACGTGGAAGATGGCGAAACCATTAAAGCAGGTCAGATTTTATCGAAAATACCGCGGGCAATTGGTAAAACCCGGGATATTACCGGTGGTCTGCCACGGGTAACGGAATTATTTGAAGCCCGGAACCCATCTAACCCAGCAGTAGTTTCGGAAATTGATGGTGTGGTAACCTATGGTGGTATTAAACGGGGTAACCGGGAAATCTTCATTGAATCAAAAGATGGTGTGCGGAAAAAATACATGGTGCCATTATCAAAACACATATTGGTACAGGATAATGACTTTATCCGGGCGGGGATGCCTTTATCGGATGGTGCTATCACACCAAATGATATCCTGAATATTCAGGGGCCAGGTGCCGTACAAGAGTATCTGGTAAATGAGATTCAGGAAGTATACCGCTTACAGGGGGTAAAAATCAATGACAAACACATTGAAGTAGTTGTTCGTCAGATGATGCAGAAAGTAGGCGTTATTGATCCGGGTGATACTTCCTTCTTAGAAAATCAGGTGGTCGATAAAATTTCCTTCATCGAAGAAAATGATATGATCATTGATATGAAAGTAGTGGAGGATGCCGGTGATTCTGCCGAATTGAAACCTGGACAGATTGTAACAGCCAGAAGATTGCGGGACGAAAACTCCAGCTTAAAACGCCGTGACTTACGCCTGGTAACCGTACGGGATGCGCAACCAGCTGTATCAAGACCAACCTTACAAGGTATTACGCAAGCCTCTTTGGGTACGCAAAGCTTTATATCGGCGGCTTCCTTCCAGGAAACCACGAAAGTATTGAGCGAAGCGGCTATCAGAGGTAAAGCCGATGAGTTGTTAGGATTGAAAGAAAACGTAATTGTAGGTCACCTGATTCCGGCCGGTACCGGTTTAAGAGAATATACCAAGTTAATTGTAGGTTCGCAAGAAGAATACGATAGCTTAGTTGAATCGAAAGCTGCTACCAAAGCCCGTCAGGCTGAATTACAAAATAGATAAAAATGGCAAAAGAAGCTCCAAAGGAAAACCAGATTAATATTGAGCTCAGCGAAGAAATCGCAGAAGGTGAATATGCTAACTTGGCAATGATTGCGCACTCCAATAGCGAGTTCGTAATTGATTTTATCCGGTTAATGCCTGGTATTCCGAAAGCTAAAGTAAAAGCCAGAATAGTTATTACCCCAGAGCACGCTAAAAGACTTTTAGCGGCTCTGGCGGATAATATCCAGCGTTTCGAAACTAGCTTTGGTGAAATAAAAAGCACGTATGATGAACCCCATTTTCCCATGAATTTCGGGGGGAATATTGGTGAAGCTTAAGTAATTATAAAAATAAATGTTTGAAAATGCAAAAGGTTTTTATACCTTTGCAGACCAAAAATTTTGAGAAGAAGAATTCTATAAAAATTTAGTAAATGCCTACTATACAACAATTAGTACGAAAAGGCAGAGAGAAACTGACCACAAAATCAAAATCTCCCGCCTTAGATTCTTGTCCGCAGAGACGAGGGGTGTGCACCAGGGTTTATACAACAACCCCTAAGAAACCTAATTCCGCCATGCGTAAAGTAGCCCGTGTGCGCTTAACAAATGGGAAAGAGGTAAACGCTTACATACCGGGTGAAGGCCATAATTTACAAGAGCACTCTATTGTGCTTATTAGAGGAGGCCGGGTGAAAGACTTACCAGGCGTTCGTTACCATATTATCCGCGGTGCTTTAGATACTGCCGGTGTAAACGGAAGATTACAAAGAAGATCTAAATACGGTGCAAAACGTCCGAAACCAGGACAAGTAGCCGCAGCAGGAAAAGGTGGCAAACCAGCTCCAGGTAAGAAAAAATAATACAGTAAAATAAGATGAGAAAAGCAAAACCTAAAAAAAGACTTCTTCTTCCCGATCCTAAATATAAAGAAACGTTAGTAACCCGTTTTGTAAATTATTTAATGTACGATGGCAAGAAGAGTATAGCTTATAATATATTCTACGATGCTTGCGAAACTGTAGAAAAACGTACAAAAGAAAATGGTTTAGAGCAATGGAAAAAAGCTTTAAATAATATTATGCCAGGAGTGGAGGTAAAAAGCCGCCGGGTTGGTGGTGCTACTTTCCAGGTTCCTACTGAAGTTAGACCAGACCGTAAAATATCTTTGGGTATTAAATGGATGATCATGTACGCCAGAAGACGTGGTGAAAAAACCATGACTGATAAATTAGCGGGCGAAATTATTGCAGCAGCCAAAGGTGAAGGTGCGGCGGTAAAGAAGAAAGATGATACACACAGAATGGCAGAAGCTAATAAAGCCTTCTCACATTTTAGATTTTAATAAATGGCACGCGATTTAAAATACACAAGAAATATAGGTATAGCAGCGCACATTGATGCGGGTAAAACTACCACCACCGAGCGTATACTATACTATGCCGGCGTAAGCCATAAAATTGGTGAGGTGCACGATGGTGCCGCCACCATGGACTGGATGGAGCAGGAGCAAGAAAGAGGTATTACGATTACATCGGCAGCTACAACCGTTAACTGGGAATACCGCGGAGATAAGTACCACATTAACATTATTGATACGCCGGGCCACGTGGATTTTACCGTTGAGGTAAACCGCTCGCTACGGGTATTAGATGGTTTGGTGTTCTTGTTTAGTGCAGTTGATGGAGTAGAGCCACAGTCAGAAACTAACTGGCGTTTAGCAAACAACTATAATGTTGCCCGTATTGGTTTCGTAAACAAAATGGACCGTTCCGGTGCTGACTTTTTAGCCGTTGTAAAACAAGTAAAAGAAATGCTGGGAAGCAATGCTGTAGCATTGCAATTACCAATTGGTGCGGAAGATGATTTCAAAGGTGTAGTTGATTTGGTTAATTTCCGGGGCGTAGAATGGAATGAACACGATAAAGGGATGACCTTTAGAGAAGTACCTATTCCGGACGATATGTTGGAAGAAGCAACTGAATACCGGGAAAAATTACTGGAAGCAGTAGCTGATTACGACGAGTCATTAATGGAAAAATATTTCGATGATCCGGAATCGATTACCGAAGAAGAAATCATGAATGCGCTTCGGAAAGCTACCATAGACATGGCCATTGTACCCATGTTATGTGGTTCTTCCTTCAAAAATAAAGGGGTGCAAACCATGCTGGATTATGTAATGGCTTTATGTCCTTCGCCATTAGATAAAGAAAGCATCAAAGGTACCAATCCGGACACTGGGGAAGAAGTATCCCGTAAGCCCGACGAGAAAGAACCGTTTGCCGCTTTGGCATTTAAAATTGCTACCGATCCATTTGTAGGCCGCCTATGCTTTATCCGGGCTTACTCCGGAGTGCTGGAGTCAGGGTCTTACGTTTATAATACCCGTTCTAATAATAAAGAACGTATTTCCCGTATTTTCCAAATGCATGCAAATAAGCAAAATGCCATTGAGCGTTTAGGTGCGGGAGATATTGGAGCAGTAGTAGGTTTTAAAGATATTAAAACCGGAGATACGCTTTGTGCCCAGGAATCCAAAATTGTGCTGGAGGCTATGGATTTCCCGGAACCAGTTATTGGTTATGCTATTGAGCCAAAAACCCAGGCGGATGCCGATAAAATGGGTATGGCCATTGGTAAACTGGTAGAAGAAGATCCAACATTGCAAGTTCATACTGATCAGGAAACTGGTCAAACTATTCTTCGGGGTATGGGCGAGTTGCACTTGGAAATTATCATGGACCGTCTGAAAAGAGAGTTCAAAGTAGAAATCAACCAAGGTGCACCGCAGGTAGCATATAAAGAATCTATAACCGCAAGTGTAGAGCACCGCGAAACATATAAAAAGCAATCGGGAGGTCGTGGTAAGTACGGTGATATCGTATTTGAACTTGGACCTAGAGATGATGACAAAGTAGGATTAGAATTCGTTAACGGGATTGTTGGTGGGGTAATTCCAAAAGAATTTATTCCGGCTATTCAGAAAGGATTCGAAGAATCAATGAAAGAAGGTGTACTAGCAGGATTCCCAATTGAATCGATGAAAGTACGTTTATTTCACGGTTCTTACCATGATGTTGACTCAGATGCTTTATCATTTGAATTAGCTGCCCGTCAAGGTTATAAAGAAGCTGCCCGGAAATGTAAACCTAAATTACTGGAGCCAATTATGTCTTTAGAGGTAATTACCCCTGATGAATATACCGGTCCGGTAACTGGCGACTTAAACCGGAGAAGAGGTTTGATGAAAGGTATGGATACCAAAGCAGGATCGCAAGTAGTGAAAGCTGATGTTCCCTTATCAGAATTATTTGGTTATGTTACTGATTTAAGAACATTAACTTCAGGACGGGCCACAGCAAACTTGACTTTCTCTCATTATGAGCAAGTGCCACAAAACCTGGCCGAAGGAATTGTAGCTAAAGTAAAAGGTACAGGTAAATAGTCTAAATAAAATGAACCAGAAAATTAGAATTAAATTAAAGTCTTACGATCACAACTTGGTTGATAAATCAGCGGAGAAAATTGTGAAAGCAGTAAAGACGACCGGTGCCATTGTAAGTGGACCAATTCCTTTACCAACTGAGAAAGATATCTACACAGTGTTGCGTTCACCCCACGTAAATAAAAAAGCGCGTGAGCAATTTCAATTGTGTACCTACAAGCGCTTGGTAGATATTTATTCAACCAGCTCTAAAACAGTAGATGCCCTGATGAAGTTAGAATTGCCAAGCGGGGTTGATGTAGAAATTAAAGTTTGATAATACAAATTAGATAAAAAAAAGAACCGGCTTTAACCGGTTCTTTTTTTTTATCTAATTAATTTAAAATAATTTACAAAACAGTTTGCAAAAAGAAATATAAAAATTGTATCTTTGCACTCCCTTAACGAAGGGATGTATTATATATTTATTTATCAGAAAGTAGAATGCCTGGAATAATCGGTAGAAAAATCGGAATGACAAGCCTCTTCACACCTGACGGAAAAAGCGTAGCCGCTACGCTTATTGAAGCAGGTCCGTGTGTGGTTACACAAGTAAAAACCGTTAATGTGGATGGCTATGCAGCCGTGCAGGTGGGATACGGTGACAAAAAAGCAAAATCAGCTAATAAAGCTGAAGTAGGACACTTCCAAAAAGCTAACACAACACCAAAGGTAAAGGTTGTTGAGTTCAGATCAGAAGACAGTAACTTTAATTTAGGAGATACTATAAAAGTAGATTTCTTTGAAGAAGGAGAATTCTTAGATGTAGTAGGTACTTCTAAAGGTAAAGGTTTCCAAGGCGTAGTAAAACGTTATAATTTTAGTGGTGTTGGTGGCCAAACCCACGGCCAGCACAACCGGGCGCGTCACCCAGGTTCATTAGGTGCCAGTTCCTGGCCTTCTCGTGTATTTAAAGGTATGCGTATGGCCGGCAGAATGGGTAATGACCGTGTAAAAGTGCAAAACCTGCGCGTTTTACGGGTAATTGCGGATAAAAATTTAATCCTAGTAAGTGGTTCCGTTCCCGGAGCTAAAAATTCAATTGTAGTTTTAGAGAAATAAAATGGAGCTTTCTGTATTAAATAGCACAGGACAGGATACAGGCCGTAAAGTAACCCTTTCGGAAGAAGTATTCGGCATTGAGCCAAATACCCATGCCATGTATCTGGATGTAAAGCAATACTTGGCTAACCAACGCCAGGGTACGCATAAATCCAAAGAACGCAACGAAGTATCTGGTACCACCAAGAAACTGAAAAAACAAAAAGGAACAGGTGGTGCTCGGGCGGGTAGCATGAAATCTCCAGTATTTATAGGTGGCGGCCGGGTATTTGGTCCAAGACCTAGAAATTACAGCTTTAAACTAAATAAAAAGTTAAAAGAACTGGCTCGTTTATCAGCCTTATCTACTTTAGCCCGCGATAACAAAGTGGCCTTGGTTGATGCTTTAAACATTGAAGCACCTAAAACCAGCGCATTTGTGCAGGTAGTAAATAACTTGGGTATAAAAAGCCGGAAAACCTTAATTGTGACGGCTCAGAATGATCAGAATGTTTATTTATCCAGCCGTAACCTTAAAGGTTTTAAAGTAGCGGAAGCAGGAAATTTGAATACCTACGATCTTTTGAATACAGATACCTTATTGCTAACCGAAGATTCATTAAAAACATTAGAGCAACTTTATAACACAAAATAATGGAAGTATTAAAGAAGCCTATCGTTACTGAAAAATTTACTGCCCAGAATGAGGTAGGGAAATATGCCTTCGAAGTTGCAAAAAATGCGAATAAGGTAGAAATAAAGAAAGCGGTAGAAAAACTGTATGGCGTAACGGTAGAGAAAGTGTCTACCATGCGGACCCAAGGTAAATTAAAAACAAAAAATACCAAAGCCGGTGTAGTAAGTGGTCGGAAGCCCATGATTAAAAAAGCAGTTGTAAGCCTGAAAGCAGGTGATGTAATTGATTTTTACAGCGGTATTTAATTTTAAATAACAATGGCATTAAGAAAACTAAGACCAACATCACCAGGTCAAAGATTCCGGGTAGCTCCCCAATTCGATGAAGTAACTTCATCAACCCCGGAAAAATCTTTGTTGGCACCTATTTCAAAATCTGGTGGAAGAAACGATTCAGGTAAAATGACGATGCGCTATATTGGCGGTGGTCATAAAAAGAAATACCGGATAATCGATTTTAAAAGATTGAAAGATGGCGTACCAGCTACAGTAAAAGCAATTGAGTATGATCCGAACAGAACGGCCCGTATAGCTTTATTGTACTACGCAGATGGTGAAAAGAGTTATATATTAGCACCAGCCGGGTTAAACGTTGATGCAACGGTTTTATCAGGTCCTGGGATAGCGCCGGAAGTAGGTAACTGTTTACCTCTTTCAGATATTCCACTCGGTACTATTGTACATAATATTGAATTAATGCCAGGAAACGGCGGAACGCTAGCGCGTAGCGCTGGTACTTACGCCCAGTTAGTGGCTCGCGAAAGCAAGTATGCAACCCTTAAATTACCTTCAGGTGAAATGAGAATGGTTTTGGTTACCTGTAAAGCAACTGTTGGCACCGTATCCAATTCCGACCACATGAATGTAAATCTGGGTAAAGCCGGACGAAGCCGTTGGTTAGGTATTCGCCCTCGTGTTCGTGGTGTGGCCATGAACCCGGTAGATCACCCAATGGGTGGTGGTGAAGGTAAATCTTCCGGAGGTCAGCCAAGATCTCGTAAAGGTTTATTTTCTAAAGGCAAGAAAACCAGAAATAAAAATAAGTATTCAGAGAACCTGATTGTTAATAGAGGTAAAAAATAAATGGGAAGATCATTAAAAAAAGGGCCTTATATTGACTTCAGGCTCGAAAAGAAAGTAACAACCATGGATGATAGCGGCAAAAAAGCAGTTATTAAAACCTGGTCACGCCGCTCCATGATATCGCCGGATTTTGTGGGCCATACATTTGCCGTACATAACGGAAATAAATTTATTCCGGTTTATGTTACGGAGAACATGGTAGGACATAAATTAGGTGAGTTTGCACCTACCAGAAACTTTAGAGGTCACGTGGCAAAAAAAGATAAAGGTAAGAGATAATCATGGAAGCAGTAGCTAAATTAAAAAACATTCCTTCATCGCCCCGTAAAATGCGTTTAGTGGCAGGTCTAGTTAGAGGACAAAATGTTACCAAGGCGCTGGCTTTACTTAAGTTTGAAGCAAATAGTGGTGCTGAAAAAATTGAAAAACTTTTATTGTCTGCTTTATCTAATTGGCAACAAAAAAACGAAGACGCCCGGATTGAAGATTCTAATCTTTATATCAAAGAAATTAAAGTAGACGAAGGCAAAATGCTGAAACGTTTGCGTCCGGCTCCTCAGGGTAGAGGACATCGTATTCGTAAAAGATCTAATCACGTGACGCTTATTATTGATAGCCGTCCGGTTGAAGCGATTTTTGATGTAAATAATTCTGATATAGCGAAATAGTAGATAGAAATGGGACAAAAAGTAAATCCAGTAGGTTTAAGATTAGGTATCGTCAAAGGATGGGACTCTAATTGGTACGGAGGAAAAGATTTCGCTGACAAATTAGTTGAAGACGAAAAGATCAGAAAATACATAATGGCTAGGATACCTAAAGGTGGTATTTCCAGAATCATTATTGAAAGAACGCTGAAACGGATCACCATAACAATTAATACGGCCCGTCCGGGTGTAGTAATTGGTAAAGGTGGCCAAGAAGTTGATAAAATAAAAGAAGAGCTTAAAAAAATTACCGGTAAAGATGTTCAGATCAACATCTACGAAATTAAGCGTCCGGAGTTAGATGCTAAATTAGTAGGTGAATCAATTGCACAGCAGTTACAAGCGCGTATATCTTTCCGTCGCGCCATGAAGCAAGCTATCCAAGCTGCTTTAAGAGTTGGAGCAGAAGGTATCAAAGTGCAGGTTTCTGGTCGGTTAGGTGGTGCTGAAATGGCCCGGACTGAACATTACAAAGAAGGCAGAACTCCTTTGCACACTTTAAGAGCAGATATTGATTATGCTTTATCGGAAGCCCAAACAGTATATGGTAAATTAGGTATCAAGGTTTGGATATTTAAAGGAGAGATCTACGGTAAAAAAGATTTATCTCCTAACCAAGAGCCAGCGAAACCAGCTAATGCTCCTGCTAATGAGCGCGGGCCTCGTGGTGAAAACCGGGGAGATCGTGGTGGAGACAGAGGTGGTCGCCGGGAAGGTGGACGCGGTGATTTCAACGGTAGAGACCGTAAAGATGCTGGTGCTGCCGGTGGTGGTCCACGTCGGAATAACAATTCCGGAGGTGGTAACCGGGGTGGTAAAAAGTAGTTTTAAGTTCATATCAAAAAAAGATATAAAAGATGTTACAGCCGAAAAGGACCGTATATAGAAAAATGCAAAAAGGCCGGGTTCACGGACTCGCCTATAGAGGCTCCTCTATTTCCTTCGGATCATTTGCAATTAAATCGTTAGAGGCATCCCGGATTACCAGCCGCCAGATAGAAGCAGCTCGTATTGCCATGACCCGGGCGATGAAAAGAGAAGGCCAGGTTTGGATTCGTATTTTCCCGGATAAACCAATAACCAAAAAACCCGCTGAAGTTCGGATGGGTAAAGGTAAAGGTTCGCCTGAATATTGGGTAGCCGTGGTAAAACCTGGAACCATCTTATTTGAATCGGATGGTGTTTCCTTAGAAACCGCCCAGGAGTCTTTACGCTTAGCCGCACAAAAACTTCCGGTAAGAACAAAATTTGTTGTACGTAGAGATTACGTTGAAAGTTAATTATGAAAATTTCAGAAATACAAGCACTTTCACTGGAAGAGTTAAGAGAGCGCTTAAAGGCAGAAAATACCAGTAGTCAATCTTTACGATTTGCACATTCTATTTCTCCTTTAGAAAACCCTTTAAGAATTAGACAATCACGTAGGTTGATTGCCAAACTCAACACTGAATTAAGAAAAAGAGAATTAGAGGCAACTTCTAAGTAAGTAAAGAAATGGAAGATAGAAATCTAAGAAAAGAAAGAAGTGGTAAAGTTGTATCCAACAAAATGGACAAGTCTATCACGGTAGTAGTAGAAAGCAGAACGAAGCATCCTATGTATGGTAAGTTCATTACTAAATCTACTAAGTTTATGGCCCATGATGAAAATAATGAATGCGGTATTGGTGATACCGTTCGCATCATGGAGACGCGTCCGTTAAGTAAAAATAAAAACTGGCGGTTAGTTGAAATAATAGAAAGAGCGAAATAAGATGATACAGCAAGAATCAAGATTATCTGTTGCAGATAACAGCGGAGCCAAAGAAGTTCTTTGTATTCGGGTATTAGGCGGTACAGGAAAAAAATATGCTTCTATCGGAGATAAGATTATTGTAACTGTAAAGTCTGCTTTATCATCCGGTAACATAAAAAAGGGAACTGTTTCGAAAGCAGTTGTTGTTAGAACCAAAAAAGAAATTCGGCGGAAGGACGGTTCTTATATTCGGTTTGATGACAATGCAGCCGTTCTGCTCAATGCTAATGATGAGCCAAAGGGTACGCGTATATTCGGACCTGTTGCGCGTGAATTACGTGAAAAGCAATTTATGAAAATCGTTTCTTTAGCGCCAGAAGTATTGTAATATGAACACACAAGTAGAAAAGAAGCATAAATTACACGTAAAGACCGGCGATACAGTAAAAGTAATTGCTGGAAACGACCGAGGTAAAACGGGTAAAGTGGTAGCAGTAAAAACCTCTGTTAATAAAGTTGTTATTGAAGGGGTAAATATTATTACCAAACACAATAAACCCAGTGCTAAATCACCGCAAGGTGGTATAGAAAAAAAAGAAGCACCTATTCATGCCAGCAATGTGCAATTAATAGATGCTGCAGGAAATGCAATTAGAACAGGCCGCAAAGCTGATGCGAACGGTAAATTGCAACGTTATTCTAAGAAATCAGGAGATCTTATCTAATATGGCAACTGCTAGATTAAAAGAAAAATATTCAAATGAAATCATCCCGCAGTTAAAGGAAAGATTTCAATACAAGAGCATCATGCAGGTTCCCAAGATTACCAAAATCTGCATCAACAGAGGTATTGGTAATGCGGTATCGGACAAAAAACTAGTAGATAACGGAGTTGATGAATTAACGATTATTGCCGGACAAAAAGCAGTTGCTACAAAAGCAAAAACTTCTGTTTCTAACTTCAAGTTAAGAGAAGGTATGCCGATTGGTGCTCGGGTAACCTTACGGGGTGATCGTATGTACGAGTTTTTAGATCGTTTAATGACGGTGGCTTTACCACGGGTACGTGACTTTAGAGGAGTTAATGATAAAGGTTTTGATGGTCGGGGTAATTATACTTTAGGTATTAAAGAGCAAATTATCTTCCCGGAAATCTCGATTGATAAAATTAAGTCTATTTCTGGTATGGACATTACTTTTGTAACTACTGCTCAGAATGACGAAGAAAGTTATGAATTGCTGAAAGCATTTGGGATGCCTTTCCAGAACATCAAAAAATAAAGATCATGGCAAAAGAATCAGTAAAAGCGAGAGAGCTAAAAAGACAAAAAATGGTAGCTAAATATGCTGAAAAAAGAAAAGCATTGAAAGCTGCCGGTGATTATGATGGGTTAGATAAATTACCCAAAAATGCATCGCCCGTTCGTCTGCACAACCGCGATAAAATAAATGGTCGTCCGAGAGGGTTTATGCGGAAGTTCGGTATTAGCCGGGTTACTTTCCGGGAATTAGCTTCGGCCGGTAAAATTCCGGGAGTAACAAAAGCAAGTTGGTAATATTATTATCAATATTTTAGATTTTAAATAAAAAATAGTATCTTTGCGGCTCTTTGAAAAAAGGGCTTATAAAATTATATTCATAATGAATACAGATCCAATAGCAGATTATTTAACGAGGCTTAGAAATGCAATCAAAGCAAATCACCGCATCGTTGAAATTCCCGCGAGTAAAATCAAAAAAGAAATAACACGCGTGCTGCATGAGAAAGGGTATATTCAAAGCTATCGGTTTGATGACTCTTCAGTGCAAGGTACCATCAAAATAGCTTTAAAATATAATCCGAGCACAAAGCAATCTGCTATTGTTAAGCTGGAAAGAATCAGCAAACCAGGTTTACGCAAATATGCGCACATGGAAACTTTGCCCAGAGTACTCAATGGTTTGGGTGTTGCTATTCTTTCAACTTCAAAAGGCGTGATTACAGAAAAAGAAGCTAAAGATTTAAATGTTGGTGGTGAAGTTTTGTGTTACGTTTATTAAGAAAGATTAGACCATGTCACGAATAGGAAAATTGCCCATTACTTTACCGGCAAATGTAGATGTTACGGTAGAGCAGGATAACTCAGTAACGGTAAAAGGTCCTAAAGGGACTTTATCGATGTTGGTTGACCGGGATATTAATATTTCCCAGGCGGATGGTTCCGTAGTGGTAACCCGCCCAACTGAACAAAAAAGACACAAAGCCATGCACGGCTTATATCGCTCTCTTATCAATAATATGGTTGTGGGCGTTAGTACAGGTTTTAGAGAAGAACTGGAATTAGTGGGTGTAGGTTATAAAGCCACTTTAACCGGTGCCACGCTTGAATTAGCATTAGGTTATTCTCATAACATTTACCTAGCTTTACCACCGGAGATTAAAGCTACTGCTGTTACCGAAAAAGGTAAAGCTCCTTTAATTACTTTAGAAAGCAATGATAAACAATTGCTGGGCCAAGTAGCCGCAAAAATCAGATCATTGCGTAAAGTAGAACCATACAAAGGTAAAGGTATCCGTTTTGTTGGTGAAGTAATCAGAAGAAAAGCTGGTAAAACAGCCTCTAAATAATATCTGTCATGGCAGTAAGTAAAACAGAAAGAAGATTAAGAATAAAAAGAAGTATCCGGTCTAAAATTTCCGGTACGGCGGCAAGACCACGGTTATCCGTTTTTCGGAGCAATAAAAATATATATGCTCAGTTGATAGATGATTTAGCTGGTAAAACTTTAGTAGCAGTATCTTCAGCTACGACCGAGGGTACCTCGGCCAAAACAGAAGCATCGGTTGCGGTTGGTAAAGCATTAGCCACTAAAGCCCAGGAACAAGGTATAACCGAAGTCGTTTTTGACAGATCTGGTTATTTGTACCATGGTCGGGTAAAATCATTAGCAGAAGGAGCCAGAGAAGCTGGCCTTAAATTTTAATATAAAATGTCACAAAATAACATACGTGTTGTAAAGGCGAGTGAAATTGACCTCAAAGAAAAAGTGGTGGCAATTAAGCGTGTAGCCAAAGTAGTAAAGGGTGGTAGAAGATTTAGTTTTTCGGCCATTGTAGTAGTAGGTGACGGAAATGGTACGGTTGGTTACGGTTTAGGTAAAGCTAATGAAGTAACCGACGCTATTGCAAAAGGCATTGATGATGCTAAGAAGAATTTAGTTAAAGTTTCTATTTACAACCATACTGTTCCTCATTCTATAGAAGGTAAATACTCAGGAGGTTTTGTATTGGTTAAGCCAGCTGCTGCGGGTACCGGTGTAATTGCTGGTGGTGCAATGCGCGCTGTTTTTGAAAGTGCTGGGATTCGGGATGTTTTAGCCAAATCTAAAGGCTCATCTAATCCGCACAACGTGGTAAAAGCTACTTTCGATGCGTTATCCAAAATGCGTGATCCATTAGCGGTTGCCCAACAAAGAGGGGTTAGTCTTCAGAAAGTTTTTAACGGATAAAGCAGATATGCCACAACTCACAATTACCCAAGTTAAAAGTATAATCGACCGTCCGGAAAAACAAAAGCTTACAATGAAAGCTTTAGGATTAGGTAAGATAAATAAATCTGTAACAGTTGAGGAAACACCACAGATTTTAGGAATGGTACAAAAAGTTCAACACCTGATAGAGGTTAAAAATAATTAGTATGAATCTGAGTTCTTTACAACCTGCAGAAGGTTCAGTAAAAAATAGAAAAAGAATTGGTAGGGGTACAGGTTCCGGGCGGGGCGGTACTTCAACCAGAGGTCATAAAGGTGCCCAGTCGCGTTCTGGTTATAGCCGCAAATCTGGTTTTGAAGGTGGTCAGATGCCTTTACAAAGAAGAGTACCTAAATTTGGTTTTAAAAACATAAACCGAATTGAGTATACAGGTGTTAATTTAGATGTATTGCAATCTTTGGTGCAAAATAATAATGTACAAACGATTGATTTAGCTTTTTTGAAAACACACGGTTTAGTTTCCAAGAATGATCGCGTTAAAATATTAGGTAGAGGTGAATTGTCGAGCACAGTTGAAGTGCATGCACATGCTTTTTCCAAATCAGCGGTTGAGTCTATAGAAAAAGCAGGAGGAAAGACTGTAACGCTTTAATTTGCTTCTATGAAGAATTTAATAACAACTTTCAAGAACATATTTGCTATTGAAGACCTAAGGATTCGAATTCTGAATACCTTAGGCTTTATTGCAATATTCCGTTTAGGTTCTTATGTTGTTTTACCCGGGGTAGATCCTAATAGGTTACAATCTAACTCACAGGGCATTTTCGGCTTACTTGATACATTGTTAGGAGGTGCTTTCAGCAACGCTTCTATTTTTGCATTAGGTATAATGCCTTATATTTCTGCTTCTATTGTACTTCAGTTGTTAACAATTGCAGTACCTTATTTTCAGAAATTACAAAAAGAAGGTGAGTCAGGACGTAAGAAAATAAATCAGTACACCCGTGTTTTGACGATAGCCATTACAGCTGCTCAATCTTACGGATTTGTGCAGACAATTAATGCTGAAGCCATTTATGTGAATTTGTTTGCCTTTACTATTTCCTCCATTTTCATTTTAACTGCCGGTACAATGTTTTGTATGTGGTTAGGTGAAAAGATAACGGATAAAGGTATTGGCAATGGTATCTCCATGCTCATCATGATTGGTATAGTTTCCCGGTTACCAGGTGCAATTATTTCAGAAGTATTATCTAAAAATCTGAATGGTTCGATACTCTTAATTATTGAATTTATTGTACTATATTTTATTGTGATGGGGGTAGTAATGCTTACCCAGGCCGTAAGAAGAATTCCTGTACAATACGCTAAACAAGTTGGAGGTACTACGCAATATAGTGGTCAACGGCAATTTATACCCCTTAAAGTTAATGCTGCCGGGGTAATGCCGATTATTTTTGCGCAATCTCTTATGTTTTTACCATCTTTAATAGCTTCTATATGGAGAGATACCAGTGAATTAGCTGCTTCTATTGGTAATACCTTTTCGGATTATACCAGTTGGCAATATAATTTACTTTTTGGTATTCTGATTTTGATATTTACTTATTTTTATACTGCTATCAGTGTCAATCCTGATCAGATTTCCAACGACTTAAAGCGAAGTGGAGGTTTTATTCCTAGTGTTAAGCCAGGATTAGCAACATCGGAATTTATTGGCCAAGTGTTAGACCGGATTACTTTACCTGGAGCTATATTCTTAGCTATTATAGCTATTTTGCCATCAATAGCTATGCTTTTGGGTGTAACCAGAGAATTTTCATCTTTTTTCGGTGGTACTTCACTCATAATTATGGTGGGTGTAGTTTTAGATACCTTAAATCAGGTTGAAAGTTATTTGTTGATGAAGCATTATGATGGAATGATGAAATCTGGCAAACTAAAAGGTTCATCACAAAATATAGCTATGGCTTCTTAATATGGTTGTTTACAAAACCGAAGAAGAAATAGAGCTTATAAAGGAAGGTGCACAAATTTTAGGTAAGGCTCACGGTGAAGTGGCTGCTCATATAAAAGAAGGCATCACTACTTTAGAACTCGATGCATTAGCAGATGAGTTCATAAAAGACCATGGCGGACGGCCATCGTTTAAAGGTTATAACGGATTTCCCTATAGTTTATGTATCTCAGTTAATTCAGCTGTGGTACACGGGTTTCCTGGTAAGTACGTCCTAAGACCGGGTGATATTGTTTCCATAGATGCTGGGGTGTTTTACAAAGGTTTTCACAGCGACAGTGCGTATACGCATCCCGTTGAAGAAGTAAGTCCAGAAGTAATTCAACTCCTCAAAACTACGAAAGAATCACTGTATTTAGGTATAGAAAAGGCAGTTGTGGGTAATAGGATGGGCGATGTATCGGCTACTATTCAGACGGAAGTGGAAAAACAAAAGTTTTCCATTGTAAGAGAATTAGTAGGTCATGGCATCGGAAGGAACTTACACGAGTCGCCTGAGGTTCCTAATTATGGAAAGCGTGGCCAAGGCTTAAAATTACAAAATGGTTTAGTTATTGCTATTGAGCCCATGGTTAACTTAGGATCTAAAAATGTAGTCCAGGAAGCTGATGGATGGACAATCCGGACTAAAGATAATAAACCTTCTGCTCATTTTGAACATACAATTGTAGTGCGTAAAGATAAAGCAGAAATTTTAACAACATTTGAATACATAGAAAAGCGGGTATAAATATTTATGGCAAAACAGTCTTCTATAGAACAAGACGGAACAATTTTGGAATCGTTATCAAATGCGATGTTCCGGGTTGAGTTAGAAAACGGACATCAGGTAATTTCTCATATCTCCGGAAAAATGAGAATGCACTATATTAAAATTTTGCCGGGCGACAAAGTTAAAATAGAAATGTCGCCTTATGATTTATCAAAAGGAAGAATAGTTTACAGATACAAATAAAATGAAAGTTAAAGCATCCGTTAAAAAAAGAAGCGTTGACTGTAAAGTAATCCGGAGAAAAGGAAAGCTTTATGTGATCAACAAAAAGAACCCACGTTATAAACAAAGACAAGGATAATTAATAATTATGGCTAGAATAGCAGGAGTAGATATTCCGGATAAAAAAAGAGGCGAGATTGCTTTAACCTATATCTATGGCATAGGTCGGAGATTATCGCAAACCATCCTTACCAAAGCCGGTGTTAGCATCGATAAGAAAGTAAGTGAATGGACCGAAGAAGAAGCGGGTGCCATCAGAGCAGTGATAGCTGCTGAACATAAGACCGAAGGTGTTCTTCGTTCTGAAGTTCAGTTGCATATTAAGCGTTTAATGGACATTGGTTCGTACCGTGGGTTACGGCACAGAAAAGGCTTGCCTGTGAGAGGTCAGCGGACAAAAAACAATACGCGTACCCGTAAAGGTAAACGTAAGACAGTTGCCAACAAGAAAAAAGCTACTAAATAATAAATAGTAAAATGGCTCAAAAAAGAAAAGACAAAGCTAAGAAACGTGTAGTGGTAGTAGAACCTACCGGACAAGTACACATCAAAGCTTCTTTTAATAATATTATTATTTCCATTACCAACAACAATGGTCAGGTTATTTCCTGGGCTTCTGCTGGTAAAATGGGCTTTAAAGGATCTAAAAAGAATACTCCCTACGCAGCACAAATGGCAGCTTCTGATTGTGCCAAAGTAGCACACGAAGCTGGTATGCGTAAAGCAGAAGTTTTTGTAAAAGGTCCTGGTGCTGGTAGAGAATCAGCTATTAGAACCGTGCAGAATGCGGGTATTGAAGTTACAACTATTAAAGACGTAACGCCTTTACCGCATAATGGTTGTCGCCCACCAAAACGTAGAAGAGTATAATAATTTAAGTTAAAGCTTTCTGTTTACGCAGAAAGCTTTATTCAAATAAAAGATAGAAATGGCAAGATATACTGGCCCAAAAACAAAAATATCCAGAAGATTTAACGAGCCTATTTTTGGGGCAAGCAAAGCTTTACAAAAGAAAGCTTATCCTCCGGGCATGCACGGCCGAGGCCGCCGTAAAAAGCAATCGGAATACGCTGTCCAATTAATGGAAAAGCAAAAAGTTAAATACTTATATGGCGTATTAGAAAAACAATTTGCTAACCTCTTCGACAAAGCACATCGTAAAGGTGGTATTACCGGCGAAAATTTATTAAGCTTGCTAGAAGCACGTTTAGACAATACTGTTTACCGTTTAGGTATTGCTCCAACCAGAAGAGCTGCCCGGCAATTAGTATTACACAAGCATATTCTGGTAGATGGTGAAATTGTAAACATTGGTTCTTACAGCTTAAAACCAGGTCAAACAGTTGGTGTGCGGGAGAAATCTAAATCATTAGAAGCTATCACTACCAGTTTGTCTGCGCGAAATGCTCGTCAGTTTAACTGGTTGGAGTGGGATGGTAAAGATTTAACCGGTAAATTTATTTCTTTCCCGCAACGCGATCAGATTCCTGAAAAAATTCAGGAACAATTAATTGTGGAACTTTACTCTAAGTAATAGTTCTTTTTCTATAACTAATAAAATAGCCTATATGTCTATATTAGCTTTTCAAATGCCGGAGAAAGTTGTAATGGAGAAATCCGATGACTTTTATGGGCAATTTGAATTTAAACCCCTCGAAAAGGGATACGGTGTAACCATAGGTAATGCACTTAGAAGAATTCTTCTTTCCTCTTTGGAAGGTTATGCCATTACAGCTATGCGCGTACCTAGTGTGTTGCATGAGTTCTCTACCATAGAAGGAGTTATTGAAGACGTATCTGAGATTATTCTAAATCTGAAAATGGTTCGTTTTAAAAAAATAAACGATGCCAATGAAGATAAAATAACTGTTTCTATTAAAAGTCAAGAAACATTTACTGCCGGCGACATTGCTAATTTTACCAATGGTTATGAAATATTGAATCCGGATCTGGTAATTTGCCACTTGGACACTAATATTTCTTTAGAGTTTGAACTGACCATTCAAAAAGGACGCGGTTATGTTCCAGCGGAAGAAAATAAACCCAACGATCAGGTTTTTGGTCAAATAGCAATCGATGCAATCTTTACGCCAATTAAAAACGTGAAGTATACCATTGAGAACACCAGGGTGGAGCAACGTACTGACTACGAAAAACTTTTAATTGATATTCAAACGGATGGATCTATTCACCCGGAGGAAGCATTAAAAGGAGCGGCTCACATCTTGATACAGCATTTTATGTTGTTTTCTGATAATACAATGACTTTCGAAACTTCTAAACCAGAAGAAGAAGAAGTTGTAGACGAAGAAATGCTGCATATGCGTAAAGTGCTGAAAACGCCTTTAAACGACATGGATTTATCAGTACGGGCTTACAATTGCTTGAAAGCAGCTGATATTCGTACTTTAGGTGATTTGGTTCAGCTGGACATGAATGATATGATGAAATTCCGTAATTTCGGTAAAAAGTCATTAACGGAATTAGAAAATCTGGTACAGGAAAAAGGTTTAACTTTTGGGATGGACCTTTCTCGTTACCGATTAGAAGAAGATTAACAATCAACTGCATAATTCCCGATCCCGAAAGGTTGATCGACGGTATGCACGTGCACAATAAATATAATAATGAGACACGGTAAAAAAATCAATCATTTAGGCAGAACATCCGCCCACCGCAAAGCAATGCTATCTAATATGGCTTCGTCTTTGATTTTACACAAGCGGGTTACTACTACAGTAGCAAAAGCGAAAGCTTTGCGTAAATACGTAGAACCACTTTTAACTAAATCTAAAAGTGATACTACCCATTCCAGAAGAACAATATTTTCTTATCTGCAGAACAAAGATTCTTTAAAAGAATTATTTGATGCAGTTGCTGGGAAAATTGCTAATCGTCCGGGTGGATATACCAGAATTTTAAAAACTGGCAACCGTTTAGGTGATAATGCGGATATGTGTATCATCGAACTGGTAGATTATAACGAAAATATGTTAGGTGCTACTGCTGATGCAGCAGATGCTAAACCTAGAACCAGACGTCGTGGAGGAGCTAAAAGAAGAGATGATGCAGCCGATAATGCCGCTGCTAATAATACTCCTTCTGCCGCTTCTACATCAGCTGCTGCTCCCACAACTAACGTAGATCCTATTCAGGATACACCTACTGATACTGTTGCGGATAGAAATAATGCAGAATAAATTAATTAGATTTTAAATATTTAAAGGGATATGATATTTATCATATCCCTTTTTTTATTTTTGCACCACTATATACTATGAAAGATACAAATTCAACAGAAGCCGTATTGCTATTAGCAGATGGCAAAATTTACCGGGGTAAGAGCCTTGGTAAAATTGGTACCAGTTCCGGAGAGTTGTGTTTTAATACCGGCATGACCGGGTACCAGGAAATATTTACCGATCCTTCTTATTTCGGTCAAATCATTGTTACCACCGTTCCGCATGTGGGTAATTACGGTATTGTAGGGAAAGAAGTAGAATCGGAGCAGGTCCAGATTAAGGGATTGGTTTGCAAAGAATTTTCCGAATACTTTTCCCGTACATCTGCTGAGGGTTCCTTGCAAGGATACTTTGAGAAGGCAGGCATTGTAGGCATATGTGAACTAGATACACGGGAACTGGTTAGGCATATCCGGGACAAAGGCGCCATGAATGCCATTATATCTTCCGAAACCCAGGATATAGAGGTATTACAGCAAAAATTGCAAGCTACACCATCTATGGATGGTTTAGAATTAGCTTCTAAGGTTAGTACCAAAGAAGAATATACCTTAGCTACCGGTGAAAAAACGTATAAAGTGGCTATCCTGGATTTAGGAGTTAAAAAGAATATTCTAAATAATTTCACTCAGCGGGGATGTGAATGTAAAGTTTTCCCCTTTGATACCAGCTACGAAGAAATGGAGAACTGGGGACCAGACGGGTATTTTATTTCGAACGGGCCCGGCGATCCGGCAGCCACCACGGTTGCTATTCAGAATGTAACAAAAATGCTGGAGCAAGATAAGCCGCTTTTTGGTATTTGCATGGGCCACCAGATTTTAGCCGAGGCTAATGGTATATCTACTTATAAAATGCACAATGGTCACCGCGGGCTGAACCATCCGGTTAAAAACTTGCTAACGGGTAAATGCGAAGTTACTTCCCAGAACCATGGCTTTGCTGTAGATGCGGATCAGGTAAAAAACAGTGAAAAAGTAGAAATTACCCACATAAACCTCAATGATGGTACGATAGAAGGAATCCGGGTAAAAGGGAAAAAAGCTTTTTCCGTACAGTATCATCCGGAGTCTTCTCCGGGGCCTCACGATTCGGCTTATCTGTTTGATGAGTTTGTGTCGATGTTGCCGCCAAAGCAAGATCCCACTATTAATGAATAATCTTACTAAATATATTTATCATTTAAACATTTGAGAAGATGAGTTTAATCCAAAGCATTCATGCCCGTCAGATATTTGATTCCAGAGGCAATCCAACTGTTGAAGTTGATGTAATAACTGAGTCTGGTGCCGTAGGCCGCGCCGCCGTTCCTTCCGGAGCATCTACTGGCAAGCACGAAGCCGTTGAATTGCGTGACGGCGATAAATCGAAATACATGGGTAAAGGCGTATTACAAGCCGTAGCCAATGTAAACGATAAAATTGCGGATGAACTGGTAGGCTTTAGCGTGTACGAACAAAGCCTGCTGGACAAAATAATGATTGAGCTGGATGGCTCATCCAACAAAGGTAAATTTGGGGCAAATGCCATTTTAGGGGTTTCTTTAGCTATTGCCCGCGCGGCCGCCGAAGAATTAGGTATGCCGTTATACCGTTACGTAGGTGGCGTTAATGCTACTACCTTGCCGGTACCCATGATGAACATCCTGAACGGGGGCAGCCACGCTGATAATTCCATCGATTTCCAGGAGTTTATGATTATGCCGGTGGGAGCTCCTTCTTTCTCGGAAGCATTGCGTTGGGGTACCGAAATATTCCATCACCTGAAAAATGTACTGCATAAACAAGGTTTATCTACTAACGTGGGCGATGAAGGTGGTTTTGCGCCTAATATTAAATCTAATGAAGAGGCCATTAAAGTAGTATTGCAAGCCATTGAAACCGCTGGTTATAAGCCTGGTGACGAAGTAATGATTGCGATGGATGCGGCTGCTTCTGAGTTCTATGATGCTTCAACAGGACAGTACCACTTCAAAAAATCTACCGGTGATAAGTTAACTTCGGCCGAAATGGTAAACTTCTGGACTGATTGGAGTAAAAAATACCCAATTATTTCCATTGAGGATGGTATGGACGAAGATGACTGGAAAGGCTGGAAAGAATTAACTAATTCAATCGGTAACCAGGTACAATTAGTGGGCGACGATTTATTTGTAACGAATGTAGAACGCCTGCAGCGCGGCATCGACGAGCAAATTGCCAATGCTATTCTAATTAAAGTTAATCAGATTGGATCGCTTTCCGAAACAATTAATGCTATTAACTTAGGTCGTCGGAATGGTTATAAGAGCATCATGTCGCACCGTTCCGGTGAAACCGAAGATAATACCATTGCTGACTTGGCGGTAGCGTTAAATACCGGACAGATCAAAACCGGTTCCGCTTCGCGTTCTGACCGGATGGCGAAATACAACCAACTGTTGCGTATAGAAGAGGAGTTAGGCGAAACTGCTTATTTCCCCGGTAAAAAAATGTAGCCAGTATTATTTTATTTAGTAATTTCAAGGGCGGTAAAACCAAAAGCTTTGCCGCCCTTATTTGTTTTTTAATGCAGTGCATATGTTTATTCGTATACCTAAGTTCTTCCGTAGTTTTTATTTTATTTTTACTTCTTTGTTTCTAGTTTGGATGATCTTTTTTGATTCCAATGATTTTATCACGCAATACCAGATGAGCAAGAACCTAAGTGATCTGGAAGCGCAAAAAGAATTCTATTTGGGTAAAATCGATTCGGTAGAACAGGACCGGAAAGAATTATTGAGTAATGCGGAGTTGCTGGAAAAGTATGCCCGGGAAAAATACATGATGAAAAAGCCCACCGAGGATTTGTTTATTATCATGAAAAAAGAAGAAAAGCCGCGGTAGGAGAATGGGCGCAAGCATCAAAATTGAAAATATGATCTACTTCTCAGTATTAGTGTGAAGTAAATTCTATAAAATAAAAAAGCCATCTGGTAAAAAAGATGGCTTTTTTGTTTTATGGATAGTTTCTGAGCAGATCTACTACTCAATCCGTTTTCCCGTCATGGCTTCTTTAATGGAAATATCCATTACGCGCTCGGCAAATGGCCTGGTAGTTTCTTCCAATTCGTCTACAGCTTTCAGAATAGTATCTTTATCGCCCGAAGGCAGCACATCTACCAATTGCTGTCTTTTTTCCGCCGTTAAACTAATCTCTTCCGGGGTTAAATGCTGCTTGTTTTTTTCCACAAACCGGTCTACCTGATACAGTAATTGTTCGGCGGTGGTGCGGGCTTCTATTACCATGCGGGTCGCTACATCTTCGCGGGCGTGGGTAACCGAATCGAGTAACATTTGTTCTACCTGCTCGTCGGTGAGGCCGTATTGCGGTTTTACCTCTACTTGTTGTTTCACGCCGGAACGTAATTCAAGGGCTTCTACTTTTAAAATGCCGTCCGCATTTAGAATGAAGTTGATATCTATTTTGGGCAAGCCGGCCGGCATGGCTGGAATGCCGGTTAAGTTAAATTCGGCCAGTTTCCGGTTTTCTTTTACCAAATCGCGTTCGCCCTGGTAAACGGCTATTTTCATATTTACCTGTCCGTCTACGGAAGTGGTATATTGGCGACCGGCCTTGGTAGGTATTTTGGAGTTACGGTGAATAATGCTGTCCATTAAACCTCCCATGGTCTCAATGCCTAAAGTGAGCGGCGTTACATCCAGTAATAAAATATCTTTGCGGTTTCCGGCCAATACGTCAGCCTGAATGGCAGCACCTAAAGCCACCACTTCGTCGGGATTAATGGTGTTATTGGCTTCCTTACCGAAGAAATCCGAAACCGAGCGATACACCAGCGGAACCCGGGTAGAGCCACCCACCATAATTACGGTATCAATATCCTGAGCTGTTAGGTTTGCATCTTTTAAAGCAGTTTTACAGGCATCAAGGGTACGCTGTACCGTAGGTGAAATTAATTGGACAAAGGTTTCGCGGGTAATACCACACGGTATAGTACCTACTTCGGAAACAAATACCTGTTGGGTGCTTAACGCTTTTTTTGCTTCTTCGGCTTTTAACCGTAAGGCTTGTGCTAATTCTTTATCGTTTTTGAGCTGATCTTCCGGTATTTGGTTCTGCTGCAACCAATAATCCACAATTAGCCGGTCAAAATCATCGCCGCCTAAATAGGTATCGCCATTGGTACTGAGTACTTCAAATATGCCTTGGTGAATTCGAAGTATGGAAATATCAAAGGTGCCACCGCCTAAATCATATACCGCAATAATTTTTTCTTCGGTAACATCCAAGCCAATTCCATAAGCCAGAGAGGCCGCTGTAGGTTCGTTTATAATCCGGAGTACTTCTAGTCCGGCTAATTTCCCGGCATCGCGGGTAGCCTGGCGTTGCGAATCGTTGAAATAAGCCGGCACCGTAATAACCGCGCGGTTTACCGGCGTCTTTAGGGCGTGTTCGGCTCGTTGGCGTAGTTCCTTTAGTATTTCGGCCGATAACTCAATAGGAGAATAAAACTGATCACCTACCCGTATTTTAACCAAGCCTTCGGAGTTATCATCAATAATTCTGTACCCAAAATAATCTTTATGCTGGCCTAAGTCCTGGTAAGATTTACCCAGCAGCCTTTTAACAGAATAAATAGTATGAGCCGGATCGGTAAGTAAATATTCTTTTGCTTCATTGCCTACCAGCACGTCGTTTTGCGGCGTAAAATGTACTATTGAGGGTACAATGGTTCCCAGACCCTGGTCATTAATGGCCAGGGGAGTTTTGTCATCCGGATGAATATAGGCCACTAAACTGTTAGTAGTTCCTAAATCGATACCCACAATTATTTCTTCTTTTTGTAAAGTACCCGTGGAAAGGTTTATTGCTACTTTAGCCATAATTACTTTTTAATACCGGCAGCAGTTGCCGATTTGTGTAAGTATACAAAAGTACGCATAAAAACAACAGAAGATGTTAATCGGTATACTCACTAATTAGGTTTATCTATATATTATTATATTTTTAATACATATTATTATAATAAAGGTGTTAAAAGTTAGTTAATAATAGGAATTTGTATAAGAAATTTAAGTTCATAGTGTTGATAATAATTAATTGAATCTCAATAAGATACTAATACGTATAAGGAGGACTTTTATAATAGATATAAAAACGGGGAGGATTAATTAACATGAAAAAATATAAGTTTCATTTTACCGATAATTGGAGCCGGCGGAAAGTTAGAAAAGCTATTCCCCTGTTTGCATCCTTCTTTTTGGCGCAATTTCCTTTACCTGCCGGTAGTTTATCTGACAAGAAAGCCGTGCCTACTTTTTCATCTTCGCCCGAAACCCTGAAGTTCGTTAACTTTGAACTGGATATGCTTAAAATATACGAGGAAGCAGATTTAGAAAAAGCAGGGTTAAGTTTAGAGGTATTTAATAAAGCCATGGTGGGTTACTTAAATTTACTGCACGAAGGCGCGTTGTCTGATAAAAAAATATTAAGCATTGCCGACTTTGATGTGCCGTCTACCCAGAAGCGGTTGTGGATTGTAGATTTAGAGAACCATAAATTACTGTATCATTCATTGGTAGCGCACGGGAAAAATTCCGGTTGGAAAGAAGCCGGTCAGTTCTCCAATACTATCCAATCTGAAATGAGCAGCCTGGGTTTTTATGTAACACAGGGTACTTACCAGGGAAAACATGGTTTGTCGCTAAAACTGGAGGGTATGGATAAGAATTTTAACGATAATGCTTCTAAGCGGTATGTAGTGGTGCACGGCGCGGATTACGTGAGTGAAGATTTTGTGAATAAAAATGGTTTTTTAGGCCGTAGCCAAGGATGTCCGGCTTTGCCCATGGATATGCACGAAGAGATAATAGATACCATACAGGAGCAAACAGTGTTGTATCTGCATGCTTCGGATGCCGGCTATTATTCGCAGCATTTAGATACGAAAGTAGCAATGGAAACTTATTTTAATAATACTCAGCATATATGATCAGAATAAGTAGTTGTTAGCTTCAGTTTGAAAGTTTCAAATAGCTCGAACCAACAACTTATATCAAAATAAAAGAGCCTTTCTTTAACATAGAAAGGCTCTTTTGTTTTGAAAAAGCAAGTTTAAATCAGACCAATGTAATACCGAATTTCTGGCCTAAACTTTCCAGATCTTTTAATACTGGTTCCAGAAGCGGAATGCCGGCCGTCAGCCGTTCTTTTTCCATTAGTCTTTCAGGATCGCCGGGTATAAGTACAGCCTCCTGGCCGGCTTTGGTTTTTGCGTTGCGGAAAGTTGTTATCCAGTTGTCCATGTGTGCTTTAAATTCGGCAGCAGGCCGGAAAGCATCTACGCGCATAGAGCCAAAAAAGTGGCCGATACCTTCGCCTACCGGGTTGGCCGGTAAAGGTAAAAAGCTTACAAAAGGCGGTACCCAAGGCCCGTAATTCGCCCCCGATAATACAGCCGAAAAAATATCCACGATAGAACCTAAACAATAACCTTTGTGGCTACCGGTTTCGCCACCTAAAGGCAACAAGGTGCCACCGGCTTTTAACTCGTGCGGATTAATGGAATCCTGACCAGCCGCATCTTGTATCCAGCCCACAGGTGCTTCTAAATTTTTACGCTGCAAAATTTCTAATTTGCCGTTTGCGGCCGTAGTGGTAGCAAAATCAGCGACAAAGGGTGGCTGCTCCTGGGCCGGAATGGCTACCGCAATAGGATTAGTGCCTAATAACCGTTCTATTGCATGCGTGGGAGCTACCAAAGGGCTGGCATTGGTCATGGCTAAACCAATCATGTCGTGGGAGAGGGCCTGCATGGCGTGATAACCAGCAATACCATAATGATTGGAGTTGCGCACCGATACCCAACCCGTACCAACCTGTTCAGCTTTTTGTATTGCAATCGCCATTGCTTTAGGAGCTACTACCAGCCCCAGGCCCCGGTCGCCGTCTACCACAGCGGTGCTGGGCGTTTCGTGTACTACTTGTACCTGGGGAGCAGTATTAATGCGGCCGGCTTCCCAAAGCCGCACATAACCCGATAACCGGGCTACGCCGTGCGAATCTACTCCCCGCAAATCAGCCGATAATAAAACATCGGTGGCCAGTTTGGCATCTTCGGCGGGGCAACCAATGCTGAGGAATATACTTTGGGTAAATTGATGTAGGTCTTGATAAGGGAACATAAATAATTTTAAAGTGCAAACGCTGCAATAACTTTTTTAAATCGGCATTATTTCAAAGGGTAATAGATAGTTGATCTAAAATAAGACAACAGGCAAAAAAACTTATAACTTAAAATTGAATACCTGTATCTTGTTAAAACTTATATCGGGCTAATTTTGCGTAAGTATCGGGTTAATTTTGCGTAAGTAATTGCTGCAACATGCCTTCTTTTAGCGCGTGTGCCGAAACCCGTATTTTATTAAGAGCATAATTTTCCAGGATAAAATCAATCAGTACCATGGCTACCACAATCATATCTACGCGCATGGCCAGCATGCCGGGTATGGCCAGGCGTTCTTCGCGGTTTTTACGCAGAATATCTTCGTGCATTTCGTAATAGCAAGATAAAGATAACTCCGACTCCGGCGATGAATCCCGCTGCCGGTCGATGCCGTTTTTAAGAGAGTTAATATCGCACAAAGTATCAAAGGTGCCGGAAGAGCCAATTAAACAACACGGATTAAACTGCGCAATAGCTGCGGATAAGGGTTGTAACTGTTCCCGCAAGTATTCTTTTTCGGCTTCTATCGCCAGGTCGTTAATGGGGTCGGTAATAAAAAACTTATCTATTAAGCGTTGCGCGCCAATTTCAAAACTCTGCTTCCATAATATCTTTTCACCATTGCAAATTATACACTCCACACTACCGCCACCAATATCCAGAATCAGGCTTTTTTCCTGGCCTATTTCCAGTGCGGTCCGCACGCCCTCGTATATCAATTCGGCTTCCTGATCGCCGGAGATCATTTCCACCCGGAAGCCGGTCTGGTCCGCAATGTCTTTTACTAATGCTGGTCCGTTAGCCGCATTCCGCATAGCACTGGTAGCCATTACTCGTTCCTCGGTTACCTGGTGTTGTTCCAGTAATCTCCGGAAATAAGTTAAGGTAGTTAAAGCCCGTTCGTAAGCGGCCGGCGTAATAGCGCCCCGACTAATACCGCCTTCTCCTAACTTAACCGGTTCTTTTAATTTCAGCAGGGGCGTTACTTTTTTATGGGCATCTACTTCGGCAATGAGCAAATGAAATGTGTTCGTGCCTAAATCAATCAGAGCAAGTCGCTTTTTAGTATCCATGAGTTTATATTTTTTCCTTAACCGAGCTGAAGCGGTAAAAAGTGCCTAAAGGTAATTTTCTTTTTCCCTGGTCCTGTAAATACAATTCGCCAAATTGCTTTTCGACCGGGTTATGGCGTTTAAAACTTTGATTTATCAGGTTTTCCAGAATAAAAGCGGAAAAGCCCAGGGAATATAAATTTATTAAAAATAAATGGTCGGTTGGGTCAAGCAACTCGCCGCACAGTTTTAATAATTCGTTTAGTTCGTCTTCCAGTTGCCATTTCTCGCCGTTAGGCCCGCGCCCGTAAGCCGGCGGGTCCAGAATAATGCCTTGGTAGGTATTCCCGCGTTTTACTTCGCGTCGGGCAAATTTCATGGCATCCTCCACCAACCACCGGATATTATCCAGTTGGCTGGCTTCCATGTTTTCGCGGGCCCAGTAGTTTACCACTTTTACCGAATCCAAATGCGTTACTTCCGCGCCGGTTGCTCTGGCGGCCAAGGAGGCGGCACCGGTATAGGCAAACATATTTAAAATTTTGGGCTTGGGCGTTTTTAACTGGCGGCCTTTCTCGTAAATAAATTTCCAGTTAGGATTTTGCTCGGGGAATATGCCCACGTGTTTAAAAGAAGATAAGCCCAGCCGAAATTGCAGTTTTAAATCTTGGTACGTATAAGAAATAAACCATTGCTCGGGCATGCCGGGTTTCAATACCCATTGGCCTTTTTCCGAACTGTTTTTTTCTTTTTTAAAAGTAGCGTGCGCCATACGGTTCCAATCGGCATCCGGAAGATTTTTATCCCAGATGGCCTGCGGCTCCGGGCGGGCTAAAATGTAGGCACCAAAGCGCTCCAGTTTTTCGAAGTTGCCAGAATCTACTAGTTCGTAATCGGGCCAGTTTTCAACAGTAAGAAAGGAATACATAATCCTTATTTAAGTATTTTATAGGAAGCGGTACTCTAATTTAAAACCGGAACTGGTGTAACCCAGTTCGATATTAAATGATAGGGGTGCCGCACATTATCATTATCTTTGCCTTTTCTTTGCCAGAAGAGCAGACAAATATACGGATCATTTTAACGGCAAAGCTATTAATCCGGCTAAGTACCGGCAGCGAACTGTTAGACTTTAATACAAATGGACATAACTTTTTATAAATACCAGGGTACCGCCAATGATTTTGTAATGATTGATAACCGGGATTTGCACTTTGAAACCGGCAATCAGCAACTGGTAGCATTTTTATGCGAGCGACGCTTGGGCATTGGCGCGGACGGGCTGATTTTATTGCAGAACCACGAGGGGTATGATTTTGAAATGGTTTATTTTAACGCCGATGGCCGTTTAGGTTCTATGTGCGGTAATGGCGGTCGGTGCACGGTAGCTTTTGCCCAACAGTTGGGCGTAATTGCGGATAAAGCTTTTTTCTTGGCGGCTGACGGCGACCACGAAGCCAGCATTACCCCCGACGGATTGGTTTCTTTAAAAATGAATGAAGTAACCGCTATTGAATGTGCCCCCGACTTTTATTATTTAAATACCGGCTCACCGCATTATGTGCAATTTGTGGCGGAACTTGCTGATTACGATGTCTATCAACAAGGGCGCGATATCCGGTACAACGACCGCTTTAAAGCCGAAGGTACCAACGTGAACTTTGCGCAATTGCCCGCCCAACAAGAAGCTTTGTTTGTCCGGACGTACGAGCGCGGTGTAGAAGACGAAACTTATTCCTGTGGCACCGGCGTAACAGCTACGGCTATTGCGGCTTCCTTTCGCGGTTTAGAAAGTCCGGTTAAAATTAAAACTTTAGGCGGCAACCTGGAAGTATCTTTTCAGCGACAGGGCGAACGTGTATTCGATATCTATTTAACCGGACCGACGCAAATGGTTTTTACCGGCAATATTTCAGTTTAAATTATAGTCGACAGACCACGGATCAAAGTTCGGAGATTTAGGATTATATTTTCTGAACTTGGACATTGGCGAAATTTTTAAAGCTAAAGACTGATAAATCAATATAACATCTCTGTGATCTGTGGATCATAAACTATGGGCTAAAAAATGTTCTTAAAAACAGATACCTTATACCTGCGGGCTTTAGAAAAATCAGATCTGGAATTTCTGTATGCCTTAGAAAATGATGTATCGGTTTGGCGGGTAAGCAACACCATAACGCCTTTCTCTAAAGATGGAGTAGCGCAATACCTGGAGCAGGCCGCACTGGATATTTACACCACCAAGCAATTAAGATTGATTATCTGCACGCCCAACCAGGAACGGATTGGGGCGATTGATTTATTTGATTTTGATCCTTTGCACCGCCGGGCAGGTATTGGGATACTTATTTTGCCTTATTTTCAGCGTCAAAACTTTGCTTCCCAAGCTTTAGAAATACTTCTAAGGTATTGTTACCAGCACTTGCTTTTACACCAGGTTTACTGCAGCATAGCCGAAGATAATGCGGCGAGCATACGCCTGTTTCAAAAATTTGGTTTCCGAACAATTGGAAAACGGGAACAATGGCTTAAAACCAGCGCCGGGTGGATAGATGTCTATGATTTTCAGAAAATATTTACAAAACAGGATTAAACGAGACAATTTAAAATATCCGGAATAGAGTAAGTCTGTCACGAGCACTACAATTAATTTTATCCGTTACTTTATCATCTTTAAAATTTCATAAAAGCTTCTCTTCTTAGAATAAGCTTTATTTATTTCTCATTAAATATTTCAATTAAGCAGACTATTACAACACTTTGCTGGTTACCAGAATAATTAAAAATACATACCTGGTTAGACTTTAGCTTTTAACTAGTTTTAGGATTATTCTTTCATTCTTAGCTAAAAATACTTAGATGTATTGCCGATTAATACTTATATTTTGGCAAAATACAAAGCTATTTTTAATTTTTTAACAGCCTTTTTATAATTCTATCGTATAAAGCTAATGTAAGTAAAACTCTCCGCCTTAAACGGTTTTTATTACATTCTTTCTTTTAAATGTTATATTGCGTAAAATTAAATTTATTTTAATGAAAATAAACCTATGCTAAAATTTGACCAGACTGAAAGCTCTTCTCAAACCAATTTAATCTCTACTGAAATAAAAAAAGAATCTACCTCCACCAGCAATACTGACAGCGCCCAAGTCGCCAAAGAAAGTAATATAGAAACTTTTTTATCTGATATGCCCGACATCGTATGTATGTCGCATTTACGTTGGGATTTTGTATTTCAACGGCCTCAACATTTGCTTACCCGTTTTGCGCAGCATGGTCGGTTATTTTACTTTGAAGAACCGCAGTTTTATGATGGCGCTGAGCCCCGTTTAGATGTAACTACCCGGGAAGGTGGTAATATTAACATAGTAGTAGCGCATTTGCCGAATGGTTTAACGCCGCAGGAATCTGATGCGAAACAAATAGAACTTTTAAATGCCTTTTTTGCAGAGAAAGGTTTAGACCAGTTTATTATTTGGTATTATACTCCGATGGCCCTGGAAATTACCCGTCAGTTAAAACCTGTACTAACAGTATTTGATTGCATGGATGAGCTTTCGGCTTTTAAAGGTGCCCCGCTGCGTTTGCGGGAACTGGAAGCAGAAATGTTCCAAAAAGCAGATTTGGTATTTACAGGTGGTCATAGCATATACGATTTAAAGAAAGACCAGCATGCGGCCGTTTATGCTTTCCCGAGCAGCATCGATAAAAACCATTTTGCCCAGGCCCGGCAAGCTTTAACTGAGTCCCAGGATCAGGCTAACATACCGCATCCCCGCTTTGGTTTTTATGGGGTGGTAGATGAGCGTTTCGATATTGAATTATTGCGCGGAATGGCGGCTTTACGCCCCGACTGGCATTTTGTAATAATCGGACCGGTAGTTAAAATTGAAGCTTCTGTTTTACCACAGGCCGAAAATATACATTACCTCGGCGGTAAAAATTATAAAGAACTGCCGGTTTATTTAAGTGGCTGGGACGTAGCGCTTTTGCCATTTGCTTTAAACGAATCTACCAAGTATATCAGCCCTACCAAAACGCCGGAATACCTGGCCGGCGGCAAACCAGTAGTATCTACTTCAATTAAAGATGTAATTCGTCCGTATGGTGAGTTAGGATTAGTGCATATTGCCGATACGCCCGAAACTTTTGTAGCGGCTATCGAGAAAGCGCTGGCGCAAAGAGATGATGCTGATTGGTTACGCAGAACCGACGAATACTTAGCTGATATCTCGTGGGATCATACCTGGCAGAACATGGTTAGCCTTATGCAATTGGCTTTAACCGAAAAATAAACACAAGCTTAAAAATATATTTTAGTAAAGAATTCATAACAATTAAAACGTAAACGAAAATGTTTGACTATCTAATCGTAGGAGCAGGGTTTGCCGGTAGTGTGTTAGCCGAGCGGCTAGCCACCAGATCCAATAAAAAAGTGTTGATCATTGATAAAAGATCACATATCGCAGGCAATGCTTATGACCATTATAACGAAGCAGGTATACTGGTACATAAATATGGTCCGCACATTTTCCACACCAATTCAAAAGACGTTTTCGATTACCTGTCGCAGTTTACCGAATGGCGTTCGTACGAACACCGGGTATTGGCCAGCGTAGATGGTCAATTGGTACCCATGCCCATTAACCTGGATACCATTAATAAATTATATGGCTTAAATTTAACCTCTTTTCAACTGGAAGAATTTTTTGAATCGGTAGCTGAAAAAGTACCGGAAATTAAAACTTCGGAAGATGTAGTGGTAAGCAAAGTTGGCCGCGAATTGTACGAAAAGTTCTTCAAATATTATACCCGCAAGCAATGGGGCATGGACCCATCGGAATTAGATAAGTCGGTTACTTCGCGCGTACCAACCCGTACCAACCGCGACAATCGTTACTTTACCGACACCTTCCAGTCAATGCCTTTACATGGTTACACCAAAATGTTCGAAAATATGCTGTCGCACCCGAACATTAAGGTAATGCTTAATACGGATTATAAAGAAATCATAAATATGATTCCTTTTAAAGAAATGATCTTTACCGGTCCGGTTGATGAATATTTTGATTACAAGTTTGGCAAATTGCCGTACCGTTCTTTGGAATTTAAGCACGAAACGCTTAGTACCGAAACTCACTTACCAGCTGCGGTAGTAAATTACCCGAATGAGCAGGCATATACCCGTATTACCGAGTTTAAATACTTAACCGGGCAAACGCATCCGAAAACCAGCTTAGTATATGAGTTTCCGCAAGCCGAAGGCGATCCGTACTACCCAGTGCCGCGTCCGGAAAATGCAGAGTTATATAATAAATATAAAAAGCTAGCCGACCAAACTCCTGATGTTCATTTTGTAGGCCGTTTGGCTACTTATAAGTATTATAACATGGACCAGGTAGTAGCGCAGGCACTTACGCTTTATAAAAAGCTTACCGATAAAGTTGAAGAGGACACTACTATTGCCCAAATCGAGAAGATTGTAAAAGGCAAGTCTTCGGTAAACGGATCTTCCATCAAAATCACTCCGAATGGCGCACGTTGAGCTTTGGGGCGGGGTTGAGAGCAGCCATAACCGGGTTGGCGATAAGTACTTCGACCAGATAAGCCGCAGTGGCCACGCCACCCGGCTTTCTGACCTGGACTTATTCGCCGCCATGGGAATAAAAAAGCTTCGGTATCCAATTCTTTGGGAGCATGTAGCTCCCAAAGAATTAGAGAATCCGGACTGGACCTGGGCTGATGAGCGCTTAACCCGGTTACGAGAGTTAAACATAGAACCAATTGTTGGATTTGTGCACCACGGCAGTGGGCCCGCCCATACCAGTTTGGTAAGTCCTGATTTTGCTACTGGGTTGGCAGCTTACGCTGGTAAAGTGGCAGAACGGTATCCGTGGGTAAACTACTATACACCCGTAAACGAGCCTTTAACTACGGCTCGTTTTAGTGGTTTGTACGGTTTTTGGTATCCGCATGGTACCACCGACCGGGATTTTGTCCGAGCCCTATATAATCAATTACTCGGCACCCGGCTGGCCATGCAAGCTATCCGGAAAGTAAACCCGGCAGCTAAGCTGGTGCAAACCGAAGATTTAGGCCAAACCCAAAGTACGCCTTTACTGGCCTACCAGGCCGATTTTGATAATGCCCGGCGGTGGCTTTCTTTCGATATTCTGTGCGGGAAAATAACCCCCGTACATAATTTGTGGGAATATTTACGGCAAGCCGGATTATCAGAAGCAGAGCTATGGTCTTTTGTGCACGACCCCATGCCGCCGGATATTGCCGGTATCAACCATTATATTACAAGCGAACGTTACCTGGATGAACACCTGATTGCTTATCCATTGCATACGCATGGTACTAACGGCTGGCATAAGTTTGCTGACGTAGAAACCGTACGGGTACAGGGCATTGAACGGGTAGGTCTTACCAGCCTGCTGGAGCAAACCTGGGAACGTTACGGCTTACCTATTAGCGTAACGGAAGCCCATCTTTGCTGTACCCGCGAAGAACAAATGCGCTGGTTTAAAGAAGTGTGGGATGCAGCCGACGCTTTAAAAGCTACCGGTGTTCCCATACAAGCAGTAACCGTCTGGGCTTTGTTAGGCTCTTTCGACTGGAATAGCTTGCTGACCCAGGAACGTGATTTCTACGAAACCGGGGTTTTTGATCTACGCAATGGCACTCCCCGGCCAACCTCCTTGGTTAAGATGCTCCAAAGCCTGTCAGAAACCGGAACGTATCAGCATCCGGTATTAGGTAACAAAGGCTGGTGGGACCGCGAAGAACGCTACGAATATAAACACAAGCTTGCTTATATTGCTTCGCCTAAACACGAGATTGTTCATAACTACGAAGAAGTGCCGCCAATTCTAATTACCGGAGCAACTGGTACTTTGGGGCAAGCTTTTGCCCGTATTTGTGAAGGTAGGGGTTTAGCGTACGAATTGCTGAACCGAAAGGCATTAGATATAGCAGATTCCGGGTCGGTAGAAGCCGCTATTGCCAAGTACAAACCGTGGGCTATTATCAATACGGCCGGGTACGTACGCGTAGATGATGCTGAAAAGGAAGCGCAGTCTTGTTTCCGGGAAAACACGGAAGGGCCCGCTATACTGGCAGCGTACTGTAAAGCAACCGGAATAAAACTACTTACGGTTTCTTCTGATTTGGTATTTGATGGTACAAAAGAAGACGCATATACCGAAAACGATGTACCGGCTCCGCGCAATGTTTATGGCCGCAGCAAAGCTCTAGCCGAACAGAAAGTTTTAGAAATCCTGCCTTCGGCGTTGGTAATACGCACCAGTGCATTCTTTAGTAGTTGGGATAAGCATAATTTTATTTATAAGGCTCTACATGCCTTTATGTCAGGTAATATATTTATGGCCGCTAACGATGTGTCGGTAGCGCCTACCTACGTGCCGGATTTAGTGCATGCGGCCTTAGATTTATTAATTGATGATGTACAAGGCATATGGCACCTGGCGAACAGAGGCGCGTATACGTGGGCTGAGTTTGCCCGCCAAGCAGCCACAATTGCTAAATTAGATACTTTTAACTTGCAGGAATTACCGGTTGCCGAAATGAATTTACCGGCTTACCGGCCGAAAAACATGGTGTTAACCAGTATAAAAGGCAATTTAATGCCATCCGTAGAAGATGCGCTTTATCGTTGTGTGCATGATATTATGCTGCAAATGCAGGTAGAAGATGATGTCATGGAAAAGCAGTTACCAGGTTCCCAAGCGGCAAATTCATTTTAGAATAGCAGTACTAGTATCTTATCTTACAAACAAGCAAAACCGGTTGGGGTAAAAAACTTTACCTCAACCGGTTTTTGGTTTTTAGGAATTTTTGGCAGAGATTAAGTTTAATTCCTCCCTCCGAAATATAGGTATAATCTTTGCCCTCTATGTGGAATTCATTTTTATTTGGAATCGTTTATCTATTATAAAAGCGTTAAAACAATACATTTTTTGACGGGCTGATCGCCAAAAATCTATAACTTATTAGCGCTTATGTTGTTTTACCTGAATTCTTACGAAAATTCGGAAAAACAACGTAATTTTGACGATTGCCTTTAATTTCTAAAAAGATACGAGATGTTCGATTTTATCGGAAAAACGATTGCTAAAGTGTTCGGAACCAAATCTGAGCGCGATATTAAAGAAATTACTCCTTACGTTGGCTTAATAAATCAGGAATACGTCCAGCTTGCTACGCTCTCCGACGATGATTTGCGAGGCAGAACGGCTACGGTAAAATCCCTTATTGATGAGCGGCTGCAAGATATTGATACTAAAATTAATGCTTTACACCAGCGCATAGCCGACGAGCCGAGTCTGGATATAATGCAGAAAGAAACTATTTTTAACGAAATAGACGAATTAGAAAAAACACGTAACAAAGACCTGGAAACAATACTCATGGAAGTACTGCCGCAGGCCTTTGCCATTGTAAAAGAAACTGCCCGCCGCTTCAAAGAAAATCATAAACTGGTAGTTACTGCTACCAATATGGACCGGACCATTGCGGCCCGCAAACCTAATGTAGAAATTTCCGACAATCAAGCTACCTGGCACAACAAATGGTTAGCCGCCGGCACCGAAGTAACCTGGGACATGCTGCATTACGATGTGCAGCTAATTGGCGGTATTGTGCTGCACCAGGGTAAAATTGCTGAAATGGCCACCGGGGAAGGTAAAACCTTGGTTGCTACCTTACCGGCTTTCCTGAATGCCCTGGCTAAAAGAGGCGTACACGTAGTAACCGTAAACGATTACCTGGCTAAACGTGACTCCGAATGGATGGCGCCTTTGTTTGAGTTCCACGGCCTTACTATTGATTGTATCGACAAGCACCAGCCCAATACCGATGCCCGTCGCCGGGCGTATAAAGCCGATATTACCTACGGCACCAACAACGAATTTGGCTTCGATTACCTGCGCGATAACATGGCCCGCAGCACCGACGAATTAGTGCAGCGCAAGCATCATTTTGCCATGGTAGATGAGGTCGATTCCGTTTTGATTGATGATGCCCGTACGCCGTTAATTATTTCGGGTCCCGTACCACGGGGCGATGAGCACGAATTCTACGACCTGAAGCCGCGGGTTGCCATGCTGGTGGAAGCCCAACGCAAGCTGGTAAGTAATTTCCTGGTAGAAGCCAAACGTCTCATAAAAGAAGGAAACGATAAAGAAGGAGGCCTGGCCTTATTCCGGGCTTATCGCGGTTTACCTAAAAATAAACCTTTAATTAAATTCTTAAGCGAAACCGGTATTCGCACCATTTTGCAGAAAACCGAAAACTTTTATTTACAGGATAGCGCCCGGCAAATGCCCGAAGCGGATGCGCCGCTGTATTTCACCATCGACGAGAAACATAATAATATTGAGCTGACCGAGCAAGGGGTGGATATGATTACCGGCCAGGGCGAAGATCCGCACTTCTTTATTTTGCCGGATATCGGTACCGAACTGGCGAATATCGAAAACAATAAAACACTGTCGGATGAAGAAAGACTGCACAGCAAAGATCAGTTGTTAAATGATTTTGCCGAGAAGTCGCAGCGTATCCACACCATCAACCAATTGCTAAAGGCTTATACTTTATTCGAACGCGATGTAGAGTATATCCTGACCGAAGACCGCAAAGTTAAGATTGTGGACGAGCAAACCGGCCGGGTAATGGAAGGTCGCCGGTATTCCGATGGCTTGCACCAGGCCATTGAAGCGAAGGAAAACGTGAAAGTAGAGGACGCTACCCAAACGTACGCTACCGTAACTTTACAAAATTATTTCCGGATGTACCATAAACTCTGCGGTATGACCGGTACGGCCGAAACCGAAGCCGGCGAATTCTGGGAAATCTATAAACTGGATGTGGTGGTAATTCCGACGAACCGGCCTGCTCAACGTAAAGATGAGCACGATAAAGTTTATAAAACCGTACGGGAGAAATTTAATGCGGTAGCCGAGGAAATTGTGGAGTTAACCAAAGCCGGCCGGCCGGTACTGGTAGGCACTACTTCGGTAGAAATATCGGAACTGGTAAGCCGCATGCTGAAAATGCGCGGTATCCAGCACCAAGTACTCAACGCCAAACAACACCAACGCGAAGCCGAAATTGTGGCCGAAGCTGGTAAACCCGGAACCGTAACCATTGCTACCAACATGGCCGGCCGCGGTACGGATATTAAATTAACACCGGAATCAAAGGCAGCGGGCGGTTTGGCTATTATCGGTACTGAGCGCCACGAATCGCGGCGCGTAGACCGGCAGTTGCGGGGCCGTTCCGGCCGGCAAGGTGATCCGGGTTCTTCGCAGTTCTTCGTGAGTTTGGAAGATAACCTGATGCGTTTATTTGGATCTGATCGGATTGCCCGCTTAATGGACCGCATGGGACTGGAAGAAGGCGAAGTGATTCAGCATTCCATGATTTCCAGCTCCATTGAACGTGCCCAGAAAAAAGTAGAAGAAAATAACTTTGGTACCCGTAAACGCCTGTTGGAATACGATGATGTAATGAATGCCCAACGGGAAGTGGTATACCGCCGGCGCCGGAATGCCCTGTACGGCGAGCGCCTGGAGCTGGATATCTGGAACATGATTTATGATACGGCCGAGGATATAGCTATCGGGCATAAAAACAGCGGCGATTACGAAGATTTTAAGTTAGCTAATATCCGGGTGTTTGGTTTTGAAACGGCTATAACGGCTGAAGAAATGAATGGCCTGCCCCAGCAACAGCTAATAGACCGCTTGTACAACGAGGCTTTGGCGTATTATATTCAGAAATCTGGCCACATTGCCGAACATGCTTTCCCGATTATTACGGATATTTACAATAACCGCGGTAATTTGATCGAAAACGTAGCCGTGCCCTTCTCGGATGGCAAACGCATGATTACGGTAGTTGCCAATCTACGCAAAGCTTACGAAAGCCAAGCCAAAGAATTGCTGCGCGAAACCGAAAAAACCATTGCCCTCACTACCATAGATACGGCCTGGACCCAACACTTACGCGAAATGGACGATCTGAAGCAATCGGTACAAAATGCCGTTTACGAACAGAAAGATCCGTTGCTGATTTACAAGTTCGAATCGTTTGAACTGTTTAAGCGCATGATTGGCAAGGTAAATGAGGAAACCGCTTCTTTCCTGTTTAAAGCCGATATTCCGGTACAGGAAAATGAAGTACAGGAAGCGCGGCCGCCCCGGGTACAGCAAAAAGCACCGGCCTTAAAATTGGAGAAAGAAGAAGCACATTCAACTTTAGAATCGGCCGGAGCAGGGCACATGCCAACCGCCCCGGAGCCGGAAAAAGTAATGCCGGTACGGGCGCATAAAGTAGCCAATCGCAACGATAAGGTCAGTGTACGTTACAACGATGGCCGGGTGCTGCGCGACGTGAAATATAAAAACGTGGAGCAGGACGTAGCTAACAACCGTTGTACTATAATAGAAGATTAATCTGGAGTCAATAGAAAAAAATATTGCCCGCTATATCGATCATACGCTTTTGCGGCCGGACGCCGAAGAGCGTATGATCGTTTCTTTATGCCAGGAAGCTATTGCTCACCAATTTGCGGCGGTATGTATTCCGCCTTGCTACGTAAAGCTGGCCGCCGGTTTACTGTACGAGCAAAAAGTGAAAGTCGCCACGGTTATCGGGTTTCCATTTGGTTACCAGACCGCCGAGGTGAAGTTTTTCGAAGCCCACAAAGCTTTAGGCGCTGGTGCTGCGGAAATTGATATGGTGATGAATCTGGCTGCTTTTAAATCAAAACAATTTGAGGCGGTAGAAAATGAAATAGGGGAGCTGGCAACCCTTTGTCATTTCAAAAATGCGCAGTTAAAAGTTATTATTGAAACGGCTTTACTGAGTGAGCAGGAAATAATAGCAGCTTGCCAGATTTGTACCGAAGCGGAGGCTGATTTTGTGAAAACTTCTACCGGATTTGCCTCTCGTGGTGCCTCAGTAGCTGATATCCAATTATTACGCGCCAACTTACCGGAAAATATCCAAATTAAAGCGTCCGGTGGTATTCGGGACTTTGCTTTTGCCCGGGAACTTATAGCGGCCGGAGCTGACCGTATTGGTACCTCTGCCGGCTTACAGCTTATTAAACATGAAAAAGAGTTATACTAAACTACTACCTGCTGCTTTCTTTTTTCTAATCCTTTCGGCATGTGCCAGTACTTCGGGAACTACTGCCAGTTCCGGTAGAGGTAACAATAACAAAATTAACCCGGCTAAAGATCAGGCTAATAACGAGGGCGAAGATTTAAGTAAGTACCGGCCTAAGTTTACCCCACCTAAAGCAACTGCCCCGGCGGCAACTGGTGAAAACCCGTTTACGCCTTTACCTGGCACCACCCCTACGAATCATGTGAACGAACGGGTAGGCGCTTTACTGGATACCATGGCTATTATGAATAAATCCGTGCGGTTTGCCAAAGGTTATCGCATCCTGGCTTACACCGGCACCGAACGGAAAGCCGCCATGGATATACGCAATGCTATTATCAGCCGGCTTCCGGATGAGCAGGTTTATGCACAGTACAAACAACCTACCTGGCGGGTAAAAGTGGGTGATTTCTTCAATCGCTTAGAAGCCAATCAAGCGCTCCTGCGCATCAATGATATAATTTCCAGTCCCATGATCGTGGAAGAACAGATTAATGTGAAGTAATACCTTACTATCTTTAAAGCTGCGTTGCAATGCATTTATTTTATAATACTTGTAATCGGCAATAGTGAGTACCGGCACAATCGAAATTTATAATAATTTAAATAGAAATACATTTAAACCCGGTAAACAGCAACAGATAAAATAATTTATTTTAATTTTAAGGTAAAATCAGGATTGAGCTACTTAGTCCTGATTTTTTTTGTGTTATCATCAACTTTTACCTGTATCTACTTTCATGTCCGATATAAAAGCGTCCATTCAGCAGCTAGCAGCAACCTATGCCCACGACATTGTTTCGGTTCGCCGGCATTTGCACACCAATCCGGAACTTTCTTTTCAGGAGCACAATACCGCTCAATTTATAAAAGAACAAATCCAGGAATACGGTCTTGATCCGAGCAGCATGGCTGATACTGGCGTGGTGGTTTTAATTTCTGGTAAGAACCCGGATAAAAAAACTGTGGCTTTGCGGGGCGATATAGATGCGTTACCCATTCTGGAGCAGAATGATGTACCCTACAAATCGCAGAACGACGGCGTGATGCATGCCTGCGGGCACGATGTGCACACGGCTTCGCTCTTGGGCACTGCTCGTATTTTAGCGGAATTACGCGACCAGTTTGAGGGAACGGTAAAATTAATATTTCAACCCGGTGAAGAATTAATTCCGGGCGGTGCCTCCATCATGATAAAAGAAGGCGTGCTCCAAAACCCAGCCCCGGCCGCTATTTTCGGGCAGCACGTTTTTCCGCATTTGCCGGCGGGTAAAGTAGGGGTACGCTCGGGTATGTACATGGCCAGTGCCGATGAATTATATATTACGGTAAAAGGCAAAGGCGGTCACGGAGCCATGCCCGAAATCAACATTGATCCGGTTTTAATCAGTGCCCATTTAATTGTCGCGCTGCAGCAAATTGTGAGCCGTGCCGCCAGCCCTAAAATTCCAACGGTGCTTTCTTTCGGAAAAATTATCGCCAACGGGGCTACCAATATCATCCCGAACGAGGTAAAAATTGAAGGTACCTTCCGGACTATGAACGAAGAATGGCGGGCGCAGGCGCACGAGAAAATGAAAAAAATGGCGGAACTCCTGGCCGAATCGATGGGTGGAACCTGTGAATTTGAAATTAGAAGGGGATATCCTTACCTGGAAAATAATCCTGAATTAACCCAACGTATGCAAATTGCGGCGCAAGATTATTTAGGTGCCGAAAACGTTGTAGACCTGGATTTATGGATGGCCGCCGAAGATTTTGCTTATTACACCCAGCAGGTTGACGCCTGTTTTTACCGCCTGGGCACCCGCAACGAAAGCCGCGGCATTACCTCATCGGTGCATACGCCTACTTTTGATGTAGATGAGGACGCGCTGGTAACCGGAATGGGTTTAATGGCGTGGCTGGCAGTTTGCGAGTTGGCGGGCGAAAGTAAATAAGTAATCCGGACAAAATAAGTTTAATTTAAAAGAGATATAGCGTTCTAATTAAATTCTAAATTGAATTTTTTATCGTTAAAGTTATCAGGAGTTAAAAGGTTACGGTGGCTATGTGGTCTTAGCTTTTTTTTAGGCGTAACTTGCTTATCGCAGCCAGTGTGGGCACAGCGCAAAGTACATCGGGGCGGGGCTTTCTGGCCGGAGTTACAAGCAGAATACGTTTTAAAATCGACCAGTTATTTTTATTTAAGGAATCATTACCGCCATAATTGGGATAATGATTTTAATTACCTGCGTCCGGAAGGATTTTTAAAATATTTAGAACGGGCGCAAATCCGGGCGGGTTATGAACATGTATTTAATGCGCACTGGAGTGGTGGTATTTCCGAATCCTACGCCTTTGAAGGAACCCGTAATCTCTGGTTTAACGAAGTGTTTGCCCGCCACATAGGCGCTATTGGCCGTTTTAGATTAACCAAAAGAGCTTATTTAGAACACAATGTCCAAACTAATCAGGATGATCGGGCCCGTTTTCGGTTCCGAACCGATCTGGAACGTGATTTTAAAATCAGAAAAAAAGCTATTCGGCCCCGGATTGGTTACGAACTCTTTTTTAATCATTATTATGATGCTGGTATAAATGAAGCCCGTAATACGAGGCAGGTAGACCGGAGCCGTTTACGTTTAGAACTGACCTATTCCATCGATAAGCATCTGGCTTTTACGCCGTACTTAATGCGCCAAACAGACTTTATTACAACGTTGGCATCGTTTGACGTTAATGGTAATGAGCTACAGCCCGGCGGAAAGCAAAACACTATAACTCCTGTCTTTGGAATTGATATCCGCTATGTTTTCTACCAGGGAGGTACTCCTTTTTCCAGGGTAATCAGGTCAAATAAGTAGTGATAACGTGAGTTTATATGCCTAAATGGCCGGTATTGTGAATTATTACGCAGTATTAACTGACGTTATGGCTGTTTTGTGATTAAAAACCGGTTTGGTACAAAATTTACTATTATAGGTTTATAAAACTTTGAAAAAAGAAATTAAACTTAAAATAGGAGATTTTAACCATGACAGTTGCAAGAGTAAATTCTAATTTGTTAGACAGATTACCTGGTACTTACGGTTCTTTAGTAGATAAATTTTTTAACGAAGGCTTAACCGCCAAACGTAATGTAAACGGCTTCCGTCCGCAGGTAGATGCCGTTGAGTCTGAAAAAGATTTTAGATTAAACGTTGCTTTACCTGGTTTCCGGAAAGAAGATATAAAACTAGATTTTGAAGAAGGTAAGTTAACTATTTCGGGTGAACGTAAATTTGATACCGAACAAACTAATGTTAAATATCATTTTATCGAAACCAATTATGGTTCTTTCAGCCGTTCTTTTTACCTGCCCGAAAATATCCTGGAATCTGGCATTGAAGCCCAATTTGAAAATGGTATCTTAGGAGTAGTTATTCCAAAAGATGAGAAAAAAGTGCTGAAGCGCCAGATAGAGGTGAAATAATTTAAATAGATAATTTAGAAAAAGGCGCAGTATTTGGCGCCTTTTTTGTTTATATTTCGTTAAAAACAGAACCCTTCAAATTATATAATAACATCAATATATTTGCCGTTATTACAAAAACTGTCCTGAAAGAGGATCTGATTTACACTTAATCAAACTTTACTTAATATAAAACACAAACCATGAACCCAAAACAATTTATTTTAGGCCTGATGCTTTCTGCTACAGTAGGTGGGGGTATGGCCATTGGCGGTTACAAACTGCTGGAAGAAGATAATCAGGCCCAGCAAGTACAAACGCCAAATAACAATGTGCGTTACTCTTCTCTAATGCGGGATAGCGACGTAAAAGTACCCGAAGGCTTAAATTTTGTAGCTGCCGCCCAGAATGTTACGCCGGCGGTAGTGCACGTAATGACCGAATACGGCACTAAATCGGCCAGCAGTTCTTCCCGGCAAAAACAAATGTTAGATCCGTTTCTACGCGATTTTTTCGGCGACGAATTAGAAAATTATCATCAGCAGCAAGGCCCGCAAGTGGGCTCCGGCTCGGGCGTAATTATTGCTTCTAACGGTTATATTGTTACCAACAACCACGTAATTGATAAAGCCGATAAAATTGAAGTAGTTCTGGACGATAAACGTAAACTGGAAGCTACTTTGGTTGGTACCGATCCGAGTACTGATATTGCGCTTTTAAAAGTAAAAGCGGATAATCTGCCGGCTATTAAGTATGGTAACTCCGATAAGCTAAAAGTAGGCGAATGGGTACTGGCTATTGGTAATCCGTTTAACCTGAACTCTACTGTTACGGCTGGTATTATTAGTGCCAAAGGCCGCAGCGTAGGTATTATTCAGGATGCCGATGATAAAGGCTTTAATCGCGGTATTGAATCGTTCTTGCAAACTGATGCCGTAGTAAACCCCGGTAACAGTGGTGGTGCCTTGGTTAATTTAAACGGCGATTTAATTGGTATTAATACCGCTATTGCCAGCCGTCGTGGCTCTTTCGAAGGTTATTCTTTTGCGGTTCCTTCTTCTATCGTCAGCAAGGTGGTAGACGATTTACTGAAATACGGCGAAGTGCAACGGGCATTATTGGGCGTACAAATGCACGAAGTAGACGCTACTTTGGCGGCCGAAAAGCAAATTAAAAACCTGGCTGGTATTTACGTTAACGAAACTACCGAAAACAGCGCGGCCGAAGCGGCCGGACTGAAAAAAGGTGATATTATTACCCATATTAATGCGGTGCCGGTTAATACTTCGGCGCAGTTGCAGGAACAAATTGCCCGTTATCGTCCCGGCGATAAAGTTAAAGTTACCTTTATACGCGGTAATGATACCGAAACTGTAACCGCCACCTTACGCAACCGCATGGGCGATACCAATGTGGTAAAACGGGAAGAAATAAAAGCTATTACCTATGCCGGAGCTAAATTTGAGCCATTAAGCAAACAAGAGCTCAATAAATTTAATTTAGAAGGCGGGGCTAAAGTAGGTAATGTGGCCAAAAGTCAGCTAAAAGGAACCGGTATGGTTGATGGTTTTATTATTACCCGTATCGATAAAGCCAAAGTAGAAAAACCTCAGGATGTAGAAAGACTCCTGAAAGATTCCGGGGACGAAGGCGTATTGGTTGAAGGTATATATCCGGATGGCCGCCGCGCTTATTATCCCATTGGCCGTCAATAATAACTTATAAGTAAATTTATTTAAAGCTTCTGCTTATTTAGCAGAAGCTTTTTTTATTTTTAATATTTGAGGGTGGAACCAATAGTAGGTGATTTGTTGGTAATGCCCATTCATTTATACTTTACTAAAGTTTAAACATCGACTTTATGCAAAATACAGATATAGAAGAAAATATAAGCCAACTATTAAGTATCTTAGGTATACAGGAAGTAAACCCGGCCTGGAGTACCGGTTTAGTATGGGCAGAAAATACCGGGCAGGACGTCCGGGAAATTACTTCGCCGGTAAACGGGCGGCATATAGCTTCCGTCGCGATGGGGACTGCTGCTGATTACAACTAGGTGATGATTACTGCTCAGAAAGCTTTTCTGGACTGGAGAAAAAGGCCTTCTCCCCAGCGCGGTGAAATTGTGCGGCAGATTAGCAATAAACTCCGGGAGTATAAAGAACCTTTAGGCAAGCTGGTATCTTACGAAATGGGAAAAATATTGCAGGAAGGTTTAGGCGAAGTGCAGGAAATGATAGATATCTGCGATTTTGCCGTGGGGCTTTCCCGCCAATTACACGGCTTTACCATGCACTCCGAACGTAGCAGCCACCGCATGTACGACCAGTACCACCCAATGGGCGTAGTAGGTGTTATTTCGGCTTTTAATTTCCCGGTAGCAGTGTGGAGCTGGAATGCTATGCTGGCAATTGTTTGTGGCGATGTGTGTGTCTGGAAACCTTCGGAAAAAACACCACTTACGGCTATAGCTTGCCAGCATATCATAAAAGAAGTTTTACAAGAAAATAACCTTCCCGAAGGTATTTTTAACTTAATAATCGGCGATGCAACTATTGGCAGCTTAATGGCGCACGATGAAAGAATTCCGTTACTATCGGCAACCGGTTCTACCCGCATGGGTAAAAAAGTAGGGGAGGCGGTAGGCGCCCGACTAGGTAAATCCTTATTGGAATTGGGCGGTAACAACGCCATTATCATTACCGAGTATGCCAATTTAGAGATGGCTTTGCGGGCCGTGGTTTTTGGGGCCGTGGGCACCTGTGGCCAACGTTGTACTTCCACCCGCCGGTTAATTATTCACGATTCGGTTTATGAAGAAGTAAAAAACCGATTAATTAAAATGTATCAATCGCTGCCTATTGGCAATCCCTTGCAGGAGAATATCTTGGTAGGCCCATTGATTGATAAAGAAGCGGCCCAAGCTTATACCAAAGCTTTGCAGGAAGTGCAGGCAGAGGGTGGAAAGCTATTAATCGGAGGTGATATTTTAACCGGAGCCGGTTATGAAACCGGAACTTACGTAACGTCCGCTTTAGTAGAAGCCGAAAATCATTACCCTACCGTGCAGGAAGAAACCTTCGCGCCGGTTTTATACTTAATAAAATATTCCGGCGATGTAGAAAATGCCATTGACTTGCAGAATGGTGTAAGGCAAGGCTTATCATCGGCTATATTTTCTACTAACCTGCTGCAAACCGAAGCTTTTCTTTCCCATTGGGGTTCGGATTGCGGTATTGCTAACGTAAATATTGGTACTTCCGGGGCCGAAGTTGGTGGGGCCTTTGGCGGAGAAAAAGATACCGGTGGTGGCCGCGAATCTGGTTCCGATGCCTGGAAGGTTTATATGCGCCGGCAAACCAATACCATCAATTTCGGCCGTGAGCTGCCCTTGGCGCAAGGTATCAAGTTTGATCTTTGATTTAATTATAGTATGATAATATTTCCGCCGACGAGCGTAGTATTTGAAAGGAGTTAAATTCAGTAGCAAAATAGAGGAAAGTTATATTCATGTTAATCTTTAAAAGTGCAGTAAAGAGGTTTATTTTGATTTAAATAGCGGCAGTATTACCTTAAAAACAAAAGAAAGTTAAGTTTTAACAAGCGTATCGCCTTTCTGATTTTTTTTCTGCTGTAGTTGAATTAAGTATGATTTCAAAAGAGCTCTGATAAAAGCTATAGTTTAGCATAATTCGTACAAGCTGTAATTACCTTGTAAAAGGTATTTATTAGGCTGCATATGGTGGCAAACTGTTAAATTTCTTAATTTTTAACTTATGAAAACAGCACTTATTACCGGGGCATCGGGCGGTATTGGTTATGAATTGGCCAAAGTTTTTGCCCGGCATAAACATAACCTGGTACTGGTGGCCCGTAATGGCAATAAGTTAGAACAATTGGCTCAGGAACTGCGGCAGGTATTTGGGGTAAAGGTGTTGGTTTTGGCGCAGGACTTAAGTTTGCCTAATGCCGCTAATCTTATTTTTGATCAGTTGCAAAGCAAAAGCATCAGGATAGATTTTTTGGTGAATAACGCCGGCTTTGGCAATTTTGGTTTCTTTATGGAAACTGATTGGGTAAAAGAAGAGCAGATGATAAACCTGAACATTACGGCTCTCACGCATTTTACAAAATTGTTCGGGCAGGAAATGGTGAAGAATAAATATGGTTGCATTTTGAATGTGGCCTCAACGGCTGCTTTTCAGCCGGGACCTTTACTAGCGGTTTATTTTGCTACCAAAGCGTATGTGCTTTCTTTTTCCGAGGCTATTGCGAATGAATTAAAAGGCACCGGCGTAACCGTGACAGCCTTGTGTCCCGGGCCTACCCAAACAGGTTTCCTGGAAGCGGCTGCACTGGAAGACTCCCTGTTATTTAAAGGCAAAAAGTTAGCGACGGCCCGGGAAGTGGCAGAATATGGCTACACAGCTTTAATGGCCGGAAAAACGGTGGCCATTGAAGGTGCCACTAATCAATTTATGGCGCGATCAGTAAAGTTTTTTCCCCGCAAATGGGTAACAGCTATGGCGCGTAAAATGGTGGAGCGGGTAAAAAGCTAATCTGGTGTAAAATTTATGATAAAAGTTACCGGCTTCTAAGAAAGCCGGTTCGCCAGTACGATGCTTTTACCGCTATTTGCGTAATATCACCTTACCACAGCACTATTTTACTTTTGTCTGTTGATACTCTGCCAGTTTTGCATTAGTCAGTTTAGTTATTAAAAGAATTTTATTTGCGGAATTACTAAATGCTGAAAAATTTATACCAAGGTCAACTAAGTAGCACCGCATTATGCCATCAGCTAAATAGAAATAATAAAGGATTGTCAGTTTTTCAGCTGCGCTAATTTTTTTGCCTTGAATTCATTTAAGCAAAATTATACCAGCTTATACCAGCTTTTAGCGTGGGGAAAAAATAATACGTTTTCGCGTCCTATTTCCAGTGAGCTGTTTAAACCCGTAATTAATATTTGCGGAGAATAAATGAAAAAGTTTAAGCACATTTGTCTTTTGTAATTATACTTCTTAAATAACTAATAATGATAGCAGCCGACCCGGCCTCGATATTTGCATCCAAAAGCCAGACTTATGCTGGAGAAGAAAGCCGTTTTGCCCGGAAGGTGAGTCAGCTTGGTTGGTTGCGCCTGTTTATTTTTTTAAGTGCGGCGGCCGGGGCGGTTTATTTGTTTTATACCGATCGTGATTTAATAGGTTTTATCGTGCTGCTGCTGGGCTACGTGGTATTTTTGTATGTGCTGCAGGTACACACCAAACAACAATACCAGCAAAGACATAACGGCTTTCTCAAAAAAATCAATCAGGAAGAATTAGAGCGGCTAAAAGGCAAGCTGGCTTTATTTTCGGATGGTCACCAGTATCGGAATGAACAACATGGGTATACTTCCGATCTGGATGTTTTTGGAGCGAATTCGTTATTTCAGCTGCTGAACCGGGCTGTAACAAGCATTGGCCACGATAAACTAGCCAGTTGGCTGCAACAACCGGCAGCAGTTCCGGAAATGCAGGCCCGCCAAGAAGCCACTGCCGAACTGGCTCCGGATATTGATTGGCGGCAGCATTTACAGGCTAAAGCTTTGCATTACAAGAAAACGGTAGAGGCTCCTTTTCAGTTTTTTGATTGGTTACAGGCGCCAGACTTTTTTAAAGATAAAGCCTGGTTAAAAAGAACTACTTTTTTCCTTCCCGTATTGACGGTAGGGTTTTTACTTTACTCTTCTTATTTAACTATCTACCATTACGGCGATGTGGCGAACCGTTATATTTTTTACCTGGCGGGTATTCTTATGCTACTCCAGTATGTTTTAGCCGCTAAATACCATCAGGAGCGCGACGCGTATTACGAAAAGAGCAGCGGTATGTACGATGTGCTCCGCAGCTATCACGATTTGTTGCAACATATCGAAAAACGTCCGAGCAGGAGCAGGAAATTAAAAGAACAGCAAAAACGACTTACTGTAGCGGGCACTCGTGCCTCTGAACATATTCATCGCCTGGCTAAAATCATGGAATATTTATCGGCCCGGATGAACGTGTACATTAGCCTTATTATAAATGCGGTTTTAATGTGGGACTTTTATTGGATGTACCGGCTGGAAAAATGGAAGAAAGATGTGGCGGGCAATTTAGCGGAGATACTGGAAATAATAGCGGAGGTAGAAGCCTTAGCCAGTTTAAGCGCTTTCCAGTATGCTTATCCGGATTATGCCGTGCCACACATCAGCAGCAATCCTTTCGAAATAGAAGTCAAAGCGCTGGGGCACCCTTTACTGTTCTCGTCGTCCCGCATTACCAATGATTTTGCCATGGCCGGCACCGGGCATACCTGCATTATTACCGGTTCTAATATGTCCGGCAAAAGTACTTTTCTCCGGTCGATAGCACTTAACCTGGTATTAGCCCAGTGCGGGGCCGTAGTTTGTGCGGGGCAGTTCCGGGTTTATCCGGCCCGGGTATTTACCGCCATGCGCACCGAAGATAACCTCGCGGAGAGCACGTCTTCTTTTTATGCGGAGCTAAAACGCTTACGGATGTTGCTGGACGAAACTGCCACGGGTGAACCAATTTATTATTTTCTCGACGAAATACTAAAAGGTACTAATTCCCGCGACCGCCACGCCGGGGCTAAAGCGCTTATTATACAATTACACGGGCGCAATACATCGGGCCTGGTTTCTACCCACGACTTGGAATTGGGAGCCATGGAGCAGGAGCATCCGGACTATATTTCTAATTACAGCTTCAACAGTACCATAGAAGGAGATAAGATTTTGTTTGATTATAAATTAAAGGCGGGAATTTGCCGGAGCTTTAATGCCAGTAAGCTGATGCAATTAATGGGAATAGCCATAGAAGAGCAGTAGATTAGACACAAGTATCAAGATATAATATTTGGTAAGCCATTGATATACAAATTTTGTATGAATTTTAACTTCAATAAAGGTTAAGTAGTAAACTGATTTTAAGCGCTGTCTTTTAACCTTCAAATATTTAAGTTAATAACTAAAAACTAACTACTAACAGCTACATATTATGCGCGTAGTTTCTGAAATACCTCATCCGGAAATAAAAATTACTATTTTTTCGTGGAATGGAAAATACCTGATAAAACTTGAAAAAGGTCCGCTGGAACAAACTTATAAAGTAAGTGAAATGGACGTGCTGGACGAAACTGATATTCAGAAGATGCTGGATGTTACTTTTATAACCAAGGCTTTGGAACGTTTTGCTGAAATGGGCAAAGATTTGATGGCCGCCCAAAGTAGGCTGGATGAATTTTAAATAGCGTTAGTATAATAGTTAAAGCCTTACCTGCTCCTTTTACGTAAATAACTTTTAGTAATAATTTATAATAACTGCTAAATGGATAATGATTTTTCTGCTATCCGTTCCATTCAGGAACTGAAGAATTTGTTGGATTCCGGAGCCATCACGCCCCAGGAGTACGAAGCCCTGAAACGTAAAATAATTTTTGGCCCTAATGGGGTAGATACTAACCCAACATCTGTTACGCCCGCTGCTTCGCGCCCCATAGTAACCGATACCCCAGTTCCGGTACCAATAGCAGGAGATCCTATTGCTTCGCAATACAGGTCTGAGCCAGTGGTGCCGCCTAATCCGGTGCCACCTCCTCCCGCTACGCCATTGCACAATACCGATACAGTTGGACCGGAAGGTGTAAATGAAGACGTATACGTAGAAGATGGCAAGAAAAAAGACTGGTTGCTTACCATATTAATAACGCTGGGCGTGTTGTTGCTGCTGGGTTTAATTGGGTACAATTTGTTTAGTGACACGGAATCGGAGCGGTTAACGAGTGCCAGTGGCCCGGATAATGAAGAAATAGTAGCGGATACCGCAGCGGCCGCCGAAGTAACCACGTCTACCCGGCCCGACCGGATAGAAGTACCCGGAGATACGGTTGCCGCCATTCCGCCAACACCAGTTACCACGCCCGATACCGAAGCATTGCCAAACACAACTCCTGCTACTGAAGCAATTACCACTACACCGGCAACCCCATCAGGTCCGCCAGCCATCAGCGAAGTAGAAGCTTTAAGCCGGATTAATGGCCAGCTGGAATCTTATTACGAAGATATGAAGGCTTCTCCTTTCTCGGCCCAGCGTCACTTTGCCCCCACCGTAGAACGTTATTATACCTTAACAAACACCACCCCGGCAGCTATTAATGAAAATATCAATACTTATCATTTTCCCGAATTTCAGGACAGTGAATCAGCTATTGAAGGAGGTTCTATGAAATTAGTGAGCAGTAATGCCGACGGGTTTGAAGTAACGTACCTGGAACATGGTAGTGCCTTTCGGAAGTCTAAAGGGCAGAAGCAGGAAACAACCGCCCGGGTGCGGGCTAAATTCAATCCGAACTATAAAATGACTTATTTCCGGCAGGAAGCGCTCCTGGAGAACAAATTTGTAGAGTAAATATTGTTTCTGCTCAGATAATTTATCGAATGAAAATGAGTTTACAGCTTTGAAAATCTAAAGAAAATAAAAAAGCCTTCCGAATCTCGGAAGGCTTTTTTATTAATAAGTTATTTATGATTAACCAATAGCAACCCGTTTAAACTCGCTTACGGTCATACCTTTTGATTTGCTGTCTAATAATTTGGCAATAGTTAAAGAGTTATCTTTCACAAATTCCTGGTTCAACAAGGTATTGTCTTTGTAGAATTTGTTTAGTTTACCTAAAGCAATTTTTTCCAGCATTTGTTCTGGTTTGCCTTCAGCGCGGGCTTGTTCTTTACCAATTTCAATTTCGCGCTCAATGGTAGCGGAATCTACGCCGTCTTTATCCACCGCAATTGGTTTCATGGCCGCAATTTGCATCGCTACGTCTTTACCCACTTCGGTAACATCGGTACCGTTGGTGTTAACCAAGCCTACTAATACGCCTAACTTACCGTTAGAGTGATTGTAAGCTACTACCTGGTCGGCTGTAACCGAATCGTAAGAAACTACGTCTAATTTCTCCCCGATTTTACCCATCAGGTCGGTGATATGGTCTTGTAAAGCCCGGCCATCGGCTTGTGGCGTAGCTAACAATGCTTCTTTGGTAGCCGCATTGGTAGAAACCGCTGCTTCCAGAATGGCATTAGCTAAATTTTTGAAATCTTCTACTTTAGATACCGGCTCGGTTTCGCAGGCCAAAGCCACCACTTTACCGGTAGTACCATCGGCGCTAACCTGGGTTAAAACTACACCTTCCGAAGTTACGTTGTCGGCACGTTTGCTGGCAATTTTCTGACCGGCTTTGCGGAGAATATCTTTAGCTGCTTCAAAATCGCCGTTTGCTTCGGTAAGCGCTTTTTTGCAGTCCATCATACCCGCGCCGGTTTCCTGACGCAATCTGTTAACGTCTTGTGCTGTAATAGCCATCTTTTATTTAGTTATGAGTTATAAGTATTTTATGAGATAAGAGTTATGAGTTAATAGTTAAAGGTCCGTAAACCTAACTTCTAACATCTAAACTCTACTGGGTTTTTTTAACCTGGGTTATTTAAAAAAAACTGAACATTAGATTTAAAAATCTAATGTTCAGTTTTATATTAATTTAAGCAGATATTTGAATTACTCTCCGGAAATTTACTCTCCAGAATCAGCGGCAATTTTTTCTGCTACGCCTTCTTCTTCCGAACGCTTGCGCTCGGTATCTTCTTTGTCAACTTTTCTTTCCGATAAACCTTCTTCCATCGCTTTGCCAATTGCTTTCACAATTAAAGAAATTGATTTTGAAGCATCGTCGTTCGCCGGAATCGGGAAATCAACTAAATTGGGATTAGAGTTGGTATCGCAAATAGCAAAAACCGGCAAGTTTAACTTTTGGGCTTCTTTAATGGCAATGTGCTCACGTTTTACATCCACCACAAATAAAGCGGCTGGTAAACGCGACAAATCAGAAATACCACCCAAAACCCGGCCTAATTTCTCGCGCTCGCGCGATAACATTAAACGCTCGCGTTTTGCTAAGTTAGCGTAAGTAGTATTGTCTTTGATTAACTTATCAATGGAAGTCATTTTCTTTAACGACTTGCGCACTGTAGCAAAGTTAGTTAACATACCACCTAACCAACGATCGGTTACGTAAGGCATTTTCAGTCTTTTTGCTTCTTCGGCCACAATATCCTGTGCTTGCTTTTTGGTAGCAACAAACATGATTTTACGACCGGATTTAGCAATCTGACGAATAGCAGCGGCAGCTTCGTCTAAAGCAACCACTGTTTTATTTAAATCGATAATATGAATACCGTTTTTCTCCATGAAGATATACGGCGCCATTTTTGGATCCCATTTGCGGGTAAGGTGACCAAAGTGTACACCTGCATCCAATAATTCTTTATAATTTGTACTAGCCATTTTGTGAATACACCTTTAAATTTTAACGTTTAGAGAACTGGAATGAACGTCTTGCTTTTGCTCTACCAAACTTCTTACGCTCCACCATACGCGGATCGCGGGTTAAGAAGCCTTCTTTCTTCAGTGCTGGCCGGCTTTCGGCGTTGTCTGTGATCAGGGCTTTGGCAATGGCTAAACGGACGGCTTCGGCTTGGCCACTGGTGCCACCACCTTTTACATTCGCTACCACGTCAAATTTACCAGCCGCTTCTAAGGTTTTAAAAGGCTGGTTGACGATTGTTTGTAATACTTCGCTCGGAAAGTATACTTTTATATCTCTACCGTTAATAGTGATATTCCCTTGCCCAGGCGTCATGTAAACACGCGCCACCGAGGTTTTTCTTCTACCAGATGTATTGAGAACTTCCATTAATTATGTTTATAAATTGATTTTTACTTGTTTTGGCTGTTGTGCTTCGTGCGGATGCTCGGCTCCGTCGTAAACAAACAGATTACGGAATTGTTCGCGTCCCAAACGGGTGCGGGGTAACATACCACGTACGGCTCTTTCTACTACTTTAGCCGGTGATTTGGCTTTTAATTCGCGTACTGTAATGCTTTTCTGACCACCTGGGTAACCAGAGTGCGTTACAAAAACTTTGTTGTCTAATTTTTTACCAGTAACCCGTAAATTTGCCGCATTAATAACAATTACGTTATCGCCGCAATCGGCGTTAGGGGTAAAAGAGGCTTTGGTTTTACCTCTTAAATAATTAGCAATCTGGCTGGCTACCCGGCCTAATGTTGCGTCTCCGGCATCTATCACTACCCAACCTTTATTAGCGGTCGCTTTACTAACTGATAGCGTCTTATAACTTAAATGGTCCATTTGGTGCTTTCTTTTAAGCGTTTGATTATGAAATAATTACATCTCTTTCCAGAAAATGAGCACAAAGATAGTAGTTATATTTGGCTAATGCAACCTAGTTTTGGATAATATTAGCTTAATTGTCCCAAATTAGTTTATTTTAGAAAGGTTTAGCCGGGAGTTTTTATTCCGGGCTATTGTTTAATTTTGGTTTGAGCCTTCCTTTAGGAGTCTCTTTTTTAATTATAAAAGAGTCTGCCAGCGCGACATTGGGCTATTCCCCAGGCTTTTATCTTTACCTAAACACACCTCTGGTTAGTAGGTATTTGATTCAATTCCCCAACATATCATTAGTAGGTTGGCATGGTTTGATCTATTTTTAAAGCCCACTCGTGAATGCCACCCTTCAGATTTAGTAAATTGCTGAAACCGTAGCGTTGGGATAAGTACTGGATGGCTTGCGCGCTACGGAAACCGTGGTGACATATTACTATTACGGGCTTATTATGGGATATGGATGCTGCTTTTTTGGGAATATCGCCTAGAGGTATTAATATGGCTGGTAAATGACATATTTCAAACTCTGCGGGTTCGCGCACATCAACCAATTGTATATCTTCGCCGTTGTCTAATTTCTTCTTTAAGTCAGTTACAGTTATTTCCGGGAGCATTGTATAAAAAGTTAGAAATTAAAGGTTAAAAATTCTGAATAAGCTTCAAATATAGAATGTATAGTTTAGTCAAATTCTGGTTTAAAATAAACACGAATGAATAATTACGAGATAGTGGGCGCTATAACCGGCCTTTTGTGTGTGTGGCTGGCAGCGCGACAAAATGTTTGGACGTGGCCCATTGCGCTGATTAGTGTAGCTTGTTATTTCATCTTTTTTTACCAGATACGCTTATATGCTGATATGTGGCTGCAGGTATTTTTTCTCGGTTCTAATTTATACGGCTGGTACGAATGGCGGTACGGCGGCAAAAATAAATCGGAGCTGCCAGTAACCCGGCTCCAACCAGTCCACATCGGGCTGGTATTGCTTTCGGGCTTGGTGACAAGCGTACTGCTGGCCCTGTATTTTCAGAGTTTTACCAATGCGTCTTACCCGTGGCTTGATTCGATTCTGGCGGCTTTTAGTGTGCTGGCACAGATATTACTTACCCGCAAAAAAATTGAAAACTGGATTATCTGGCTCCTGGTAGATGTGGTATACGTTGGCTTATACTGGAAAAAAGAAGCCCACCTAACGGCAGGCCTGTATTTTATATTCTTAATAATTGCGGTACAAGGTTTTAGGGAGTGGCATAAATCTATGAAAACCTCTGTGTCCGAAATAGTTACTTAACTTTGTTCTTTTGCAATAGAACCATCGAGTAAATTAACAATGCGCGAGCCGTAAGTAGCATTTTTCTCGGAGTGCGTTACCTGGATAATAGTGGTGCCGTCCTGGTTGAGTTGCTGGAAAAGTTGCATGATTTCTTCGCCCTGGCGGGAGTTTAAATTACCCGTAGGTTCATCGGCTAATATTAATTTGGGCGATGCAACTACGGCCCGGGCAATACCTACTAATTGCTGTTGGCCCCCCGATAACTGGTGCGGAAACAAATCTTTTTTGCCCACAATATTAAACCGGTCCAGAATGTCAGCAACCATGCCTTTGCGTTCCGACGATTTCACGTCCTGGTACAGCAAAGGTGTTTCGATGTTTTCGTAAACCGTTAATTCATCTATTAAGTGGTAGCTCTGGAAAACAAAACCAATAAAGTTTTTGTGCAGTTGGGTGCGCTCTTTCTCTTTTATTTTGTGTACCGGTTTATCCAGAAAATAATATTCGCCGGTAGAGGGCTCTTCCAGCATACCAATAATATTAAGTAAAGTAGATTTACCGGAGCCAGACGGACCCATAATCGAAATAAATTCGCCTTCCTGCACTTCCAGGTTAATGTTGCGCAGAATAAACGTACGGGAAAAACCGGCAGAAACGTATTTATCAATGTCTTTTAAAAGGATCATAGGGGCGTGCTTTTACGTAGTATTCTTTTAGATGAATGTAATTATATTTCTTTTAATTCTTCTTAAAAAGCCTTAACCAGTTCTTTCCTGATTAAGGCTTTTTAAGAAGGGTTTTTCTTCAACTTAAAAGATAGAACCTTTAACTCTAAACTCTTAACTCATTTACATGCGGTAGTTTAATTCGGTCGTTCCGCCGGAAGTACTCATTTTTACCGGAATGCCGCCCCCGTTCATGCTGCCTTTTACCCGATCGTTTTTGGCGGTGCCGGTAAAGTTGGTTACGGTAGTTTTTACCCGGGTACCGGCTAAGTCTAAATCCAAGCCTTGATTAGCGGGGATGGTTGCCCGAACGCTGCCGCCGCTGGTGGCTAAGGTTAAATATTTACCTAATTTTTGGATATCGGCGTTAATGCTGCCCCCGGAAGTATGGGCCGAAATATCGCCGGACACATTAGTTAAGTTAATGCTGCCGCCCGAAGTGCTTACTTTTAAAGCGCCCGTAGCATCCGATAATTTGATAGACCCGCCGCTGGTGCTGGCATCTAAGTTGCCGTTAAATTTGGAGACGGTAATGCTTCCGCCGGAAGTAGATCCGTCTACTTCGCCTTTAACATTCTGGAAACTTAAACTGCCGCCGCTGGTATTGGCTTGTTGCTGGCCACTTACATTCGCTAAGCTAATGCTACCGCCGCTGGTGTTTAATTTAGTAGTGATTTTTTCCGGCACTTCAATTTCAAAGGAAATATTTAAAGCCGTTTTGTTATCCCATTTGTGGTCTTTGCGTTCGGCAACAGCATACACGGTATTGCCTTCCTGCCTTACATCGAACCGGTATTTATCTAAAGCTTCCGGCGAAGGTGCTTCGTTTCTGTTTCTCGCGTTATTGGGCCGCACATACATTACTACTTTTACGTCGTTGCCGCTGGTGCCCGTAACTTTTATGCTGCCGCCCGAAGTAGTGGTAACTAAGTTGCCGGTGCCGCTCAACTGAAAACTTTTGGTTAAGTAAGGCTGCTGATCGTTCTGGGCGAAAACCGCTAACGAATAGGTACAAAGTAAAATAAAAGAGAGCAGGGTAAAGGAGAGCTTTTTCATAGTGATTTAATTTTAGGGTTAAACTTTAATTAACAATAATTTTTAAGGTAGATGCCTAATACCGCATTCCGGTTGCCTGGTTGAGCTGAGATTTTTTAATTTGGCAGTAGCTGGGTTTAAACATTTCTGTTTTAATCTATATAATAAGAATGCCAGTAATATAAAATATTGATTTTTAATATATTGGCTTATATGCGCAACCAGCCAGTTTAAAAAAACGCCCGGTTTTGGTACAATTTTTTGTCCGGTTTCGGAACAGTTACGCAAGACTATTTATCTTAATTTATACCAAAAATTCAGACCTGAACCGAAAGTCAGGAGAGGTATCATCAAGTTTTAAATAATATTAAGAGGGGCTTTCTTATTTTTAGGAAAAATTATAGCGGTAAACAGAAAATAACCTGCTTGGTATAGCAAAGTTTAAATTTGCCGGATTAAATTATTCCGCGCATAAACAGACTGCTGTATTAACTTTAACGCACCTTAAGCATTCATGCAAATATTAGAACAACTGCAATCCGGGCAACTCACCGGCACCAAAAAGCTGGTAATAGCGGCTGATTTAACCGAATTTCCGCGCGCCATACTTGATTTGGCTTCTACACTGGAGTATCTGGATTTATCCCGTAACCAATTAACCACCTTGCCGGATGATTTTGACCAATTAGTTAACCTGAAAATTGCTTTTTTTTCGGAAAACAATTTCACGCAGTTTCCAGCGGTGCTGGGTGCTTGCCCTAACCTGGAAATGATTGGCTTTAAAGCCTGTAAACTTGCAACAATTCCGGAAAATGCTTTTCCCGAGAAATTACGCTGGCTTATTCTTACCAACAACCAGCTTACAGAATTGCCAGCATCCATTGGTAAGTGCCGTAATATGCAGAAGCTAATGCTGGCCGGAAACCAATTAAAAAGTTTACCGCCGGAAATGGCCGCTTGTGAACGCCTGGAACTGCTGCGCTTGGCGGCCAACAAGTTTGAAGCGTTTCCGGATTGGCTGTTTTCGCTGCCTCGTTTATCGTGGCTGGCTTTGGCTGGTAATCCCTTTAGTACGCCCCGAACCATTAGTAGTAATTTACCAGAAATTTCCTGGCCGGATTTAGAAATAGCGGAACCCTTAGGGCAGGGAGCTTCCGGCGTTATTTACAAAGCAAACTGGAAAAGAAGCACTACGGGAGAAGAAACTAAATCAGTGGCGGTTAAAGTATTTAAGGGCGAGGTAACCAGCGACGGCTTACCAGCCGACGAGATGATGGCCTGCATAGCCGCCGGGACGCACCCGAACCTGGTACCGGTTTTGGGGAAAATCAGCCGGCACCCCGAACAAAAACAAGGCTTAATTCTGGAACTGATACCGCCTACTTACAAGATTTTAGGTATTACGCCCAGTTTAGAAACCTGCACCCGCGATCATTACCCCGATAATACTACTTTTTCGCTGCCCCAGCTTATATCGGTTGCTTCGGGCATGGCTGCCGTGGCGGCTCATTTACACACCCGTGGCATTATGCACGGCGACTTTTACCCGCATAATATACTGATAAATAAGGCCGCACACCCGCTTTTAGGTGATTTTGGCGCCGCCGTTATTTACGATAAAACCGATACCAAACGAGCAGCCCTACTGGAACGACTAGAAGTAAGGGCATTTGGCTACATGCTGGAAGACTTACTAAATCACCTGGATACCCAGGATAGAAACCGGGAAATAGCAATGGCATTTAATAATTTAAAAGAAGCCTGCCTGCACGAAGCTGTTTTACAAAGGCCGGATTTCGAAACTATTTGTAAAGCTATAGATTCCGCCGTGAAACTTTAGGAAATCAGTTAGGTCCGGAAGTAAATATCTTATTTTTCAACGCAATTAATAGGTTTTCTGATCTTCGGGCAGCGTTTAGTACCAGATCAGAAAATCTGGTTAAAATTAATTATTTTCAAACGAAGCAGCTATCGAAATTATCTCAAAAATAGTAGTTTAACCTGGTTTACGTCTTATTTTATCTACATCATTTATGAATAAACGATTACTCCTGATTATTCTTTCTGCTTTCTTATTCTCCTCTCCGTTAGTGGCGCAGAACAGCTACCGCAAAGGTTTTATTAAAGACAGCATGGATAACTATATTAACGAAGCCCTAACCAAATGGCAGATTCCGGGAGCGGCCGTTTGTATTGTTAAAGATGGCAAAGTGGTTTTAATGAAAGGGTATGGGGTAAAAGAACTAGGTAAACCCGATAAGGTAGATGAAAATACCTTGTTTATGATTGGTAGCAATACCAAAGCCATGACTGCTGTCGCCTTGGCTATGTTGCAGGAAGATAAAAAGTTATCGCTCGATGACCAGGTAACCAACTATCTGCCCGAATTTAAGCTGAATAATAAACTGGCCGGCGAACAAGCAACCATCCGCGACTTATTGAGCCACCGGCTGGGCTTTGGTACGTTCCAGGGCGATTTTACGTATTGGACCAGTAACGTTTCCCGGCAGGAGGTAATCCAAAAGATGAGTTTGATAAAAGCGCTTTACCCGTTCCGGACTACCTGGGGATACAATAATGCGGCCTTCTTAACCGCCGGACAAATTATTCCGAAGGTTACCGGGCAGCCCTGGGAGGTATTTGTGCAGGAAAGATTATTTAAACCGCTGGGCATGACCCGAACATTAGCTTTAAGCCAAGAGTTACCGGCTGCTACCAATAAAGCCGCGGCTCACACCATTTCGGAAGGTAAATTAATTAAAATACCTTATTGTGTTATTGATAATTTGTCGCCCGCCGGCAGTGTGAGTTCTTCGGTAAACGATATGAGCAAGTGGGTGCTGGCGCTTTTAAATAAAGGCAAAGTAGGCGAGCAGGAAGTTATTCCTTACCGGGCCATTGCCACCACTATTCAACCGCAATCTATTGTGGGCAACGCCTATCATCCAACTAGTTCTAATTATGAATTGTACGGGCTAGGTTGGTTTTTACAGGATTATTTAGGCAAAAGAATGTTTATGCATACCGGCGGGGTAAATGGTTTTGTAACTTCCGTAACGGCCGTGCCGGGCGAAAACCTGGGTATAATTGTGCTTACCAACACCGATCAGAATAATTTTTATGATGCCCTTAAATGGGAAATTGTAGATGCTTACTTAAAGCAACCATACCGGGGCTACAGCGATATGGCTTATGCCAGTACTATTAAAAGCGAAGCAACTGCCCAGGCAAAAGATAAGATAATCCGGGATTCGGTAGCTTTAAATTTACCCTCGCCCCTGCCATTAAAAGCGTACACTGGTACTTTTACAAACGAACTTTACGGTAAAGCAACAATAAGTCCGGGAAAAAAGAATGAATTACGAATGCATTTTGAGCATCACCCTAACTTAATTGCTACTTTAAAGCCTATTGCCGGCAACCGGTTTTACGTAAAATTCTCCGATCCAACCTTCGGGCAATCAGCAGTGTTTCCTTTCTTGGTGCAAGACGGGCAAGTAAAAGGAGTGCGGGTTAAAGTAGCCGATTTTGTGGAGTATACGCCTTATGTTTTTACGAAAGTACCCTGATTAGCTTTTAAGATGAAAGTAAAGGAATAATTATATTATTTAGAGTTATTTAGAACTTTTAGCTGCAAATTGTTTTTGTTTGGTTCCGGTAATTTAGTTAAGTAGTAGTAATAACTGCCGTAATAACCGGTATAAACACTAATAAAGTCATCAGGATAGATTTGCTTGGGTTTTAATCTATTTAGGGTATGTTGACGGTAGAACTTAAAAAGGTTCAGTTGTGAATACTTTTCAAAAATAAGAATTGACAACAGAAAAGTAACTTTTTAAGAAAGGAAGCGTCTTTAAGAAAAGTATCTGAACTTATAAAACTGAAAAAACTATGGCAGGAAAATCTCAAACCACAACCGATCATAAAACCATCCAGAAATGGGCCGAAGAACACGACGGTAAACCCGCGCGTGTAAAAGGTACTGATAAAAAAGGCGGCGGTCTGCTCCGCATTAATTTCCCGGGCTACGCCGAAGATAATTTAGAAGAAATATCCTGGGATGAATTTTTTGAAACATTTGAAGATAGCAAACTAGCCTTAATCATTCAGGAAGAAACCAAAGACGGCAAAGAAAGCCGGTTTTCTAAATTTGTTAGCCGCGATTAAAGAACCTATTTGTTAGGATGAAGGAAGAAGCTACTATAACAGTAGCTTTTTTTATGCTTTGTGGCAGCAGAAAACAGTACTCGCAAGAAATAAGAAGGTAAAATAAATAATACAGGGCAAGTGCTCCTCCTCAGATTAGAAAGGGCAAGGCTGGTTTAATTTTCTGATTAAACAGTCAGATACACTTAAATCACTTTTCTGTTGATGTATTTAAATAATTTTACCGGTCGTAAACCGGGTTTAAAATTTTTAAGCCGTTTTGCTGCGGAAAATCTAAAAGAATTTTGGTATCAGTAACCGTTAGAGTGCCGGTATTCTGGAGGCCATTAACTTTTAAAGAAAGGGGGTAAGCCCCGCTGGCCAGAGCGCCTATGTATAACGTAGTTTTAGCGGGTTCAAGTGCCGTCGTGCAGATTTTATCGGTGCCAATACCGTTAAAAATAAACGAAAATTTATCGTCGGCTATTATCTGAGTCTGATCAATATAATAATTAGAACAATTGTAAATCTTTTCGGTCTGGCAGTTTAATATTATTTTCTTTTCGCTATTAGTCATTATATCTTCAACTTCAATCAAAATAAGCGAATCTACTGTAATCGGGGGCTTAGTTTGTTCTTTTTCGCAGGAAACAATTAGCCAGAAGAAGAATAAATAAAGTAGCTTTTTCATTAGAGATGTTTATAATCCAATGTTCTATCATCTAACAGATCCCCAAATAAAGTAAGTAGTTGCACCCGAGCTCTTTTAAAATAAAGCGAGTAATTAAATAAATAAAATAGCTTTAACTAATTAATCGGAACCGAAGCGGGAAGGTATTTTTGGGCTATAGAGCGGTAATTTGCCTCGTTTAAATCCAATATAGATAGCAGCCAGACTTACTTCAGCGGACTTTTCTCAATTATCCGCTTAATGGTGGCAAATTCATTTTGAACTTTGAGGAAGGCAAATTTTAGCAATCCATATAAAGCAAGCACCATTAAAGCCACTACAGCAAAATAATAAATCCAGTACAGGTTTAGCATAACTTACTATGTATTAATTAAAACATTTTTCAGGCAATTGGATGATTCGGATAAATAGCTGATTTTGCCATTGAAACTTTTACCAAGTGCAGCTAAAAGCTTTACGAATAATATGTAGAAAAGTATATAAAATATATATAATTTTTAATATTATTTATTTTACGGAATTTTATTGATCTTTTGCCAACTTATTTTGGTAGCATACCTGTTTAATTGCGAACGCTTGTATGGTTCTTTCCCAATCATTATTTTTCTATATCAAAGGCAAAAACCATTACAGTTGCTCTAAATTGCAATTTTAGTAATAGGTATGTTTTTCGATAGGCTTATCGAACTATCAAACTATTGCCTTGGAAGTCAGTTTAGGCAAAATATTAATTATTGCTGATAACGCGGAAGTGCTGTTTGCGGCCAAAATGCTTGCAAGAAGCAGACAATGCGTTTACACAACGGCACTAATTTCGTACATTCGCTATTGCAGGGCGGTTGTTTTTTCCACCGGCAGTTTTAAAGCTGTTTAGGTAGGGTATGCACCTCTTGACTTTTATTTAAAGAAATATTCTTTTGCAACATTCCATCTTAAAAGTAGCTATAACCGGGCCTGAATCGACGGGAAAATCTACGCTGGCCCAGCAATTGGCAGCGCATTATAACACCATTTGGGTACCGGAATATGCCCGCACTTATATATCAGCATTACCCGGCCGGTATACGGCACCGCATGTAGAAAATATTGCCCGAGGTCAATTAGAGAATTATTGGCAGGCCATTCCTAAAGCAAATAAAATACTATTTGCGGATACTGATTTGCTGGTAATAAAAATCTGGATGCTGCACGTTTTTGGATCTTGCCCCGCCTGGATTTTAGAAGCATTAGAAAAACAGGAATTTAGTTTGTATTTGCTTATGGATGTAGATTTGCCCTGGGAGCCCGATCCGCAACGCGAGCATCCGCATCTAAGGCAGTTTTTTTACCATTGGTACAAACAAGAATTGCAGGCCTATCACTTTAACTTTGTCGAGATTTCGGGCTCAGAAGAAAAGCGGTTGCAAAATGCCATTTCTCACGTAGATACCTTATTAACAGCAAAAGATTAAGTCCATGATCTATCATCTAACGAACGAAACCTGTTCCGTAGCAATAAAAGAGCACGGCGCCGAACTCAGTAGTTTCCGGCATACCGCCAATAACCTGGAGTATATCTGGCAAGCCGATCCGGCGGTTTGGCCCCGCCATGCTCCCGTCCTTTTCCCTATTGTCGGTAAATTACCTAACGGAGAATATCAATATCAAGGCAAAACGTATAAGTTACCGCAGCACGGAATAGCCCGCGACTTAGACTTTTTCTTGGAGGAGCAAACCGCTGATTCCTTAACTTTTGTGCTGATTAGTTCGGAAAAAACACTGACCGTTTACCCGTTTCTTTTCCGGTTAGAAATAAGATACCGCTTGGCTGCTAATGCTTTAGAAGTAACCTATACCGTACAAAATACGGGTGAAGAAAAAATGCTTTTCTCTCTTGGTGCGCATCCGGCTTTTAACTGCCCGCTTTTACCCGGCGAAGCGTTCACGGATTACTGCCTGGAGTTTGAAAAGCCAGAAACCCTGAATCGTTATTTATTAAAAGATGGCCTGCAAAACGGACAAACCGAACCGGTTCTACAAGATCAAAAAATATTGCCGCTCCAATACGAACTCTTCGAAAAAGATGCCATTGTATTGAAAGAGGTGGCTTCCGAAAAAATAACTTTAAAAGCCGATAAGCACGCGCACGGGTTAGAATTTGCGTTTAAAAACTACCCGTACTTTGGTATCTGGACAAAAGAAAGAGGTGCTACCTTTATTTGCCTGGAGCCCTGGCACGGTATTGCCAGCCACGTAGGTGATAGCGGAGACTTGGCCGAGAAAGAAGGTATTCTAAATTTGCCTCCAAACAGTAGTTTTTCCTGCTCTTATACCATCCGGGTATTTTAACCCTGGCCTAAAAAGCTATTATGAAAGAACTAATAACGCGGGTTGCTATAAACCAATTACCAGCGGTAATGGCTTTGATAAAGCAGGCTGTGGCCCAAATGGAAAAGCAACAGATTTTTCAGTGGGATGATATTTACCCGGATGCGGCTACCTTAGAAGAAGATATTCAGACAGCAACATTATTCGGTATTTCGGAAGACCTGCATTTAGCGGGTATAGTGGCTTTAAACACGGTAGAACCGCCGGAATACAAGGAAATCGAATGGTACTATCAGCAGCCGTTAATCGTGCACCGGTTGTGTGTTCATCCGAACTACCAAAAGAAAGGCATCGCCAATAAACTAATGCAATTTGCCGAGGCGTTTGCCCGGCAAAATAAATACGCCAGTATTCGGTTGGATACGATGGTGCAAAACTCCATTGCGGATAATCTTTACCGCAAGTTGCACTACGAAGAGCGGGGACAGGTAACTTTTAGGAAAGGGCAGTTTGTTTGTTTCGAAAAGGCTATTACTTAAGTGTTGCCCCGAAGATAGTTTTGATGTGTATTTTGCCCTTACGCTATTGTGAGCAGATGCATTTAAATGTAAGAGATAAGTCCGGGATGGTATCTGTATACCATCCCGGACTTATCTCTTACATTAAGAACCAAATTTATCTGGAATAAACCAGCATACCGTCTTCGTCTACAAAAATCCGGGAAGGTTTCTTGTTATAATCTGGTTCAAAATCATTGGTGGGTAAAGAAATACCCGGCGGCAAATCCAGATCAGGTAAATCATGATCAATTGGTTCGCCTCCATCATCGTCGTTGCCTTCGGACGGCGGATTTTTATATCTTCTTTTTGGCATTACCATGAAATAAGCCACAATCATTAAAACAGCAAAGGTGTAAAATAAGCTAATCATACGGCTCCCATTCCCAGAAATAAAAGTGTTGTGTATAAAGGCTGAAAATTAACCAGTAGGCAAAGATTATTGGCGATTTCAGCTAATCTCCTTAACGAATAATCAGGGCTTTTGTTTTTAGTATTTTAACGTTTTGCTTAGCCTTTTTATAGATTTAATTTCACTTTTTATATAATCTTTTTCCTGGAAAGTTTTTAATGCCAAATAAGCCCTCTACCTTTGCCGCAGTTTAGGGGTGCCTTAAGATAACGGGCTGAGATCATACCCATTGAACCTGATCCGGGTAATGCTGGCGAAGGGATACGGTGTTTCTTTTAATTTCCGGTAAGTATCGGCATAATTACTCCTGGGCTAAGTTAATTTTTTACTAACTATCTTATGAAAAAAGAAATACTTGCCTGGCTTTTTGCCATTTTACCATTTATTGCCTTTGCTCAAGGCACGGTTTCGGGCAGCGTAACCGATGCCATCACCCAGGATGCTTTAATAGGTGCCACCGTCCGGATGGCCAATGTAGCTCTGGGAACTACCACTAACCAGGAAGGAAATTTTGTCTTAAATAACGTGGCGCCGGGTACTTATACTCTGGTTGTCACTTACGTGGGCTACGAATCTTTTCGCCAAAATATAACGGTTAGCAACCAGCCTTTGCAACTCACAATCGCTTTAAACAAAACAACTTTCCGGGCCGATGAAGTGGTGGTAACCGCTACCCGCGCCAACGAACGAACCGGCACTACTTTTACCAATGTAAGTAAAGAAGAAATTCAGGAGCGAAATTTTGGCCAGGATTTACCTTATTTACTGGATCAAACGCCTTCTGTAGTGGTTAATTCCGATGCCGGCGCTGGCGTAGGCTATACCGGTATTCGCATTAGGGGTTCCGATATTACCCGCATTAATGTAACGGTAAATGGTATCCCGATTAACGATGCCGAATCTCACGGGGCCTTTTTTGTAAACATGCCCGATTTGGGTTCTTCTATCCAGGATGTGCAAGTGCAGCGAGGCGTAGGAACATCTACGAACGGCGCGGCGGCGTTTGGAGCCAGCTTAAATATCCGGACTACAGGTTTTAACCAGGAAGCTTACGCCGAATTAAATAATACCTACGGCTCTTTTGATACCTGGAGACATACGGTGGCTTTTGGCACGGGCTTAATTAAAAACAAGTTCAGCTTCGATGGGCGCCTTTCCAAAATATCCTCGGACGGCTACGTAGACCGGGCTTTTTCTAATCTGAAATCATATTATTTGTCGGCAGGTTACCTAGGTAAAACCGGCATGCTTAAGTTTGTTGCTTTTTCGGGGCAGGAGCAAACGTATCAGTCTTGGTACGGTGTACCGGAAGAAAAACTCGCCACCGACCGCACGTATAATTATTATACTTACGAAAACCAAACCGATAACTACCAGCAGGATCATTACCAGTTACATTATTCCAAAATGTTGGGCCCGCAATTTGATTTGGGCGGCGCATTTCATTTTACCCGGGGACGCGGGTATTACGAAGAATTTAGAGAAGACGATGATTTAGCCGATTATAACATTCCGTATGTTGTTATTCAAGATTCAACCATTACGAATAGCGATATTATCCGTCGGAAATGGCTCGATAATTATTTTTACGGGGCTACTTATGCTTTAAATTACAATGCCCCCAACAACAAATTAACTACTACCTTGGGCGGTGCCTGGAATAAATACGATGGTGATCATTTTGGCGAAGTAATTTGGGCCCGTTATGCTTCCACCAGCAATATCCGGCAGCATTATTACGATGGCAATGCTTTAAAAACCGACTTTAATATTTTTGGCAAAGCCACATACTTGCTTACCGATAAATTAAGTGTTTACGGCGATTTACAGTACCGCACCATTAATTACGAAATTGCGGGCATCGACGATGATCAGCGGGATATCAGCCAAGAGGCGCAGTTTAATTTCTTCAATCCCAAGGCCGGAATTACGTTTGCTATGACCGAGAAGCAAAGTGTGTACGCCTCTTATGCGGTAGGCAACCGCGAGCCCGTCCGCAGCGACTTTGTAGACCGCAAAGGCGACCAGGAGCCTTTACCCGAAACCATGTACAACCTGGAAGCCGGTTATCGTTTCCGAAGTACTCCTGCTACCACTGGCAATCGGTTTAACTTAGATGCCAATTTGTTTTATATGGATTACAAAAACCAGTTGGTGTTAACCGGCCAGTTAAACGATGTGGGCTCGGCGTTGCGCACCAATATCGCAAATAGCTACCGTGCCGGCATTGAACTGGCTGGCTTATATAATCTGGGCGAATTGTTGGAAGTAAGCAGCAACTTGACCCTGAGCCGCAACAAAATTCAGAACTACGCCGAAACCATTTATGTGTACGATGCTGATTATAACCTGCAAGGAACCGAAGTTAATGATTACCGCGAAACGGATATATCGTTTTCTCCCAATGTAATTTCGGCCCACCGGGTAGAGGTGCAGCCGATTACTAATTTTAAAGCGGCTTTACTTTACAAAACGGTAAGCAAACAATACTTAGATAATACTTCCAGCGAAAACCGGAAAATAAATGGTTACGGCGTTATGGATTTGCGCTTGCGTTACGTATTGCGGCCAGGCTTTATGCGGGAAGCGGAAGTAGCCTTACTGGTAAATAATATTTTAAACAAAAAGTATGAAGCCAACGGATACACCTTTAGTGAGCAATACATCGGCGACACCACCCGCTACGATTATAACTACTATTACCCGCAGGCTACCCGCAATTTCCTGTTGTCTCTAAATTTGCGCTTCTGATCGCGGATTTTCGCAATGTAATCCTAACCGTTAAAAGAGCTTCTTCGGGAGCTCTTTTTCTTTTTGTTAAAAAGTTTTCTTTGATAAAACCGAATGATTGGTGCTAAGTTTGAATAAATGGACCAGAATAAATAACTTGGAACAATCTTATACAATTCAGGTAAATAAAAAATCTGCGGCATCCCATCAATCCGCGTAAATCTGCAATTTTATGGCCTTAGATCACTCCGGTACCGTCGATTATTTTCAGATAGATGATTTGCTGACGGAAGAACATAAGTTGATTCGGCAAACCATGCGGGATTTTGTAAAACGCGAAATATCTCCTTCTATCGAAAGATGGGCGCAGGATGCCCATTTCCCACCGGAAATTGTAAAAAAGTTTGGCGAAGTAGGCGCATTCGGTCCTACTATTCCGGAAGAATACGGCGGTGGTGGTTTAGATTATATTTCCTACGGGATTATCATGCAGGAAATTGAGCGCGGCGATTCCGGCATGCGTTCTACGGCTTCGGTGCAGGGTTCTTTGGTCATGTACCCCATTTATCAATACGGTTCCGAAGAGCAGCGCCGCAAATACTTGCCCAAACTGGCTACCGGTGAAATGCTGGGCTGTTTTGGCCTGACGGAACCGGATTTTGGCTCTAATCCGGGAGGTATGCTCACCACCATTAAAGACCTGGGTGATTATTATTTACTCAATGGTTCTAAACTCTGGATCTCGAATTCACCGGAATGTGATATTGCCATTGTTTGGGCCAAGAATGAGCAGGGCCGCATTAAAGGTTTAATCGTGGAACGCGGCATGGAAGGTTTTTCTACCCCCGCCATCCATAATAAATGGAGTTTGCGTGCCAGCAGTACCGGCGAACTGGTTTTTGAAGATGTGAAAGTACCCAAAGAAAACCTGCTCCCCAACATCGATGGGTTAAAAGGACCGTTGGGCTGTTTAGATTCGGCCCGTTACGGTATTGCCTGGGGTGCTATTGGCGCGGCTATCGATTGCTTCGAATCAGCCAAGAATTATGCTTTACAGCGCATTCAGTTCGATAAGCCTATTGCCTCTTTCCAGTTGGTGCAAAAAAAGTTAGCCGAAATGCTGACTGAAATAACCAAAGCCCAGTTAATGGCGTGGCGCTTGGGAACCTTAAAAAACGAAGGCCAGGCCACCACCCAGCAAATATCTATGGCCAAACGCAACAGCGTAGACATGGCGCTCCAGGTAGCCCGCGAAGCCCGCCAGATTCACGGCGGTATGGGCATTACCGGCGAATACCCGATTATGCGCCACATGATGAACCTGGAATCGGTAATTACCTACGAAGGTACGCATGATATTCACCTGCTTATTACCGGGGCGGATATCACCGGAATTCAGGCATTTAAGTAATCAAGAAGGTGTTTTATAGAAAAACTATTCATAAGAGTCATTTATTAGAATAAACTCTGCTCCTTACAGGCTATTTGTATAAATGATAAACATAACTATATAATAAAATCAACCGTTTCGGATAATGGAGAAACAACTTATTTCATCGGGTGCTGTTTGGGAAAATATAGTCGGTTACTCCAGGGCTGTTCGGGTGGGCAATATTATTAATGTCGCGGGCACTACTGCCGTAAATGGGGAAGAAATAATAGGAGGCAACAACGCGTATGAGCAGACGAAGTTTATTCTAACTAAAATAGAAAAAGCCTTGCAGGAAGCAGGCGGCAACCTCACCGATGTTGTCCGGACCAGGATGTTTGTAACGGATATAACGCTTTGGGAAGAAATTGGTCGTGCCCATGGTGAGGTTTTTAGCGTTATCAAACCCGTTACCACCATGGTAGAAGTAAAAGCCCTCATTCAGCCTGGTTTGCTCGTAGAAATAGAAGCTACCGCAATTCTTTCGGCATCCTACTAAATCATCATAGATTTTTTTACTTACTACTTACCTGAATAATTTAACCTACTGTATCCGTTTGGTAAAACATAGAGTAGGGATAAAAAATAAATCAAATACAGGAGTTTTGCTAAATTATTTAGGAATAAAGCTGTTGTTTGTAAAATAGTTAGCATTATAACTGTAATTTACCAGATGATTGGAGCGTTTTACGGGTGAAAAGTGTTAATTTTATGCTAATAAAAAAACCTTAATTGCATTATAAATTATGCGCGAAGAATATCTAACTGGTTCTGATGATAACATGTCGCCGACGGAAAAGGAAATAGATAAGGCGCTCCGGCCCTTAAGTTTCCGGGACTTTACCGGCCAGGATAAAATCGTGGAGAACTTAAAAATATTTGTGCTGGCGGCCCGCCGGCGGGGCGAGGCGCTCGATCACGTTTTGTTGCACGGTCCTCCTGGTTTAGGTAAAACCACGCTTTCCCACATTATTGCTTCCGAACTGGACGCCAACATAAAAATGACCTCCGGTCCGGTGTTAGATAAACCCAGCGATTTAGCGGGTTTGTTAACCAACCTGGAGCAGAACGATGTGCTGTTTATCGATGAAATTCACCGCTTAAATCCCATCGTGGAAGAATATTTGTATTCGGCCATGGAAGACTATAAAATCGATATTATGCTCGATTCCGGTCCCAATGCCCGTACCGTACAAATATCGTTAAATCCGTTTACCCTGATCGGTGCTACCACGCGCTCGGGATTGCTTACTTCGCCGTTGCGGGCGCGTTTCGGAATTAATTCGCGACTGGAATACTACGATTCGGCTTTACTGACCAGCATTGTGAAGCGTTCGGCCGATATTCTGGGTTCGCCGATTCACGAAGATGCGGCTTTTGAAATTGCCCGCCGGAGCCGGGGAACGCCCCGTATTGCCAATAACTTACTGCGCCGTACCCGCGACTTTGCCCAGGTAAAAGGTGATGGCACCATTACGGTTGGTATTGCCCAGTTTGCCCTGAATGCCCTGGATGTAGATCAGAATGGCTTAGACGAAATGGATAATCGGATATTGAATACCATTATTGATAAATTTAAAGGCGGTCCGGTTGGTTTATCTACCATTGCTACCGCTTGCGGCGAAGAGGCGGAAACCATTGAAGAAGTATACGAACCGTTTTTGATTCAGGAAGGCTATATTAAACGGACGGCCCGGGGCCGGGAAGCTACCGAATTGGCTTATGTGCATCTGGGTAAAATTCCGCCGCAGAAAATTGGAACTTTGTTCGATACCTCTTCCTGAGAAAGTTGTGCTTAATGAGAAAAACAAAAGAGAATGCTAAGAATTAACTTAGGAAATAGCGAATACGCTACATTAAATAGACTGCCTAATGAATGTCCATACTGTCATAAATCCATAGACCCCAAAGTAATTACATACAATACATCAAATGACAGACTAGAAGTAATTTACAAATGCCCAAATTTGGACTGCAACAGGGCATTCATTGGGGGTTATATTCATGATTATTCAGAATATTTTGACTTGCATGAAGTGAACATAGGAGAAATTCAAAAAAAGGTTTTTTCTGGGCATATCAATAATATCTCACCAAACTTTGTGGAAATTTATAATCAAGCACATTTCGCAGAAGAACATAATCTTCTTGAAATTTGCGGTGTTGGTTACAGAAAGGCATTGGAATTTCTAATTAAGGATTATCTGATAGAAAAGAACCCTTCTAATGAAGAGAATATTAAAAATAAGTTTTTAGGGAAGTGTATAAATGATGATGTAGATGACAGTAGAGTCAAAAAAGTAGCGAAGCGAGCCGTTTGGTTGGGGAATGACGAAACTCATTACGTTAGAAAGTGGGAAGGGAAAAATTTACAAGACTTAAAAAATCTAATCTCACTCACGACCCATTGGATTGAAATGGATTATCTCACAGAAGAAATTGAAAGCGACATGCCAGAATAAAAATAACTAAGCACAACAATGGGTATAAAACATAGGGCGAACAGCGCTTTCCGCAAGTTTTGGAGTCTAGCAATCTCAGTCTCGTTGGATAGGTACGCAGCTCCGTTAAGAATTACGTTTCATACCCGTGACCGTTGTAAATAATAAGTTTTAAGTTTAACTATTAGCGAAGATAATTTTGCTACACCTTATAGTCTGTTTTGTAATCAAAATCTTAATACTTATAACTTAGTACTTACCACTTATGAAAATACTTTTAAACGCTGCCAGTTTATTAGGGTGCCACGAACGAAAGTTTGTGGCACATTTTTTTGTGATATACCTGATTTAGGAAAATTCTGGTGCCAGGCCGGATTTATTTTAGTTTAATTTTGTTTCCTCAATAGTTTAGAAAAAAATACCTTGAGCCACCAGCAACAATATACCTCCCTTATCAAACAAAAAGCCTTAGAGCTGGGGTTTATGTATTGTGGTATTTCCAAAGCGGAGTTCCTGGAGGAAGAGGCCCCCCGGCTCGAAAACTGGCTCAACCGCCAGATGCACGGGCAAATGCAATACATGGAAAACCACTTCGATAAGCGGCTCGATCCGCGTTTACTCGTAGATGGTGCCAAATCAGTAGTATCGTTACTGCTCAATTATTATCCGCCCGAAAAACTGTCTGAAGATTCTTACCAGCTTTCTAAGTATGCGTATGGGCAGGATTACCACTTTGTAATTAAAGACAAACTCAAAAGCTTACTGCAATATATCCAGGACGAAATAGGAGAGGTGGGTGGCCGGGCTTTCGTGGATTCGGCGCCGGTGCTGGACAAAGCCTGGGCTAAAAAAAGCGGTTTGGGTTGGATAGGTAAAAACAGTAACCTGATTACGCCCCAGGTAGGCAGTTTTTATTTTATAGCCGAACTGATAATTGACCTGGAACTGGAATACGACGGTCCTATTAAAGATTATTGCGGTACCTGCACTAAATGTATGGATGCTTGCCCTACGGGTGCTATTACGGAGCCTTACGTAGTTGATGGCAGCAAATGCATTTCGTACTTCACCATTGAGCTAAAAGATAAAATACCCGAGGAAGTAAGCGGTAAATTCGGGAACTGGGTTTTCGGTTGTGACATTTGCCAGGATGTTTGCCCCTGGAACCGTTTTGCCAAACCCCACCAGGAGCCGGCTTTTAACTTAAACCCAGGCCTCCAACATTTATCCAAAGATGCGTGGCAGGAAATAACCGAAGATGTATTCCGGGAATTATTTCGCCAGTCGGCAGTAAAAAGAACGGGTTATAACGGTTTGTTGCGTAACATCAACTTTGCCGGCGAGAAATAGTTAACCCACAATACCGGCTTTGGCAAATACCCGGTCGACAATGCGGCGATAAATGCCCGCCGAAAATTTCTCGTAACACCAGGACCGTAATAAAAACAGGTCTTCTTTTACCAGCACTTTAAAAGCCTTCCGCAGTTCTTTTTCAAATAAACGGACATCAAAACTTACCTTAACGAGAATGGTTTTTACGTATTCTAACATGGCTGATATAGGTTTAAAGTAAAGACTGATCCAAAAGGGTTGATAATTTACAAATTATACCCGAGAATTTCAAGGTAACGCATTTGTATTTTTAATTATCATTTTGAAAACGAACAAATTAGGCTTATTGGTATTAGAGCGGGTAAGTTAATATTGAAACATGAGATTCACATATAACAAAAAAGGCCCGCTACAGCAGGCCTTTTTTGCTAAAGTAGGTTAAAAAGAATTAGTAGATAAAGTTACCAGCTATTTCCAGCACCGCTTCTTTGGTTAACGGTTCGTCAAAAGCCCGCGTAGCAGCGGCATCGCTCATCGTGGTATATTGGGCCCGGGTAAAACCAGCGTGGGTAGTATTTTCTTCGCCGGCATAAATTCCATTAGTAATGCCGGGTGCTGGTCCGCCCATATCATTGCCTTCTATCCATGGTTTTTTACCGTTAAGTCTTCTGATTTCAGCGGCGTGCCGGGCTTCTACCGAATGGATCCTTAAAGCGGCATCTAGTACTACATTGTTACTTACCAGGTTAGTAGCTTGTCCTTTATAAGCCCGCACGCCGGTGTCTTCAAAAGCTTGCGCTAATGCTTTAAAAGTAGCATAATCGCTAAATACAGTTGGTAATAAAGCAGGCCGGGTACCGTTTTTACTACCAGTATAATCTACGTTGGGTTTTGCTACTGGTGTTCCTTTCAAAGTATCGCGGATAACCGTAGTTAAAAAAGCCACGTGCGCGGTTTCGTGTTTCCCAATTTGTTGAAAGATTTGCAAATCGGCAGCTGGTATCAAACCAGCAGTCATGATGCCCTTTTTATAGAATTCATCTTCCAAGTATTCCAGGGTAAGCGCAAAATTTAAAGTATCTATTACTTTTTGCGCATCATTGGTTTGGCCGTAAGCTTTATTCAGCACCGAGCCAAAGGCCAAAGGAACGGAGGCAGCCGCTACTTTTTTACCAAAGCCAGCTAAGCTTTTAAATGCGGCCCGGCGGGAATCTAAACGATTGTGTACTTCCGGGTCAAATTTTTCAATGTCTTCAATTATTTTAAATAAGTTCATGTTTAAGGCTTCCTGTTATTTAGGTAAATTACTTCCGTTAATTATTTCTTTAATAAATGGCTGTACCAGCGGTAATACTTCGGCCGGCATCCTAATTACATCCAAGCCTTTATCTGTGCTCACAATATCGTCGCCAGCAAAAGCCGTTATCGGGCCCAGCAATTGCCGGATCATAGCTGCGTGACGCGCTTCTACCGAAACAATTTTACCCCCAATAACGAGTAAATCTAAGCCCAAGCCAGTATCTGTAAATAATTTTCCGGCACCATTATACGCCGAAACACCTATATCTTCGAAGGTTTTGGCAGTAGTTAAAACCGAATCACGATCCATGAAATTGATGGTGCTGAATTGGGGCGTTAAGTCCCGAATTATTTTTCCGGGAGCTTTGGCATTAATAGCTGCTTTTAAGAATTCGCGGTGAATGGTTTCATTATCGCGGATTTCTGTTAGAATTTCAGTTTCCATGGCAGTCATACCAGAAAATTTAGTAGCTATTACCTGCGTATAAAAAGCACTCTCGAGTTGCTCTAAAGCATAAGCATAATTTAAAATACCTATATCGCCAGAACCTAAGTTTACACCACCAAAATTGTTATCAAGGCCTAGATCGTCATCGTCCTTGCAGCCAATAAGAAATAAAGTTGATAAAGCTGCACCGGCCCCGGTATATTTCAGAAACGATCGGCGTTGAATGGGATTGGAAGCCGACTTTATTAAGCCTTCTTCGTTTTCGTGCGGATTAATAATTTTTGACATAGTTTTTACATTTTAAAAGATGAATAATAGCTGACTGGCTGACTTATAATTTTATACCCCGAAGGAGTAAGTATAAAATGGTATGTCCGGAACAGTGTCAGACCTACGACGGGCTACTAGTAATTGGATTTACCGTTCTCAAAAAAATATTTGTTTTTTTTGCCCGGTACATTCTGAGAAGAGATTTATAATAATAAATTATTTATAATAAAATCCGGCAAATAGAGGTTTTATGAAGTAGTAGAAAATGGTTTAGGTGTTTTAATGAGCATCATAAGCTGTCCGCTTGTCATATTTTGTACTATTCAGAACTATGCTGCCGGAAAAAATGCTTTAACCTTAGCTAATGATCTTGCTGGACTAACCCGATGTACTCTGCTTGCCAAGAATGATTTTTCCCGGAATTTTAGCGTAATTTTGGGCAGTGAGAAATGATTTATGTTTTCTAAAATTCTTTTTGTAAAATATTTCTTTTTGATTTTTTTAGGTCTGATTGCACTGGATGTACAGGCGCAGGAAGTGAAAATTGAATTGGGAAAAACCCAGCTGCCGATAACCGAATACTTTACTATATCGGTTAAGCTGCAAAACCAACCGATAAAATCTGTTAGTAATTTTCCCGAGATAGAAGGTTTTCAGAAAAGCAGCCGTCCCAAATCCCGGGCCCGTATTACAGTTGCCGGTAAAACTACCGTTGAAGAAATAATAACTCAGAATTACGCAGCTTTAAACGAAGGTAGTTTTATTCTCAAGCCATTTACTATAAAAGTGAACGGCAAACAAATAGTACACAAGGGTGCCACCATTACTATTCAGCCGGAACCATTAAAAGGCGAACCAGTAGTGCCACCAACCAAAGTTAATCCGGCCTTAACAACCGGGAAAAAATTAAATTTAAGTAAAAGCGCATCGTATCTGGCTCTGGAAACGAATAAGGGTCGGGTATATGTAGGCGAAGGATTGCAGGTACAGTTATATTTCTATCTGGCAACTGCGGAGCAGGGCCTCCTGGACTTTTATAATTTTGGAGAGCAAATGCCGGCTTTAATCAAAAAAATAAAACCTCGTAATGTATGGGAAGAAGGAGGTGAGCCCGCAGAAATAAAAACCGATACGCTCCTGGTGAATGGCAAGTCCTACATTCGTTTTAAATTATACGAGAGCGTTTATTACCCCTTAAGCCCGGAACTCCTGAAATTGCCGGCAGTTTCGTTAACCATGCTAAAACGGCCCCAAGACCAAACGTATACCTTGGCGCCAACGCAGCCGGAAATAGTACCGTTTGTTTCAAATTATAAAAACGTGGCGGTTGTAGCCTTACCACCGCATCCTTTGCGGGAAACCATAGCGGTGGGTCAGTTTCAGCTCCGGGAAAATGGTAACCCAAACACTTTAACGGTAAATAAAAGTTTTATTTATTCTTTCGATATAACTGGGTCGGGTAATCTGACGGCTCTGAATTTTCCGGACACCATTTCAACTCCGGGTTGGGAAATATATCCGCCTCAAACCGAACAATATCGAAATAAGATTAACCCCAAAGCAGGAAGAAAATCTTTTAAGTATACCTTGTTGTCCCGCGAACCCGGTAAGTATAATTTAGGCGCGCTTTTTTACTTGCCTTTTTTTAATCCGGTTTCCGGCCGCTACGATACGTTGCGTTCAACTTTAACCGTTCGGGTTAGAGGCACCTCCAACTCCGAAAAAACTTTGAAACCGGAGGATACCGATTCTTTTTACAGCCTGATTCAATCTGCCGACAACGACTTGCAAGATATAAATCAGTTAGAAGAAATAAAATTATATACCAACCTGGTTATTTTATTATTAATTTGCGCCTCTTTAGTTATCTTCTTCCGGAAATAAATTTCCGGAAGTAAATTTCAGGAAATAATTGCATGAGTAATTCTTTTGGTAAAATTTTTAGAATAACCACGTTTGGCGAGTCGCACGGGGTTGCCGTGGGGGTAGTGGTGGACGGCTGCCCGGCTGGTCTGGAAATTACAGCCGAAGAAATACAGCGGGAATTAGACCGGCGCCGGCCCGGCCAATCTAATATTACTACCCAGCGCAAAGAAGGAGACGAAGTATTAATTCTGTCGGGCTTATACGAAAATAAAACTACCGGTACCCCCATCGCCCTCATGGTAAACAATACCAATCAGGCCGGTAAAGATTATGCGCACCTAGAACACGCTTTTCGTCCTTCGCACGCCGATTATACTTATACTGCCAAATACGGTTTACGCGATCACCGGGGCGGCGGGCGCAGCTCGGCCCGCGAAACCCTGGCCCGGGTAGCGGCAGGCGCTATTGCGCAGAAGTACCTGCAACAATATAATATTCACATTGCTTCGTACGTGTCGGCCGTAGGGCCCATTGCTTTAACCGAAACGTATGACCAACTTGATTTAAGCCAGATAGACAGCAACAAGATCCGGTGTCCGCAGCCCGAAGCAGCCGAAAAAATGATTGCTTTGGTAGAAGAAACCCGGAAAAACCGCGATACCATTGGGGGCGTAATCACTTGCGTGATTAAAAATTTACCCGTGGGTTTGGGCGAACCTGCTTTTGATAAACTGCACGCCGACTTAGGGAAAGCCATGCTGAGCATAAACGCCGTAAAAGGATTTGAATACGGCAGTGGTTTTGCTGGTACCAAGCTTTACGGCTCCCAGCACAACGATGAATTTTACACCGACGAGCAAGGCCGGGTTCGTACCCGTACGAACCACTCTGGCGGTATTCAGGGCGGTATTTCTAACGGCGAAGATGTTTACTTCCGGGTGGCTTTTAAACCCGTAGCAACCATTCTGCAACCCCAAACCAGCATCAACAGTGCCGGTGAAAGTATTAACCTGGAGGGCAGAGGCCGCCACGACCCGTGCGTATTGCCGCGGGCAGTACCTATTGTAGATGCCATGGCTGCCCTGGTAATCATTGATTTTTTACTGCGGCAGCGTACTGTTAAATAAATGAAGCCCTAACCGGCAAAAAATATACTAAGTTTAACCTGTATGCCCTTATGGTAAAAGGTTATAAAGAAAAGAATGGATCCTAATACAAGTAAGGTAAAGGAAGAAAAACCGAGGCAGCATGTTTTATCTAAGCGTCTGGATCGGGTTTTTGGGGAATTGTTTAATATTTATGCCTTTATTGTTCGTTTTTTTAAGGAAGCTTTTCTTCCTCCTTACGAAGGTGGAGAAATTATTAAACAATGCTACGAAATCGGGGTTAAATCATTACCCTTGGTTTCGTTAACGGGTTTTATTATCGGGATTGTTTTTACAAACCAATCGCGGGTTTCTTTAGCCGAATTTGGGGGAACTTCGTGGCTGCCCGCCTTAATTTCTGTGGCTATTGTGCGGGCTTTAGCGCCGTTAGTTACGGCTATAATAGCTGCCGGCAAGGTAGGTTCCCAGATTGGCGCCGAATTAGGTTCTATGAAAGTAACCGAACAAATAGATGCCATGGAGGTATCGGCTACTAATCCGTTCCGTTTTCTGGTGGTTACGCGGATTTTAGCCACTACCTTCATGATTCCGGCTCTGATGATGTATATGGTTTTTATTGCCCTAATGGGCGGTTACGTAAGTGTACACCAACACGAGCAGACGAGTTTCACTACTTATTTTATCCAGGTGTTTAATGCGGTTACCTTTCTGGATGTGTTTTCTTCGCTCATAAAGTCATTTTTATTTGGGTTTACCATTGGCGTTGTGGGCTGTTATAAAGGATATCATTCTTCTAAAGGAACCCAGGGCGTAGGAAAAGCGGCTAACACATCGGTGGTGATGGCCATGTTTCTGATTTTTATAGAAGAGTTACTTTCGTTGCAAATTATTACGGCGCTGCGGTAATTTTAATTCTGATTGAGTATGAAAAAGGTAACATCCCCCATCAATAAAAACCAGCAGGTAATCACCATCCGGGGATTGAGAAAATCTTTTGATGAATTTGACATATTAAGAGGAGTTGATCTTGATCTTTTTCAGGGCGAGAATCTGGTGGTATTGGGCAGGTCCGGAACGGGGAAATCGGTTTTGATTAAAATTATCTCGGGCTTGTTAAAACCCGATACTGGCCAGGTAAATGTGTTGGGCTGCGACATGAATCTGATTACGCCCAAAGAGTTAAATGCCTTGCGTTTGAAAATCGGGTTTTCTTTCCAGAACAGCGCCCTTTATGATAGTATGACCATCCGGGAAAACCTGGAATTTCCGTTAGCGCGCAACCGCCGGGATTTAAGTCAAAAGGAGATGGACCGGACCATTGAGATGGTGCTGGAAGCAGTAGGGTTGTCGCAATCCATCAACCAGATGCCGGCCGAACTTTCGGGCGGACAACGGAAACGGATCGGTATTGCCCGCACCTTAATTTTGCGGCCGGAGATTATGTTATACGATGAGCCCACCGCCGGCCTGGACCCGATTACCAGCATCGAAATAAATAAATTAATAAACGAAGTTCAGGAACGATTTAATACTTCTTCCATTATTATTACCCACGACCTGACCTGTGCCCGCGATACCGGCGACCGGATTGTGATGTTGCTGGATGGGCAGTTTCAACGCCAGGGTACTTTTGCCGAAGTATTTGATACTGATGATGAACGGGTTAAAGCTTTTTATAATTATAACTTCACTGATTAGATGAGTCCTAGAGATAATAAACGCCCCGTTGTTGTGGGTATTTTTGTGTTGCTGGCCCTGGTTATTTTAGTAGCCGGTATATTTATATTGGGCGGGCAGCAAAATCGTTTTGTACAGAGCGTACGCGTAAAAGCTATTTTTGATGATGTAGCCGGACTAAATCCGGGAAATAATGTCTGGTTTTCGGGCGTAAAAATTGGTACCGTTAAGTCCATTGATTTTTACGGTAAGTCCCAGGTAGCCATTACCATGAACATAGAGGAAAAAGCCCAGCAATATATCCGGAAAGATGCCAAAGCCCGGATTAGCTCCGAAAGCCTGATTGGTAACCGCATAATTGTTATTACCGGGGGCTCTAACAACGCCCCGGCAGTAGTGGAAGGTGATTTGCTGGAAGCTGAAAATCCTTTGGATACCGATGCCCTGATGGAAACGCTGCAGGAAAATAATAAAAACCTGGTTGGTATTACCAGCGATATTAAAGTGTTAAGCGATAAATTGGTTAGGGGCGAAGGCACCATGGGTGCTATCCTGGGGGATTCGTTAATGGCCGATAATTTCCGGAGTATTGTGCAGAACTTACAAAAGGCTTCTTCTACTACCGTAAGGGCTTCGGGTGCCCTGGCGCAGTTTACGAGTAAACTGAATAACCAGGAAGGCCTGGCCAACCAGTTATTAACCGATACGGTAGCTTTCAGCCAATTAAAAAGATCGATGACGGAATTAGAGCGCACAACGGCCACCGCTACCGAAATTGCCGAGAATCTGAAACAAACCAGTCAGAAAATAAATAATAACAACTCGGCTTTGGGCGTCTTAATCAACGATGAAACATTTGGGAATCAACTGAAGCAAACCATGAGCAACCTGGAATCCAGTTCTTCGGAATTGGGTGAAACCATGGAAGCCGTGCAAAACAACTTTTTACTCAGGGGGTATTTCAAACGTAAGGCCATTCGGGATTCGCGTAACGCCGATAAAGTAAAAGCGCAGGAAGAGAAAAAACAAGATTAGTTTGCTATCTACTAAAATACCAAAGCTTTTGGAACGCTTTTTAAGATGCAGACCATAGCTCCAGAAGAGAAGCAAGAAATTAATGTTTTAATTGAAGTAAAGAACATTGTTTTAATAATATGAATAAACATTTTTTAATTATAACGTTCTTTTACTTAATAGCTTTTAACGGTTTTGCTCAGGACAAGACAACTATGTTTGCCGATAGTACAGAAGCGGAAGTAGCAGATTCGGTGAGTACTACCCAACCTATTGAGATAAGAAAAAAAATATTTACTTCCTTTTATCAAAACGGAGAGAAGCTTTCTACCAGCTTGTTACGCGATGTTGTGGTTAGAAGCCCGGAAGCTGTTTTGGAAATGCAACAAGCACGTAAAAATTATCTTGCTGCAGTAGTGCTTAATACCGTTGGAAGTTTTGCAATTACTTATCCCATTGCTTCGAGTGTTTTAAGCGGGAGTAAATTAAACTGGAAATTAGCAAGTTTGGGGGTAGTTATGGTAGGAGTAGGTATTCCACTTACCCGATCTTATATAAAACACGCCGAAAATGCTGCCCGCATCCATAATCAGCGGGTAGGCAAAACTACCGGGTATAAAACAAACCTACAAATTGGCTTTGTAGCTACAGGCGCGGGTATTAAATTTACTTTTTAATATAATTTTGGAAGTTTTTTTAAAATAAATAGGGGTAAAATGCAGGAATGAAAAGTGCCCAGATAATCAAAATATTTTAATACGAATTTTCCCTTAGCCAATAATTAATCCGAAAAATCAACTTCAATTTTAAGTCAAGCTTTATTGTTCAATAAGAGTAATTTAGGTTTTATTTTCTGCATGATAGAAAAATCATAACTTTGTATTAGTTATGCCCAACATTACAACTAAATATGGCCGTTTACTTTTTCAGCACCTGGCGATAGTTGTAATTTTGCTAAGTGCTTTTTTGTTTTCGGGAGCTAACAAGTTAACTTCTTTCTTTCCATTACCAGATTCTCCCACTCTCTATGAAACAACCCCGAAATTAGCTGCTTGCTTAAAGCAAAGTAAAATTACGGAGAAAATTGCTTCTGCCACGGCAATTAAAATTAAACGAAAAACTTCTGCAGAGGCTATTATTCCTGCTTTTAATGTAGCCTTTCAGCCGCACATAGTTGCTTATCATACTCCTGACCTGTTTAGTTTTTTTACTGCTCAAAAAGGAGAAGTTCCTCCTTATGCCGCCAGAGCCCCAGGGGTAAGCTTTCTTATCCGATTTTTTCCTATAACTATTCAACCTAACGCCCCTTAGGTTTTATTCCCTTTATCCCATCTTGATAAATCTTTGCTTGTTTATTGTCGGCTAAAGTAATTACACCTTGGCCGATAATTGATTTAATATTACTTAGAAGTTTAATTTATATTAAGGAGAGTTGTAAATAAGTACTGATCTTAATTTAACCGGCATTTTCATGATATAAATGGTTGAATTAAAGGTAATAGCTAACCGCTAATTACTAACAGCTATTTAAATTCTCTTGTATAAATTATTAAATATAATTTTTCTATGACACATGTTTCCCAACTCATCATTGACTTAGCTTTTATTCTAAGTGTGGCGGGCATTACTACTTTAATATTTAAATGGTTAAAGCAACCTTTGGTATTAGGTTATATTATAGCCGGCTTATTAGTAGGTCCTAATTTTCCTTTTTTTCCTTCCATTGCCGAAGGGGAGAGCATTCAGGTTTGGGCAGAAATAGGCGTAATTTTCCTGCTCTTCAGCCTTGGGCTGGAATTCAGTTTTAAAAAGTTAGCTAAAGTAGGAGGCACTGCTTCCATAACTGCCGTTACGGAAGTTATCGGCATGTTATTGTTAGGCTATATTACGGGGCAGCTTTTAGGTTGGTCTTTTATAGATAGTGTTTTCCTGGGAGGGATATTGTCTATTTCTTCTACTACCATTATTATTCGGGCTTTTGATGAATTAGGCGTGAAAAGTCAGAAATTTGCCGGGATTGTATTTGGTATTTTAGTGGTAGAAGACTTGGTAGCAATCTTATTATTAGTCCTGCTTTCTACCGTGGCGGTAAGTCAGCAATTTGGGGGAGCAGCCCTGCTGACCTCCGTGGTAAAATTAGCTTTTTTCCTTTCCATCTGGTTTTTAGGGGGCATTTATCTAATTCCTACCTTTCTCCGGAAATCCAAGCGGTTAATGAATGATGAGACTTTGTTAGTTGTATCGGTGGCACTTTGTTTATTAATGGTGATTCTGGCAACCAACGCTGGCTTTTCTCCTGCGTTAGGTGCTTTTATCATGGGTTCTATCCTGGCCGAAACCATTTATGCCGAAAAAATTGAACACCTGACCAAATCTGTAAAAGAACTTTTCGGCGCAGTATTCTTTGTATCCGTAGGCATGCTGATTGACCTTAGAATGCTGGTGGATTATGCCGGGCCGGTATTATTAATATCTTTAATTACCATCGTTGGCCAGGCCTCTACCAGTACCATTGGTGCCCTTATTTCGGGTCAGCCTTTAAAGCAATCTATTCAAATTGGTTTTAGCTTAACTCAAATAGGAGAATTTTCTTTTATTATTGCTACCCTGGGATTGACTTTGAAAGTTACCAGCGATTTTTTGTATCCAATTGCAGTAGCCGTTTCGGCGCTAACAACCTTTACTACCCCTTTTATGCTTCGTTTAGCGGAGCCATTTTACAATTGGTTGGAAAAACAACTGCCGGAAAGCTGGAAGAAATTTTTAACCAATTATAGCTCCGGAGCCCAGACCATTAGCAGCGTAAGTGATTGGCAATTGGTTTTGCGTTCGTTTGCGCAGCCTATTATTACCAACTCCGTGGTGCTGATTAGCATTATTTTGCTCAGCATTAATTTTCTGGTACCTTTTATCGCTGATATTATCCCGAATGAGCGTTGGGGAGATTTGTTATCAGCTTTTATTTGTCTTATGCTGATGGCTCCCTTTATTTATGCCTTAGGTATAAAAAGGGTAA